>Ga0105245_10002649_pt1 | contig 16111 bp, 14 predicted proteins | sample KBSM54metaG_FD_81523 | JGI IMG/M metagenome (GOLD analysis project Ga0105245, IMG submission 81523) | Miscanthus rhizosphere microbial communities from Kellogg Biological Station, Michigan, USA - KBS M5-4 metaG | ecosystem: Host-associated > Plants > Roots > Rhizosphere > Soil | place...
AGCGCGCGCACGCGCTCCTCGAGGGCCACGCGCCGCAGGACCTCCCACACGGCGTCGTCGCCGGCCCCCGGCGCGCCCAGCCTCACGTTGTCGCGCACGGTGCCGGCGACGAAGACCGGCCGTTGCGCAAGCAGCGCCACGCTTGGGCGCCGTGCCTCGCCCCCGACCAGGTGCCCGCCGGCGAGCACCTCTCCGCTGTCGGGCTCGCGGAGCCCGGCGAGCACGTACAGCAGCGTGGACTTCCCGCAGCCGGACGGACCGGTGACCGCGGTGAGACCGGTGGCCGGCACGCGCAACGAGATCGCGTCCAGAGCCGGGACCCCGCGGCCGGGGTAGGCCACGGTAACCCGGTCGACGACCAGTTCGCCCTGCGCGGGCACGAGTGGTCTCGTCGGCTCGCCGTCGCTGACGAGCAGGGCGTCCACCTGCTCGAACGTCGCGGCGCCCTCCGCAGCGGCGTGGAACTCCGTGCCCACACGTCTCAGAGGCCAGTAGGCCTCGGGTGCCAGCAACAGCACGATCAACGCGGTCCGCAGGTCGAGGCCGCCACCGGCGAGCCGGACGCCGACCGTCACCGCGACCAGTGCCACGGACAAGGTCGCGACCAGCTCCAGCACCGCCGACGAGGCGAACGCGATGCGTAGCGTGCGCATGCTGGCGCGGCGGTAGCGGTCCGTGACCTCGCGGATGCGACCGGACTGCGCCTCGGCGCGGCGGAAGGCCACCAGGGTCGGGAGCCCGCGCATCACGTCGAGGAAGTGACCTGACAGCGACGACATCGCGCGCCATTGCTGCTGCGCACGCTCGCGCGTGGCCAGACCGACGAACGCACCGAACACGGGCACCAGCGGCAGGGTGGCCAGGACGATCAGGGCGCTGGTGACGTCCTGGGTCGCGATCGCGACCACGGTGAGGGGAGGGAGGACGGCGGCCAGCACCAGGGCGGGCAGGTAGCGGGTCAGGTAAGGCTCGGCGGCGGCGACCCCTCGTGTCACCAGGACGGCCGTCTCACCGGTGGCCGGCGCGGCGGCTCGACCCGGGACGAGAACCGCCCGCATCAGGTCCCGGCGAACGACGTTTCCGACGATCCCGGCGGCCCGCGCGGCAGCCCGGTCGGAGAGCAGCCCGATCGCGGCACGGGCGGCGAACACACCCAGCACGGCCAGCGCCCACGGGCGCACAGCGGTGCCGTCGACCACGGCCACGACGAGGCCGGCGACGATCCAGGCCTGCCCGATGACCACGACGCTGCCGAGGACCCCGGCCAGGAGCACTCCGGTGAGCGGACGTCGGGCCGGGCCGAGTCGAGCGAGCAGGCGCGGGTCTGTCGGTCTCATCCGGCCGGTGCCTCGTGCGGGTCGGGCGGCAGGTGGTGCACTGCGATCCGGGTGCGGAAGACCCAGTAGGTCCAGGCCTGGTAGCAGAGCACCAGCGGGGTGAAGATCACCGCGACCACGGTCATGATCGTCAACGTGTAGTGGGTGGCCGATGCGTTGGACGTCGTGAGGCTGACGCCATCGGACAGTGTCGTCGGCATGACGTCGGGGAACAGCGCCCAGAACAGCCCGGCCACCGCGACGGCGATCGCGACGAACGTGCCGGCGAAGGCCCAGCCCTCGCGGCCGCGCAGGATCGCCGCGAGCCCGGCGACGAGGCAGAGCGCGGCGAGGACGAACAACACGGCCGAGCCGACGTCGCCGGTCCGCACCTGGGTCCATACCAGGAAGACCACCGCGACGAGGGCGGCGGCGATCCCGACCTTGACCGCGAGCGCCCGCGCCCGGGCGCGGATGTCGCCGTCGGTCTTCAGCGCGAGGTACATCGCGCCATGGGTCAGGAAGAGCAACAGCGTGGTCAGTCCGCCGAGCAGCGCGTAGGCATTGAGCAGGTTGAAGAAGCCTCCGGCGTACTCCTTGTCGGCGTCGATCGGGACGCCGCGCAGGATGTTGGCGAACGCGACCCCCCACAGCAGCGACGGCAGGAACGAGCCGAGGATGATGGCGGCGTCCCACCGGCGCTTCCACTGCTCGCCCTTGCCCTTGGCGCGGTACTCGAACGCCACGGCACGCACGATCAGGGCCAGCAGGATCAACAGCAGGGGCAGGTAGAAGCCGCTGAAGAGGGTGGCGTACCACTCCGGGAAGGCGGCGAACGTCGCGCCTCCGGCCACCAGCAGCCACACCTCGTTGCCGTCCCAGACGGGCCCGATCGTGTTGATCATGACCCGCCGCTCCCGGTCGTCCTCGGAGAGGACGGGCAACAGCATGCCCACGCCGAAGTCGAACCCCTCGAGGGCGAAGTACCCCATCCACAACACGGCGATGAGGGCGAACCAGACGGTGGTGAGCTCCACGGCGTCTCCTTGTGGCAGCTAGTAGGCGAACGCGAGCGGGCGGTCGGGGTCGGTGTCGTCGGTGTCGTCCGCATCGGGGTCCGGGGGCAGGTCGGCCCGGACGGCCGCGAGCATCAGCCTGACCTCGATGACGATCAGGACGGCGTAGACCAGGATGAAGGCGAGCATGGACGCGGCGACGTACCCCGCACCGACGCCGGGCGAGACGCCCGATGCGGTGGTCATGACCCCGAAGACCGCCCAGGGCTGGCGCCCCATCTCGGTGAACAGCCAGCCGAACGCGTTGGCCGCGATCGGCAGGAACGGCAGCACGACGGCGCCGCGCACGAGCCAGCGGTTCGAGGGTGCCCGGCTCCTGCGCGTCGTGAGCAGGAGCAGCAGACCGATGGCCACGCTCAGCAGCCCGACGCCGATCATCGAGCGGAACGTCCAGTACGTCACCGGGATGATCGGCGTGTAGTCACCTGGGGAGTAGTACTTCGCCCCGGGGTCGGCGCCATACCTCGCCCGATACTCGGCGCGCAGGTCGTCGATGCCCTTGATCTCACCGTTGAACGAGCCGGTGCCCAGGAACGAGAGCAGGCCCGGTAGCTCGATGATGGCCTTGTGGTGCTCGGCGTCCAGGCTGCCGACCGTGAGGATCGAGAACGGCGCGTGCTTCTGGGTGTCGTAGAGCCCCTCGGCCGCAGCCATCTTCATGGGCTGGACCTCGGTCATGATCTTGCCGGCCGCGTCGCCGGACACGGCGACACCGAGTCCCGCGACCAGCATCACGGCCGCGCCGGTGTGCACGCCGCGACGGAAGGTCTCCCGGACCTCACCCTCGGAGCGGGCGAAGCGCCAGAACGCGATACCGGCCACGAATGCGCCCGCCGTCATGTACGCCGCGGTGACGACGTGCGGGAAGGTCACCAGCTGCACCTTGTTCAGCAGGACCGCGAAGAAGTCGTGGAGCTCGGCCCGGCCGGTGTCGGGGTTGTAGGTGTAGCCCACGGGGTGCTGCATCCAGGAGTTGGCGGCCAGGATGAAGTAGGCCGAGAACAGGGTGCCGACGTGCACCAACCAGATGCACGTGGCGTGCAGCCTGGGCGAGAGCCGGTCCCACCCGAAGATCCACAACCCCAGGAACGTCGACTCCAGGAAGAACGCGAGGAGTCCCTCCACCGCCAGCGGTGCACCGAAGATGTCACCGACGAAGCGCGAGTAGTCGCTCCAGTTCATGCCGAACTGGAACTCCTGGACGATGCCGGTCGCGACGCCGATGGCGAAGTTGATCAGGAACAGCTTCCCGAAGAACTTGGTCAGCCGGAGCCACTGCGGGTTGCGGGTCCGCACCCAAGCGGTCTCGTAGCCGGCCACGATGGCGGACAGTCCGATCGTGACCGGGACGAACAGGAAGTGGTAGACGGTGACGATGCCGAACTGCCACCGGGCGAGGTCGAGTGCGTCCACGCCGGCGACTATCGCGCGATCGAGGGGAGACCGGGGACCTGCTTCGGTAACTCTCCGTCAGGACCTTGGTCCCATGGTCAGGTCGCGAGGGCGGAGGCCACCGGGAACTCGTCACGGATGCTTGCATGGACCAGGTCTCGGCGGCTGACGACGCCGACGACACGGTCGTCGAGGACGGCGGGCAGGCTCTTCAGAGGAGTGCGGCAGAACAGGTCGGCGACCTGGAGCAGTGGCTCGTCCGGTGAGACGCTCCAGACCGCGGGGCTCATGGCGTTCCGGACGAGGTCGTCGTCCCGTTGGGACGTCGTCAGGAGGCGCCTGATCACGTCGGCCTCGCCGATCACCCCGACCAGGTGTCCGTCCGCATCGACGACCGGCAGGCTGGTGATCTCGTGCCGGTCGAGTCGACGTACGGCCACGGTCAGGAGGTCGTCGGCTACGACGGTGATGGCCGGTGAGGTCATCACGTCGCGGACGGTGAGCGCGTCGGGGGTGATCCGGCCCACCTCGTCGGAGGCGACGTGTCGGGCACGTCCCTCCGCGTCGACGACGACGACGGCTCCGGGGCAGGCGCGGGCCAGCAGACGGGGGAGCTCGCGGTGCGCGGCCGAGTCCGGAGCCCCGACGACCACCGCGGCGGCCTCGTGCGCGTAGGTGGCCAGCTCCTGGGTGACGTCACCCGCGATGACGCGGACCGCCACGTCCGGCACGTTCATGGCCTCGGTCAGCCAGTCGCGGACGCGTGCCGGCACGCGGCACCCCGCCTCGGTGAGCTCGTCCTGTCCGTACGTGATGGGAAGCACGTGGACCGCATACAGGACCGTGTCCCGCCGGACGGCCTCGGCCGCGGCCCAGCGAGCGGCCGCCGCGGCGGCAGGCGACGAGCCGACGGCGACGAGCACGTAGCCGGCGGTGAGGGGGGTGTTCGTCATGCTGGGCTCCTCGCGTTGCGGTGGGTCGTCAGGGGACGACGAGGACGGGGCTGTGGGCGTGCTCGGCGATCGTGGTCGCGTGCGCGCCCCAGGTCAGGTGGCGCAGCCGGCCGGCGGAGCGGCCGATCACGAGCAGCTCGTGCCGCTGGGACAGGTCGACCAGGCAGTCCTCGATGGCGCCGCGGGTGATCTCCACGCGCACCGCGACGTCCGGGTACTTCTCCTGGGCGCCGGCCAGGGTCTCCGCGACGAGCCGCCGCGCCTCGTCCGCGTCGGGGTCCGACGGGTCGAGGTGTGCCCAGGCGTCCCGTCCGATCAGGGTGTCCCACAGGCAGTGCACGACCGTCAGCGGGAGCCGGCGCTGTGAGGCCTGCCCGAACGCGGCCTCCACCGCCGGAAGCCCGGCCAGCGAGAGGTCGACGCCGAGGAGGACGCCACGGCTCTCAGCGGGGCCCGGACGGACGACGGCCACCGGGCACGTGGCATGGCGCAGTACCGCGCCGCTCACCGAGCCGAGCAACAGGCCCGCGACTCGGCCGTGGCCACGCGTGCCGACGACCACCAGGGGAGCGCGCTCTGCGTGGTCGAGCAGGACGCGCCGTGGGTCACCCAGCCGGATCTCGGTCTCGACACGCTCCGCCGGACGCCGGTCGTCGGCGAGCGTGCGAGCGCGCTCGATGACGCGGGCCGCGACGTCCTGCGCCTCGCGGTTGACCTGGTGCGGCGGGATGCCGGCGCTGGACAGCCAGGCGAGCTGGTTCGCGCTGATCGGCTCGATCGCGTGGACCAACAGCAGGGAGCGGTTCTGGAGCCGCGCTTCCTCGGCCGCCCAGAGGACGGCGTGCTCACCCAGGGGTGAGCCGTCGACGCCGACCACGATGGCGCCGGTGCGGGTGTCGGTGTTGGTGCTCATGCGTCCAGGCTCCCGCGGCCTGAGACGGACGGGGACGGTCATTGGCCAGCGATCGTGAGGACCTTCGCCATCGCCGCTCCACGCACGCGCGCGCCTGACAGTGGGGTGACCAACGTCCTCCCCGTCGCGGCCCGAGGACCGCTCCTGCCGCGTCGCGCCGACCTCAGGATGGAGTGAGGGAGGTGTCGGATGAACCAGACCGGTCGGAGCGCCGAGAACGAGATCCTGGTCGCCTACGACGGCTCGGAGGAAGGGCTGTGCGCGGTCGAGTACGGCGCTCGGGAGGCGGCCCGGCGCGCCGCCAGCATCCGGATCGTCCACGTCGTACCCGGGTGGACTCCGGTCGGCCCGCTGACTCCTGGCACCGACCGGGCCCTGCAGGGGGCCGGCACCGAGGTGCTCGCGCAGGCGCGCCGGGTCGTGGACCACGTCGCTGCGGACCTCGACGTCCGCACCCTGCTGGTGGTGGGCGCCCGCGTCCCGCGGATCCTGGAGGCCGTCGGCTCCGCGTCCCTGCTGGTCGTCGGGCGTCGTCGCGAGAGCGGGCTGGATCGGATCTGGCGGGGTGGCACCCTCGACGGCGTCGCGAGCCGGGCCCCGTGCCCGGTCGTGGTCGTGCCGCGGGCGTGGACACCGAGCGCCCAGGGCGAGACCGTCCTCGCGGGGTTCAAGTCGCCACGCCACGCAGCCGACCTGTTCGCGGCAGCCTTCGGTCGAGCGGACGATGCGGGGCTGCCGGTCGAGGTGTTGCACGCCTGGCAGCTCCCGGGCATCTACGACGACATCGTGGCCGGGCGTACGGACGAGGGGGAGTGGCGCGAGCGGCAGACGCAGATCGTCGATGACGCGCTCGCTCCGTGGCGGGAGTCGTTCCCGCAGGTTCCGGTGCGAGTGACGGTGACCCACGACGTCGCCTCGTCGGCCCTCGTCTGCGCCTCCGAACGTGCCGATCGCCTGGTGCTCGTCAGGCCGGCGCACGGTGCCTGGGCGCACCACCTCGGGCGGACCGCGCGCGCCGTCCTCCGCTTCGCGTCCTGCCCGACCGAGATCGTGATGCCGGGTTCGGGATGGGAGCGGACGGATGCCCCATGGTCCCTCGAGGAGGAGGGAGTGCTGCTCCGATGACCGGACCACGGCCGCGTCACCTGGATCCCATCGTGCTCCTGCTGAGCGGGCTGGCGCTGGCCTCCGTGCTCAGCTCGCTGCTGACGCTGCTGGTCCCGGACCTGCTCCGCGGGCCACCGGTCATGAACGGGTCCGCCAAGGGCACGGCCCTGGTGATCCTGGTGGTCGCGGTCCCGGCGTTGGCCATGGGTGGCGTCTCGGCGCTGCGCGGCTCGGTGCGGGGGCTGGTGCTGGCGGCGGGCGCGGCGGCGTACCTCGCCTACAACGCGGTGCTGCTGGTGCTCGCGACGCCCGTCAACCGGGCCTTCCTGGTCTACGAGGCGATGCTGTCCCTCGGCCTTTGGGCGGTCGTGGTCCTGTGCGTGCGGACCTGGCGGGCCATGGCCGGCGTACGTGTGGTCGCGCTACGCGGGGTGGCGGCCTACCTCGCCGTCGTCGTCCTCCTGAACACGGTGGCCTGGCTGGCCCGGATCGGACCGCCCACCCTCGGCGGCACGCCGCAGGACGTGGTCGCCGGAACCGGGCTGACCACCAGCCCGGTCTACGTGCAGGACCTGGCGTTCTGGCTGCCCGCCTTCGCGTGGCTCGCGCTCGGGGTCTGGAGGGGCCACGCCCCGCGCACCGCCCTGGCCGCAGCTGCGCTGTGGTACTGGCTCTTCGAGGCGGTCGGCGTCGCTGTCGACCAGTGGTGGGGGCATCGTGCCGACCCCACGTCCGGCGTCGCCTCAGGAGCCGCCGTTCCGCTCTTCCTGGTCGTCGCCGCGGTCACGACCGGGCCACTGCTCAGGGTGCTGCAAGAGCTGCGGCGTACGTCGTGGACGCCGGCGGCCCCACCGCCGAGGGTGGCCCGAGCGCGGGTCCCCGTCAGCATGCGGTCCCACACCGGACGATGGAGGGTGCAGGCCCGCTGGGTCGGAGGGTTCTTCGTGTGGACGGCCGGCATCCACGTGGGCATCGTCGCGGCCGACACCGAGCTCTACCGTCACTTCGCCGACGGCGCCCTCGTGCCCGGCCTGGCGCAGACCTGGCGGGCCGTGTTCATGGCCCAGCCGGTGACGTGGGGGCTGGCACTGGCGGCAGGAGAGGCGACGCTCGGCCTGCTGCTGTTGTCGCGGTCGCGCCGAGTGCGCGCGGTGGGCTGGTCGGGCGTGATCGCGTTCCAGCTCGCCCTGATGGCGTTCGGCTGGGGGTTCTGGCTCTGGAGCGTCCCAGCCCTGGCACTGGTGGTCCCGGCCGCCCGGTCGGACGTCGGGACGTCGAGCCGGAGGACCGAAGACCGTGCCGTTGGTCATCTCGACCGAGGACTCTTGTCGACCCCGGTGTCGACCTCCTCCCATGACCGGGAGCCCGTCCGGGACGCGACTCTCGTGGTGAAGAGCCCGGACAGTCCGAGCCTCACACGAAGAAGGTGAACCACCATGCGCGCCACACTTGACAAGTTGATCTCGTGGGCAGGGGTTCTGCTCGCGGCCGTCCTGCTCATCGCAGGCGGACTGCTGACCTGGGCGAGTTCCTACATCGGGGGCGAGGTCCACGACCAGCTGGCTTCCCAGCACATCACGATGCCGACGAACGAGACCGGGCTGGCCGACCTCCCCGCCGCCGACCGCGCGGCACTCGACCAGTACGCCGGCCAGCAGCTGACCACCGGTCCGCAGGCCAAGGCGTACGCCGACCACTACATCCTCGTGCACATGAACGAGGCATCCGGTGGCAAGACCTACTCCGAGGTGAGCGGTCAGTACATCCAGCAGTGCACCGCCGACCCGAAGGCGGCTGCCACGCAGGCCTGCCAGGACCTGAGCAGTCTGCGGCAGACACTGTTCATGGGTGACACCCTGCGCGGCCTGCTGCTCTACGGCGCGGCGTTCGCGACCATCGGCACCATCGCGGGCTACGGCGCCATCGTCGCCTTCGCCGGCGCGATCGGCCTGGTGCTGCTCGCCGGCCTCGGCTTCTGGCACTCCCGCCGGGCCGACACGACCGTGGCCGCCGACAGCCAAGCTGGCGCGCACGTGTGAGCCGGCGGTCCACAGCGAAGGGTCGGTGCCTCCGGGCACCGGCCCTTTCGCCTGCGCCGAAGGAGCTGCACGTGTCCTGCCAGGCGTCGTACGCCCCGGATCCGAGGCCTCGGGAGGTCGCACGGACCCTGCTCGAGCACGGTCATCTCGCCGTTCGGCTCCGTGGACCCTCGGCACCGGTGCGGCGTGGACCAACTGCCTTCCGCTCGATGGCCATCGGCCCTGAGGGCGGCACCCGGATCGCGGTGGACTGGAGGCGTGACGAGAGCTCGGTTCCTCGGGATGGGTCGGGTCGGCCGACGTCGGGACACCGATCTCGGCGACCGGCTCGCGGACGCCGACAGGACGACCGCCGGGTTCTCGTCGCACCACTCCTGCGCCCGCGGCGCAGAGTAGGACCGGGAAGGCCGAGATGAGAGCGAAGACCTGGAACATCGAGATCTACCTGTTCGAGCAGGAAGGCCGCACCCGCGCGGACGCCGTGCTCCGGACCGACGCCGGTACGGAGGTCACCCACTCGGGGACGGCCCGATGCAGCCCCGCGGACAACGACGTACCGGAGATCGGCGACGAGCTCGCCGTCTGCCGCGCGCTCACCGGGCTGGCGCACGACCTGTTCGAGGCCACCGTCCTCGACGTGGAGCGCAACGACCCGAACGCTCAGGCGCCGGTGCTCCGGATCGACTGAACGACCGCCACCCACGACACGCGCGAGAGACGAGGGGACATCATGCGAGTAGGCATCAACGGCATGGGCCGGGTGGGAAGGGCCTACCTCCGGCGAGCCATCCAGACACACGACGTGGAGGTGGTCGCGGTCAACGACGTCACCGACGTCGAGACCTTGGCCCATCTGCTCCGCTACGACAGCACGTTCGGGCCGTTCCCCGGGATCCGAGCGGTCGGCGACACGCTGATGGTCGAGGACCGCAAGCTGCCGGTGTTCGCACATGCGCGCCCCGAGGAGATCCCGTGGGCCGCCCATGGCGTCGACACCGTCATCGAGTCCTCCGGTCGGTTCCGGACGCGCGCCCTCGCCGCCGGGCACCTGGATGCCGGCGCGTCCAAGGTGATCGTGTCGGCACCGGGCAAGGACGTGGACGCGACCCTGGTCCTCGGCGTCAACGACGAGACGTACGACGCCTCCAGGCACCACGTCATCTCCAACGCCTCGTGCACGACGAACTGCGTGGCGCCCATGGTGAAGGTGCTGCACGACGCGTTCGGCGTCGAACACGGCTTCATGACCACGGTGCACGCCTACACCAACGACCAGAACGTGCTGGATGCACCGCACCAGGACCTGCGCAGAGCGCGAGCCGCGGCCGTCAACATCATTCCGACCTCGACCGGGGCAGCGAGGGCCGTCGGCGAGGTGCTGCCGGAGCTGTCCGGCCGTCTCGACGGTGTGGCTCTCCGCGTGCCGGTGACCGACGGGTCCATGGTGGACCTGGGCGTCCTGCTCGACCGCGAGGTCTCCACAGAGGAGGTGAACGCCGCCTTCGAGACGGCCGCCGCAGTCGGACCGCTGGCCGGGCTGCTCAGGTATTCCGAGGAGCCCCTGGTCTCGTCAGACGTCATCCTCGACAGCTCCTCGTGCGTCTTCGACTCGGCATTGACCCAGAGCTCCCGGCGGTTCGTCAAGGTCTTCGGCTGGTACGACAACGAATGGGGCTACACCTGCCGGCTCGTGGATCTCACCGCCCTGGTCGCGAGCGGAGGTCGGACGACATGACCACTTCTCCATCCGGTCCGTCCGGCGGCGTCACGGACGAGCGCCAGCGGGCGCGGACGCGGCTCAAGAAGCGTCGCGACCTCCGCACGCACGCAATGGCCTACCTGCTCGTGAACGCCGCGATCGTGGTGATCTGGGCCATCACGGATGCGGGCGGCTTCTTCTGGCCGGCCCTCCTGATGGTCGGCTGGGGCGTCGGGCTGGCCCTGAACGCCTGGGACGTCTTCGTCTCCTCTGAGATCACCGAGCAGGACGTGGACCGGGAGATCTCCCGGATGCACCACGGCTGAGCCAGCCCGGAGATCCCGGGGCCGGGCGTGCGGAATCGCCGCTGCGCCGGTGTCCAGACGGGTACGGGACGAGTACCAGGTGCTGAAGGAAGGAGCGTCCGATGTTTGCCGCCGTAGGTGACCGGTTGATGGTCCGGAGCGCGCATGTCGACGGCCCGGTCAGGGACGCCGTCGTCCTGGAGGTCCGCCACGAGGACGGCAGCCCGCCGTACCTCGTGCGGTGGTCCGACACGGGTCACGAGTCGTTGTTCTTCCCCGGACCGGACACCTCGGTCCACCGCGTCGAGCACGGGTCCGGCGCGGGCGAGCGGTGACCCGCTCTGCGGCGGGCCGGGTCCGTGCCCGGGTGCGTGACGCCGGTCGGACCCGGCCTCCGGCAGTCCAGCACCCCGGGACGGAGTGCCGCTAGGGCAGAAAGTCACCAACCTCGTCGGGGACCGATGCGGCCACGAGCTGCGCCGGGGCCGGCCCGGAGCGCGATCCGTAGGCTGGCCGGGGAGTGCCGCAGACTCCCGTGACCCGGGACCTGAGATGAGGACCGACACCCGAGGGGGACGCATCGCCATGGAAGCCCAGGACCAGCTACGGAGCAACGCATCCACGTCGTCGTCGGGCGCCCTCCCCGCCACGGTGCTCCCAGACGATGAGCTGTGGCGGATCGACGCATGGTGGCGAGCGGCCAACTACCTGTCCGTCGGCCAGATCTACCTGATGGCGAACCCGCTGCTCCGAGAGCCGCTGCGTCCCGAGCACGTCAAGCCCCGGCTGCTCGGCCACTGGGGCACCACGCCGGGCCTCAACTTCGTCTACGCGCACCTCAACCGGGTGATCGCGGCCCGTGACCTCGAGATGATCTACGTCATCGGACCCGGGCACGGCGGGCCAGGCGTCGTGGCATCGGCGTACCTCGAGGGCACCTACAGCGAGACCTACTCGGACATCACCCTCGACGAGGACGGGATGGCTCGGCTGTTCAAGCAGTTCTCGTTCCCCGGCGGCATCCCCAGTCACGTCGCGCCCGAGACTCCGGGGTCGATCCACGAGGGTGGCGAGCTCGGGTATTCCCTCTCGCACGCGTACGGCGCGGCGTTCGACAACCCGGACCTGGTCGTGGCCGCGATCGTCGGTGACGGCGAGGCGGAGACCGGTCCGCTGGCCACGAGCTGGCACAGCACCAAGTTCGTGGATCCCTCCCGCGACGGCGCGGTGCTGCCGATCCTTCATCTCAACGGCTACAAGATCGCCAACCCGACCGTGCTGGCCCGGATCCCCGAGGAGGAGCTGGACCTCCTGCTGCGGGGGTACGGTCACACCCCGCACTTCGTCACCGGCGACGACCCCGAGACCATGCACCGGGCCTTCGCCGCCACCCTCGACCACGCGCTCGACGAGATCCGGGAGATCCAGCGCCGGGCGCGGGCCGGCGAGCTCGACGAACGGCCGGCGTGGCCGATGATCGTGCTCCGGAGCCCGAAGGGCTGGACCGGTCCGAAGGAGGTCGACGGGCAGAAGATCGAAGGCTACTGGCACTCGCACCAGGTGCCCTTCGCCGATGCTCGCAGCCATGCAGGCCACCGCGCGATCCTCGAGGACTGGCTGCGCAGCTACCGCCCCGAGGAGCTCTTCGACGCCGCCGGGAGCCCGGTGCCCGAGATCCGTGACCTGCACCCCGTCGGCCCGCGCCGGATGAGCGCGAACCCGCACGCCAACGGCGGTCTCCTCCTGCGCGACCTGCGTCTGCCCGACTTCCGCGAGTACGCCGTTCCGGTCACGCATCCCGGCACCGGCGCCGTGGAGGCCACCCGGGTGCTCGGCACGTTCCTGCGTGACGTGATGGCGCAGAACGCCGACCGGTTCCGGGTCTTCTCACCCGACGAGAACAACTCCAACCGGCTGCAGGACATCCTCCAGGTCACCGATCGCACCTGGAACGCGGAGACCTACGACGACGACGACCACCTCGCCCGTGACGGCCGGGTGATGGAGATCCTGTCGGAGCACACGTGCCAGGGCTGGCTCGAGGGCTACCTGCTGACCGGGCGGCACGGGTTCTTCTCCTGCTACGAGGCCTTCGTGCACATCGTCGACTCGATGTTCAACCAGCACGCCAAGTGGATGGAGACCAGTAACCGCATCCCCTGGCGGCGGCCGGTGGCGTCGTTGAACTACCTGCTCACCTCCCACGTCTGGCGGCAGGACCACAACGGCTTCTCCCACCAGGACCCGGGCTTCATCGACCACGTCGTCAACAAGAAGGCCGGTGTCATCCGCGTCTACCTCCCCCCGGACGCGAACACGCTGCTCTCGGTCGCCGACCACTGCCTGCGCAGCAAGCAGTACGTCAACGTGATCGTGGCCGGCAAGCAGCCGGCGCTGCAGTACCTCGACATGGAGGAGGCGGTCGTCCACAGCACCAAGGGCATCGGCATCTGGGAGTGGGCGAGCACCGACGGTGACGACGAGCCCGACGTGGTGATGGCCTGCGCCGGCGACGTCCCGACGATGGAGTCGCTGGCCGCGGTCGACCTGCTCCGCGGCTTCTTCCCGGACCTCAGGATCCGCTTCGTCAACGTCGTCGACCTGATGCGGCTCCAGGACCAGCGGGAGCATCCCCACGGCCTGCCCGATGCCGACTTCGACGCGCTGTTCACCCGCGACAAGCCGGTGATCCTGGCCTACCACGGCTACCCGTGGCTGATCCATCGCCTCACCTACCGCCGGACCAACCACCACAACTTCCACGTGCGCGGCTACATCGAGGAAGGCACCACGACCACGCCGTTCGACATGACCGTGCTCAACCAGCTCGACCGCTTCGACCTGGCCCTCGACGTGATCGACCGGGTGCCGGGCCTGCGCGACCGCGGGGGAGCCGCCCGCGAGTGGCTGCGCAACCGGCTCATCGAGCACTCCCACTACGTGCGCAGCCACGGCGAGGACCTGCCCGAGGTGCGCGAGTGGCAGTGGGGATCCGGCGAGGGACCCCGACAGCAGACGGCTGCTCCGTCGCGGAACGCCCCCGAGGGGTGAGTCGAGTGCGCGTCCTCGTCGTCAACGCGGGCTCCAGCAGTCTCAAGCTGAGCGTGCTCGACGCGGAGGAGATCACGCACCAGACCACCCTCGAGCGATGGGACGGCGCCGGCGACCTCGGTCAGCTCCGCTCCTTGCTGACCGACGTGCCAGACGTCGGCGGAATAGGCCACCGGGTGGTGCACGGCGGCCCGCGGTTCCGAGAGTCGGTGCGGATCGACCACGACGTGGTGTCCTACCTCGACTCGATCGCCGACCTCGCCCCGCTGCACAACCCGCGCGCGGTGGCCGCGATCCGGGCCGTCGGGGACCTGCTGCCGGAGGTCCCGACGGTGGCGGCGTTCGACACGTCGTTCCACGCCACCATCCCCGAGGACGCGGCGACGTACGCGCTGCCTCGTGAGTGGAACCACACCTACGGGCTGCGGCGCTACGGCTTCCACGGCCTCTCCCACGCGTACGCCGTGCGACGGGCCGCGGCGATCGCCGACCGCCCACTCGGCGAGCTGCGCGTGGTCTGCTGCCACCTCGGGGCGGGCGCCTCGCTCTGCGCCGTACGCGGCGGCCGGTCGGTGGACACCACGATGGGCTTCACCCCGCTCGCCGGACTGGTCATGCAGACCAGGACCGGCTCGGTGGACCCCGGTCTGGTCCTCTGGCTGCTCGAGCACGCCCACCTCGACCCGACCACGCTCGGGCAGGTCCTCGAGCACCAGTCGGGTCTCAAGGGGCTGTCGGGAACCTCGGGCGACTACCGCGACGTCGTCGCCGCGCACGAGGCCGGGGCGGCTGAGGCAACACTCGCGCTCGACGTCTATGTCCATCGGCTGGTCCGCGAGGTCGGCGCGATGGTCGCCAGCGCCGGCGGCCTCGACCTGCTGGTGTTCACCGGCGGCGTCGGCGAGCACGCGCCCGCGATCCGGGCCGCGGCCGCCGAGCGACTGTCCTACCTCGGTGTGGAGGTGGACGCCGCTGCCAACGAGCGGGCTGCGGGCGACACGGACATCTCGGCACCCGCTGCCACCGTGCGCACGCTGGTGGTCGCTGCCGCCGAGGACGTCGAGGTCGCCCGGGAGGTCCGCCGCGTGCTCGCCGGCTGAGGTGGGGGATCTCAGCGGTGTCAGCGAACGACGGCCACCGGGCAGTGGCCGTGGTGGAGGACGTGGTGGCTGATCGAGCCCAGCACCGTCTCGGCCAGCGCGCCGTGGCCCCGAGATCCCACGACGACCATGGTTGCCGTGTTGGATGCGTCCACCAGCGCCTCACCGGCACCCTCGGCGAAGAACTCGCCCTCGATCTCGATCTCCGGATGGCTGGTGCGCGCCTCGGCCACCGACTTCTGCAGGGCCCCTTCTTCCTCCAGCAGGGTCCGCGACATCGACTCCGGTGGGTCACCGTGCTCGTCGATGGGCATGGTGAGTGGCTTCCAGGCTCGAACCAGCACCACGGTGTCACCCGTGGCGCCGGCCTGCCGGCAGGCGAACTCCAGGGCACGCAGGCTCGGTTCGGAGCCGTCGACACCGACGATGATCCGGCGCTCGTGCGCACCGGGTGCCGGGCGGACGACGACCACGGGGCACCGGGAGTGGCGCGCTGCGCTCTGGCTGACGGATCCGAGCAGGGCCTCGCCGACCCGGCCGTGACCGTGGCTCCCGAGCACGAGCATCGACGCGTCGGTGGCGCGGTCGACCAGCGTGCTGGCGATGCCGCCGTCGAGGCGCTCGATCGCGAGGTCGTGGACGCCGACCGCCGCCAAGGTCTCCCGGGCCTGCCCTTCGATCTCCTCCCACCACGACTCGGGCCACTGTGGCCGGCGCGGCGACTCCATCCGATCCACGACGATCGCGACCACGACGGCCTCGCCGCGAAGACGAGCCATCTGCCCGGCCCACGTCGCGGCCGCGTCGGCATCCGGCGAGCCGTCGTATCCCACGACGATGCTCGGTGGCTGTGTGCTCATGGCTCCAGCGTCCTCCGCCCACATGTCCCGGCCCAGGGTCCAAGGTCCAACGTCGGGTGGCGACCCTCAGCGATCCACGCCGTCACCTGATCCTGACGCCGACGACGCCCGGCACCGTCCGGACGATGGTGTGCGCGAGCGAGTGGTGGGCGGCGTCCGCCCCGGTGACCTCGACCACCCCGTCGTCCACCCTCACCTCCCAGTCCGAGTGACCGAGGTCGTCGAAGACCTTCCGGATGTCATCGGCGACCTGCTCGTCGTCACGAGCGAGGGCTCGGACCACGTCGCTGCGACTGACGA
>Ga0105245_10002656_pt1 | contig 16090 bp, 10 predicted proteins | sample KBSM54metaG_FD_81523 | JGI IMG/M metagenome (GOLD analysis project Ga0105245, IMG submission 81523) | Miscanthus rhizosphere microbial communities from Kellogg Biological Station, Michigan, USA - KBS M5-4 metaG | ecosystem: Host-associated > Plants > Roots > Rhizosphere > Soil | place...
AAGATGTAACTGGTGAGGCGTGAGGTGCTGAGGGTGCTTCCGTGCGTCGGAGCGAGTGGTGGCTCTGCGCTGCTCCCTGCGTGCGCATCGTGCGCTGGAGTGGCTACGGCTTCGCTCGGCCACGCGGGGATGTCGAGGTGCGTGACACCGAAGGGGGCCGAGTCCAGCTCTTGGCGCCACTGCTTTTGGCGCGGCGCGCTTGCGGTGACGGCGTGCTTGCCGGGATCGATCGGCGTTGCTTGATTCCAATTTTCTTGCGGCCAAAGCGCGCCATCGATGCGCACTTCGAGGGCGGCCGTGTCGACGGCAGAGGTGCTGACTTCGACGCGGGGCACGCTCGCTTCCAGGCTCGCCAAATGCACTTTGGCGAGTTCGATGCGCTCGGTGCGTTGGCTCTGTTCGGCGAGCGCGAGTGCTGCACGAAAATCGAGCAGCGCGGTTGCGGTGCGCCCTTCTTGTTCATGACACAGCGCGAGCGCGAGCACGGTGCCGCCGCCGCCGTCGAGTTTGCGAGCTTGCTCGAGCTTCGGGCACGCTTCGGAAACGTGGCCGTCGTTCATCAGCTCTTTGGCTTCTTGAAACAGCTGTTCTGCCTGTTTTTTCGACTCTTCCGTGCCTTCTTCTGCCTCTGCGCGCTGGGCGCCGAGCAAGAGCGAAAAGGTAAACAGTGCCGGCTGAACGTAGTGAAAGCGCTTAGTCGTGACCATCGAGCGGATCTGCTGAACGTCGTTTGGTGGGGAAGCGGGCCACTGCAGGCGGTGACGGGACGACTGCGGCGGGGGCTGGGGCGCTCACTGGTTTAGCGGTGATGGCGGTGACGGCTGCAAAGACGGGACGAGTGACATGGGCGGGCGCAGGCCGCGGGCTCGGCGCTGCCGCCTGCGTGACCGCCGGAGCCGATGTGGCGATCGGCTCGGCGTTCGGCGCAGGTTTGAGCGCCATTGGTTCGGCGCTGTTCGGCGCGCTGGCGACGCGCGGCACGTCAGTCACCGTGTGGTCCGAGCTGCGCGGCATCAGGAGCCCGACCGCGAGCACCGCAGCGAAACCGGCACCAGCAATCATCACGATGCGTCGCGTGCGAGGCGGGACGAGCTCTCGCTCGATGACCGAAGGCGCTACCGTTTCTTCGGCACTTTGCGCAAGGGGCCGCCACGACGCAGAGCTCGACGAGCCGATGGTGTTCTCGTACGTGCTTTCGCTGGCCACGGCGATGGCCCCGACGGAATGCGACGCCGCTTCCAATTGCGCGAGCGAAAGTTTGGCGCGCTTGGAGCCGAAAGGCGCCAGTGCACGCGCCAACTCGAGCGCACTTTGAAAGCGAAATGCCGGCGCTTTCTCCAAACAGCGGGACACGGCCGCGACGAGCTCCCGGGGCAGCGTAGGATCGCGTTTACCAAGGGAAACTGGCTCATCGGCGACGATCGCCGCGACGACTCCGCTCGCGCCGGTCGCGTTGAACGGGCTCTCCCCTGCGAGCAAGTGATAGAGCACGACGCCCAACGACCATATATCGGACCGATGATCGACCGTCTTCGCCTGCCGCACTTGCTCGGGCGACATGTATTGAGGGGAGCCGAGCACCGAGTCCGTCTCGGTCAAGCTGGGTTGCCCCTCGTCTTCTTCGACGGCTTTCGAGATGCCGAAATCGAGCACTTTGATCAGCGGCTCGCCGTTCGCGCGTCGCGTGAGGAACAGGTTCCCGGGTTTGATGTCGCGGTGCACGATGCCGCGTGCGTGCGCTTCCGCGAGCCCGACACAGGCTTGCACGACGTAGTCGACGGCGTCAATTTGAGGCAATTTACCGCCACAACGACGCGCCTCGCTCAAGAGATCGAAACCCTTGAGGTACTGCATCACCATATACGGCGTACGGTCATCGAGGGTGCCGAAGTCGAGCACGCGCACCACGTGTTCGCTCTCGAGTGAGGCCACTGCCCGCGCTTCGCGCACGAACCGAGCGCGCGCTTGCGTTGAGCCGCCACGCGCCGGAGACATGAATTTGATCGCGACGCTCTGCCCGAGATCGCGATGCAAGGCGGACAGCACGACGCCCATCGCGCCGGCGCCCAACTGCTCGCCGAGCTCGTACTTCCCCGCGATCAACTCGCCACGCCGCGGAACGCGAGGCAAGACATCGCCCTCACTCATTCAGTCGGCCGCCTGGATGCCACGCCACGTCGCTAACATGACCGGCGAATTGCGCACATTCCAATCCATGCTTTCGATTTCGAGGTCCCGTAGAAACGAGCAATAGAATTGGTACGAAATGGCCGTCGGAAAATTCCTTTGGCGACACCTTGAGCGCATTCATGGCGCACCCTGGTTTCTTAGGCTATCGAGCTGCCGGATGACCGGGCCACGGCGACTTCGTATCAGGCACTCGCTATTGCTGCTGCTGGGAGTCGCTATTTTTCCGGCCTGTCGCGCATTAATCGGCGCCGATCCGCTCGAGCTGGACACGGGTAACGCAGGCCAAGCAGGTCAGGGCGCAGGTGGCGTTCCGTCCGCCGGTGATGGTGGGAGTGCCGGGGCGGACGCATCGGGTGTTGGCGGCGGCGGCGCGTCAGGATCGGGCGGCGCCAGCGGAAGTGGTGGCAAGGGCGGCGGCAAGGGGAACGGTGGCTCGTCGAGCGTCGCCGGCAGCGCTGGCTTGGGCGGGAACGGCGGTTCTGTCAGCGGTGGTGCGCCGTCGGGCGGGAACGGGCCCGGCGAAGCGGGTGCGGGTGGCGTTGTCGGCGAGCCGCCCGTCCTTCATGACATCACGATCGGGAATTTCTTTCCTTGGGTGGATGCAATTCACGATGGCAACGTCTATTCCTGGGGTGACTATCAGGCGGCGAAAGGGATTTTGGATCGGCCGGAACTCGGCCAAACCGCCACGAATCAGCCCGGAGTGATCGCTGGACCGGTGGGCAGCCCTGACGCGGTTCAGGTGAGTGCTGGCTTCCAACACGTGTGCATCTTGAAGAAGTCGGGAACCGTTTATTGCTGGGGCCAAGGCGGGTATTGGCTGACCGGCAACACGGGTGGAGACCCGATAGGCGATCCCGTCGTCGGCGCAGCCGACGTCATGAGCAACGTCGTAGAAATCGCGGCGGGTTACTCGTTTAGCTGTGCGCTGACCGCGCAGGCCGAAGTCTTTTGTTGGGGCGATCACGCTAACCAAATGCCTTACGGCCAACTCTCTGCGGATTTCGAGAAGCAACGAGATGGCAGCGGCAATCCGTCTTTTGCCGATAAGGCTTTCAAACTTCCTTCCCTGACCGGCGCGCGGCACATCGCACTCGGGAACAATCACGCTTGCGTGGCGATGCACGACGGCACGCCGCTCTGCTGGGGTCAGAACTACCTGCACCAGACGGGGCAAGCCTCGTCATCGACGTGCACGCAACTCGCCTCGCAGGGAACGCAAACGAACGCGTGCGTGCTGACACCGACTCGGGTTCCCAACTTGGGCCCCGTGAAGCAGTTTGCGCTCGGAGGCAGACACTCGTGCGCCCTCGAAGAGAGCGGCAAAGTTTGGTGTTGGGGCGACAATCGCGTGGGCGAGCTCGGCGACCCGAATGCCGGTACCGTCACCTGCACGGACGATTGGGGACAAGGCGACGGTCCGCAAAGCGTGCGCTGTTCTGCGACTCCAGTGGAAGTGACGGCCGTCGCGGGCGCCTCTTACATCGCCGTGCGAGGCGAAACGAGCTGCGCCGTCAAGAACGGCGAAGTGTGGTGCTGGGGCAGTGACGCAGACGCCGAGTTGCTCGGTCGGGGTGATCAGCCGAGCCCCACTCCAGGAAAAGTGCAACTGGCTCAGAGCGGAACCCTCAGCCACATCGTAGAAATCGCGCTTTCGGACCACTCGGCATGCGCGATCGACGAGTCCGGTAACCTCTTCTGTTGGGGCGCTCCCCTCCTCGGCGGCTTCGGCACTGCGGCAAAACCGGTTGCCTGGTAGTATCGATGATCGTGCAGGAGACCTCCACCGAGACCTTCAACGATCCGCTGACCACTGCGCGCGAGCCGGCGGCCCCACAGCACCCGCATTTGATTTTGGCGCTCGAATGTGAGCGGCCGCAGGCAGGCGCTGCGCGCTATTCGCTGGCCGGCTGTGACGAGGTCGTGATTGGCCGCGGCGCCGAGCGCTCGGCGAAACGCTCCGTCGAAGGTCGCGTGCGGCGGCTCACGCTGCTCGTGCCCGATCGGCGGATGTCTTCGGTGCATGGCCGGCTAACGTGGCAAGGCGACCAATGGTTGTTCGAAGATCTGCAATCGAGGAACGGCTCGCAGGTGAACGGTGCCGGCGCGGTGAGCGTCGGGGTCGGCGATGGTGATTGGCTGCAGCTCGGTCACGCGTTTTTCCTGCTGCGCGAAGACGTTCCGACGCCCCCCGGCACACCGGATGACGTCGATCAAAAAGCGCTCGCTGCCGAACCCATTGGCATGCGCACGCTGCTTCCGGTGCTCGCGCGCGAACTGCGCTCGCTGCTCAAGGTAGCGCGCTCCGAGGTTTCAGTGCTGCTGGTCAGCGAAACCGGTACGGGCAAAGAGATGTTGGCGCAAGCCGCGCACGTCGCCAGTGAACGCTCGGGCGACCTGGTTGCCATCAACTGCGGCGCGATCGCGAGCGGGCTGGTCGAGAGCACGCTGTTCGGCCATGTCAAAGGCGCCTTCTCCGGCGCGGTTCGTGATGAAGTGGGCCTCGTGCGCGCGGCCGAACGCGGCACGCTGTTCCTAGACGAAGTCGGCGAGTTGCCACGTCCGGCACAAGCCGCGCTGCTCCGCGTTTTGCAGGAGCGCGAAGTGGTGCCGGTCGGCGGCACGCGTCCCAACGCCGTCGATATTCGGGTGATTGCCGCCACTCATCGACCGCTCGAAGAGCTCGTCGCTCGCGGTGAATTCCGTAGCGATCTGCTCGCGCGCTTGGGCGGCTTGTGTTTTCGCCTGCCCGCACTGCGTCAGCGCCGGGAAGACATCGGCCTCTTGATTGCGGAGCTTTTGCCGCGTTTTCCCGGCATCACCGGGATCGAGCCGGCGGCAGCACGTGCGCTCCTGAACTACGATTGGCCGCACAACGTCCGCGAGCTCGAAAAAGTGCTCTCGCTCTCCACCGTGTTGGCGGAGAGCGGCCAAATTCGCCTCGAGCATTTGCCGGAGGCAGTGCGGCGAGCGGCGCGAGAGTTGGAACAAGAGTCGCCCGCTCCGACGAACGCTCCCGAGACCCAGGCATTGCGCGCCGCATTGATCGAGGCCCTCGAGACGCACGGCGGTAACGTCACGCACGTCGCTCGCAGCATGGGCAAAGCTCGGCAGCAGATCCACCGCTGGCTCACGCGGCTCAGGATCGACCCAGCGGTGTATCGTCGTCGCACGGGCGACGAAAAGCCGTAGCACTCGGCGTTGGAATTGGGGCATTCCTGTGATCGAGTCGCGTCGGCGTGTCAGCTTGGCTCGTTAGTAGCCGGATCGCCACGCCGTTCGAACTCACGCTCAATCGTGCTCGTGTGCTTCGTGCCGTTCCTCGCGCCGTTCCTCGCGCCGTTCTTCGTGCTCCTCGTGCCGCTCCTCGCGCCGTTCTCGGCGGGCTTCGTGTGGAGTTTCGGACCGTACCTCAGCGGTGCATCCGAGTGAGCCGACCAGTGCGCAGGTGTAGCAAAAGCATAACAATGGGCGCATGCCCCAAAGCCCTGCAACGACGATGCCAGCTCGCGCATCGCTCGCGAGCGTGGCGAAATCGTCAGTAAGATTCGAGCTGGCCAGCCGCGTTCAAGCGCAAGTTGCGATGCCGATGCGCGCCGGAGAGCTGCTCGAGTGCGCGGACGGCAGGCGAATCAGGCCCGTCATTCACCTCGGATTCGGCCTGGCTTCGAGCCGCTGAAATGCGCTCTCGCTCGCTTGGCGCTGCGGAGTCAGTCAGTGCGCGAGCGAACCTTTCATCGGCGGCGTCGCGGCTCTGCACGGCGCGCGCCTGTGCTTGCACCGACGCGGCGCAGGTGAGTACGTCCGGATGCGCCGCGGCCAAAGCCTCGAGTGGCTTTTGCATGGCCGGCCAGGTTTGATCGGCATTGTACGACCAGGACCACGCGCCGTCGTAGCCGTTTTCGTACAAGTACTTGTACGTGTCGTCGGCGGCGACGCCATCGGTCGCGGCCGGGAAGAATTCACCGAGCACGAGCTTCTTGTCGAGCTTCCAATACGAGGCAGGGTGTTGGAAGGCAGAATTGCTGATGCCGTTTTGTGTGTAGTAATGCACCTCGTAGAAATCGAGCGTGCCGTTCTGCTTGCCACCCGCCGCCCGGAGCGCTTCGTCCGAGTACAGGTTGGCTTTGCCGGCGATGTTCGAACAATAATCGAAAGTGACGGCGGCGTTGGTCACGGGGATTTTGGGATCGGCGGCGTGAATCGCCGCGGCGAGCCAGTTCACGGTGCGTTGAACGGCGGCCTCGCTCGTGCGATGCGTGGCCCAGCCCTTTTCGGTCATGCCTTCGGGCTCGTTGAAAATCTCATAAGCATACAAGCCCGGTGTGCCCTCGAGCGCACTCACGAGTGGCGTCAGGTAGTTGTCGATATAGGCTTGTCGATTGGCGTCGATTTCGAGCAGCTTTTGATTGTTCACGTACGCGGCGCCGGCGTTTTCCTGCAGCATATCGAACGACCACAAGCTGAGGTCGATGGCCACGCCGGCGTCGTGCGCGGCCGAAAAAATCGCTTTCAAGCCATCGATGTGGGATTGCGGGAGATGCTGCGCGAGGCCTTGTGCGTCATACCCGGGAGTGACCGAGCCATTGGTGTGGAACCAAAAGCGAAGCACGCGCCCGCCGGCATCGTGCGTGTTTTTGAAGATGGTCTTAAACACGGATAAATTCGGATTGGGGACGTCGTTGGCGAAGTTCACCCACGCCACGTTGAGCCCGCTCGCAAAGTCACACACGCCGCCACCTGCGCCGCCTGTGTTGCTCGAGCCACCGGCACCACCGCCGCTGCTCCCTCCGCTGCTTGCACCGGCATTCGCTGAACCGCCTCCGAGTCCGCCGTTGCCCGCACCGCTCTGGCCACCCGCGCCGCTGCTGGGCATCGCTCCGCCGCCGCCCGCGTTGCCTCCAGCTGCGCCCGAAGCGCCGCCACTGCTGCTGCCGCCACTCGGCTGACTCCCGTCGACGGGCGTTGCCGCCGAACCGCAGCCCAAGAGCGCCCAGTGTATTGCTGCGACGAACACGAACCGGTGGCGTGACATTCGACTCCTAGCTTGACGCGGCTCCGCGCTCCGTCGCGCTGAAAATCGCCGGAAAACGCGCAGATTTTTGGTGGCCTCGAAAGGGAACCCAACTAACCCACTCGGTATGGGTAGCGGATGCTGGTGGCGCTCGCCGGCCACCCGCGGCTAAAACACGCGGCTTCATGCTGATCGACTTCTCCCCGCTGCGTAAGTCACGCGAGTTCGGCTTGCTGTACGTCGGTCAGACCGTGTCCTTCTTCGGCAGCATGCTGACGTATGTTGCGGTTCCTTACCAAGTCTTCCAGATCTCGCATTCGTCGCTGTGGGTCGGGCTCTTGGGCACCTTTCAGCTCGCGCCTTTGCTCGTGGCAGCGTTGCTGGGTGGCGCTTTCGCCGATCGACTCGATCGCCGTCGCTTGCTGATCGTCTCCGAACTCGCGATGACCGCGTGTTCCGCATTGCTCGCGCTCAACGCTTGGTTGCCGCACCCGAGCTTGGCGCTGCTGATCGTCATCTCGTCGGCGATGAGCGCCATCAATGGTTTTCACCGCCCGGCGCTCGACGCCACCACGCAGCAGCTCGTCGCGCGCGAGGATCAATCGGCATCGGCCGCGCTCGGCTCGTTGCGCTTCAACCTGGGCGCCATCGGCGGGCCCGCGTGTGCCGGGCTCGTCATCGCCAAATGGGGGCTGTCCGCGGCTTATCTGCTCGACGTCGGCTCGTTCGCCGCCTCGCTTGCGTGCCTTTCGCTGCTCGCGCCGATCGTGCGTCACGGCAAAATCTCCGAGGAATCGCCACTGAGTAGCATCGTGGAGGGATTGCGATACGCCATCAGCCGCCCCGAGCTGATTGGCACTTACGTCGTCGATATCGTGGCCATGATCTTTGCCATGCCCATGGCGCTCTTCCCCGTCATGGCCGAGCACTGGTCGGGCGCCACCGCAGCGGGCTGGCTCTATTCGGCCATGGCGATCGGTAGTTTGATCATGACCTTGCTCAGCGGCTGGACGAAACACGTGGTTCGGCACGGAGCCGCAGTCGTGATCGCGGCCACGCTCTGGGGATTGTCCATCATCGCTTTGGGCTTTGCTCCCTCCTTGCCGCTGGCGGTTGCGTGCTTGGCCGTTGCTGGCGCCGCGGACATGGTCAGCGGCATTTTCCGCCAAACCATCTGGAACCAAACTATCCCTGGGGAGTTACGCGGCCGGCTCTCGGGGGTAGAGATGATCAGCTACATGACTGGCCCGTTACTGGGCAACGCACGCGCCGGCTTCTTGGCTTCGCGCTTTGGTGAGACCTTGGCGATTGTTTCGGGTGGCCTCTTGTGCGCGGTGGGTGTGCTGCTGTGCGTCCCGCTCTTACCCGCCTTTTGGCGCTATCGCGCGGATTTTTCCGCGGAAAACGCAACGTCCGCGGGCAGCTGAGCGAAGCGCGCCGCCCGCGATCCATGCGTTGGCATCGCACCCGAGCTACGAAAGTTGCGTGCGCCGCGCTCGGCTGCGTTGGCAGATCCGCGCCGCTTTGGCTGCATCACGTCGTGGCGCGTTGCTTGCTTATGTCTCGAGCGTTCCTCGCAATCACCCTGGAGGTTGATGGATGCGTTTCTCGATTTGGTCGCAGTTGATTGTTTCGTGTGCGTGCGTTGCCGCACTCGGCTGTTCATCGGCGACCACGGATTCGCCCGCGGATAGCCGCGGAGGTGCCGGTAACGCGGGAAGCAACGGAGGCATGGGCGGAAGCGGCGCATCGAGTGCGGGTGGCGCATTCGGTGGCGGCGCTGGAGCCGCGAGCGGCGGTGCCGGGACGGCCGGTGCGGCTCAAGGTGGGACGGGCGGTAGCGATGACCTGGGCGGTGGTGCTCCCACCGCGGGTAGCGGTGGCGTGAACACGGGGGGCGGCATCCTCGGCCCAACGGGGCTCGTGCACCCCGGCATCTTGGTGAACAAGGACATGCTCGAGTTCGTGAAGGGCAAGATCGCTTCCGGCGCGGAACCCTGGAAAAGCGCGCTTTCCCACGCTTCTTCGAACAACATGGGTTCGCTCTCCTACACCGCCCACCCTCACGACAACGTGCAGTGTGGCCCCTCTTCCAATCCCGACATCGGTTGCACCGACGAAAAGAACGATGTCATCGCGGCTTACACTCATGCGCTCATTTGGTACCACACCGGTGATCAGAAACACGCGGACAAGGCCATCCAGATCATGAACGCGTGGTCGAGCACGCTCAAGAAGCACACCTTCGACAACGAGCAACTGCAGGCGTCGTGGGCCGCGGAGATCTTCCCGCGCGCCGCGGAGATCATCCGCTACAGCAACGCGGGTTGGTCCGAGGCGGACATCAAACAATTTAGCACCATGTTGAAGACCGCGTATCTGCCCGAAGTGGTGAACGGCAGCACGCGCACCGGCAATTGGGACACGAGCGCGATCGAAGCCGACATGAACATTGCCATCTTCGATGACGACATGGAAAACTTCCAAAACGCGGTGAAGCTTTGGCGCGCGCGCACGCCGGCCTACATTTACCTGTCGAGTGATGGCCCGCTGCCCGTGCAGCCTCCCCGTGAGAGCCCGCGCTCCGACTCGGATCTCAAAGGCTACTGGTGGAGTCCCACCAAGTTCATCGACGGCATCACTCAAGAATCGTGTCGTGACCAACCGGGCGGCGGCACGCAAGGGTTCGGCCACGCACAATACGGAGTCGCGGCGATCATCAACGCCGCAGAAACCGCGCGCATTCAAGGTGTCGACCTGCTCCAGGAAGAACGAGCACGCCTGTCCGCGATGCTCGAGTTCCACTCCAAGTATCTGAACGGAGCCTCTACGAGCGGCCTGTGCGCCAAGACGATCGAGAATGTGGGCCCCGATCCGATGTGGGAAATTGGCTACAACGAGTACGCCAACGTGCTCGGTGGCTCGCTCCCCGAAACTCAAAAATTGGTCAAGAGCATCCGCCCCACCGACGCCACACACCACATGGCTTGGGAAACCCTCACCCACGGCGATATCGCCAACGCAGGCTTCTAGCGCTCAGCCTCTCGCGTTGAGCGTTGAGCGTTGAGCGTTGAGCGTTGAGCGTTGAGCGTTGAGCGTTGAGCGTTGAGCGTTGAGCGTTGAGCGTTGAGCGTTGAGCGTTGAGCGTTGAGCGGGACTGTGCGGCGGCGCGGAAGCGGCAAGAGCGGGGAGAGCACAGCGGTAACGCAGCCGAGGAAGCGACTTCTGGTGCGCAGAGGAATGTTGGAATCCCAACATCGCGCTACGCCGGAAAAAAGCCCTTTTCCGTAGTCACGAAACACTCGGTGTTTTCGCGGGCGGCCGAATGTTGAAATTTCAACATCGCACAGCTCGCGAAAAGGGCCCTTTGCGGACTCACGAAACACTCGGCGGGTTCGTGGAAGGGATGCGTGTTGAAACTTCAACGTCGATCTGCTTTCGAAAGGGCCGTCTTTCGGAGCAATTCGGATCGTGCGCCGCGGTGCTATCGCGCGCGAGGTTGGTCTGCTTCGAGGCGAACGAGTCGCGGTTAGGCGACCAAGACTTTTTGGCGCGAGAGCGGGGAGACGCGTTCGTCGGGGGTGAGGATGCCGCGATAGTTGAGCGGATCGGCGGCTGAAGTGTGAATGGGCGGGCCGGCGCCGCGGCGGCGCACCGAGCGGAGCAGCGTGACGGCTTCGGGGAGCGCGTATTGTTCGCCGTCGAAGCCAGCGACGAAACGGCCGCCGCGCACTTCACCGCGCGCTTCGAGGGTGCGCAAAACGCGCAGCAAATCACGCCATAAAATGGGCTGTTTTTCGCGGGCGAGCGTCTTTCGAAACACCACGCCCGTGCGCCGCAAGAGCTGCCGCGCGGCGAATTCTGCGCTCGGTGCGCTCGGTGCGCTCGGTGCGCTCGGGCCATCGTGGCGCAGCAGGCTCCAGCGTCCCGCCATTCTACTGGCTGAGGCGCGGCGCGAGGCATTCAACAAGAGCGAGCGCAGCCCGCTGAAAGAGTCACAGCCGACGAGCCCGCGCGCGATAAGCTCGGCCAAGCCCTCTTCCAGCTCTTCACGGCACAGCGTCGACAAGCGCCCGAGTTCTTGCGCGAACATCGCTCCCCGCGCGAGCAGGAGCTTCTGCAGCTCGCCGGCGCCGTAGTTGAGTTCGGTGATTGGTGGCGCTGCGGAGAGCGCGAACCAGGCCTCGGCGTCCTCACTCGGCATCAGGCACACGGGGGTGGTGCGGATGGGGCTCGCGCTGCTGCCCCAAAGCCGGCCCCAAGTGACCTCGCCAGAGAGCGTCAGCTCGTCGAGCCACTCGCGCTTGTAGTGGTTCACGCGTGCCGGAAGCACGCTGGCCTCCCAAGCGCTTGCTGGCACTTCGAAGGCCGCCAATTGGCGGATGACCTCGGCGACTCCGCGCGGCCCTTCCAACTTTCGCTCTGCGTCCACGTGCTGCCAAGACGCGAGAAAACGCAGGAAATCGCCGGCCGTGACGGGTTCGATTTCTTTGCGCAAGCCCTCCAGCGTGTAACGGTGGATGCGTGAGAGCAGCCGGCGGCTGCACCAACCCGCGCGCCCTTCGAAGCGGCCGCGCAGCACGAAGCCCTCGCTTTCGAGCTCGTACAGGATCGGGTCGTCACTCACGATCGGGCCGAGCGCGTCGAGCCGCCCACGCATCAGCTCCTTCGGATCGCGGGCGTGTTCGAACGCGAAGTAACGATCGCCCTCGCGCACCACGCGACCGGCGGCCAGCAATTCACGTAGCCAGTCCGTCCAGGGGCGAGCCTCTTCCACAGTGACGAAGCCCATCCACAACAGCGCTTCGTGCACTTCTTCGGCCGAAACGGGCGCGGGCCACGCTTCTTCACGCACGCGACGAATGGCCTCCGGGTCGAGCGCGCCGAGTTCATCGGCGGATTTGACGTCGAGCGTGCGCCGCGTGAGCACGGCCTGCGTGCGGCGCTCCTCGAGCGGCGCATCGTCCAAGAACGAATAGGGTTGGGCTGCCAGGATGCCGTGCGCGAACACCGACGGCTCGGGTGAATCGATGGCGACGCGCTCGATACTGCCATCGCGCAAACCGCGCAAAACGGCGATGAAACCGGGTGCATCCATGGCTTCCGTCAAACAATCGTCGATCGTCTGCCGAACGAGCGGATGTTCGAGCGGCACCTCGATGTCCCCCGGGGGCAACGTCTCGCCGCAGGCGACGGCGGCAGGGAAGCTCGCCGCCAATAGATCGTCGGCGCGCATGCGGACGAGAGGCGGCGGGGTGCGCTTCCCGCCGCGCATCCGTTCCACGAGCAGCGCACGCGACACGTTCCAACGCCAGCGCGTCTTGAACATGGGCGCGGGCAGCAGGGCCTGGATCAAGAGTTCGGTCGCGCTGTCCGGGTGCAGGTAGTCGAATACCTCTTCGAGTGGGAAGCTGTGTTGCGGCCCGAGCGAGAGCACGATGGCTTCCTCGTTGGCAGCGGCTTGCAGCTCGAAGCCGAACCCACGGCAAAAACGCTTTCGCAACGCGAGGCCCCACGCGCGATTGATCCGCCCGCCGAATGGCGCGTGGAGCACGAGCTGCATGCCGCCGCTCTCGTCGAAGAAGCGCTCCAAGATCACGCGCTTTTGCGTCGGGATGGCGCCGAGAGCGCGCGCGCCGGACGCGGCGTACTCGGCGATTTGCCGCGCGCCAGCTTCGCCAATTTCGCGCGATATTTCCGCGAAATTGCCGCCGATCGCTTCGCGCACCGCGGAGATTTCGGCGGACAGTTCGCTCGAGCGTGCGGGGGCCTCGCCGAGCCAAAACGGGATCGTGGGTGGCGAGCCCTGGGCGTCGGCGACGCGCACGATGCCGCCGCTCACTTTGAGGATGCGCCACGAAGCCGTGCCGAGTTGAAAGATGTCGCCGCCGTTCGACTCGATCGCGAAATCTTCGTTGAGCGTGCCGACCAAGGTGCCTTCCGGTTCGAGCACCACTTGGTAGTCCGCGTTGTCCGGGATGGCGCCGCCCGAGGTGATCGCCGTCAGGCGTGCGCGCCGAGTCGCGCGTAAGCGCATGCCCACTCCATCGCGGTGCAAAAGTGCCCAGCGCCCCTCCAAGTGCACTTTCACGACGTCGTCGAATTCTTTGCGTTCGAGCTCGCGATACGGCCAAGCCCGGCGCAGCGTTTGAAACAGCTGTTCCTCGTCCCAAGTCTCCGCCACGCAAGCCGCGACGATCTGCTGCGCCAAAATATCTAGCGGTCGACCGGGCTGCGGCGTGCGGTCGAGCTCACCGCGGCCAATACTGCGGACGAGCGCGGCCGCCTCCACGAGCTCGTCCAAAGTCAGCGGGAAAATACGGCCTTTCGGTGTGCGATTCACGCCGTGGCCCGCGCGGCCCACGCGCTGCAAAAGCGTCGCGATCGAGCGCGACGCACCGATTTGCGCGACTAAATCGACGTCCCCAATGTCGATGCCGAGCTCGAGCGAAGCGGTGGCGACGAGGACTCGCAGCTCTCCGGCTTTCAGGCGTTGCTCGGCATCATGCCGCCGGGGTGCGGCGAGGCTCCCGTGGTGGCACGCCACTTCGGCTTCACCGAGCCGCGTGGCCAGGCGCGCGGCGACGCGCTCCGCCATTTTGCGCGTGTTCACGAAGACCAGCGTGGTGCGGTGTTCGCGCACGAGTGTCGCGATCCGCTCGTAAATTTCGTCCCAGACTTCGTGCGAACACACGGCCGTGAGCGGCGAAGGCGGCACTTCGATGCCGAGGTCGATGTGCCGTAAGTGACCGGCGTCCACCAACGTGCACTCTCGCCCCACGCCGACCAAGAAGCGCGCCACTTCTTCCAATGGCTTTTGCGTTGCCGACAAACCAATGCGCTGCACGGGCCGCCCCACGAGCGCATCGAGCCGCTCCAGCGAGAGCGCTAAGTGCGAGCCCCGCTTGTCGCGGGCGAGCGCGTGGATTTCGTCCACGATCACCGTGCGCACGCCGCTCAGCAGTTTTCGCCCACCCTCACTCGTGAGCAAAATATAGGCAGACTCCGGAGTCGTCACCAAAATGTGCGGCGGCCGCGCGCCCATCGAAGCGCGCGCTTTGGCCGAAGTGTCGCCCGTGCGCACGAAGACGCGCAGCTCCGGCAAGCTCGGATCGAGCGCGCGGATTTCGGCGAGCGGTGCTTCGAGGTTCTTCTTGATGTCGATCGCGAGTGCTTTGAGGGGCGAGATGTACAGAACGTGCGTGCGGTCTTCGAGCGCGGCACCCTGGCTGAGCAAGCCGTCGAGCGCAGACAGAAACGCGGCGAGTGTCTTGCCGGAACCGGTGGGTGCAGCGATGAGGGTGTGCTTGCCCGCACGAATGGAGGGCCAGCCTTCGCGTTGCGCCGCGGTCGGCTCACCGAGCCGCTCCGCAAACCAACGCTTCACGGCACCATGAAAAGACGACAACGGCATTGGCGAACCGGTACTTTGGGCCGGCCCTTCTGGCGCGGCAAGCGTTCGCGAATTGGCTGTATTTTACTGCAGGAACGGCACTAACAGCCGCACGACCAGACACCGCTCCAACAGCGGCAGGAGCAAAACGACGAGGGGCTCGCGGTGCTGCCTTCGGTGCACGAGTAGCCGGGATAGCCGTCGGGTTTGGTCGAGCAGTCCGGAGGAGTGGCGGGACAACACGGCTCGCACATACCGCTGAAGTTGTTGTGGCAGGTCGTCACGCCTTCGTTCGGGATGGTGGGATCGCCGCCCGCGCCGCTGGCGTCGCTCGCGCCGCCCGCGCCGCCCGTCCCCAAGCTCGTTCCTTGGCCGAGCGAGCAGAGGCTGGCCGTCGCGACCACCTGACACGTGTTGGGCACCAGGCCAGCGCTGATGCGACTCGAACTGTGTTTGCAGTAGCTGGGGTTGGAATCCCAAGCGGCAGCACCGACTAGTGGGCTCGAGCTGCCAACGTCCTCGCTGTCGGAGTAGTAACAAGTTTTTCCATGCTGCGTTGACTGCGTGAGGCTCACCACCCACAGCGTGCCGCACTGCGCGATGCTGGCGTCGGTCACGCCCGACGTCGGATCGGAACAGGTCACCGCGGCCCGCGATGTCGCCAAGCACAGCGAATCTGGGCAAGGGTTGTCCCAGATCGCGGCGACCACGATGAGTTCGTCGGTGCAGCCCTGTGCCGGTCCAATCGGGCCAGGAAGATCCGGTCCCGCGTCTGCGGGGGAGCTTGGTTCAGGACCGACTGGGCCCGTGCCGCCGCCTATTGGAAACTGACCGCCGGGCTTGCTCCCGTTGCCAGAACTGCCCCCCGCGGCGCTATCGGTTGCCGCGCGGCCGCCGCAGTTGGCAATCAGGAGCGAGAGCGCCAATGCACCGAACGCGGCTTGACGGCGATTCATGTGTCACGGCACAGCAGGAATGGTGCCAAATTGAAATCAGCCAATATTAGCCCCGCAACTACAGGAAGAGGGAGCAGAGTGTCATTGGTGTGCCACTGTTCGCCGCGACTGGCACAGCGCGATTCCGAGGCGTGGCCGGAGCGTCCGGAGCGAACGTGAGGGGATGTGGGCGTTTCCTTGAGAAATCGCCACCGCCGCCCCCTCTCACTCGAGGACGCAGTGTGCCGGCCACCGAACGAGGGATGAGAGAAAATGAACCGACGATCGACGCTCGTATCTGTCTTGGGAGTGACGCTCGCATTGAGCGCTTGTGGGACCACGAGTGACAACAACAGTGGTGCAGGCGGTGCGGCTGGCAGTGGTGGCAGTGCCAGCTCACAGGCGGGTTCGGCGGGCTCGGCATTCGGCGGGGCCGGGGGATCGGTGATCGGTAATTCTGGCGCCGGTGGCTCGCTCGTGAACGCGAGTGGTTCGGGGGGTGCGAGCGGAGGTGCGTCCGGTTCGGCCAACCATGCCGGTACTTCGCGAGGCGGCGCC
>Ga0105245_10002657_pt1 | contig 16090 bp, 13 predicted proteins | sample KBSM54metaG_FD_81523 | JGI IMG/M metagenome (GOLD analysis project Ga0105245, IMG submission 81523) | Miscanthus rhizosphere microbial communities from Kellogg Biological Station, Michigan, USA - KBS M5-4 metaG | ecosystem: Host-associated > Plants > Roots > Rhizosphere > Soil | place...
CGCCTTCCGCAAGGGCGACCTCAGCGCATCTCCAACGATCATCTACAACCCCGCCACGGGCGCCGCGAACGGCACCGGACGGCTGCCTTTTGGGAATAATCAGGTCGGCCCCATCAGCCCGATTGCTGCCAAACTCCTCAGCTTCCTGCCCGCGCCGACCAATGGAGCGCTGACCAACAACTATCAGTTAGACACGGTCCAGTCCAAAGTGATGGACCAGTTCGATATCAAGGTCGACTACGTTTTAGGGGAGAAAGACCGTCTATTCGTACGCTATAGCTATCAGCGGGCGACTGTTTTTGACCCCGGCATGTACGGACCGAATGGTGGTATTTATGGCGGCCCTCACAATGCCGGTTTTGAGGGATCTGGGCCTTCGCGCAATCAAAGCCCCGGGATCAACTACACCCACATTCTGAGTCCGACACTCGTCACGGAATTCCGCTTTGGCATTGTACGAAATTACAATACGTCGATCAACATTGATAAAGGATTGACTACCTCCAAAGACGTGGGTATTCCCGGTGTCAATTTGAACGAATGGTCGAGTGGGCTTGCCTCATTCAACGTGACCGGCTACGAGACTCCGTTGCTGGGATTCTCGGCGAGTCTCCCGTGGGTCCGCTCGGTGACGAATTTCAACATCGTCAACAACTGGACCAAGACCTTGGGCACTCACATCATCAAGGGGGGCGTGGACGTCCGCCGCGAACGGCAGGATCTGCTGCAAACCCAGACTTACAATCCACGAGGACTTTTTGTCTTCAACGGGGCAACCACGCAGAGCCCCGCCGACAGCAAGACCAGTTTCGGAAACGCATTCGCGTCCTTCCTGCTGGACCAGCCGAATTCGATCGGCCGCGATCTAGCTGTAATTTTCCCGGCCCGCAGAAATACCATTTACAACCTGTATTTCCAGGATAAATGGCAGCTTTCACAGAAGCTGACTCTGGACTTGGGCTTGCGCTGGGAATACTGGCCGTCGAGCACCCCGCACAATCCTGCTGGTTTCTCCAACTACAATCCGTTTAACAACACCCTTTCGCTGGCTGGACTAGGCAGCGTACCGAATGACCAGGGAATTACCAACCACCTGACTAGTTTTGGCCCGCGAATCGGGGTCGCCTACCGCTTTAATGACAAGACCGTTTTTCGCGGCGGCTATGGCATCAGCTATGTACCAAGGAATACCAACGTTTATAATTACCCGGTATCGCAAGCCACCCAATTCACGGCCCCGAACTCGTTTGCCGCAGCCGGGTCGATGGCGGCAGGTGTTCCGCCCCTTAGCCCGGTGGTGCTGCCCTCAAGTGGCATCATCGTCAACCCGCCGATCAGCCAGTCGTATACCTACATTCCGAGCGATCTTCCTCAAGGATATGTAGAGTCCTGGAATGTTTCTTTGCAGCGCGCTCTTCCCGCAAACTTTTCAGCTGAAGCAGCTTTCGTTGGGAATCACGGGGTCAATATTCCCACCTCCAACAATCTGAACATTAACGCCGCCCGGGTGCCCGGCCAGCCAACTCCGTCCGATCCCTTCAAGGGAGTTGGGAGCCAGCCCTTGAACATCCTTTTCGGCCGGACGGCTAACACGCTCGAACCCTGGAACACTCCCAGCTATTATGAAGCTCTGCAGCTCCGTTTGAATCGCAGATTCAGCAACGGTTTTACGCTCTACAACTCGTACGCATTCGGCAAGTCAATCGACTTCAACCCCAGTACAGCGGGCGCGAATAATTTTAACGTCATTAATTTCGCTGCCAACAAGGGACTCTCCGACTGGGACCGGCGCCACATTTATACGATGAGCGCGGTTTACGAGTTGCCTTTCGGGCAGGGCAAGCATTTCTTGACCAGCGGCCCTGGAAAGTGGATCCTGGGCGGCTGGCAGCTAAACGCTCTGTGGAGCTGGGAGAGCGGATTGCCACTGGATATCAGCACCACCAACACCAGCTTGAACGCACCAGGCAACATCAATCGCCCGAACGTAAACGGCCCGGTAAATATCCCCGGAGGCATTGGGCCGGGGACTCTGTATTTCGACAAGACGAAGTTTTCGGCTCCCGCGGCCAATACGTTTGGCAACCTCGGCCGAAACGTCCTGCATGGGCCGGGTATAAATACCCTAGACGCATCCATTTTTCGAAGATTCCCCATTCGGGAGCGGATGAACGTGGAGTTTCGCGCGGAAGCCTTTAACTTGACCAACACGCCGCAGTACAATCGTCCGGTTCAAATTTTCACGGACGCTGCTTTCGGTTCGGTGGTAAAGGCGAACGGCACGCAGTCCGTGCTGGTGAATAATAGCCGGGCATTGCAGCTCAGTATGCGGCTGCAGTTCTGATATGGAGTGAACTGTCAAGCCCTCGGGTCTGACAGTTTGAAATCAAGGCCGGTGTTCCTCTGCAAAGAGGGAAGCCGGCCTTTTCGTTTTTAGGACAACAGGACAGCTTACAGCCGACGAACTGCGGCCGCCGGCCATAGGTGCCGCCTTATGGATCGCGCTGACGGGTCCGGGCCACGCCAGTCACAATACCCAACCCGGTGAGAACGATGGCACCGACAGCAATCCAGCGTGGTGCCACGTGCATTATGTTGGCCCCATAGGCCAGCCCCACGATCAGCACTATAAACCCAATCAAGTAAAGTGCAAAGGACATATCCCCTCCTTACAGAATGGGTTGCAAGCTGGTGGCCATTGCTGGGCGGATAGCCAGATAAACATGCAGATTTTGCTCACCGCGGCGTGAAGGGTACCGCCTACCCAATGCACCCGAACCCCGTATTGTTGCAAACACTGCCGAAATCGCTTTGGCCAGACATCTGCTCTCAATGAAATTGCTGGAAAGAGAGCTGGGAGAGAGACTCATGAACAAAATGCTGGGGATTATTCTAATCGTCGTCGGAATCGTCGGTTTAGCTTGGGGAGGGTTCAGCTATACGACACGGGAAAAGGTGGTCGATATCGGACCGATTCATGCGTCTCGCGACAAGAACCATTCGGTGCCGCTGCCTCCAATCGCCGGTGCTCTTGCGCTAGTAGGTGGCGTCGCACTTCTTGTAGCCGGCAAGAACGGCTAGGTTCAAATTCGAATAGCGAAAGGAATCTCTATGCTTTATTACACGTTGATGTTTCTCTTGGTTGCCCTGATAGCGGGCGCACTGGGGTTCGGAGTGGTGGCTTTCGCGGCTGCCGAAATCGCCAGAATAGTCTTCTTCGTTTTTATTGTCCTGTTCCTGGTGGGCCTGGTCTCGCACTTGTTTGGGCGAACGACCACCCCGTAGAATTTAGCTTCTCAGCGGGAACTCGTGGCTCAACCAGATCGGCCTAATTTCTCTATCTTAGGGCGAATCGTTTTTGGCGCAATTGCCGTTAAAACGATCTGCCTGCTGCTTGTATTCCTGGGCTATGTGCCTGGGAGGTGAAGCGGCCGGGATCTTTAAGGGAGGGCGAATGCGTACAGCGAACTGCCGCCGCCCACCAGAAGATACTGCTTGCCGTCGAGCTCATAGGTAATGGGTCCGTTCCCCACCTTGCCGATGGCCTGGTGCCACAGCGTCGCGCCGTCGGTGGTGCGGAATGCCACCACGTTGCCGGGAACGTCGCCGCTGAAAGTCAGGCCGGTCTCGGTCGTCAGCACTCCGGCCGCTCCTGCGCCGTCGCCGATGGGATGGTTCCAAACAATCTTTCCGGTCTTGTAATCGATGGCCCGAAGGAAGGCCTTGCCCGCAACGCCATAATCCGCACCGGCCCAGCCATAGGCTCCGTGTTCGGGTTTGAAAAAATAGATGCCATAGCCGTCCTGAACGCTCACGATCAGCAAGCCGGTCTTGGGATCAAAGCTTGGCGAACGATAGTTGGTGGCGCCGCTCTCATTCGGCGCTATAAGGACACCGTCTTTCGCGGGTTCCTTGGCCGGATTGGGAATAGGGCGTCCAGTGCTATCGATACCCTTCGCCCAGTTCACCGTGGCGTAGGGAGCAGTCAACAGGTTCTTGCCATTGGTCCGGTCGAGCACAAAAAAGTAGCCGTTGCGCGATGCCTGCATCAGAAGTTTGCGCGGCTGGCCGTTGAAATCGGCATCCACCAGCACGGGGACCTCGGAAGCATCCCAATCGTGGGTATCGTGCGGCGAAACCTGGAAGCCCCATACTAATTTCCCCGTGTCGGGATTGAGCGCGACGATGCTGCACGTCCACGGATTATCGCCTGGCCGAACCTTCCCATTCAACACCGGCGTGGGATTGCCGCTGCCCACATAAACCAGGTTGAGCAGCGGATCGTAGGTGCCGGTCATCCACATCTGCCCGCCAGTGGCGCCGCCGCTCTCCGGCTCGGTCCCGCCCGGAGGAGGCGTGGTGTAGAAAATCCACTGCGTCTTGCCGGTATCCGCATCGATTGATTTCAACTGGCCCGGCAGATTATCGAAATCGCCCGAGATGCCGACCAGGACGTGATTCCCCACAATGAGCGGAGCATTGCTGGACCAGTAACCCTTGCTCGAATCAGCGATCAAGATGTTCCATTTGACCTTCCCGTCCTTGGCGTTCAGCGCCACCAGGTGGCAGTCGGGAGTGGTTAGGTAGACAGTGTCCTTGTAAACGGCGGCGCCGCGGTGGCCGATGTGAAATGCGTCGTTGCGAGGGTGCGTGTAGTGCCAGAGCTCCCTCGCCGTGCGAGCATCGATGGCCCAGAGGTTATCCGGCGTGGTCAGGTAGAGGATGCCGTTTACCAGGATCGGAGTCGCTTTGATCGATGGATTCTGGCCGGTCTGGAAGCGCCAGACTTGTTTTAGCTGGCCCACATTTTCGGGCGTAATTTCGCTGAGGCTGGCGTGGCGGCGGCCGGAGTAATCGCCGTGATAGGTAAGCCAGCTATCCGGCGGCGGGTGGAGCAGGTCCTTCGGATCGACGCTTTGGGCAAACGCTGCGACGGAGAAGCCGATTCCTATTACCACTGCCAGACTCGCCAGAGAGCGCATGTTTCTCCTCTATTTCAACGTTTCCAAATAGGCGTAGACGTCATGCATGTCTTTGTCGGTGTACTTACCCAGTTGATCGAAGTGGGCCGACATCGGATCGTCGATTTTGAATTTCACCACGCTTCTGGCATAGGTCTGCCGCGCTCCCGCCGGATCGAGAACCGTAACCGTGAACTCATCCTGAACGGCCAACGGCGCGATAACGGTCTGGCCCTCCGGAAGGGTAAACGTAACCTTCGGCGGCGCCGGAGCGGGCTGGCCGCTGGGATAAAGCATGCGCTGCAGGAGCTGCAATCCTTGATAGCGGGTCGCGATGCCGGCGAGATCGCCAGTTGCGGAATGGCACTCGGAGCAGCCACCCTTGCGGTTGAAATAGCGCCGGCCGGCGTCGGCCTTTCCAGTTGCGAGGTCCGCTGCATCCACGGCGCGGCGGCCTCCGCCCAGCGCCTCGAACTTGGTTTTCTGAGCGTGAACGAAGGCGACCAACGCGCCCAATTCGGCTGCAGTCAAATCAAAGGAGGGCATGCCGCGGTCCGGACGGCCTGTCTTGAGCAGAGGTCCTATTTTGTCGCCACGCGTGTCGGCGGCGACCAGAGCGGAGCGCGTAAGGTCCGGTCCGGTTTCTCCACCCGCGGCATCGCGGCCGTGACAGAAACCACACTGCGAAGTGAAGCGCCCCTCCCCAGCCTGAATCTGTTCGGCCGGAAATGTCTGTTGGGTCACTGTTTTTGGTGGAGGTAGCGAGGCAGGGCTCTGTCCGGGAGCTGGGGGTTTCCCCTGCGCAAGCACGACGCCCGCGGCCAGCAGGGTGACAACGGAAGTCTTTATGATCAGTATCATCCTCACAGCAATACTCGCGAAATCCGCGACAGAACGCAAATCGGCTTCAGACCGCCCGGCATGGTGGCTTGGAGCGGAGTTGATCAGCCAACTTGTTTGACGGAATCTCAGGCCGTTCGGATCTTTCGACCCTCGTGCTAAAATCGTCAGTGATCACGGTTGGTGATGGCCCACGTGCCGGCCGTACGCGCTCGATTCCGTTGATCTCCGTCTCCGATACGCGTATCCTAACGCAATGCCAGCGCCTGCCATCACAAGCCGGAGGTCCACTCTGTTCGGGCAAATCAAAAGTTCGCTGGAGAACTATTTCGAGTTTTCCCGGCTGAACACAGATTGGAAAACCGAGGTCCTTGCGGGCTTCACAACCTTTATCACGATGGCGTATATCGTCTTCGTGAACCCCGCGATTTTGAAAGACGCCGGGATGCCCCTGGCCGCTGTCTCGGCCGCCACTTGTATCGCCGCCGCGCTGGGCACGCTGCTGATGGGTGGGTTCGCGCGCTATCCGATTGCGCTCGCGCCCGGCATGGGGCTAAACGCCTACTTCACGTACAGCGTGGTAAAGGGCATGGGGGTGGCTTGGCAGACCGCGCTCGGCGCTGTATTTATCTCGGGCGTCGCGTTTCTGTTGTTGACCGCGCTGGGGATCCGGCAGTGGATCATATCCGCAATACCCGCCGAGCTCTACGCCGCGTTGAGCGCGGGGATTGGACTGTTCATCGCCCTTATCGGCCTGCGCAACGCAGGCCTCATTCAGCCTAGTGGAGCGACGATGGTTACCATCGGCAACCTGCGCAATCCCAATGCGGCGCTGGCGGCGTTCGGCATTCTGCTGATCGCAATATTGCAAGCCTGGAAAGTGCGCGCGGCGATTCTCGCGGGCATTCTGGGGACGACTTTGGTGGGAGCGCTGGCCGGGCTGGTGCAATGGCATCCGCAAGCGTTTCGCTGGGAAGACATGAGCGCCACCATGTTCCAGTTGGACATAAAATCGGCGTTGAGCATCGGCCTGCTGGAGATCGTTTTCGTATTTCTGTTTGTCGATCTGTTCGACAACGTGGGCACGCTGGTGGCGATCAGCAAGAAAGCCAATTTGCAGGAACCGGATGGCAAGATTCCGCGAGTGAATCGAATTCTGTATTCCGACGCGATCGCGACGATTGCAGGCTCGCTTTCCGGCACGACTACCGTGGTGAGTTATGTGGAAAGCGCGGCTGGTGTCGCAGCGGGCGGCAGAAGCGGAGTGACATCGGTGGTGACGGGGCTGCTGTTCATCGTCGCGCTGTTCGCGGCGCCTCTCATCGGAGCGGTTCCCGCGGCCGCCACTGCGCCTGCGCTGGTAGTAGTGGGCGGCCTAATGCTGTCCTCCATCGGCGAGATCCCGTGGGATGATGTGTGCGTCGCTTTCCCCGCGTTTCTCACGCTGATCATGATTCCGCTGACCTTCAGCATTGCCAATGGATTGGCCTTCGGACTGACGTCTTATGTGCTGATTCACCTGGCCTGCGGACGGGGCAAAGAGGTGCCCAAAGCCGCGTACCCACTGGCGTTTTTGCTGCTGATTCGTTTCATCTATATGGGCAGCCGGCTTTAGCGCGCTGGACTATAGAGTGGACCGCATATGATAAACTGCTAACGTCCGGGTTCCAGTCGGGAAAGTTCCCTTCGTGGGTCCACGTCGCCCACCCGCGGTTTCCTCCGCGCGGCGCACCGTGAGCGTAGGCTCGCAGGGGGTGGGTTTATGACGAATAGTGCTTCCAATGGATCGTTTTCGTTCAATCTGAACGGCCGGAGTGTGTCTAGCAGCGAATGCGGTGTCTATACCACGCTACTCGACCTGCTGCGTGAGCGCGGGCTGACCGGTGCGAAGGAAGGTTGTGCGGAAGGCGAATGCGGCGCATGCACCGTGTTGATGGTGGCCGACGAAGCCGGCGGTAGCGCGTATCGCCCGGTCAACAGTTGCCTGATGCTGGCGCCGATGGCAGCGGGTTGCGAAATTTATACCGTGGAAGCGCTGGCTGAGCGCGGCGAACTCTGCGAAGCCCAGAAAGCTATGGCTGCGGCCGGCGGATCGCAGTGCGGATATTGCACGCCGGGCTTCGTCATGAGCCTGTTCGCGGAGCAATACCGTCCGGGGCGCGTGGGTCCGTGCGAGACCGCCGCGCTGGGCGGCAATCTGTGCCGCTGCACCGGCTACCGGCCTATTCTGGATGCTGCGTTGTCGCTGGGTCCCGCGCCTGAAGGCGCATTCCGCGAGCGCTTGTCTCTACCTGCGCCAAGAACAGAGCCGGTAACATACGCCGCGGGCGATTCGACGTTCGCAAGGCCCGCGACACTCGAAGAATGCTTTGCAATCGCGGCCGAACATCCGGAAGCGCAATGGATCGCGGGCGCGACCGATATGAGCGTCGAAGCGAACCTAAAATTTCGCCGCTGGCCGTATCTGGTGAGCCTGGATGGCGTGGCCGAACTTCGCCAGTTTGAAGAAACTCGCGACTTCGTGCGTATCGGGGCGGCTCTCCCACTGACCGAGATCGCGCTGCGATGGGGCAGCGCGCCTCCGGCGTTTCGCGACTGGCTGTTGTTGTTTGCTTCGCCACCGATCCGCAACCGCGCAACCTTAGGCGGAAGTCTGGCGACGGCTTCGCCCATCGGCGATTCGGCGCCGCTGTTAATGGCGCTGGATGCAGTGGTCCATATCGCGGGCGCTCGCGGACGCCGCACGATTCCGGTGGCGTCATTCTTCTCGGGTTACCGGCGCACTGTGCTCGAACCCGGCGAGTTGTTGACTGCGATTGAAATTCCCAAGCCATTTGCCTCCTCGATTCAGTTCTATAAAGCCGCGAAGAGGCGCGTGGACGATATCAGCACAGTGGCTGCGGGAATCTCAATGGATCTCGACACTGTGGGCCGTGTTACGCGCGCTGTGTTCGCGTTCGGCGGTGTGGCGGCGGTGCCGCTGCGCGTTTATGCAGCCGAAGAGGCCGCGTTGGGACAACGCTGGAATCAGGCGGCGGTGGAGCGGGTGCAGTCCGTGTTGGAGCGGACGCTCAAGCCGATCAGCGATCATCGTGGATCAGCCGAATACCGCGTCGAAGTGGCCAAAAGTCTGGTGGAAAAATTCTGGTGGGAACGGCAGGAGGCAGCGGCATGAAGATTGCCGGCCAACCGGTGCCGCATGAAAGCGCGGCGGGGCACGTCTCGGGTGACGCGTTTTATACCGATGACCTGTGCGGGCGCTTTCCTGGAATTCTGCACGCATGGCCAGTGATGGCTCCGCACGCGCACGCGCTGCTTACAAGGCTGGAAGCGGCGCCTGCGCTGGATGAACCGGGAGTTGTCACCATATTGACGGCCGACGATGTGCCTGGCGAAGGCGACTCCGGATGCACGCGCCGCGATGAGCCCCTGTTTCCTACAGAAGTGATGTATCACTCGCAGCCGGTGGCCTGGGTGCTGGGCGAGACGCTGGAAACAGCCCGCAAAGGCGCGGCCCGCGTGATCGCTGAATATGAACCATTACCCGCGATTCTAACCGTCGAAGACGCCATTGCTGCGTCGAGTTTTCATTCTGGGCCAGTGCGGGTGACGCGCGGCGATCCAACGGTGATCGAGAAGAGCGCGCTGAAGTTTTCGGGCGAGCTCGCGATTGCCGGGCAGGAACACTTCTATCTGGAAACACAATGCGCCATTTCGTGGCTGGATGAGACCGGCGGCGTGGCCTTGCACTGCTCGACGCAACATCCCGCCGAAACGCAGGATATCGTGGCGCGAGTGTTGGGCATTGCACGGAATCAGGTGACGGTGGAATGTCTGCGCATGGGCGGAGCGTTCGGCGGTAAGGAAGTACAGGCGAATGCCTGGGCCGCGATCGCAGCGTTGGGGACGTGGAAGACCAAGCGTCCAGTGCGCGTGCGCCTGACGAGGGCGCTGGATATGGCGCTGACCGGCAAACGCCATCCATTCCTTACTCGTTATGCCGCCGGATTTACTACCGATGGCCGGCTCGAAGGGGTCCGCATTGAGTTTTATTCCGATGGCGGCTGGAGTCTGGATTTATCCGACCCGGTTTTGGCGCGCGCTATCTTTCACGCCGACAACGCGTACCTGCTGCCTACGGCCGATTTGACCGGCTATGTGTGCCGCACCCATAAGACTTCGCAGACCGCATTCCGCGGATTCGGCGGGCCGCAGGGGATGCTGGTGATCGAAGACATCATGGATCAGGCGGCGCGCCGTCTGGGGCTGCCGCCCGAGGTAGTGCGCGAGCGAAATTTTTATCGCGAGGGCGATGCCACGCACTACGGCCAGAAAGTAAAGGATGCCGAGCGCATCCAAAGGACCTGGACCCAGCTCCTGCAAACTAGCGCTTTCGAGGAGCGGCGGGCAGCCATCCAGCGCTTCAACGCCGAGCAGCCGCATCGCAAGCGCGGCCTCGCGATCACGCCGGTGAAGTTTGGGATCTCGTTTACCGCGACAATGTTTAACCAGGCTGGCGCGCTAGTGATGATCTACCGCGACGGCAGCGTGCAGGTGAATCATGGCGGTACGGAGATGGGCCAGGGACTGCACACCAAGATCGGGCAGATCGCGGCGCAGAGTCTGGGTGTGCTGCCGGAGGCGATTCGGGTAATGCCGACTCGCACGGACAAGGTCCCCAACACGTCGGCTACGGCGGCGTCTGCGGGTGCGGATTTGAACGGCGCCGCGGTATTGAACGCGTGCACTCAGCTTCAGGAGCGGCTGGCGGCGGTCGCGGCGGAGATGCTCAAGTGCAACGCGGCTGCGGTGCGTTTTTCGGATGGCCAGGTATATCCCGACGGCGCCGAAGCCGAGTCATTACCGTTTCGCGCGGTTTGTGAAACGGCATATCGACAGAGGATCGCGCTGTTCGCGCAAGGCTACTACCGCACGCCGGAGATCCACTACGATGCGGCGACGCTGCGCGGCCGTCCCTTCTACTATTACGTCTACGGCGCGGCGGTGTCCGAAGTCGAGCTGGATGGATTCACCGGCGACTCGCGGCTGCTGCGAGTGGATATCTTGGAAGACGCGGGCACATCGCTTTCCCCTGTCGTTGACCGCGGCCAGATTGAAGGCGGATTTATCCAAGGCGCCGGCTGGATGACGATCGAGGAACTTTTGTGGGACGCGCAGGGCCGCGTGGCGACGGCCGGGGCGTCCACTTACAAGTTACCGTCTTGGTCGGAGATGCCGCCGGAGTTTCGCGTTGATTTCTTGGAGCGCGCCGCGGAGCCAGGTGTAGTGTTCGGAAGCAAAGCCGTAGGCGAGCCGCCGCTGATGCTCGCCATTTCAGTGCGCGAGGCGATTCGCGATGCAGTAGCCGCGTTCGGAAACGGTGGACCAGTGGCGCTGCCGCTTCCGGCCACTCCCGAGCGAATCTTCTTCGCCATCCGCCGCGCACGGCGTGGGAGTCACGTTCCAGCGAATGGAGTTGCGGCAGGAAAGACCAGAGGACTCCTGCGTCCATGAGCGCTGCCGAACGCGGCGAGATCCTGCGGGCTCCGCTGTTTCACACGCCGCGAAATCCTTTTTTGAACGGGCAGGGACTGGAATCCCACCAGGATGGCGGATTGCTAATCCGCGCCGGAAGGATCGTGGCGTGCGGAGAGTACGGCACCGTTCAAGCCGCTCATCCGAGTGTGCCGGTCACCGATCTGCGTGGCGGATTTATGCTCCCCGGGTTCATCGACACGCACACGCACTTCCCCCAGTGGCGCGTGCTGGGCGGACTGGGGCGCGAACTGCTCGACTGGCTGGAATACTTCGCATTGCCGGAAGAGGCGCGTATGGCCGACGACGCGTACGCCTGCCAAACGGCGCAAGGATTCGTTCGCGCGCTGGCGGCGCACGGCACTACCACCGCCCTGGTCTTCGGCGCGCATTTCGCTATTGCGACCGCGTCGCTATTTGAAGCTGCTGCGGCGTCCGGACTGCGCGTGGTCAGCGGCATGGTGCTCTCCGACCGCCGGCTTCGTCCAGAATTGCATCAGCTTCCCAAAACCGCGTATCGCGATTCGACCAATCTGATCCGCCGCTTCCACGGGCAAGGGCGTTTGCTCTATGCCGTGACTCCGCGCTTCGCGCTGTCGACCTCTGAAGGGATGCTGGAAATGTGCCAGACCCTGATGCGTGAAAATCCCGGAGTTCGTTTTCAGACGCATCTCAACGAGAACCGGCAGGAGATCGCGGAAGTGCGGCAGCTGTTCCCTTGGGCCTCCGACTATTTGAGCGTGTATGAGAGATTTGAGCTGGCTGGCAGCCGTTCGGTAATGGCGCACAATGTTCATCCCTCCGATTCCGAACTTGAGCGGCTGGCCGCCAGCGGGACCTCGATTTCGCACTGCCCCTGCAGCAACGCCGCGCTTGGCAGCGGCATATTTCCTCTGCGGCGCCACATGGCGGCAGGCGTGAAGTGCGCGCTCGGCACCGATGTCGGAGGCGGCACGGGTTTCGGCATGCTCAAGGAAGGTCTGCAGGCGTATCTCGTCCAGCGGCTCGCGGTGGATGGTGCGCTGCTGATCCCCGCGCATCTGCTTTATCTGGCGACTCGCGCGGGGGCCGTGGCGTTGGGTATGGAGGAAGAGATCGGTGACCTGAGCCCCGGCAAGAGTGCGGACTTGGTTTACTTGCGGCCTCCGCAAGGCAGTCCGCTCGAAGCAGTAGTGGAGCAGGCCGATAGTATGGACCGCATCCTGGCGGCTCTGTTCACGCTGGCCGGCGCGGACAGCGTGCGTGAGGTTCGCGTGGAAGGGTCGGTCATATTTCGCGCGCCGGAAGCATGACCATCCCTGCGGGTATGACCATCGAGGATCTGAATTCCATGGGGCAGGTGCAGTTTGTCTCAGCCATCGGCTGGATATTCGAGCACTCGCCGTGGGTTGCCGAGCGAGCCTGGATGATGCGACCGTTTGCAGATGCCCAGGCTTTGCATCGGGCCATGGTGGATCAAGTGGAGCGTTCGCGCCCGGAAGATCAACTGAGTCTTTTGCGGGCGCATCCCGACCTGGGCACGCGGGCTCGCGTGAGCGAAGCGTCGAGCGCGGAACAGGCGGGCGCGGGACTCGATCAACTCACCCAAGCCGAGTTCGAGCGCCTGCAGCGATTAAATGAAGACTATCGCGCCAAGTTCGGATTTCCATTCTTGTTCGCAGTAAAGGGCAGCACTAAGCACGACATTTTGGATGCGCTGGAGCGGCGTGCGCGGTCTTCGCGGGAAGAAGAGTACCTGGTGGCGCTGGATCAGGTGTACCGGATTGCGAGATTCCGGCTGGAAGATACGTTGGGTTAAGGGAGAAAAGCGTGGAGCAGTTTGCGAGCGGTTGGAAGCGGAATTATTACGGCAAAGGCGACGTTACCGCATACCGGTTGAATCGGGACAGCGTCACGCCGGGGGATCAGAGTCCCGTGTTCGGCGCGAACGTGAAACTTCTGGTTTATGGCGACGCGTTCTGGCCCACCTACACCACCGGTGACAATACCGGCCTGGTGGCTACCGATTCGATGAAGAATTTTATTCAGCGCGAGACGCTGAATTACGCGGGGCCGGATCTGGAAGAGTATTGCCGCTTTCTGGCCGCGAAGTTTCTGGATACTTATCCGCAGGTGGAAGGCGCGCAGGTTTCGGCCTCCGAAGTGCCTTTCACCGCGCTGCGGCCGCACAGCCCCGCTTTCGCGCCGGCAGGTCCCGAGTGCCTCACGAGCCGCATCGAATTGAATCGCGGTGGAACGGTGGAACTCGCTTCCGGCATTCGCGAATTCCGGCTGCTGCGCCTCGGCGGCAGCGCTTTTCACGGATTCGTGCGTGATGAATATACCACCCTGCCGGACATCAAAAATCGCCCACTGCGCATGGGGCTGGATCTCGAATGGACTTACACTTCGCACGCCGCCGCCTTCAGCGCTGGCAGAATTCCGGCGGCAGTGCGCGCGATAGTACGTGAGGTGTTTCAAGGATTCGAATCGGGAAGTATTCAAGAGGTGATCTATCAGATCGGCACCAAGATGCTGGCGGAGATTCCGGAGATCGCCGAAATTCACCTGGAGGGCGAAAATCACACCTGGGATGCGGTTGCGGAGCGCGGTGAGGAATTGGGCATCTACACCGAGGCCCGCCCTCCGTATGGCTGTCTGGGCCTGCGCTTGAGAAGATAGAGGCCATGGCTCACCTGTCTACGCACGTTCTCGACACGGCCCGCGGCATCCCCGCTAAAGGCTTGAGGATTGAGCTTCACCGCATCGAGAACGATACGCGTCGGCGTGTGGCGACCGGCGTGACCAATGGCGACGGAAGAGTTGCCAAGCCGCTGATCTCGGGGGACCTCCTCGACATCGGCGTGTACGAGTTGGTATTCCACGCTGGCGACTATTTGCGGAGCGCGGGCCTGCAAGGGAGCGAGCCTGCTTTCCTGGATCAAATCGTCGTGCGATTCGGAGTGGCCGAGCCCGATCGCAACTACCACGTGCCGCTGCTACTCTCGCCGTTCGGCTACAGCACGTATCGAGGATCGTGATGGGGCTTGGCCAGGAAGTTGTCGAGCGCTGCCGCCAGCTCGCCGCGCACAGCGAAGAACCGGGCTTCATCACGCGTACGTTTCTTTCCGAGCCGATGCACCGCGTCCACGCAGATCTGCGAGCGTGGATGGAACAGGCTGGGATGGGCGTGCACGTTGACGCCGCCGGCAATCTGCGCGGTTACTATAGCGCTGCGACGGCCGATGCGCCGAGATTGATCGTCGGGTCGCACCTGGATACCGTGCCGCATGCGGGAGCCTTCGATGGAATCCTAGGCGTGGTGCTAGGCGTGGCACTCGTGAAAGCGCTGGGCGGACGGCGGCTGGGATTCGGTATCGAAGTCGTCGGCTTTTCCGAAGAAGAGGGCGTGCGTTTCGGCTTGCCCTTCATCGGAAGCCGCGCATTCGTGGGCACTCTCGACGAGGCGCTACTGGCGAGGTGCGATCCAGACGGCGTTTCCGTAGGCGACGCTATTCGTGCGTTCGGTCTGAATCCAGTGGCGGTCGGCGAGGCACGCGTGACGGGTTCGACCCTTGGTTACCTGGAGTTCCACATCGAGCAGGGCCCGGTGCTAGAAAGTCTCAACCTTCCGCTGGGCGTGGTTACGTCTATTGCCGGGCAAAGCCGGCTCGAAGTAAGGTTTGAAGGCAAGGCCAACCACGCGGGTACCACGCCGATGCACCTGCGTCGGGACGCACTGGCGGGAGCCTCAGAATGGATCGGTGCCGTCGAGCGCGAAGCCGCGGCGACTCCATCACTGGTCGCGACGGTGGGCAAAATCGATGCGCAGCCTGGTGCAGGCAACGTCATCGCGGGCACTGTCAAAGCGAGCTTTGACGTGCGTCACACGAAGGACGAGGTGCGCGCCGAAGCGGTAAAACACCTGCTCGACGTGGCACAGCACATCGCGGCGCGACGTGGTCTGGTGGCGTCTTCGGAACTTCGGCTCGATCAAGCCGCCGTCAAGATGGATCCGCGGATGGTCGAGATTCTCGGCTGCGCAGTACAAGCGGGCGGATACACGGACCATCGCATGCACAGTGGCGCGGGTCACGATGCTATGGTGATGGCGGAACGAATGCCAGCGGTAATGTTGTTTCTGCGGAGTCCGGGAGGCGTCAGCCATCATCCGGACGAAGCGGTGCTCGAATCAGACGTTACGGCGGCGCTCGCAACGGGCCTGCACTTCGTCGATCAATTGGAGCGCCCGAATGGCTGAGCTGGTCATCAGAGGTGGCACGCTGGTGACGCCGGACGCGCTGCTGCGCGCGGACGTCGCCATCGAAGGCGGCAGCATTCAGGCGATCGGGCCTGAGCTTTCCGGCGGGGCCGAAGAAATAGATGCTCATGGGCTGCATGTGTTCCCTGCGGTGATCGATGTCCATTTGCACTTCAATGAACCCGGACGCACCGAGTGGGAGGGCGCAGCCACCGGCAGCCGGGCATTGGCAGCAGGTGGCGGAGCAGTGTTCTTCGACATGCCGCTGAACTCGACGCCCTGCACCGTGAACGCGCACGAATTCGACCGCAAGCGCGCGGCGCTCGAAGCGTCGTCGATTGCCGACTTCGGCTTGTGGGGCGGACTAGTTCCAGGAAACATCGGCGAGATGGCAGAGCTCGCTGCTCGCGGGGTCGTGGGCTTCAAAGCCTTCATGTGCGACTCCGGCTTGCCGGAATTTCCTCGCGCCGATGACTTCACGTTGTTCGAAGGTCTTGCGGAGGCCGCGCGGCTC
>Ga0105245_10002659_pt1 | contig 16090 bp, 10 predicted proteins | sample KBSM54metaG_FD_81523 | JGI IMG/M metagenome (GOLD analysis project Ga0105245, IMG submission 81523) | Miscanthus rhizosphere microbial communities from Kellogg Biological Station, Michigan, USA - KBS M5-4 metaG | ecosystem: Host-associated > Plants > Roots > Rhizosphere > Soil | place...
CCCAATTCGCGGGCGAGAGCCGGCTTCGTGACCGTTTCGTTCGCTCCCTTGGCTACATCCGCCCCTAAGGCGCAGCCGCCCCAACGAATCTGCTGAGAGGTTCTAGCCGGCCCTCCATGACTAACGCTATCTTGAGAGTCCGTGTCGCGCGCGATCCATCGATGGCGCGCGCTTCGATAAGCTCGATGTGCCGCCAGCTGCTCTTCGCGTTCTTGATCGCCTGCGCGGCGTTGCTGCGCGCGCCGCTTGCGCACGCTGAATTGCCAACACTTTCCGGCGCGTGGAACGCCACGCCCATGCGATCCGATTGGAACATCGGTGAGTGGGGCGCAGCGTGCGGCCCGGCCCCGAGCGGCGGCGGTGCCCCCGGCGGCAGCGTGACCATCACGCAAACGGGCAGCGAGCTCAGCATGGTCGGTGCGGGGCGCAACTACTCGACCACCGAGTGCTGGGAGCAATTTCCGGGCTTGTCGCGCACCAGCCACTCGGGTGGCGCGCGCGGTTGGAAAAATACCTGCAAAACAAAAGCGACTGACCCGCGACAAGCCACGTTGGTCACCACACTCTCCGCGGGCGACTCGAGCATTTCGTTCGACGAAACTGGGCAATATCAGTTCGTCATCAATGGCCAGAACTGCACGGCCAGCGTGCGGCGCACGCGCTCGATCATCCTCGTGCTGCGCGAAGGGGATACGCCGCCACCCCCACCTGCTCCCGCTGCTAGCCACGCGACAGCGAAGGATTGCAGCTCCCCCGGGCCGCCGGCGCGCCTCGAAGTCAGGCCTTCACGAAAGCTGATTCGCCCCGGGGAAAGCTTCGAATTCAAGGCCAGCGTGCTGGATGAAGCGGGCTGCGTGCTGAGCGTCGCCCCGCAGTGGAAGGTCGTCACCGAGAACGCGGCCGTAACACTCGCGGGACCGGGCAAAGTGACGGTGCCCGCGGACGCGGCGGAGGCCACCGTCGAGCTCCAAGCCACGGTCGCGGGTCGCGCCGTGGGCGTCACGGTGGAGGTCGCTTCGCGCGATCGCTACGACGCGCTTTTGGTCCAAAGCGGGCTGAATGCCGAGGGAGAATCGAGTGAGGTCGCCGCGGCGCGCATCGCCACCAGCACCATCGGGACCGACAGCGTCGTCGCACACGACGATTCGCAGCGGCGCCGGGTGTTGTTCGTGGGCGTCGTGGGCGGCGCGGCGCTGCTACTCGGGCTGCTCGGCTTCGTGCTGGTGCAGCAAAATCGTCGCAAATTGCTGGAGCCCGAAACACGCCCGGTGCGCGCCCGCGTGGGTCCCGTGCTGACGCCGAGCAGCGCGCCGGCGCTCGGCAAAATTTGCCCGACTTGTCGCGAAGAGTACCCGCCCGAGGCCGGCTTTTGCCCGAATGACGGGAATCGCCTCGTGGCGACCCGCGGCAACGGCGAACCCGCGGGCCCCGGAGGCGGCGTCTGCCCCGTGTGCGGCCAAGGCTACGACCCTGGGATCGTCTCCTGCCCCAAGCACGGTGAAGAACTCGTGCCTGCCGCGGTGCTCGCTGCGCGCCCCGCCGAGTCCGTAGACACCAAAAAAATCTGTCCCGTGTGTGGCAAGCAGTACGGCGGCGATAGTCAGTTCTGCGGGGGCTGCGGGGCCTCGCTCGTGCCCGTCAATTGAAGCGGGTCCCGGCACGGGACTGAGCGTACTTTCGGCCGAAGTGCTTCGAGCAACAAGATTGCGCTTACAGTAGGTAGCCCTGCCGTAAGTTTGCTAACCTCTGCCGCGACATCATGAAGATAGCCTGCGAGTCCTGTGGCGCGAAGTACACGATCGCCGATGACAAGGTTCGGGGTAGAAAAGTAAAGATTCGCTGTAAGGGCTGCGGCACGCCGATCGTGGTGGACGGGCAGCAAGGCGGATCCAGCGGCGCCGCCACCGAAGGCGAAGCCGAGGCGGACCTCGATACGGCGGAAACCGTCGTGTGGTCCGTGAACTTGAGCGACACCGATTCGCGCACGATGACAGTGGACGAGATCGTCGCGGGCTACGCATCGGGTTTGGTCACGAGTGACGCGTTCGTTTGGAAAGATGGCATGGCCGATTGGGTCGCCGTGCTCGATTCCGAACTCGCCCCGCTGTTGAGTGCAGCGCCTGCACCCGCACCTGTGCCCGCACCCGCGGCGCAAGCAGCACCGCAGGCGAGTGTCGCCGCAGTTCCGCGCGCGGCCACCAGCTCGCCCGCCGCAGCGCGCGGCGCGATGCCGCTGTTCACCGCTCCCGCCACCGCAGCCGCAGCCGCTCCCGGCGGTCGCGCCGCCGCGACCACCCGCACTCCCGACAACACGCAAGACTTGTTCGGCGGTGGCAACGATGTCGCGGACGAGGAAGAGGTCGCGACCAGCGCTCCGATCGTCCCGCAAGCAGGCGCGACCGCGTACGACGACGGCAAGATGACCGGCGCGCGCAATGAAAACTCCGTGCTCTTCTCGCTCGACGCGTTGAAGGCTGGTTTCTCACCGAGTGCGAGCCCGAGCGCCAAGCCCGCGCCCAAAGCGCCGAAGGGCCCCGGTCGACCGCAACAAGCGTCGAACCCCGACGATCCGTTCGGAATGGGCTCAAATAGCGGGCTAATCGGCATTGGTGGCAGCGCCGGCGCCGCGATCTTCAGCAACAACCAAGCACTACTCACGGCGCCCGCTCCGCCGCCACCGCCGCCGCCCGCTGCAGTGCAAGCGGCCTATGGCGCGCCGATGGCGCTGCAACCCGCTGCCGACAACAAGAAGAAGCTAGTGTTGATCGGCGCCGGCGTTGGCGGCGTCGCGATCATCGGGCTGTTGCTGGCGCTCTTGCTCGGCAAAAAGCACGACGAGTCGAGCGCAAACAGCGAAGCATCCGCCGCCGCGTCCGCTGCTGCCGTGCAAAGTGCGGCCGCCGAGAAACCGGCAGAAGAAAAGAAGCCGGAAGAGGCTGCCAAGCCCGCAGATCAACCGGCCGCGAGCGCGAGCGCCGCACCGGAAGAAAAGAAAGACGACACTAAGCCCGCTGACAAACCGAGCAGCACGGGCACCCCCGCGGCTCCGAAGAAAGTGGATAAGCCGAAAGAAGAAGCGGCACCGCCTGCGGATGCTCCGCCGTTCAGCAAAGCGTCTGCCATCTCGGCGTTCAGCGCGGCCGCAGCCTCCGCCGGTAGCTGTAAGAAGCCCGGTGGTCCCACGGGCAGCGGCAAAGCGACCGTCACTTTCGCACCGAGTGGTCGCGTGACGACCGCCACCGTCGGCGGCGAGTTCGCCGGCACACCCACGGGCGGCTGCGTGGCGTCGGTCTTCCGCCGCTCGCACGTGCCCGCTTTCAGCGGCTCCGCGGTCACCGTCTCCAAGAGCTTCAGCATCAATTGATGCGCGCGAACGGCCTGGCTTTCACTGACCAGCCCGCAAGCGCGCGGCCAAGCGCGTCATGCGTTCTTCGCGGCGCGTTTCGCCCAATGCCAGGCGTAACGCGCGCGGATCAGCCGCGAGCACGCACAGCTTCTTCGCGCGAGTAACGGCCGTGTACACCAAATTGCGAGACAACATCACGAAGTGCGCGGTGAGCAGCGGAATGACGACCGCCGGATACTCGCTGCCCTGGCTCTTGTGAATGCTGGTGGCGTAGGCGAGCGTGAGTGAGTCGAGGCTGGCGTCGTCGTATTCGACTTCACGCTGGTCGTAGCGCACGCTCAATTTACGGCCTTCGAGATCCACCTGACTCACGATGCCGATGTCGCCGTTGAAGGCTTCGCGCTCGTAGTCGTTGCGCGTTTGCATGATCTTGTCGCCGAGGCGAAGCTTCTGCCCGCGCGATTCGAGCGCTGGGCCTTCCGGATTCAGCGCGGCTTGGAGCAGCTCGTTCAGCGCGATCGTGCCTGCGGGGCCGCGGTGCATGGGCGTCAGCACCTGCACGTCACGCCGCGGATCGAAGCCGAAACGCCGCGGGATCCGCGTGACCACGAGCTCTCGCACGAGCTCCGCCGCCTCCTCCTGAGTGCGGCGCGGCACCACGAAAAAGTCCGCATTCGCGGCATCGGCATCGACGCTCTCCGGCATTTCGCCGTGCAAAATGCGGTGCGCGTTGGTCACGATGCGGCTCTCACCGGCTTGCCGAAAAATCTCGTTCAAGCGCACGGTCGGCACCGCGCCGCTGTCGATCAAGTCACGGAGCAGCGCGCCCGGGCCGACGGACGGCAATTGATCGGCGTCCCCCACGATGACCAAACGCGCAGCGGTGGGCAAGGCGCCGATCAACGCCGCGGCCAGCGGGATGTCGATCATCGACGCTTCGTCGACGATCAGCACGTCCGCCTCGATGGGGTTGTCCGCGTTCAGCTGAAAGTCGTTCATTCGCGGGTCGAAGGCGAGCAAGCGGTGGAGCGTGCTCGCCTCTTCGCCCGTCGATTCGCTCAGGCGTTTCGCCGCGCGACCCGTGGGTGCCGCGAGCTTCACGCGTAAGCGTGAGCGCCCGAGCACGTTCAAGATGGCCCGCACGATCGTGGTTTTACCGACACCGGGCCCACCGGTGATGACCGCCACTTTGTGACGCGCTGCCGCCTCGACCGCAGCCCGCTGACTCGGCGCGAGCTCGACTTTCGAGGCTTTTTCGAAGGCGAGCAGCGCGGTGTCGAGCCCGCCGAGCTCCTTGCCCGGGCTGTCCAGCAGGCGTCTGAGGCCTTGGGCGACGGCGAGCTCGGCGCGATGCAGCCAAGTGAGGTACACGCCGCCGTCTTCGATCACCACTCGCTCGGCCGCCCACAGCGCATCGAGCGCAGCTTCGACGTGACCGACGTCGATCTCGAGCATGGCCGCGGCTCGCTCCACGATGCCTTCGCGCGGCACGACGATGTGCCCCTGCTCGGAAAACACGCCGAGCTCGTGCATGACGCCGGCCTGCGCGCGCTCGGGGTGATCCCCAGAAATGCCTAGCGAGAGCGCGATTTTGTCGGCAGTTTTGAAGCCGACGCCGCGCACGTCGAGGGCCAAGCGATACGGTGAGCGCTGCACGATGCTCGCCGCTTTGTCGCCGTACTTTTTGAAGATGCGAGCCGCTAGCGCCGGCGACGCGCCGTGCGTCTGGAGCAGCAACATGATGTTGCTGATCGCGCGTTGCGACGCCCAAGTCTTCTTGATCTCCTCGATGCGCCGTTCGCCGATGCCGCTCACTTCGGACAAGCGCTCCGGATGTTGATCGAGCACGGTCATGCTCTCGAGCCCGAACGTGGCCACGATGCGTTTGGCAAAGCCGGGGCCGATGCCGTGGATCAGCCCCGAGCCGAGGTACTTTTCCAGGCCCGCGAGCGTGCTCGGAGCGATCGGCATCAGCGTCTCGACGCGAAACTGCTCGCCGCGTTTGACGTCGTTCACGAACTCACCGGTGACGCGAACGCGGGTACCTGGCCCCACCGCAGCGAACGTGCCGACGACCGCAAAAGGGCCACGGCGCGCCCCCGCGCCCTCTACGGATCCCAGCCGAATCACGCGAAAGCTCGTCGCCTCGTTCTCGTAGGTGACGCGCTCCACTTCACCGGTGAGCGTGGTCGGCACGGCGAAACCTTAGCGCGTCTTCGGAGGAGCGGGTGAACCTCTTGCGAAGGCGGCGAGGCCAGGCTACCGAAAGTGATTCTCATGTCGAAACTCGGTCATCGGCTCCACTCCCGCTGCGCCTGCTCGAGCGCCGGTTCTCCCTTCGCGTTGGCCGGCACGGAGCGCCAATACGAGCGATCTCGACCGTTCGCGATCCCGCACTTGGCCTTGGATCTCACTTTGGATTTCGCCGCGAAGTCGGTCGCCGGCAGCGCGACCTTGAACTTCGACCGCGTGAGCCCGGATGCCGCCGAGTTGGTGCTCGATGCCCTCGGCTTCGAGATCGAATCGGTGCGAGTGGATTCGGGCAAGGGCTTCGCCGCTGCGAGCTACGACTACGACGGCGATGCGCTCACCGTCTGCGGACTCGAAGCCGTGAAGTCCGGCAAAGTCGAGATCCGGTACAGCGCCACACCGCGACGCGGCATGTATTTTCTAGCGCCCGATGCAGAAGTGAAAGATCGGCCGCGCCAAGTGTGGACCCAATGCCAAGACGAGGACGCGCGGCACTGGTTTCCGTGTCACGACAAACCGCACGTGAAGATGACGACGGAGCTCCGGATCACGCTCCCGAACGGCTTCACCGCACTGTCCAACGGTGAGCTCGTGAGCTCGGAGAAGCCCGCGGGTAAGAAGCCGTGGACGTACCATTTCAAGCTGGAACAGCCCCACCCGAGCTACCTCGTCACGCTCGCCGCTGGTGACTTTGCGATCGTCGAAGATCGTGACGCGAGTTTGGGCGGCGAGCGGCGCGTGCCGGTGCGCTACTACGTGCCCCCGGCGCGCAAGGCCGACACGGCGCGCAGTTTCGGCGAAACGCCGCGCATGATCGAGCTATTTTCGCGCATCACGGGCGTGCCGTTTCCGTGGCAGCGCTACTCGCAGGTCGTGGTCAGTGACTTCATCTTCGGCGGGATGGAAAATACCACCGCCACCACGATGTACGAGCACGTGCTGCTCGACGAGCGCGCGGCACTCGATATTTCTTCGAATGATTTGGTCGCGCACGAACTCGCGCATCAGTGGTTCGGTGATTTCGTCACCTGCCGCGATTGGTCGCATGCATGGCTGAACGAGGGCTTCGCCACCTACCTCGAACACGTCGAGCGCGAAGATCGCCTCGGCCGTGACGAATACGATGCCGGCGTTCTCGGCGATCTCGATTCCTATTTGCACGAAGCCAACGGGCGCTATTCCCGCCCGATCGTGTGCCGCGATTACGTCGAGCCGATCGATCTCTTCGATCGCCATTTGTACGAAAAAGGCGGCCTCGTCTTGCATCAGCTGCGCCGGCTCTTGGGCGATGACGCGTTCTGGCAGGGCGTTCGACAATACTTGGAGAGCCACGCCTACGGCATCGTCGAGACCAACGATCTGCAGCGCGCGCTCGAGAAAGCTTCGGGCCGTTCGCTCGAGCGCTTCTTCGACACTTGGGTCTACCGCCCCGGTCATCCCGACCTCAAAGTGAAGGTGAGCTGGGAAGATGACCTGCTCTCGGTGCACGTGAAGCAGACGCAGAAGGTGGGCGACACTGCCCTCTTCCATTTCGATCTCGAGGTCGAAGTGGGCTTCAAGGGCGGCGAAACGAAGCGCTTCGAAAAATCGGTCACGGAAGCCGCCGACACGCTCGTCATTCCGCTCGCCGAGCGCCCTGCATTCGTCGCCTTCGACCCCGATTTGCGCGTGATGAGCGACCTCACTTTCGAAGCGCCGAGTGACATGCTGCGCGCGCAGCTCAGCCACGCCACCCGCGCCGCGTCGCGTTCCAAGGCCGCCGAGGCGCTCGCCAAGCGCGACGATCCTCCGACGATCCACGCGCTCGCTGCGTGCTTGAAGAACCTCAAAGAGACCTGGATGGTGCGCGCCGAGGCCGCGCGGGCACTCGGCAAGATCCGCTCGGATGAAGCGTTTCAGGCACTCGCCGCCGAGGTCGGCACTGCGCATCCGAAGGTTCGGCGTGCCGTGGCTTCTTCTTTGGGTTTTTTCAGGACGGCCGAGGCCGCCAAAGTGTTGGAGAAGCGCGCCAAGAACGACCCGAGCTACTTGGTGGAGGCCGAATCGGTGCGGGCGCTCGGCCGTACACGGCAACCGGAAGTATTGAAGGTGATCATCCCGCTCTTGGATCGCCCGTCGTGGGCGGAGGTCTCGCGCGCGGGCGCACTCGACGGCCTCGGCGCGCTGCGCGATGAGCGAGCCCTGCCCGAAGTCATGGCGCGCACGCGTTACGGCATTCCGACGCGCGGGCGGCGCGCGGCGATCGCCGCTTTGGTGCAAATCTCGGACGATCGCAAAGTGCGCGAACACCTCGAAGAGCTGCTGGAAGACAAAGATCCGCATTTGAAGATCGACGTGGTCGCAGCCCTGCAAAACATGGGCAACGCGAAGAGCCGCGGCGCCATCCACCGCGCCAAAGAGCGCGAGCTCGACGGGCGCGTCGTGCGCCGCATGCGCGAAGCCCTACGCGACATGTCGGAACACCACACGGCGGACCGCAAGCGCGTGAACGACGAACTCGAGACGGTGCGCACCGAGCTCTCCGAAGTCAAAGCGCGCTTGTCCAAGATCGAATCGGTCAAAGGCAATGCTCACAAGAGCAGCGCCGTGAAGAGCGCGGCGAAGAAGTCCGTTCCCGCGAGCAAGACCAAGCCGGCGGCCGCCGCGAAAGCGAAGTCGAAGTCGAAGTCGAAGTCCGGCCGAAAGGGCCGCGCATGAGCGAACCGGTGCGGCTCGAACGGCGCGGGGCGATCGCCGTCGTCGTGATCGACCGCGCCGATCGCATGAACGCGCTGTCGGTCGCCGCGGTGCGTGCGATCGGAGAAATCGGCCGCACGCTGTCGGGCGACAGTGGAGTTCGAGCCTGCGTGCTGACGGGCGCTGGCGACAAAGCCTTTTGCGCGGGAGCCGACCTCAAAGAGCGAAAGGGCATGTCTCAAGATGACGTGCGTGAGCTGCTCGGCTTGTATCGGAGCGAATTCGCGTGGCTCGCCAGCTCCGAATTCCCCACGGTCGCCGCGCTGAACGGAGTCGCCCTCGGCGGCGGTCTCGAGCTCGCGCTGTGCTGCGATCTGCGATTTGCGGCTCCTCATGCGCTGCTCGCACTGCCGGAAACCGGCCTCGGCATCATTCCGGGAGCGGGCGGCACGCAGCGCTTACCCCGCTTGATCGGCGAAGCGCGCGCTATCGAGCTGATTTTGACGCAACGCCGCTTGAGCGCAGACGAAGCGCTCGCCCTGGGCCTCGTGAACCGCATCACCCCTCAGGGTGAAAGCTGTTTGGAAAGCACCTTGACCAACCTGATCCCGATCGCCGAGGGCGCGCCGATTGCTCAGCGCGCGGCGCTGCTCGCAATCCGCGCGGCGAGTCGCATGACGCTCGAGCACGGCCTCGACTTCGAGCGCGATCTGTACGGCACTTGCCTACAGAGTACCGATCGCGAAGAAGCGCTCGCCGCGTTCGCCGAAAAGCGCAAACCCGTCTTTCAAGGCCGATAGGGGCGGGCTAAAATCGCGAGCATGGCTCGCCTCGCGCTGCACGGCGGATTTCTAGCACCCACGCTGCTAGCACTCGTGCTCGGCGCAGCGCCAGCCCACGCGGCGATCACTTGGACGGGTGATTTCGAGACCAACGATCTCAAGCAGTGGAACGAACAGCAAGGCCCAGTCGCGACGCGCGTCACACTGGTGGGCGATCCCGTGCGCCAAGGTCAGCACGCAGCGCGCTTCGAAATTCACGCAGAAGACCTGGGGTCGTCGAGTTTGAATCGCGTCGAGCTCGGGCACCACCCGGACGTGGCCACGTTCGAAAACTCCGAGCGCTACTATGCGTGGAGCGTGCAGCTCCCCAAAGCCTTCGTGGCCAAGAAGGCGCACCAAATCACCTATTTCGAGTCCGCACCGCCGGCATCGGGACCGTCGAGTGGCATGAACATTTATCACCAGTCGATGCAGTTCGCGTTCGACGCCGAGCAGCTCTCGTTCTCGACCGAGATCCCGACGTTCATGACGCGCTGGACAGGGCCCATCACGCCGGGCGCGTGGCACGATTTCGTGCTGCACGTGAAGTGGTCCACGGACGCCGCAGTCGGCCTCGTCGGGCTCTGGGTGGACGGCGTGGAAGTGGTGCCGACGACTCCCGTGCAAACCATGTACACGCTCGATGGCACCCCACAATCGGCGCCGCTGCCGAACTTCATGCACCAGGGCATTTTCCGCGGCAGCGATGCGATCGCGGACGTCGAGGTCATGTTCCTCGACAATTCACGCGAAGCCACGACCCTCGCCGACGTGCTGCCCCCCAGCGGCGGCACGGGCGGCGGCGCAGGCAACAATCCGGGCGGCGCTGCTGGCGTGGGCGGCAACGGCGGGAGCGGCGGCACGAATACGGGCGGCACTACCGCGAGCGGCGGCAGTTCGGGCGGAACGGGCCCAAGCTCCGGCGGCCAGGCGAACCAAGGCGGCGCGCTCGACGTTGCAGGTCAAGCGGGCAAGAGCAGCGCGGGCTCAGGCCCGGCGCCAGCCAGCAGCGGCTGTGGCTGCACCGTGGCGGGGCTCGCTGGCGAGCGCGTGCAGTTCTGGCCACTCGCGCTGCTCACACTGCTTGCTGGCAGCGCGCGGCTCGGCCGACGCCGGAACACGACCCGCTCCGCGTGATCGAAGCGATGTTGGAACACCAACATTCGTCGACGCCACGCGCGGGCAGGCCTCACTTGCCGGAAGCAGAAGCGGGCGGCTCGATGAGCGCGCGCGGTTTGCCTTTTCCGACTTCGAGCTTCACGTGACAGAACTGTTTAACGGGGCGGCGCGAGTCCTTGTCCGCCCCGAGCCCCCAGAGCGCGACTTGCAGATCGAGCGTGTCGCCGATGGCCAACACCTTCACGCCCTTGGGCGGCCAGGTTCGGCTCAATTTCAGGGCTTTGTCACTGGTGACGGCCTGCTCACCGTCGCCATCGCGTTCGTCGCCGAAGTGTTCTGGCTCGGACTTGCCCTTGCGCAAAATCGTACCGGCAAACGCGATCGGCCCCGCCTTGGGGCTCATCAACGTGTGCGGCTTATCGTCTTCGGCGGTGGCTTCTAGGCTCACCTTCGCGCCCCAGCCGGCACCCACTTGCACCGCGCTCGCGCTCGCCACGAACTTCACGCCGGCGACCGTGATCTTGAGCCCCTCGGGCACGATCACGTAAGTGATGTCGCGAACGGCATTGGGGTCGGGTTCGGGCTTGGCGTCCGACTTGCTGGGCGCGGCCGTGTCGGCCTTGCTCGGTGCGTCCGCCGGGGGTGCCTTTTCGGCTTCGGGCGCCGGCGCGCTCGCCACCGGTTCGGCGCTCGGCTCGGCAGCGGCCGCGCTCGGGGGCGGCGTCGAGCCACCACACGCAACGCTCGCTAGCCCAAGCAATCCCGGCAGCACGATGGCACGGCACACACTGAAGGAGGTCTTCATTGGCCCGAGCCTAGCGTTCAGCGCGCCCGGCCACAACGACCGAGCGCTCGCTCGCCGCCCGGGAAGCCTCAAGAGGCGGCGCGCGCGGTATCGAATTCGTGGCGTGCAGCAGCGAGCAATTTCGGATCTTCGATCAAGTCGAGCGCGGTGCGGGCCATCGCCTTGGCCGCCACCAGCATCGTCGCCATGCCGCGGTCGCTCGCTGCGCAGTCCGCAAAACGGTGCTCGTGGCACAGCGATTCGCCTTCATCGCAGATCGCGAGATACGGGTGAATCGACGGCAAATGTTGGCTCAAATCGCCCATGTCGGTGGAACCCGCACCCACGCGCGCATCGGTTTCGCGTGCGGGGCGTCCCAGGGTCTCGAGCGCCGCGCCGAAGCGGCGAGCCATCACCAAGTTGTTCCGCATTTCACGGTAGCCACGCTTCTCTTGAAAAGAGACGCTCACGTCGCAAGCCAGCGCCGCACCGCGCGCGCAGCGCAGCACGATGGCCTTGACGCGCTCGAGCTCGGCCGAAGTCGTCGCGCGCACCGTGAACTCGGACGCCGCGTGTTCGACGATCACGTTCACCGCTTGGCCACCGTTGGTCACGATGCCGTGCACGCGCACGCCGTCCCGGAAGTGCACGCGCTGCGAGTCGATCAGCCGGAACGTCTCGAGGCACGCGGTGAGAGCGCTGCGCCCCGCGTGAGGGGCTGCGGCCGCGTGCGAGGGGGCGCCCTGATAGGTCATCGCGATGCGCATGCTGCACAGCGCCGGATGGGCCAAAATATCGCGATCGAACGGGTGAAACATCATCGCCGCGTCCACCCCTTCGAACACGCCCGCCTCGAGGAGCCGGATCTTGCCACCGCCGCCCTCTTCCGCAGGGGTGCCGATGATCTCGACGCAGCCGGGCAACGCCGAGGCATGGCGCGCCAACGCCAAAAATGCGCCGACCGCGCTACCCGCAATCAAGTTGTGGCCGCACGCATGGCCGATCTCGGGCAACGCGTCGTACTCCGCCAGGATGGCGACGCGCGGCGTCCCTTTGCCGACCCGCGCCCGGAAAGCCGTCGGCAAACCACCGACCCCGCGCTCCACGCCGCCCCCGAGTTCACGCTCCAAACAATCACCGAGCCAGGCGCTGGCTTGGCGTTCCTCGAAGCACAACTCTGGATGCGCGTGGATCTTGCGCGACAGCGCGGCCAATTCGATTTCGAGCTCGTCTACGCACAGGTCGAGTGCTTTGCGATCGAGCGCCATGCTAAGAGCATAGCCCGAGATGAGCGACGCTCGGCAAGGCCTGGAAAAAACCTGTAAAATAGCCCAATTAGCAGGCGTCCCGCTGATTGCACTCGCGCTTTTCAGTTGCCGCGAGCGAGGCACGCAGAAAGCCACCGAGCTGCCCGACAGCGCTTCCTCGTTGGCAGCAGCCTCGGCGTTCCTTGCTCATTCGGCCGCGCCGACCACCTCCGCGCCCGCGCCGGGCAGCGCCGTCAGCGTGCCCCAAAAGATCGATCTGGAAGAAGTCGCGATGGGCACCAACGTGCACTTCATCGCTTACACCAACGCCAACGTCGACGTCGCGCACGCGCAGCAAGCGATGCAAGACGCGCTCGCCGAGATGCGCCGCCTCGAAGGCATGCTGAGCGAATGGCACGACGACACGGACGTCGGCAAAATCAACGCGCAGAGCGGCGAGTGGGTCAAAGTCAGCCCCGAGACGTTCGAGGTGATCCAGCGCGGCGTCGAAGCCGGCAAGGCCTCGCAGGGCACCTTCGACATCACTTTCCAAGCCATGAGCAAGCTCTGGAAATTCGGCAGCGCCGCCGAAGCCGTGCCCAAGGTGCCCACCCAGGCCGAAATCGATCAGGCCAAAAAATTGGTCGACTATCGCAAGGTAGAGTTGAACGCGAGCGAGCAAGCGGTGCGCATCCCGAAAGGCCACAAGATCGGCCTCGGCGGCATCGCCAAGGGCTTCATCGTCGACCGCGCAGCCGCCGTATTGAAGCGAGCTCGATTGAGCGACTTCTTGGTGCAAGCCGGCGGCGATCTGTTCGGCTCGGGGCGCAAGCCAGACGGCTCGCCTTGGGTGAGCGGCATCCGAGATCCTCGGGGGCCGGAAGGGGCGTTCTTTGCCACCATCGAGCTCACGAACCACGCCTTTTCCACCGCCGGTGACTACGCGCGCTCGTACGTCGTCAACGGCCACCGCTATCACCACATCATCGATCCACGCACGGGCTACCCCGCCACCGCGTGCCGTAGCGTCACCGTGTGGGCCGAAGATGCCACCACCGCCGACGCGATCGACGACGCCGTCTTCATCCTCGGCCCCGAAGCAGGCCTCAAACTGGTCGAAGCGACCCCCGGCGTCGGCGTCGTGATCGTCGACAAGAACAACAAAGTTTGGGTCAGCCCCCGCCTCCAAGGCCAAGTCCACCTCGAGCGTTCCCCCACCGACGGCATCTAATACTACTTAGTCACTTGTGTCCGACCCGAAGCGGTTCGGCTGCGCAGAGACATTCTCCGGGGCAGCCGCGCAGCAAGGTAGAGTCGACCCTCGCTCGAGGCGAGGTAGCCGGGCGCCGGATCCGCCGGTTTTCGTCTCGTGGCATATCGCGACTCGCGCCGATCGAGATCTGCCACCTGTAACTGATCAAGTAGTACTAAGCCCTCCCCGACACGGTTTGCGCGAATCGTCCTCGCCAACCGTCCCTGCGAGTTGCGCTTGAAACGCAAAAGAGCCTGCAGGAGTTACCTCACTGCAGGCTCTTCGTGCCTCGCTTGCCGCTAATTAGCGCGGACGGCGAATGTACAGTTCGGGCGAGGGGCGACCCTCCGGGCGCGGGGCGGCGGCGTTGCCAGCGGGGCGCGGGGCGCTCTGCTGCGGCCGAGGAGCACCGCGCGAATCGTCGAAGCGACGATTGGACGGGCCGCGATCGCCATCGAAGCGTGACGGGGCGGCTTCGCGCGGAGCGCCAGCGCGATCATCGAAACGGCGCGGGGCCGGTCCGCGATCGCCGCCCGGGCGCGGGCCACGATCGTTGAATTGCGGGCGCGGCGCGGGACCGCGATCGTCGTTCGAGCGCGGTGCGGGACCACGATCGCCGAACTGACGCGGCGCGGGGCCGCGATCGCCGAACGGGCGCGGCGCGGGGCCACGGTCACCGCTCGGGCGCGGGCCACGATCGCTGAATTGACGCGGCGCGGGACCACGATCGCCCGCCCCTTCGGCTGCGCGCGGGCGAGCCTCTTCCGGACCCAACACCGGCGTTTCCACGCGGCGGATGGGCGTGCGGGTCAGCCGTTCGATGTCGCGCAAGAACGAACGCTCTTCACGGCTGCACAGCGAAACGGCAATGCCCGTCGCGCCGGCGCGAGCCGTGCGACCGATGCGATGCACGTAGCTCTCCGGGATGTTCGGCAGCTCGAAGTTGATCACGTGGCTGATGCCATCGACGTCGATGCCGCGCGCGGCAATGTCGGTCGCGACGAGCACGCGCAAGCGCCCGGATTTGAAGTTGTCGAGTGCGCGCTGACGGGCGCCCTGCGATTTGTTGCCGTGAATGGCTTCCGCCATGATTTCACCGCGTTCGAGCTCTTTCACCAGGCGGTTCGCCCCGTGCTTGGTGCGCGTGAAAACGATCGCGCGCTCCATCCCCGGGTCACGCAGCACGCGTTCGAGCACGCGGCGCTTCTCCGATTGCTCGACCATGTACACCGATTGGTCGATGAGCTCCGCGGTCGAAGCCACGGGCGTCACTTCGACGCGCGCGGGGTTGACCAGGATCTCTCCAGCCAAGCGCTCGATGTCGCGCGGCATGGTGGCAGAGAAGAACAGTGTTTGGCGCTGCTTCGGCAGCTTCTGCAGAATCCGACGCATGTCGGGCAAGAAGCCCATGTCGAGCATGCGATCGGCTTCATCCAAAACCAAGATCTCGACCTTGTCCAAGAACGCGGCGCCTTGGTTCATCAGATCGATCAAACGGCCAGGCGTGGCGACGAGCACGTCGAGCCCGCGCGTCAGCGCTTGAACTTGTGGGCCATGGCCCACGCCGCCGAAAATCACGGCGTACTTGAGCGGAGTGCCGCGACCGTACACGGCAAAGCTGTCGGCGATTTGCGCCGAGAGTTCACGCGTCGGCGAAAGCACGAGCGCGCGCGGGCGCTTGGCGTCTCGCGGCGTGCCAGAAGCCATCAAGCGCTCGATCATCGGCAGCGCGAAGGCCGCGGTTTTACCGGTGCCCGTTTGAGCGCAACCGAGCAGATCGCGCCCAGCCAGAATATCGGGGATGGCTTTCTGCTGGATCGGCGTCGGGGTGACGTAGCCTTCACCGACAAGTGCGGTGAGCAACGTCTGACTGAGACCGAGATCGGCGAAAGAAACAGTAGCAACGCCGGGCGTGACGACGCCAGCGACGGGATTCGTTGTTTGCAAAGTGACCTTTTTGTATGGAGCAAAACCGGCGCTTCCAGGAAGCCGCCGGGTTGCGGAGCCGCCCCGATTTTTGTCACCAGCTGCTGCCGGTGCACGGGGTGCCACGCTTCGTTACGAGGGGAGCGCTCGGGGCTCGAAAGCACCGCTGCGCACGACCGCCCTTCGTCGTTAGTGAGTTTCGGACTCGAAAGCCGCGCCAGGCAAGCCAGGCGCTAGGGCGAAAACCGGGGCAACTGCCCGCGGCGACGCGCACAATGACAGATCCCGGGCGTTGCGCAAGTCAGACAGGCCGGACCGCGGCCCGGAGCCGCCTCGGACGCTCAGCCTGGAAATGCCTGGATCGAAGCCTGCAGCGATTCGACGCTCGCCCCCGCATCGTATTGGAAGCGCACGCGAATCGTGTCGCCAGCCTCGACGCTGATTGGGTAGGGCAACGCGAGGGACATGTAGGGCATGTGCCAATCCGCCGAACGCCCCTCGGAGGGGAAGATGCCGACCGGATTTTTGGTGATGAAGCGCAGCGCGTTGATGGTGCCGGCGCTGTCCGCCGTGAGCTGCTCCTCGACGGAGAACGAGTCCGGCATGGGCTCGGTGTAATCGATGACCGAATACACCTTGGGCTGCCCCATCTCGACCGTGCTCACCCCC
>Ga0105245_10002661_pt1 | contig 16077 bp, 18 predicted proteins | sample KBSM54metaG_FD_81523 | JGI IMG/M metagenome (GOLD analysis project Ga0105245, IMG submission 81523) | Miscanthus rhizosphere microbial communities from Kellogg Biological Station, Michigan, USA - KBS M5-4 metaG | ecosystem: Host-associated > Plants > Roots > Rhizosphere > Soil | place...
CGGCCAGCCGACGATGGCACAGTCCTTGACCCGTGGATCCTCCCGGAGCTCGCGTTCGACGTCCTCGGCGTAGACCTTCTGTCCGTCGGGCAGCGCGAGCATGTCCTTCTTGCGCCCGCGGAATACGAGCATGCCGTCCTTGCGGAGCTCGCCGAGATCGCCCGTGTGGTACCAGCCCTCGGCGTCGATGGAGGCCGCGGTCGCCTCGGGGTTCCGCCAGTAGCCCTGGAATCGTCCGGGGCTGTGCGCGAGGATCTCCCCGTCCTCCGCGATCCGGACCCGAACCCCGGGAATCGGCTCGCCCACGGTGCCCATCACGTTGCGCTCCGGTCGGGTGAAGCTCACCACGGGCCCCATCTCGGTCGCGCCGTAGCCCTGCAGGATCTGGACGCCCATGTCGGTCCAGCGCTCGGCGACCTCGACATCGAGGGCTGACGCGCCGCTCCCGATCGTGTGCAGCCGGCCCCCGAACTGGCTGAGCACCGACCTGAACAGGATCCGGCGCAATCGCATCGGCAGCCGGCGGGCGATTCGGTGAAGGCGCTCGAACATGACCCGCTTGCCGGCCTGGTCGACACGCCGCTCGATGGCGCCGTTCAACAGGCGCAGGCCCTGCGGAACGATGAGCAGGACCGAGACCTTGAAGTCGCGGAACGTCCTGATCAGCACGGACGGCTGGCGGCTGACCGGGTAGACGATGCTCGCCCCCACCGTGAGCGGCGCCAGGAACCCCAGGACCTGCTCGTACAGGTGGGACAGCGGCAGGACCGACAGGAGGCGGTCCTTCGTCCCGAACGGGAGCACCTTCGTCATGGTCGTGGCGCTGAACATGAGATTGCCGTGGCTGAGCATCGCACCCTTGGGCTCGCCGGTCGTGCCCGAGGTGAAGACGATCTCCGCAAGCGTGTCCGGCGCCACCGGCTCGGGCGGGATCGGCTCGGCGCGGCGGGCCTGGTCCACGAGGCTCTCGACCCACAGCACCGGCAAGCCGAGCTGGCGCGCCACGTCGTCGGTCTGGCGGCTCGCGAGGACGAGCTTGGCCTCGGTCTGGGCGACGATCTTCTGCCCGAACTCGACGGTGTGCCGGACATCGAGCGGGACCGCCACCGCACCGCGATGGGCGAGCGCGAAGAATCCGATCCCCCACTCCGGTCGGTTGACCGACCAGACGATCACGCGATCGCCTGGCCCGATACCGCCCTCCGCGAGCACCCGTGCCGCCTTCGGCACGATCGCGGCAAGGTCCCGGAAGCGCCATGTGCGCGTCCGGAAGAAGGGCCGGATGAGCAGCGCCGGGTGACGATCGAAACGGGCGCCCGCCACGGCCACCAGGTCGACCAGGGTCTCCATGGTCTCCAACCCGCGCCCTCCTGCTCCTCGTCAGCCGCTGCGCTCGGCAAGCCTCGCGAGGACCTCCGCGGCGCCTCCCTCGAGCGTCGCGAAGTGGCTGAACACTACCGTCTCGACGTCCAGCTGCGCCAGGCGTTTCACGCTTCGTTTCGCGGCCGCGTGGTCGTCGCTGTACAGGCCGCTGGCAAACGAGACGCGGCCGAACCGCCGCTGCAGCGAGTCACCGACGAAGAGGACACGGTCGCGCGCGCCGTAGAGGCAGACGCTGCCGGGCGTATGCCCAGGGGTATGGACCACCTGGAGGCCACCGAGCATCGGCAGGATCTGGCCGTCCTCGATCGGCACGACGTCAAGTGGCTCGGGTGTCATCGCGGCGAAGACCCGCCCGCGCGAGGGCCTGGCCAGGGCGTCGCGCCAGGTCGTCCGCAGGTTTGCGGCGTCGGCAGGGTGGATCAGGATCGGAACGCCCGCCGCCGCCAGCTCCCGCGCGCTGCCGGCGTGATCCGGATGGCCATGGGTGATGACGACCCGAGCGAGGTCAGGGACGCCCAGGCCCCGGGTTGCGAGCGCGGCCGAGATGCGCCCGAAGTCGCCCGCATAGCCGCAGTCGATGAGCGACGCCGACGGTTCGACGACGAGGTGCGCCTTGACCCGGGTGAGCTGGACCTCGACGACGTCACGCAGCATCGCGGCCAGTTTGCGCGCGGCCAAGCGCGCCGTGCCGGCTCAGGGCTCGCCGGCCGGCTCCGCCTCCGGGCTCCCGTCAGCCTCCGCGGCGGCCGCCGCCTCTGCCTCGGCTTCGCGGGCGCGCCTGCTCACGTGGCTCACCTCGACGATCCGCGGTTCGCCGTCCCGATCCTTCCAGCGCACCTGAAGCTCGAGCTGCTCTGTCTCGCTCGTGACGTCGAGCAGAGCAACGTAGGCGGACCCGCCGCCGCTGCCCTCCAGTCGCATCAGCTGCGCGCTGACGGCGGGCAGAGGGAGCATCGCCACGACCTCGCCGGGGTTGCGCTTGAGCTCATCGCTGAGCGCCTCGACGACTTGTCCGACGTCGCCGGCGACCAGCGCCGCGCAGATGCCGGCGGTGCGTTCGCGGACCTCTTCTTCCGTCATGAGAAGTCGAAGCACTCCATGAGGTCGCCGATCTCCTCGATCCCGTCGCGTGGCGGCGCCGGCGGCCCGACGGTCGCGCCCGGCGCGGCGGCCTGGTAGTTGCCGCCGACCGGCGTCCCCGAGTCGAAGCGGTGGTTGACCGAGGCGAGCGTGGGCAGGCCGAAGTTGCGCTCGAGGAACTTCAGGATGGACGCGAACTCGTAGAGCGTCGGCTCGAGGTGCCCGGGCTTTGCGTGCGGCGAGATGACCCAGCACGGCACGCGGATGCCGAGCCCGAAGGCGTCGACCTGGAGCGGCGGCACGTGGTCGAAGTAGCCCCCGTGCTCGTCGTAGGTGATGAGGAAGGCAGAGCTGTCCCAGAGCGGCGAGTCGCGCAGGGCATTGACACATTCGGCCATGAGGCTCTCGCCGACCTGGACGCTGGCCGGCGGATGCTCGTCCCAGCCGCGGGCGTAGCTCGGGATCAGGAACGAGACCTGTGGCAGCCGCCCCTTGCGGCAGTCGTTGATGAAGCCGCCCTTGCTGCCGTTCGTGCGCTGGTCCTTGGCGAAGTTCTTCCAGAACACGGCGACGTTGTCGGTATTGCCGTAGGGCACGCTGTCCATGCCGAGGTTGTAGGTCTTCCAGGTGACCCCGGCCGCGTCGAGCAGGTCGAGGATCATCGGGTAGTCGAAGATCCCGTAGCCCCACAGGCCGTTGGTCGTGATCCCGCCGGACGTGCCCGACATCAGGTAGAACCGGTTCGGCCAGGTGGGCCCGAGGAGCGAGCAGAAGAAGTTCGCGCAGAGGGTCGAGTTCTCAAACAGCGAGTAGTAGAACGGCAGCTCCTGGGCCGTGTAGTAGCCCATCGCGAACTCGCCGGAGTGGGTCATGAACCCGTCCATCGCCCCGCCATGCCACTGGCCGTGGACGGAGTCCCAGTCGTGCGGGATGTCCGGGGTCCCAAGGTCGGTGAACCGATACGGCGGGAACGGGTCAGGCGAGCCGCCCGGGTTCGGCTGGCTGTATCCGGCCGGCGGGCCGAAGCCCGCCGCCTGGACCATCGGCGCATACCCGTAGTAGTGATCGAACGAGCGGTTCTCCATCATCGAGATGACCACGTGCTGGATCGGCGTCTCCGCCGCTCGAACCCGACGCGGCTGGATCGCGGTGGTCCACAGGCCACCGCCGGCGACAGCGGCGCCGGCCGCGAGAGAGCCTTTCAGGAAGGTTCGGCGAGTCAGGCCGTGCCGGTGCACGGTTTCGGGTCGGGACGCGGGCATTGCAGCCTCCTCCGGCGTCGGTCCTGCCGAGGCAAAGCGCGCCAGGGCTCCCCTGGCGCCGTGGCGCTGTCCCAGCCTAGGCCCCGCTACGTTGCCGTTCCGTCGCCGGCGCGTGAAACCTCACGCGAAAGACATTGCGGTCGCATGTCAGCGCCCGCGGCGCTCAGCTGCCGGTCGACCTCGAGAAGCGTTCGCCGGGCAGGGCCACGAAGGGCCGCGACGCGCCAGGCTGGACGGGAGCACCATGCGCTGCCGCCGGCCGATGCGGCGTGCCGTGTGTCGTCGCCGGGCGTGGAGCGTGCACGGTGTGTGCACGAGGGCCATCGGTGCGAACCGGCGGTCGAGACGCCGTACGTCGGTGCGGGGATCGCCGTCCGCGAGCCCGGGGGCTCGGTCGCCCGCCGCGGGTCACCTCGGGGATCGGCTCGGCAAGGACCCGTCGATCGGGCTCGAAGCCGGGCACGGTCTCCCACGGGATCGGTCCGCGCAGGAGGCGTTCGATGTCCTCGAGCAGGTCCCGCTCGTCGATGCACACGAGGGAGATCGCGTCTCCCTCCATCCCGGCCCGCCCGGTTCGTCCGATGCGGTGGATGTAGTCCTGCGGGACCGTGGGCAGCTCGTAGTTGACGACGTGGGGCAGCCCGTCGATGTCGAGGCCGCGGGCCGCTACCTCGGTGGCAACGAGGATGGCCGCGCGGCCCTCCTTGAAGTCGTCGAGGGCGCGGATGCGCTGGCCCTGCGACTTGTTGCCATGGATGGCGACGGCGTCGATTCCGTCGTAGGCCAGCTGCTCGGCGAGGCGGTTGGCGCCGTGCTTCGTGCGCGTGAACACCAGCGCTCGATCGATCCGGCCGGTTCGAATGAGGTGGCTCAGCAGCTCGCGCTTGCGCCCCCGGTCGACCGGGTAGACGACCTGCCGCACGAGCTCGATCGGGGCGTTGCGGCGTGCCACCTGCACCTGGGCCGCGTCGTGCATGAACGTCGCCGCCAGCGCTCGGACGTCATCCGTGAACGTGGCGGAGAAAAGGAGGTTCTGCCGGCGCGGCGGCAGAAGGGCGAGGATCTTGCGGATGTCGCGGATGAAGCCCATGTCGAGCATCCGGTCCGCCTCGTCGAGGACGAGGATCTCGACCAACCGGAGGTCGATCTTGCGCTGCTCCTGGATGTCCAGCAGCCGGCCGGGCGTGGCGACCACGATCTCGGGGCCCGCCTGGATGGCCTTGAACTGGGCCTCATAGCCGACGCCGCCGTAGATGACGGCCGAACGGACCGGCTGCTCCTTGCCGTAGGCCTTGACGAACTCGTCCACCTGGAGTGCCAGCTCTCGCGTCGGCGTGAGCACGAGGCACCGGATCGGCAGGCCGCTCGCGATCTGCGGGCGAGGGGCGAAGGAGTGCCGACGGGTTCTGGCCTCGCGGATCGGGTGCCGCGGCGAGGGCCGGTTCTCGCGGAGGAGCTGGAGGATCGGCAGCACGAATGCCGCCGTCTTGCCCGTGCCCGTCTGGGCGCCCGCGAGGAGGTCGCGCCGCGCGAGAACGTGGGGGATGGCCTCGGCCTGGACGGGCGTCGGCTCGGTGTAGCCCTCGCGCGCAACGGCGCGAAGGAGCTCGGGCGCGAGCCCGAGGCTTTCGAATGACATGCGGAGATTGCTCCTGACTGATGGCCCACCAAGCTGCGTTCTGCAGCTGGGACCGGTCAGGGCTGATCGATTGGGTCGAAATGGGCTGGGTGGTTAGACCGGGGCGCTGACCGGAGCGCCGCTACCGCATCTAGGTCATCGACGATAGCAGGTTATCCACAATCTGACCATCCGTTCGGTTCCCCGCCGCCGCTCAGGCGATCACGAGGTCCTTGGGCAGGTCGTCGCGCTTCGGGTATGCAAGCCCCAGGCCCGCCAACGTGTCGGACAGGATCTCCCCGACGGCCAGATTGCGGAACCAGTTGTGGTTCGCGGGGATCACGTACCACGGCGCGTCGTCCGTCGAGCAGCGCGACAGGGCGTCCTCGAACGCGACCTTGTAGGCGTCCCAGAGCTTGCGCTCCTCCAGGTCGCCCACGTTGAACTTCCAGCGCTTCGTCGGGTCCTCGTAGCGGGACTGAAGGCGCTGCAGCTGCTCGTCGCGATCGATCTGGAGGAAGAACTTGACGATGGTCGTGCCCTCGTCGATCAGCAGCCGCTCGAAGTCGTTGATTTGGTCATAGCGCTTCGACCAGCGCGCCTTCGGCACGAGCTCGTGGACCCGCTCGACGAGCACGCTCTCGTAGTGGGACCGATTGAAGATGACGATCTGGCCGTTCCCGGGCACCTGGGCGTGGATCCGCCACAGGTAGTCGTGGGCGAGCTCGGGCTCGGTGGGCACGCCAAACGAAGCGATCCGCGTGCCCAGCGGGTGGAGCGCCCCACTGAGGAATTTGATCGTGCCGTCCTTGCCGGCAGTGTCGATGCCCTGGAGGACGATGAGCACGCGCCGCTTCCGCTCGGCGTACAGCATCTCCTGCAGCTTGACGAGCTTGTCCAGATGCTTGGCCGCCGTCGCCCGGCCTTGCGCGTGGTCATAGCCGTGGGTCGCGCCGGGGTCTGAGCGGTCCAGTCGCACGCGCGTTCCGGGCTTGACCAGGAGGAGGTCTCGGAGGCGCGGTCTCTCGGCCACGTCAGGCGCCGAAGCGGCCGCGATGCTCGACCGGGATGAGCGGCTTCTCGCCCCGGACCTTCAGCTCCTGCACGGCCCAGGTGTTGCCGTCCGGGTCGGCGAAGCCGAAGAAGGTGCCGCCGTCGCGCTCGTCGAACTTCATGATCTCGCTGACCTCGACGCCCCGATCGAGCAGCTCCTGGCGGGCCGCCTGGGCGTCCGCAACGACGAGCTGCAGGCCCTTGATCGAGCCCGGCGCCATCTCGCGCTGGGCCGGCAGGTCACCGAACACGATCGAGCAGCCCGAGCCGTTGGGCGTCAGCTGCACGACGTGCATGTGCTCGTTCTTCGTGTCGTGGTCGAGGTGGAACCCGACCTTGTCGCGGTAGAAGGCGATCGAGCGGTCGATGTCGCCGACCGGCAGGATGACGACCTCGAGTGTCCAGTCCATCCGGGGATGATGCCAGCGTCGATGCAACGGCGTCGCGGCCGGGCGTGTTGGGGGATTCGGCATATGCTCCGGCGCCCGAGGAGGGTTCCCGCCCCATGACCGGTCCCGATCCACAGGCTGCAGACCGTCGAGTCGAGCGGCTCGCGCTGGGTGCTGGCCTCGTGACCGTCGTGTTCTGGGCCTCGGCGTTCGTCGGGATTCGGGCTGCGGCGGCCGACCTGACGCCGGGGGCGCTCGCGCTCGGACGGCTGAGCATCGCCGCGGTCGCACTGGGCCTGATCGTGGCCCTGCGCCGCCCGCCCTGGCCCGCCCGGCGCGACCTCGTCCCGATCGTGGCCATCGGCGCGCTCTGGTTCGGCATCTACTTCCTGGCCCTCAACGCCGCCGAGCGCGAGGTCGACGCGGGCACGGCGGCCATGCTCGTCAACGTCGCGCCGATCCTGATCGCGATCCTCTCCGGGCTGTTCCTCGGGGAGGGTTTCCCGCCGCGGCTGCTCATCGGTTGTGTCATCGCGTTCGTCGGCGTCGTGGTCATCTCGCTGGCCACGTCCGGCGAGCAGCCGGGCGGCGCCACACTGCTCGGCATCGGGCTGTGCTTCGTTTCCGCGATCGTCTACTCCGTCGCCGTGACGATCCAGAAGCCGCTGCTGCGGCGGGTGAACGGGCAGATGGTCACGTGGCTGGCGTGCACGGTCGGGGTGATCGTCAGCCTGCCGTTCCTACCTGAGCTCATCCAGGGGTTCCGGACAGCGCCGGCCTCGACGCTCGGCTGGGTCGTGTACCTCGGCATCTTCCCGACCGCGATCGCCTTCAGCACGTGGGCCTACGCGCTCAGCCGCACGGCCGCGGGCCGGCTCGGCTCCCTGACCTACCTGGCTCCGGCGATCGCCATCGTCATCGGCTGGTTCGTGCTCGGCGAGGCGCCCGCGCCCGCGGCGTTCCTCGGCGGCGCGATCGCGATCGGCGGCGTGATCTTCGCCCGATCCCAGCCGGCGAGGCGCGCGGCGGCAGTTTCGGCGCCCGCCGCAGAAGCGAGCGTCGCGGAGGCGTCCGCCGCGGACGTCACAGGCGCCGCCTAGCCGCCGCTGCCGCTTCCCTGCCCCACCAGGCCAGGTCGTCCTTCGCGGTCGAGCCGCACGCCGTCACCAGCCCGGCGTCTGCGTCGAGGCCCTTGCGCCAGCCACGCAGCAGCAGGCCCACGACGAGGGCGAGATCACGCTGGGCGGCCCACCGGTCGTCATCCGGCAAACCTGCGGCCTTCCGGTAGTGCTCCAGCACGTCGTCGGCGGGCACGGGCAGCCCGGCGACGTTGCACACCAGGAACCAGCCGAGCTCGACCGCGACCGGCGCCACCAGCGTCATCTGCCAGTCGATCAGCCAGACCGTGCCGTCCGGCTCGAGGCCGACGTTGCCGAGCTTCAGGTCGCCGTGCAGCCCGACATCCGGCAGGCGTCCGAGGGCGGCGAACAGGGGCTCAGGATCTGCCGTGAGGCCGTCGACCAGGGCGCGGGCCGCCCCGGGCGCGTGTCTGTCGAAAGCGCCCCAGCCGTCCAGGAAGCGTCGACCGACGGGATTGCCGGCGGCCTCGTAGCGCGCCGCCGCCCGACGTGTGAGGAGGAGGAGGCGGCGCCGGAGGTCGGTCCAGGGGAAGGTTGGCGGCAGCTCGCGCTGCCACGGCTCGCGGTGCAGGGCGGCCAGTGCGTCGAGCACACGATCCATCTGCGCCTCGGTGACCGGCGCCTCCCAGCGCAGCAGCACGTCCGTCAGGTCCGGCATGACCAGGCCCACGAGATCGTCGTCGGCGCCGACCCCGAGATGCGGCAGTCGCACGGGCGCGGGCAACCGGGGCGCCGCGTCGGCGAGGGCCGCCTCTCGCATCTCGGGCACGTCGCCTGTCTCGCGTGCGATCCAGTCCAGGCGCAGCCCGTCGCGCTTCACGACGAACGCAGCCCCGTCGTCCCGCCGCAGTCGCGTCATCCGCGCGCCCGACCAACCGTCGGTCTGGAGTGCCTCCTCGAGCGCGCCGGTCAGGCCGTAGTTGGCGAGGACCTCAGCAAGGGGCGGGTACGTCATCGCTCCCGTCCGGGCCATCGTCGACGTACACCACGTGCGAATCGGGGCAGTTCCGGGTCAGCACGACGACGAGTGGCACGTCCGCCGACGCGTTCTCCTCGACGTGAACCTCGCCCGCGGGGATGTACACGAAGTCGCCGGCGGCGGCAGCCATCGACTCCTCGAGCCCTGTCTCGCCCCACGTGTAGCGCGCCGTGCCCGAGACGATGTAGATGCTCGTCTCGCACGGCCCGTGGTGATGGATCCGGGTCTTGCCGCCCGGCGCGGTCGTGACGATCGACGAGTACAGGTTCGTCGAGCCCGCCACGGGCGCCGAGACGCCGATTGCCCGCTCCATGTCCGCGTTCTGGCCGGTCCCGACCACGAACTCCGAGGGCTGGATGCGTCGGGCCACGCGGGGATGGTATCGACATCCCACGGGCGCGCCGGGACGGCTACGATCCCGCCGATGTCCGTGCGCCGCCTGGTCCTCCCCGACCCGCCGCGCGTCCGTCTCCTCGACGGCCCGACGCCACTCCAGCCGCTCCCACGGCTCTCGGAGGCCCTCGGCGGGCGCGCCGAGGTCTGGATCAAGCGCGAGGACCTCGGCCCGCTCGCCTTCTCCGGCAACAAGCTGCGCAACCTCGAGTTCCTGCTCGGGGCGGCCCGGGCCGAGGGCGCCGACACGGTCGTCACGGTGGGCCGGCGCTGGTCGAATCACTGCAGGCTCACCGCCGCTGCCGGCTCGATGCTCGGGCTGGCGGTGCACATCGTGATCAGCGGGCCGGCACTCCCCTCCCCGAACCTCGAGCTGATGCGGCTGTTCGGCGCGACGATCCACCAGGCGGCGACCGACGACCGGGACGAGCGCGACGGCCTGGTCGACCGGGTCGCCGCGGAGCTGGACGCCGGCGGGCGCCGCGTGTACCGGATGCCGGTCGGCGGCTCGAACGTGATCGGTGCGTGGGGCCAGGTGCTCGCCGCCCTCGAGCTCGCGGACCAGCTCGCCCAGCAGTCGGCGACCGCGGACGCCATCGTCGTCGCCAGCGCGACCGGCGGGACCCAGGCCGGGCTGGTCGTCGGCACGGCGCTGGGGTTCACCCCGCCACTCCGGGTGGTCGGGGTCGTGGCCGGCCAGGGCGCGGCGGCCGTTCGAGAGGCCGTCGAGCCGAAGGTGGTCGCCCTCGCCGCCATGGCCGGCATCGAGCCGCCCCTCGATCGAGTCGAGCTCGACGAGCGGCAGCTCGGCCCGGGTTACGGCATCTCGACCGACGCGTCGCGCGCCGCCGCGGAGCTGCTGGCCCGAACCGAGGGCATCCTGGTCGACCCCGTGTACACGGCGAAGGCGCTCGCCGGCCTCATCGAGCTTGCCCGGTCAGGCGCGCTCGACGGTCAGCGGATCGTGTTCTGGCACGGCGGGGGCCTGCCCGCGCTGTTCGAGCAGGCACCGGCCTAGCGGATCAGCCGACGGGAACGGCATCTCCCGAGTAGGCCCGCTCGAGCTCGGCGACGTCGATCTTCACCATCTTCAGCATGGCCTGCATCGCTCGCCGGGCCGCGTCCCGGTCCTTGCTGTTGAGCATCTCGGGCAGCTGCCGCGGGATGACCTGCCACGACAGCCCGAAGCGGTCGCGAAGCCAGCCGCACACGCTCGGCTCGCCACCGTCGGCGAGCAGCGCGTCCCAGTACCGATCGACCTCGGCCTGGTCGTCGCAGTCGATCGAGAACGACACCGCCTCGGTGAACTTGAAGTCGGGGCCGCCGTTCAGGGCGATGTAGGACCGACCCGCGAGGGTGAAGTTCACGGTGATGACCGTGCCCTCCGGGCCGCTCGGGGTGTCGGCCGGCGAGCGGTCGACGCTGTCGATCTGGCTGTTCGGGAAGAGCGAGGTGTACAGGCGCGCTGCCTCCTCGGCGTCGCCGTCGAACCACAGGCATGGGCTGATCTTGTCCATTGCCGGACCTCCTTCCAACGAAGCGATCAGCCTACCCGGGGCGCGCCTAGCATGTCCCCGATGCGCCAGACAGAGTTCCACGGCCAGGGCTGGTCGGTCGGCTGGGTGGACCTACCTGGCCGTGACCCCGCCCGGGTCTTCCTCCATGGCATGGGCTGCCTCGGCGGGGCCATCTTCGGCGGCGTCGCCGGGCATCCGCGGCTTGGCGGGCATCGATCGGTCGTCGTCGACCTTCCCGGTCATGGTCTGAGCGACCGACCGGCGGATTGGGAATACAGGTTGGTGGACCACGCGGACGCGGTCGCCGCCGTGTGCGCCGATGCCGGCGTGGACGGCATCGACCTCGTCGGCCACAGCCTCGGCGGTGACATCGCCGTCACCCTCGCGGGCAGGCATCCGGGCCTCGTGCGCCGGCTCGTGATCGCTGAGGCGAACCTCGACCCCATCCCGCCGAGCCCGAGCGGCGAGCGCACGAGCCAGCGAATCGCGGCGCAGACGGAGGAGCAATTTGTCGCGACCGGGTATCGCGAGTGCCTCGATACGATCCCGAGCTGGGCGCCGATGCTCCGCCTGTGCGACCCGAGGGCCGTCTACCGCAGCGCGGTCGGACTGGTGCGGGGAACGCGCCCCACGATGCGCGAGGTCTTCACCGGCCTCGGCATCCCGCGGACGTTCATCGTCGGGGACGCCGGCGAGCCGCTGGTGGATGCCGCCGGGCTCGAGGCGTCCGGGGTCCGCGTCGTGACCATCGCCGGGGCGGGCCACATGATGATGACCGACCAGCCCGACGATTTCGTGGGCGCGCTGGAGGCTGCGCTTCCGGGTTGACCGTCAGCGCTTGGGGAAGCCTTGCGCCTGGGCCTCGTGGTACACGTCACGCGCATCGCTTTCGGCGCGCTGGGACTTCGCGAGCGCCTCCATCGCGGCCCCCTTGTCCGCCCCCGCGCTCTTCGCGAGCAGCTCCGCCGCCTCCGAGGTCCGGCGCGCGGCCAGCTCCGCCTTCTGCGCCGCCTCCATGGTGAGACGCGCCGCATCAGACGTGTCCTGTGCCGCCCTGGCGGCCTCAGCCGCCGCGAGGGCCGCAACACCGGCGACCTTCAGGGTCTCCTCGGCCGCGATGCGGTCCCGTTCGGCCGCGCGCCAGTTGCCCAGCAGCTCAGCGGCCGAGCCCTTGCCGAGCTGCTCCGCAGCCTTCTCGCTCACTCGCCGAGGACCTCCACTCGTCGCGATCCCGCGTTACCCACGCTGGGGGACGTTCCAGATCGAGCGCGTTCACGGTAGTGCGGTTTGCGCCGGCCCGCAACGGCGCAAAACGCCGCGGCGAGGGGCTTGACACGCTGCTCGCTGCACTGTTCAATAACGCTCCGCTTACATAAACGAGAGGTTATGGACACCGCGATGATGGAAGTCGATCGGCTCAGCACCGTGTTCGGGGCGCTGGCGGACCCAACCCGCCGCGCAATCCTGGCGCGGCTCGCCGACGGCGACCTGGCGGTCCGAGACGTCGCCGCCCCGTTCCCGATGTCCCAGCCGGCGATCTCGCGGCACCTCAAGGTCCTCGAGGATGCGGGCCTGATCAGTCGCAGCCGGCGCGCGACCGCCCGGCTCAGCCATCTCGAGGCGGAGCCGCTCCGCGACGCGACCGCCTGGCTGGCCCGGTACCAGGCCTATTGGGACGAGCGCTACGACCAGCTGGACGAGCTGCTCGCGAAGCTCCAGCGCCCGGATGCGGCCGCGACGACGCCGGACAGCACGACGAGCACCAACGCACCGAAGTCGAAGAAGCGCAAGAAGCAGAGAGGAAGGAATCGATCGTGAAGACCCAGATCAACGCCCCGGCGGGCACCCCCTTCGTCGACACCGAGCGGGAGTTCGATGCGCCGGCGGCGCTCGTGCACCGTGCATTCCTCGAGCCAGACCTGATCGTCCAGTGGCTCGGCCCACGCAAGTACGAGATGGTGATCGACAAGTTCGACGCCCGAGCGGGCGGCGAGTATCGCTACATCCACCGGAACGATGAGGCCGAGTGGGCGTTCCATGGCGTGTTCCACAGCCTGGACATCGACAACATGGTCCAGACCTTCGAGTTCGAGGGCTACCCGGGGCACGTCTCGCTCGACCAGGTCGTCATCGAGGACATCGGCGGCGGCCGTAGCCGCATTCGCGGGCATTCCGTCTTCCAGTCCGTTGCGGATCGCGACGGCATGATCGAGAACGGCATGAGCGACGGCGTCGAGGAAGGCTACGACCGCCTTGACGAGCTCATGGCCAGGCTCTCGCAGCCGGTCACCGCCTCGCGCTGACCCACCCTCCCATCGCGTGTTCCTGCGCCCCGCCCGGACTCTCCGGGCGGGGCGCATCCGCTACCCCGCGCAAGGCAGTTCCCCTCGAAGCAGGATCGGCGTATCGTCCGCGTCTAGCCTCAGAGAGGACGACATGGTCGAGTACGGCGGCGGCATCTCGAACGGCCCAGCGGGGCAGGTCGGCGGCGGTGCGGGCACTCCCCCGGTTGGCCCCGAGCACGTGGACTTCTTCAGCTCGATCGGGCACGCCGTCAACGACGTGACGCACACGATCCTGGCCCAGCCGCCCGAGGTCCTGGCTATCGGGATCGTGCTCTTCTTCGTCGGCCTGATCGTGCTCCGGCGGGCATTCTAGGAGCCGCGACTCTCAGACGATCCTCAGGCGGCCCCGCCAGCGTTCGGAACGTCCGCCAAGATGGAGGTTCGGGTGCCTGCCGTCACGCACATCCATGTTCCGCGCCGCCCGCGACCGGTGCTGCTGCCGAGCTTCGAGGGTCGCGTCCTCCCCCACCCCGACGAGCCGGTCTTCGACCAGGGGCTGGCGTTCGACATCGAGACCCTCCTCAGCCGGCGCCAGGTGCTCAGGGCGATGGGCTTCACGGCGGTCGGCGCCGGTCTGTTCGGGCTCGTCGGCTGCGGGCCGGTGGCCACCGGCACCCCTGCGGCGACCACCTCCTCGGGCAGCTCGCCCGGCAGCACCACCGGCGCGACGCTGACCGCCGACGACTGCGACACGGAGATCCCCGAGGAGACTGCGGGCCCATTCCCGGGAGACGGCTCGAACGGCCCCGACGTCCTCAGCCAGAGCGGCGTCGTCCGATCCGACATCCGCTCGAGCTTCGGAGGCTCGTCGACCGTGGCGGGCGGGGTGCCGCTCACGATCCGCCTGGCGATCCTCGACGTCGCCAAGGGCTGCGCGCCGATCGACGGCGCGGCCGTGTACCTGTGGCATTGCGACCAGCAGGGCCGCTACTCGCTGTACTCCCAGGGCGCCCAGAACGAGAACTACCTGCGCGGCGTGCAGGCCGCTGCGGCCGACGGCATCGTGACCTTCACCAGCGTCTTCCCGGCCTGCTACTCGGGCCGGTGGCCGCACATCCACTTCGAGGTCTACCCGAGCCTCGCCGCGGCGAAGAGCGCCGGCAACAGGATCGCGACCTCGCAAATCGCCCTGCCCAAGGACATCTGCGACCAGGTTTACGCCACTTCCGGCTACGAGCAGAGCGTGCAGACCCTGCAGGGCGTGAGCCTGTCGAGCGACATGGTCTTCGGCGAGGACCACGGCGAGCGCCAGATCGGGACGATGAGCGGCTCTTTCGCGAACGGCCTGACGGTCGACCTGTCGGTGCCGGTCTCCGCCTAGGGTCTAGACCCGACCGCGAACGAGATCGATGAGCCGGCCGAGCACCTTCTCGCCGTCGGCCCGCAGGCCGTTGTGCTCGAACTCGTCGGTCTCCCAGGTCCGCAGGCCTTTGATCTGCCGAGCCGTCTCGACTGCGAAGTCGCGCTCGACGTACAGGTCGTTCGAGTAGATCGTCGCCGCGACCGGGACCTCGTTGCGCGCGAGCTGGTCGGCGTCGTACAGCTTCGGCCAGGGATGCTCGGCGAGGATCTCGGCGGCGGCCTTGTGCGAGCGCAGCCCGGCGTAGTCGTCCCACATCCACGGGAACACCTGCTCCGCCGTCAGGTAGCCGCGCTCGGCGATCTCCGGCGGCGTCAGGCGGTGGGCGGCCCAGCGCGTCGGGAACCCATCCGCGTACGACGACTCGTGGAGTGTGGCGTAGATCGGGTTGCGCTCGAACCGCCCACCGCCGTCGATCAGGTCATGCAGGAAGGCCCTCGACCCGAACGGCAGCTCGACGATGTGGTGGATCAGCTCCCGCCCCGCGCTGTCGCCGAGCTTCAGGCCGATCTGGCGGAAGCGTCGGCTCGTCAGGCGGTCGCCCGTGGGCAGGCGGACGTCCTCGGCGTCGAGGCGTTGGATGATCTCGGCGATGCGGCCCCGGTCGTCCGGGTAGCGCGCGAAGTGAACCTCGTTGAGCTGGAGCACGCGCTTCCAGGTCGCGCCGTAGACCTCGTCCGGTGACCGGCCGATCGGCGACAGCCCGCCGGTGAGGAACGCCTCGCGCAGGCCCTCCGGCGCGATCGACAGGTAGGTCATCGTGCAGAAGCCGCCGAAGCTCTGGCCGAGGATGCTCCAGCGGTCGATCCCGAGGTCCTTCCGGATCAGCTCCGCGTCACGCACGATGCTGTCCGCGCGCAGGTGGGTCATGTACGTCGCCTGGGCCTCAGGCGCGTCGCCCGGGATGTCACCGACCGGTGTGGATCGACCCGTGCCGCGCTGGTCGATGAGCAGGACCCGGTAGTCGGCGATCGCGCGCTTCTGCCAGCCCGAGGGCGGCGCCGTCGGGCGCGTTGCCTCGCCGCCGGGGCCACCCTGCTGGAAGATCAGGTACGGCCGGTCGCGTCCGTCGGGCGCGGCGAGCTCGCGGCTGAAGACGGTGATCTTCTGTCCATCCGGCTGCGCGTGGTCGAGCGGCACCGTGTGCTCGCGCTCAATGAGGACCGCGCCGGGGACGGTGTACGCACGCTCGCTCATCGCACCTTGCCCTCGCGCAGGGCGGCGACGTTCTTGTCGATCCGCCGCGCCCGCGTCTCCGGGTTGTTCGTCGTCGTGACCTGCAGCGCGTGCCAGCTCTTGTTCGAGTAGCTGAGCTTCTCGAAGGTGGCCTTCGCGGCCGGGTCGGCGTCGAGTGCCGCCTGCAGCTCCGGCGGAACGTCAACCTCGCGCGGGGCCGTGTCCAGCTCGAGATCGACGTCTGCCTCGTCGCCGCCCTTCACCTTGGCCTCGAAGGCGTTGCCCCGCATGAACGCGAACTGGGACTGGCCGAACGCCGCCGACGGCGAGCCGATCGCCTCGGCGAGCGCGCCCTTGTCGACCCCGGCGCCGTCGAGCAGCGC
>Ga0105245_10002668_pt1 | contig 16057 bp, 14 predicted proteins | sample KBSM54metaG_FD_81523 | JGI IMG/M metagenome (GOLD analysis project Ga0105245, IMG submission 81523) | Miscanthus rhizosphere microbial communities from Kellogg Biological Station, Michigan, USA - KBS M5-4 metaG | ecosystem: Host-associated > Plants > Roots > Rhizosphere > Soil | place...
GAGCGCACGGCCGGAGTCTGACCCGCATCTCCGGCTTGCTCGCCAGCCTTTTCTTTACCCTGATGTATTTGGATGCGAGAGCGCTGAACCGGGTAGAGTCGGACCTGGCGGGCATGCTCTCAAACCTGCCGCCAAGCTCACGCGTGGCTGTCGCGCTGCTGGATTCCGCGAGCTGGCGCCTGAATGGCTTGGAACATACCGGCGCGCTCGCTTGTTTGGGGCGCTGCTTCGATTACGGGAACTACGAACCCCCGAGCGCGGCGTTCCGGGTCCGCGTGTCTGGCCCCAATGGCGTGGTTGCGAGCGATATGGACACTGCCGGCGCGATCACAAACGGCGAGCACATCGTTACTCCGCAGGAAGCGCCGCTCTACACTGTGTGCGCGCCGAAGCAAGGGGACGCGCAACATGACGTCCCGTTTGAATTGCGAAAATTGGGCGCCGGCGAGACAACTTGCCGGGTTCGGCTACCCGCGGCCAGCGGTTTCTAACGCCCGCATTTCGCTGACGCCTACTGCTGCCAACAAGAGCAGATATAGGGCTGCAACCACCGCGCCTTCGCCAATCAAAATGAACAGGTATGCGAACGGCAGCAGCAGCACGAGCGCGCACTTGCGGACTGGCGGGCTGTCAAAGGTTTCAAACAGTGTAAACAGTGAGCCGGCCAGAATCGCGCAGTCCTGCAGATAAGCATGGCGTGTCAGCAGGATGCTGCCCAGCAGAGTTGCTGCCAGCGCTACATCGAAACGCGCCCGGCGTGCGATGCACCACACCAACACGATCACCGCCAAAGAGAGGAAAAACTCGACGAACTCTCTGCCTGGGATATGGGCAACCAAGCTATGCAGGTTCGGCATGAGCGGTGAATTTGGGTCAACCGCCGGATCCAGGATCAAAGCGATGTACGACTGAACCCAGCCTGGACCGGCGGCGATGAATGATACCGCCAACAACCCGATGGTTCCCAAGGAAAAACCGGCCGCGAGACGCCATTCCCGTTTTCCGAGGAACAATACCGGCAGCAGCACAAAAAGATTGAATTTTATCGCGCACAACGAGAAGATCAAGCCCGCAAGCCAAGGATTCCCTGCGTAGAGGACCCGCAGAGTCACTGCCAGAATCAGCAAAATAAAGCTGACGTCTTGCCCAATGGCAATGCTAAATGCCAGCGGCAGCGACCAGCAGCAGGCAATCGCGAATTGCCGCCTCTGCACGCCAGGGTAGAGGCCGACGAAAAAAACGGCTGCCAATATCGTGCTTGCGGTCCACAGCAAAAGCGCGAGCCGGTAGGGCAATCGGGCCAGCGGTGAAAGCAGTGAATAGTAGAACGGCAGGCGAACCGGTGTCAGGTGCAGGTTCGAATACCCGAAGGCTTTTTGCTGCGCTTCCACAATCCGGCTCTGATCGTAGGAGCTCCCACTCCCCGCCAACTTCCCGCCGATATAAAACTGTCGAAAATCGTTTCGCCCTTCAGACGCACTGCGGAAAGCACCGGGGCCCATAATCACGCAATTGACCGCGAGACCAATCAAGCACAGTACCGCCGCAAGCAGGCGCGAGCGCGGACGGGCAGGAAGCGCAAGCGGACCAAAAGGAGCACGATTGGGAAGATGGGCGCTCATGAACTAGGCAAGACTCGGGCGGTGTCAAGGCGAATCCGGGTGCCTCTAGGCCCGCTCCCAGCAGCATACACCAGACAGCTTCGATTGAATTTTACGAGCGCGATTCTCTCGACGCACTCGGCCTAACCCGGCGCATGACATGCGACAATTGGCTGTATTAAGGGCCACTCTTGACGAAACGCGATGGTTTGGAACTTGTACTAGAAGTAATCCCTCGAGCCATTCCCGTCGCTGCGCTCGTGTATCTATATCGGAGCTTGACCGCAGCGTCGTGGGCCGCTTTCCGATGACTCCCCTGACCACGGAATACATGTCGACGCAGCACTCGCCTCGACGAAGCGATAAGAAGCTAATCTCCGTCGTCTGCCCGGTGTTCAACGAAGAGCAGGCCATTCCGATTTTCTATAAGCGCTTGCGGGATGCTGTGTTGGGGCTCCAAGAACAGTACGAATTCGAGATCCTTTTCACGGATAACTGTTCAACCGATACTACCCGCGAGACGATCGGGAAAATACGAGCGAAGGATCCGGAGATCGAGCTTATTTCTTTATCCCGTAATTTCGGATATCAGGCGTCCTTGCAGGCCGGCTTAACCTACGCCGCGGGCGCAGCCATTATCATCATCGACGTGGATTGCGAAGATCCTCCGGAAATGATTCCGGAGTTCGTCCGGAAGTGGGAAGCCGGATTCGATGTGGTATACGGCATTCGCTGGGATCGACCTGACATTTGGCCCCTAAAGACTGCGCGAAACTTGTTCTACCGGGTGTTGCATGCCGTGGCCGACATGGACATCATCCTATATATGGCGGAATTCTCGCTGCTCTCCGCGCACGTGCGCGACGCTACCTTGAACCCCGCCAATTCCTTCCCGTTTCTGAGATCCGAGATAGGTTATGCAGGGTTTGAGCGCTGCGGAATCCGTTACACGCGGGAACGGCGCGTCGCAGGAACAACGCACTATAACATTCTTCGGATGATTAAATTCGCCGGAGCGGGCATTCTTACCGCTTCAACCTTCGCGCTCCGCGTACCCCTCTATGTCCTGCCGTTTGTTGTTCTGGCGAACGTTATCTTGCTGGCGTGGACGACGAAGGGCTCCGATTTCGGATTTCATTCACTGGTAGCCCTGGATCTTGTCTACTTAATGACGCTTGTAACGTTCTTGGGCTTGTACGTCGCTCGAGTTTACAAAAACGGCATCGGTCGTCCAAATTTTCATGTGAACCTCAGACGGTCTCTGCTGACTCGCAGCTTTCCCTCGTATCGCTCGACCGTACACCGTGGAACCGAAGTGTAGCGTCAACTTCACCCCAACGCTTCCGGCGATCAATGGCGGCGGTATAACTTATAGCGGGTGATAGCGCCGATCTCTTCGTATTTCGAAAAGAACCGCGCGAAGCGATCATCGCGCAAGAAATAATCCAGGTAGTCGAATTCCCCACCGCGAAATCCTTCTTTTTGATCTCCGACTTCGACGATGATCAATTGAGGCGGATGCCGGTCCACATCATCGTTTAACGAATCGATCAGAAAACGCTCGTACTCGCTCATTTCCTGGCGGAACCGATATGGATGGGAATCGTCCGCCGCTGGTTTTTCCGAATACAATCCCCCTAGTGTCCACATGCTGCGGAACCGCCATGTCGAGCTCGCCCCGGCGTAGTTGATCAGTGGAGAACTCACCCAGAGAGACGTGGCCAACACCAATACTGGTTTACCGTACGCCTCGCGTTTTACGACGGGCAGTAAGGGCCCAGTCATCTTAGGCATTTCGCGTGGTCGTATACCTTGTTCGGTTCCCAGAACCACCAAGGCCGCGATCAATGCGTACGCGATGTACCGTTGTCCGCTGTGGCCCATGCTCGTTATGCCGTCCAGGAGGAGCGTGGCGAGAGCGAGAATCGCCATCACGCCAAGGGGGTAATAGTGATACCCGAAGCCTTCCCGCTGGTACAGCATCATCATTGCCATTGCCCAACCGACCGCAAGAATCAAATTTCTCATGGTTGAGAATGGCCGGCGCGGTTCGGAGTTCAAACTCAGGAGCGAAGCCGCAGCCAGTAACAAGAATGTCCCATTTAAGCAAAGCGTCAACAGGCTTTGCCGAAAACTATGATATGTAGCCAGTGCCATTCTCAAGACAAACAAGTAACCCGGAAAAAGCGCTATCGTGACTACGACAACAGCGATCTGGGTAGCTATGATCAGTACATTATCCAGACGCAACAGTTGAGCACGCCGCCGGCTTGAGGTTAGATTGATGAGTTGCACGGCGCAGAAAGCTGCGATGAAAAACGGTTTCATCGCGATTCCAATCCCGGCCATAATTCCATCTACTATTTGTTCTTTCTTAGAGCGAACCTCGCAGTCAGAAATCGAACCAAAGAGCCACGGCAGAATCATGCAAGTAAAAATATGCTCTCGCTCTCCAAACATTTCGTTCACGTAAGGGAGCAGACAATAGGTGACAACCACTGTAAGAAATGGGCCAGCATACGGCTGGGCGGGGAACAGCCGGCTTAGAATCCTGTAAGTTCGATAAATCACCAACACGATGATGAACGTCATGACCAGGATGAACGCTGGCTCCGGCGCCAGCCCAACGAGTCTTCCCAGCGCTGAGCAAACAGCTCCAAATAGATAAGGCGGCGGCGTATTCGGCTCGACGATGTCTCGGTAAAGTCGTGTTCCACTGAGCAATAGATTTCCCGAGTATGCGAAAAAGCCCGTATCTCCGTTAATTGGATTGTGAAACATCCAGGGAATGGAAAAAGCCATCAGTAGCGCGACTGCGATCCAATACGGAATCGTGTCGCGCGACAAGATTCTTGCCGGGAGGGGCGCGGCAGCCGGCAAGGTGGGCTGGTTCGTCAGATCCACAGTCAGCAGCCTTCTGGCGCGGCGCGAAGACGATCCCGCCACCATTCGACCGTATCCGCCAGTCCAGACCTTAAGTCAAACTTTGGGAGAAACCCGAGAGACGTTAAAACTGACGCGTCACCTACAAGGGACCCTCCATCGTGCGCGTTCCGGTCGTGAGAAATAGCAGTTGGGCGTCCCACCAGGATGGATAGCATATTGGCTATCTCCCCAATTTCAGTCCCGTGACCTGACGAAAGATTGACGGCGCCCTCATAATCGCTATCCAGGACGGTCGCGATGGCCTCGGCGATGTCATTTACATGCAGGAAATCACGAATCGCATTCGGATCCCGGCATACCGTCGATTCGCCCCGCAAGAGTGAGCATGCCAAAGAGGGCACGAGCCTCGATGGGTTTTCGCCCGGACCGTAGAGGAAAAATGGGCGGCACCAGGCCTGCTTGAAATGAAAATGGCGGCCTATCTGTGATTGCATCAGACTTAACGAGTTCTTTGCGGCGCCGTATAGATTTCGCGGCAGCAGCGGCGTGGTGGCTTCACAAAACGGAGGCGGGGCAGACCAATCATACTCCGCGCATGTGCCTAGGCCAACCGCGCGCTCACCGCCTGCGCGTCCAAAGAGCTCGAGAAGTTTTAAAGAGGCGATCAACCACTCTACATTCTCAGGCGCGTTCCAGTATATGCCGTGTTCGGTAATCCAGGCCAGATGCAGCAGGTGGGTGGGCCGTACCTCGTAGATCAGCTTCTCAACCGTGTCTATGTCTAATATGTCCGCCTTGCGCCAGCACACGGCATCGGAGGAGGGATGAGCGACTCTCGAAACCGCCTCAACTTTGTATCCCCGAGTTGCCAGCCGCTGGAGTGTGTGGCCGCCGATGAAGCCCGCTGCGCCCGTTACTAAGACCGTCTTCATGGCTGAAAATCCGCGAACGTCGCGTCCCGTTCTGACAAAATCGGACACGGTATTGGCCAGCGAATTCCCACCGCCGGATCGTCCCAACGTATGCCAGCAGATGATTCAGGGGAATAATAGGCGTCCATCTGATAGAACATTTCCGTGTTATCGGCTAACGCCTGGAAACCATGGCCGCAGCCTTTCGGGATGTAAATAGCTTCGAGGTTATCGGCGGTGAGCTCCACCGCCAGCCATTTTAGATAACTAGAAGAGTCGGGACGAAGATCGACGACGACATCATAGGCGCTTCCCCGCACACAACGCACCAGCTTAACTTCCTCGTTAGGAGGAAGTTGGAAGTGCACTCCTCGAAGCGTGCCGCGCCGGCGGCTGAAGGAGGTGCTGCATTGAACGAAACCAGATTGGAGACCGGATTCGGCAAATTCCCTTGCACAATAAGTCCGTGCTAGCCATCCCCGGGCATCCGCTCGCGGCTCCGGTATGATCCGGTAGACGCCCACGAGGCTACAGGCTTCGAATCTCATCAGAATACTTCCAGTGACGGAATAGGCGTAACAAACTGTCCGCCCCATTCTCGAATTCCGGACATCTGGTCCGCGACTTCCCGCCGCAGATTCCACGGCAGGATTAACACGTAATCCGGACGCTCTTCCAGCAGCCGCTTAGGTTCGTAAATTGGAATATGTGTGCCGGGAAGGAAAAGCCCCACCTTATGTGAACTCTGGTCGACCGTATAGGGAACCAGCTCCGGGCCGATGCCGCAATAGTTCAGCAAAGTATTGCCCTTGGCCGGGGCGCCGTAGGCGGACACGCGCTTCCCAGACTGGCGGCAGCTTATCAAAAACGACAAGAGAACGCATTTGACATCCGCCACGCGTGATTCAAACCCGCTGTATCCAGAAAGCTCGTGTAGCCGGGCATTCACCTCTTTCTGCCGAGTCTGCGACACGCCGTCGCCATCAGACTTCGAGTCATCCTCGATGTGGCGAACGAAGACGCGCAAGGATCCGCCGTGGGTTGCGAGGAACTCGACGTCAAATGCGGTTAAGCCGCACAGCTTTAGGGCCCATTCCAGACTGAGAAGCGAGAAATAGGAAACATGCTCGTGATAAATGGTGTCAAACTGATTTTCTAGCACCAGATTCAGCACATGGGGAAATTCGAAAGTCGCGACTCCGTGCGCCTTCAGTACGATCTTGATGCCTGCGAGAAAGTCTAGTAAGTCCGGAACGTGAGCGACTACATTATTCGCCACGATGAGGTCGGCTTGGAGCCCTTCTGAGCGCAGTTGCTGAGCATACGCCGCATCGAAAAACTCCGAGCGTGTCGGAATTCCGATTGCCTGCGCGGCCTGAGCAACGTTGATTGCCGGTTCGACGCCAAGAACCGGCACCCCTCTCTCTTGAAACCAACGCAGCAAGTAGCCGTCGTTGCTAGCAATTTCGAGCACCAAGGAGCGCTGGCTCAGATCCAGGCGCTCAATCATGTTTTCCGCGTATGATCGCGCATGATCCAGCCAGGTCGTGGAGACCGAGGAAAAATACAGATAATCGCGGAAGATGCGTTCTGGGGATTGAAATTCTCGAATTTGAACCAAAAGGCACTGCGCACAGACGTAAGCATGAAGCGGATAGTGAGGCTCCATCTGCTCCAGTTCAGTCTCCCGCAAGTAGGAGTTCGCCAGCGGCGAACAGCCCAAATCAACGAACGTCTGAGTAAGCGGTGATGCGCAAATCCGGCAGCTCCCCATAATCCGGTCAGCACTCGCTCGCACTGATTTTTGGCGACTTCCGCGACCCAGCGTATGCTTCAATCTGCGCGCGTGTGATTTCGACCATGGGCCCGTTCGACTGCTGCGCACGATACCATTCGACAGTTGCTTTGATTGCCTGGTCTAAGTTCCAATTCGGCGTCCATCCTAGATCTTGCTGAGCCTTACTCGAATCAAGATCTAAATTGCTCGCCTCATAAAATTCATTGTCGGAATCGCATTCCCAGGAAGCTCCCTCGCCCCAATTAATGGCGACGGATTGCACAACCTCCTCGACCTTCCGGCGGCCTTCGTGCGATGGACCGAAATTGTACGACGGCGCGAGTTGCGTCGGATTCATCCACATCGCCTGCGCGAGTTGAAGGTAACCGCTAAGCGGTTCCAGGACATGCTGCCAGGGACGGACCGCATCCGGGCGGCGAAGTACCACGGGCCGGCCGGAGATGAAAGCACGCACACAATCCGGCACCAGTCTTTCGCTCGCCCAATCGCCGCCCCCGATCACATTACCTGCCCTGGCAGTAGAAACCGCAATTTGAGGCCTTGCTGGAAAGAAGGATTCACGATACGCGGCTGTTACAAGCTCGGCACAGGCTTTACTCGCAGAATAGGGATCCCGCCCGCCCAGCGGGTCAGTCTCGCGATATCGGCGGCTCGTGTCAAGATTCTGATAGCATTTGTCGCTGGTCACAACAACGATCGCGCGCACGCCCTCAGCCGATCGGGCCGCTTCCAACAAATGTGCGGTGCCCATCACATTTACAGCAAATGTCTCTATGGGAGCAGCGTATGAATGGCGCACCAAAGGCTGGGCAGCCAAGTGGAATATGATCTCGGCGCCGCTCGCGAGAAGGCATCGTTTCAGATGATCCAGATCGCGCACATCGCCTCTGCAATCGTTGACAAAATCAGCGACGGATGTAGATGCGAACATGCTGTTAGGGACCAAGGGATCTAGAGCAAATCCGTTCACACGGCAGCCCATCATGCTCAACCAATGGCAAAGCCAGCTTCCTTTGAAGCCAGTGTGTCCGGTCAGCAGGACTCGCTTCCCACGCCAAAATGTAGGGTCGATCAAACCGCCCACTTTCTCCACGGAGCTGCGCCGCTGGCCCACAGATTTTCCAAATGATTCTTCTCACGCAGAGTATCCATAGGCTGCCAAAATCCATCGTGGCGATAAGCCACGAGTTCACCAGATAGGGCCAGTTGGTCCAGAGGCTCGCGTTCCCACACAGTTTGATTCCCGGCGATGAGCGGTAGGACGCGGGGGCTAAGTACAAAGAATCCACCATTGATCCAGCCGCCCTCTCCAGGCGGCTTTTCTAGGAAACCCTTGACCCTGTCGTCGTCTAATTGCAGCGCGCCGAAACGAGCTGGGGCTCGAGTCGCGGTCACGGTTGCCGCTTTTCCGTGGCGTTGATGAAAGGACAGTAATGCGCGAAGATCTATATCGGCAACACCGTCGCCGTAAGTCAAAAAAAACGGCTCGTCGTCGAGGTATTTCTGCACTTGGCGAATCCTGCCACCAGTCATGGTCTCGATCCCGGTGTCAATCAGCGTTACCTTCCATTGTTCCGCACGGCGGCAATGTGTAGTGGTCTGGCCTGTCGCGAAATCAATAGTAATGTCCGAAGTGTGGAGCGCGTAATTCGCAAAAAATTCTTTGATAATGTAGCCTTTATATCCCAGGCAAATGATAAAATCATCAAAGCCGTCCGCGGAGAAACCTTTCATGATGTGCCAAAGAATCGGCATGCCGCCGATTTCGACCATTGGCTTAGGGCGAAGCTGAGTCTCTTCCGACAAGCGGCTGCCGAGTCCGCCGGCTAGAATGACGACTTTCATGATCCCCTCATGCGCCGGCACTCTCTCGAAAATATAGGTCAAGCCTCATGTGCGTCAGGCCGAGCGCCCAAACCATAATATCGTCCTCGATCGCTTTCTCGCTCATCATTGTTACGGTTGTGAAACGGGGACGACAGCCTCCTCAAGTGGAGCTGTGAAGGCCGGGGTTATGCGCGGGAAAAAGGCCTCACGCAGACGCAGTGCCGGCAATTCAATCACTTCTCCCGCTATGATTCCCACGATGATAGATCCTCCATAGAACCACAGCAGACGAACCCCAACGCTTTCGAGAGGAAGAGCCCTAACGAACTTTAACCAAGGGATATGCCACAGATAGATCGAATAAGAGAATGTGCCAATATACGCGACCGCACCCAAAAGAGCATTTATGGATCGACTTCCGGAAGCCACGTCCAGGTGAAGGAATGCCATCATCAGGCACCCATATCCCAGAAAAATCACTGTAAAGCCCCACGTGTACATCCATCGATCGTATTGCCCGATTAATAAAAGCGGTGAAAGTAAAAGGCAGCCTACAAACGTTATTATCGTCCGATTATCGCTAATGAATTTCGAAAAGCTCTCGCGGTGAAAGTGGAAGTAATAAGCCAAGAGAACACCGAACAGCAAAGAGTCCACTCGAAGGTGTGTCGGGTACAAGTGTGTTTGCCATTGGAATGGGCGCACGAACTCAGCGGTCCACAATCGCGCCATCAGTACCCCGCTCGCGACCACAAGGAACGCCAACGGCAGTCGTTGAAAGGGATTCGAGGTATTTTTCCCGAAGCGAATCATGAGCCACAGCGCTATGGGCAAAAGGAGATAGAAATGTTCCTCGACCGAAAGCGACCAGAAATGCCCCCAACTCCCTTCCCGGTAGCTTTGCAAGAAGAACAAGTCATTGAGCAGCGGAGGCCATATACGCGAGTAATCCCCGTGAGCAAAAATCAAAGCCGGAAGAGCAGTCAAGATAACAGCGGCATAAAACGCTGGATAGATTTTGAACGCACGGCGGACAAAAAAGCGCGCGAAACCTACTTGTCGGTTCCTGCGATATTCGGAGAACAAGAGCCCGGAGATTAGAAATCCACTGATAACAAAAAAGAGATCGACTCCGCTCCAAGCAGGACGCCATAGAATGAGATCCCAAGTTGGCTCTCGTAAGTAGCGTGAATGGCAGACCAACACCAAAAGAATCGCCGCCGCACGCAAGACATCAAGCTGCAGGTTGCGCTGGGTCCTTTGGGCTGATAGCTGGTCCAGCATTTTACCAGTATCGCTCGACTTAAGATGGTCTGGCGAATGCAGACGCAGTACTTGCGATGGCAGAATGTCGTCTAATGTGCGCCTTGGATAAAGACGAACAGTATATCTGGTCGATTCCCTGAACCAGGCTATCGATCTCCGCCCCCCAGAAATGGTCATCGTCGAGACGGAGTCAAAAAAACGAATTTCGGTTGGGCCTTTCTTGTTATGCCATGATCAAATACCAATGATGTGGTGTTGTAGTGCATTCGAAGAGTGCATCTATAAAGACGGCAAGCCGATTGGATTTGCCGTGATGCGCGGATACAAGGAACCACCGCGCCCCGGCCTGCGGTAGTTCGTGCTCAGATATCAGTCAGAGGAGTGCAAGGGGAGTTCAATCATGATCCAATTCTGTCCATGGTGCGGCGCCCAGTTGTCCCTGTTCCCAAAACCGAAACATCAGCCAACATTTAGCCCACTGCCGTCCGGCAAGGTATCATCGCGGCAAGGTATCATCAAGATTACGTGGCGTCAGATATGTCCGATCCCAGTTTTGTAGATTATTACGAGCTCTTGCAGATCAGCCCTAACGCCGAGCCGGAGACGGTTCACCGGGTCTTCAAGATGCTGGCCCAGCGCTATCATCCCGACAACCCTGAAACTGGCGATACCGAGCGCTTTGTGCTCCTGAATCAAGCCTTCGATACTCTTTCCAACGCGCAACTGCGGAGCGGCTACGACGCGCTCTACCAGGATCACCGTGCCAAGCCCATCGAGTTGTTCGAAAGCAAAGACTTCACCATCGGCGTAGATGGTGAAGCCAACCGCCGCATGGGAATCCTGTGCTTGCTCTATACCCGGCGGCGCAGCGATCCCGATGACCCCGGCATCTCGTTGCTCGAGTTTGAATCCATCATGTCTTTTCCGCGGGAGCATTTGCTGTTCACAATGTGGTACTTGAAGGAGCGCAATTTGCTTCAGATGGATCAGTCCAGCGATTACGTGATCACTGGCGATGGAGTCGACTACGTCGAAGCAAATCTGCCCAGTAACAAGATCCTTTACAAATTGCTTGGGGCCGCCGAGAGCGGCTCGACGCGTCCCGCTTCCAACGCGGCGCCCATCTCCGACCCCCCGCTTTCATGAGCCTTCCGCCGCCCGCGATCCGGATTTTCCTGGAGGTTCTGGTAATCGTTGCCGCCATCTGGGACATTCGTACCCGGCGCATCCCCAACTGGCTGACGCTTTGCGGAGTGGTGCTCGGCATAGCGTTGAACACGTTTCTGTACGAGCTCAGCGGGCTGTGGTTTTCCCTGAAAGGGCTGGGCGTGGCCTTCGGTGTCTATTTCGTCTTGTACCTGCTGCGTGCCATGGGAGCCGGCGACGTCAAGTTGATGGCCGCCGTTGGAGCTGCCGCGGGAGCTGCGAACTGGTTTGGCATCCTGGTGCTGACCTCGGTCGCCGGCGCGGTGGCGGGGCTTCTACTGGTTGCCTTCAAGGGAAGATTGCGCAAGACCTTGGGCAATCTAGGGATCATCATTTCCAGCTTGGGCCGCGGCCGCGCGCCCTATAAGGAAACTCCAGAACTGGACGTGAGCTCGGATCAAGCCATGCGTCTTCCGCACGGGGCTTTGATTGCGCTCGGTACTCTGGGATTTCTGGCCGCCGCGATGCGTTGGGCACCGCGCTAAGAATCCCGATAGGTAAAGGACGGCTCGATTGATGTCGATCCAGGTATCAGGGAGCGTCCGGTGGGTAAAGCAGCGGACCGGTCAAGTTCCGAGGCCTCTCCTTCGGCCGTGTATCGTAACGGCGCCAGGGGTGATGAGGAGACCGTTGCGCGCTGGAAAGCAATCCACGCATGACTGACTTTTTCTCCATTCTTATTGGCCTCGGTTTGTACTTCGTCTTGTTTCTTCCCACGTCCTACAGCATCTGCTGGTTGGCCGGGCCTTTCGATTTTCGGCGGCGCAGCAGCCTGTTTCGCCTTTGCATATCGCAAGCCCTTTCCTTCGCGGTGATGCCTTATATGCTGTTTCTGCTATATCGCGTCGCCAGCCCATGGTTGATGCTCTTGCCCGCAACCGCAGGACTAGTACAGATTGCACCAACTTTGCGCCGGGTACGATGGCGCCACGCCAAGCCTTTTTTGATTTTGCTGCTCGCGATTACCTGCATCGCGCCTGCCCTGGTGGCGCCTTGGACGATTGGCACGCGGACCTACCTGAGCGTCGTTCGCTTTGACTATGCCAAGCATGTCGCAGTGACGCACGCATTGACCGCCGACGGCGTCCCCCCGTTTAATCCTAGCTTCGCGCCCCAGCGGCCTTTACCGCTGTTTTATTATTACTTCTGGTTTTTATCCTCCAGCACTGTCGAAGTCTTCGGCAAGGGTCTGGTTCCGGCACGGAACGCCGTTGTCGCCGGAGTCATATACACGGCGATGTCTTTGGCCGCCACCGTGATTGTCTCCGCGTGGCTTCTTTTCCCGGGGCCACGCCGGCGTCTCCGCTCACGGGTCTACTTGGCGCTGGGGTTGCTACTGGTCAGCGGCCTGGATCTCATCCCCTTCCTTATTAACGTCGTGAAGACACTGACCAGCGCCCACACCTCGATCCCGGAGTCATTGGATTGGTGGAATGAAATCGTCGCCAGTTGGACTGCCACCATGCTTTGGGTTCCGCACCATACAGCGGCGTTTATCGTCCTGTGGTTGATCTATTGGGAGGCTGCGCTAGCGCCAGAAGCACCACTCCGTCAGTCTTGGCGAATGCTGCTATTCCGCGCACTGGCGCTCGCTTCCGTCTTCGGAATGTCAGTCTGGCTTGGCCTCCTGGCGGCTGTCATTTTCGCAGCTTGGACAATTCAACAGATGATTTACCGCAATTGGAGCAAAGTCCGGGCATGCGCGCTTGCGGGTTTGATCGCCGCGGTTCTCTTGTCTCCATTCATTGTGGATCTGGCCCGTGCCAAAAATACGTCCGCCGCCGTGGTCGCGCTGCGAGTGCGTCAATTCAGGCCCATTGTGGTTCGCTTCGAAAGGATCGATCACGAACTGAATTTGTCCAGGCTCCCCGCGTATGCCATCGAACTGGTCCATCAGGGAATTAGTTTTGTGTTCCTACCCATCAACTACGGAATGGAACTTGGAGTTTACTTCCTGGGGGCATTTCTATACTGGCGTTTTTGCCGCGGAACTCCTTACGCGCTACGCGGTGGGCGCGCGTGGTGGCCGCTTCTGGTTACCTGCGCTCTCATCGTGACCTTTGTGCGGTCGGCAGTGGCCTATAACGATCTGGGCTGGCGTGGATTCCTGCCCCTGCAAATGGCGCTTCTGCTGGCATTAGTAATGGTGTGGAATCGCTCGGCGGACGGCGGGCTCAGCACCGGATGGCGGCCTGTCCTTGTGATACTCGCCAGCATCGGACTGGCGACGACGGTTTGCGACCTGGTCTTAATGCGGCTGTATCCCATTGTCGCGGACCTTTATGGCCCTAATACCGGCCAAGCCGGCAGCGCCTTCTCGCGCCGCGAGGCCTATCGCCGGCTAGACGTTTTGGATCCATCCCATCGATTCTATGTCCAGCACAACCCGGACCGTGACGTAGATTATGAGAGCGCGGTGTTCGGAGACCGCAGAGTTCCCGTGGAAGACACGCTCTACGGCTCTCTCTACAGCGTCGATCCGAACACTTTTCAGTCGACGTTCAAACGTATCGCGGCGGTGTTTGAGAACTGTGAGGCGGGCGCTGAAGACTATGCCGAGGGTGTCGCCGCAGACTACCAAATTCGCTTTTGGCTGTTTCAGAGCAGCGATCCGGTTTGGCAGAATCGCCAATGCTGGATCTGGAGCCGCCCAGCAGCCTTCGCCGACCCGCGCGTGATTGTGGTTGCCACACAAAAAGCTGCAAGTAGCGAGCCCTGATCGCGCTCGTAACCTCGGGGACTTCTGCCCGCCGCTACGCGCTGGGACACCGCGCCAGAGCTTGGAAGTAATTGAAAAGAATGGCGGGGACGACGGGGCTCGAACCCGCGACCTCCGACGTGACAGGCCGGCGTTCTAACCAACTGAACTACGTCCCCGCATTGCCAGATCGGCGTCTTCCAGAATAGCACAGCAAGTTTCCTGCACAATGCGAAGCATGGCGCATCGCGGGTTGAATTGCAGGCTGTTTTCGGAGCGCGAGCTACAATGAAGACGTTTGGGAAGGCCTCCGGCACTCCACCCCGGCCGGTTTGTAAGCTTCAGCTCACGGGAGCCTATTTGCGTTTCTATCTGCCACTCTTCATAACCGGAATCGCGTATCTGAGTGCTGCCGCCGGCGTCTGGCTTACGTCGCTGCATACCTGGTCGAGGCGCCTGGTGCCCTTCAGCGGAGGCATTCTGATCGGCGTCGCCATCTTCTGGGTTCTGCCGGAAATGGCGGACGCTTTGAACTGGATGAACGCGTTCCTCTGGATCGCCGCTGGTTTCGCCGCGCTGTGGGCGGTGGATCGCTTCATCCATCCAGTGTGCCCGGCCTGCTCCCATCCTCACGACCACGATCACTGTGCCGCCGAGTTGCACGGTTTCGCGCCGCCGCTTCTCATCGCCGCCGCGTTTCATAGCGCGCTCGATGGCTGGAGCGTTTCGGTGGCCAATGGGTCGGCGCATCTCGGCATGCCCTTCGTCCTTGCCATAGCGATCCACAAAATTCCGGAAGGCCTCGCGCTGGGCGTTATTGTCCGGGCCGCCATGGAATCGCGCCGGGCGGCGTTGGTCTGGTGCCTGCTCGCCGAATCGGCGACGTTGCTGGGAGCGGCGCTGGAATTGGGCCTCGCGTCCTACCTTGGACCGCATGCGCTGAATGCGCTGCTCGCCATCGCCGGCGGCAGTTTCTTATATTTGGGAGGGCACGCGGTGCACGGCGAATTTCGCCGCCAGGGTGTCGCCCCCGGCTTCCTGCCTGCGCTGGCCGGCATCGCGAGCCCCAGCGTTTTCCGGCTGTTCAAGCTGCTGTAATTTTGGCACGATTCACAGGACGCTCCGCATCGCATTGCTAGCCACGTGAGCCTTGCTTGAACCCGTAGGAATGATACGGTTAATGCATGGCTGAAGACGGATTAAGGCATATGAAGATCGTTCTGCTAACCATGCTCACCTGCTCTGTAGTGCTGGGTCAATCAAGGGACGAGTTGAAAGCCAAATACGGCAACGCGGTTTCGGAAACTTTCATGGTGCGTCCCGGAATCGAAGTGACCGCAACCTACGCGGCAAGCGGCCGAATAATGGAGTTAGTAATTTCTCCACAAAACACGGGTTTCATTAAATCAAGGTCCTCTACCGGAAAAGCATTAAATAAGGACCTTCTAAAACGGATCATTGAGGAGTTGGCGCCGATGCCGACCCGCGGCAAATACATCATGGGAACCTTTATGCATTTCACTTGCTTGCCTCATGACGATTGCACCGGAAGCGAGGAAGAGTACGAGAGATTGACAATTTATTACAACGCCACAGAGAGCAGTGATTCCAACTATGCCGTGATTCAGTGGAAACCCTAGAGCCTCGAACTGATACATCACCGCTTTAAGAACTGTGTATACTTCGAAACAGATGCAGGGGATTGGGCAAGCCGCGAACTGGATGCGCCGGACAATCGGTCTCGCGCTGATCCTGTTGTTCGGACCCGCCCCGGTGCTCTCCTTGCTGGCGCTGCCCGGCGAACCGCAGTGCCAGATGGCCTGCTGCAAGCGCAAAGGCGGCGCGCGATCCTGCACGCTCCACC
>Ga0105245_10002670_pt1 | contig 16053 bp, 12 predicted proteins | sample KBSM54metaG_FD_81523 | JGI IMG/M metagenome (GOLD analysis project Ga0105245, IMG submission 81523) | Miscanthus rhizosphere microbial communities from Kellogg Biological Station, Michigan, USA - KBS M5-4 metaG | ecosystem: Host-associated > Plants > Roots > Rhizosphere > Soil | place...
AGCCGCGCGGCGGCCAGCTGACGGTGCTGATCACCGGCGGCAGTCAGGGTTCCCGGACGCTCAATCGTGCGGCGCAGGAAAGCTGGAAGCTCTGGGACCCCGGGGCGGTGCGGCTGATCCATCAAACCGGACCGATGGCCTACCCGCAGCTGGCGTCCGAGTTTCAAGCGTCCGGAATCGACGGAGCGATGTCTCCATTTCTTGCCGACATGCCGGCGGCGTTTGCCGCGGCCGATATCGTCGTGAGCCGGGCCGGCATGGGAACGGTCAGCGAGCTGACGGCGGCGGGCAAGCCGTCGATTCTGGTTCCCCTGCCGACAGCGGCCGATCAGCATCAGTTGCGCAATGCAGAGGCGATGGAGCGCATCGGCGCGTCACGCATGGTTCTCGACGCCGAGTTCAACGGCCAGCGTTTCGTGGCGGAGGTCATGCGCCTTTCCCAGAGTCCGGATCGGCTCGGTGCGATGGGCGAAGCGGCTCGCGGTTTCGCAAAACCGGCCGCAACCCGGAGAGCGGCGGAAGTGCTGGAGTCGTTTGTGTAGACATTTGTTATCGCTTCCGCGAAGCGGTGCTATTGACACAGCCGTCGAAAGCCGAAACAATACGTTATTAAAATGTTTTTCAAGCGCCAGCCTGTCCACTTCGTCGGTATCGGCGGAATCGGTATGAGCGGGCTGGCCGAAGTCCTGCTCGAATTGGGTTATCCGGTGAGCGGATCCGACCTGAAGCTGAGTCCCGCTACCGAGCGTCTTGCGGCGCGTGGCGCTGTCATTCACGAAGGACATGCGGCCGGAAATGTCGCCGGCGCGAATGCCGTCGTGATGAGCTCCGCGGTGGGTCCCGATAATCCCGAAGTGGTCGAAGCCCGGCGCCTGGGGCTTCCGGTGATTCCGCGCGGCGAGCTATTGGCCGAGCTGATGCGTCTGAAGTTCGGCATCGCCATCGCGGGCAGCCACGGAAAGACCACCACCACCTCCATGGTGGCCGCCGTCTTGATCCATGCCGGTCTGGATCCTTCCGTAATGGTCGGCGGGCGCGCCGCCGTCTTGCGCGGGTCGAACGCTCGCGTGGGGGCGGGCCATCATCTGGTGGTCGAGAGCGATGAGAGCGACGGATCGTTTTTGAAGCTGGCGCCCATACTGGCCGTCGTCACCAACATCGACCGCGAGCACCTGGACCACTACGCGGATCTGGACGCGATCTGCCGCGCATTTGTCGAGTTCGTGAACCGCGTTCCTTTCTACGGCGCCTCGATCCTCTGTCTGGACGACGAAAATGTGCAGCGCATTCTGCCGCGCATCAATCGCCGCGTGATTACGTATGGCGTCAGCGCACAAGCCGATCTGCGGATCACCCGCGCCTCCAACGGCCACATGGCCAGTGAATTTCATCTGGTGCATCGTGGCAATGATCTGGGCTGTTTCCGCCTTCCCGTTCCGGGCGCGCATAACGTAAGCAACTCGGCTGCGGCTGTCGCCGTCGCCCTGGAGCTGGAAATTCCGATCGAGACGATCCGCGAGGCTTTAGCCGGGTTCAGCGGCGTCGATCGCCGCTTTCAGGTGCGCGGTGCGGAGCAGGGCATTACCGTCATCGATGATTATGGTCATCATCCCACCGAGATTCGAGCGACGCTGGCCGCCGCGCGAGCCTGCCGCTATCGCCGCATCCACGTACTGTTCCAGCCGCATCGTTACACCCGCACGAAGGCGCTCATGGACGATTTTGCCAGTGCATTTCATCAGGCCGATACCGTTCACCTGGTCGATATTTATGCGGCATCGGAGCGGCCGATCGAGGGCGTAACCTCGCAGGCGCTCGCCGGGCGCATGCAAACCTTCGGACACCGCGGCGCGACCTACGCCGGAAGCATGGACGCCGGTATCGAATCGGTTCTTAGGGCCGCGGACGCAGGCGACGCGATCGTTACGCTGGGCGCGGGAAGCGTGTCGCAAGCCGGCTCAGTGATCGTCGAGAGACTAAGGAGCAAACGCTAGCGTGGGCCGCAAATCCTACGAAGGGACGGGTGTGTTGCCGGGATTGGAAGACGATGCCCGTCCCACTCCCCCGGCGAATCGCACCGCCCCCAGGAAACCCTCCGCACCGGTGCGCACCCCCCGTTTTTCCATGCCGCGGCTCATCGCGACGTTCGTCACCGCGGCGGTTTTCCTGGGGCTGGTTCTGTACGGGTTCCACCGGCTGGAGCAGTTCCTGATCATGGACTCGCGCTTTGCCCTCAGCGGGCCGGGCGATGGGTCTTCGCTTGAAATAGACGGAGCGGCCCATGCTTCCCGCGCCTCCATCGAGAAGATCTTCGGTGACGATACCGGAGCCAGCGTCTACCTGATCCCGTTGTCCGAGCGCCGCGACGCGATCCGCGACGTACCCTGGGTTCGCGAAGCCTCGGTGGCTCGCATTTGGCCCAATCGCGTGCTCGTCCGCGTGAAAGAACGCACGCCGGTCGCTTTCGTGAAGATGAATTCGTCGCGCTTCGGATTGATCGATGTGGATGGCGTCATTCTTCCGCCGGCTACCGACCGCTTCAAGCTGCCGGTATTGTCCGGCGTTCGCCCCTCCGATCCAGTCGCCAAGCGTCGCGAAGGCGTCAAGCGCGTGCTGAGCCTGGAGTCCGATCTGGGCGAGGCCATGGCGAACATTTCGGAAGTCGATGTATCCGACGGCGACAATCTCAAGGTCTCGCTGCCCTACGATGGGCGGAGCCTGACTCTGTTGCTGGGGGACCGCAACTTTACCGCGCGCTATGGAAATTTTGTGAGCCATTACAGCCAGATCCAGCAGCATCTGCCCGGCGCGGCTGTTCTGGATTTGCGCGTGGAAGATCGAATCACGGTGGTGGAATAACGTGCGGAGTAGAAGTAAGCATGGCTGCTAAAACACAACTCGCGGTAGGCCTGGACGTCGGCAGCTCGCGCACGCGAGCGGTGATTTGCGCGCTGGATGGCGACCATCTCCGCTGCTTGTCCTTCGGACTGGCGGTTTCCAGCGGCTGGACGAAAGGACGCATTACCGATCAGGACGCGGTGGCGGAATCGATTCGCGCTGCGGTAGCCGACGCAGAGCGGGGAGCCGGCGTCTCGGTCGAAGCTGCCACGCTGGGCATGGGCGGACGCGCGATTCATGGCGCGCAGGGCCGCGGGCTCTACGAATTCGGCCGTCCCCGCGAAATCGATCAGGACGACCTGATCTACGCCGTGGAACTCGCCTCGGACGTTGCCCTGGAGCGCGACCGCATGCTCCTGCATGTCGCTCCGCAGGATTTCGTCCTCGACGGGCGTGCCGGTTTTCGCCGCCCCACCAAGGGCGTGTGCTCGCGCCTGGAGGCGAACGTTCATCTGGTGACCGCTTCCGTCCAGGAACATCAGGCCTTGATCGCATCGGCGCACCTGGCGCACCTGCCCGTGGAAGAAACTGTCTTCGAGCCGATGGCCGCGGCGTACGCCTGCGTAGGGCCTGAGGAACGCGCCCGCGGAGTCGCCGTGGTCGATATCGGTCTGGAATCGAGCGGTCTGGTCGTGTACGACGGCGAGAAGCTGATTCTTGCTTCCAGCATCCCGGTTACCGCCGACCACTTCACGCGCGATATCGCCTGGATGCTGAAGGTCTCGTATGAGGACGCCGAGAGCCTTAAGCAACAATATGGCTGCGCGGTGCTGGGGCTTACCGCCGAATCCACGCTGATCGAGATTCCGTCGCCCGAGGGCCGCATGCCGCGCGAGGCGCATCGCAGCGAGCTGATCGAGGTGCTGGAAGCCCGCGCCGATCAATTGTTCAGTTTTGTGCGCGCCGAGATTCAGCGCGCCGGTATGGATCGCAGTCTTCTGGAAGGCGTCCTTCTCACCGGCGGCGGCGCGATGCTGCCGGGAATGTGGGATATGGCTGAGAGAAAACTCGACTGCACCGCCTGCCTGGGCCTGGCGAAAGGGATCGGAGATTGGCCCGAGGAACTGCACAGTCCCGTTTGGGCGACTGCCGCCGGGCTGGCGATGTATTCGGCCAAGTTGAAATTGCACCGGCCGCCGCCGCGGCGCAGCCGGGGGTTGATGGGACTGGTGATGCGATGAAGGACTTGAGCGGTCAGAAGAAGAGGGAAAACATGGCACTCGACAAATTGAAGTTCGTGATTCAAGAAGAGCCTGCGCCCCGGACTCGGATCCGCGTATTTGGCGTGGGCGGGGGCGGCTCCAACGCCGTCGCGCGGATGCTGCAGGAAGGTCTGGCAGGCGTGGAGTTCTGCGTCCTGAATACCGATGTGCAGGCTCTCGCGTCGTCGCCTGCGCCGACGAAATTGGCCATCGGATCCAAGATCACCAACGGCCTGGGCGCTGGATCCGACCCGTCTGTCGGCCGGCAGTCCGCGCTCGAAGATACCGAAAAGATCATCGACATGCTGGACGGCGCCGACATGGTATTCGTCACGGCCGGATTGGGCGGCGGCACCGGAACGGGTGCTGCGCCGGTGGTTGCCTCGCTCGCCAAGGAACTGGGCGCGCTGACGGTGGCGGTGGTCACCAAGCCGTTCGCCTTTGAAGGATCCAAGCGCCGCAAACAAGCCGAACAGGGTCTCCTCGAGCTGGGCGGTGTGGCCGATACGGTGATCGCGATTCCCAACGACCGCCTGCTGGATCAAGCTTCGCCTGACACCAGCATTTTCGACGGATTCCGTCTGGCCGACGACGTTCTGCGGCAAGCCGTGCAGGGGATCAGCGACATCATCACCACGCCCGGCCTGGTCAATCGCGACTTCTCCGATATCCGCAACATCATGGTCGGCATGGGCTACGCCATGATGGGCACCGCAACGGCCTCAGGCCCGAATGCGGCGGCGGCCGCGGCCGAGAAAGCCATCGGGTGTCCCTTGCTGGATGAAGGCGGCGTGCGCGGCGCTCGCGGCGTGCTGGTGAATATCACCGGCTCTCGCAGCCTGGGCCTGCACGAGGTCAACAAGGCCTGCACGCTGATTCGTGATGCGGCCGGTAATGACGACGTCGAAATCAATTTCGGAGTGGTACTGAATGAAGCTATGGGTGATGAAGTGAAGGTCACCGTGATCGCCACCGGATTCGAGCGCGCCGGCTTGCCCTCGATTGCTCGCCGCCCGCGCACCGCCGATGTGCCGGCGTTCGAAATGCCGCGGATGCCGGCCGCCCATGTGCCGGCGCCCGAGCCCGCCGCACTGGATACGGCGCCGGAAGAACTCTCCCAAGTGGAAGAACTTCAGCCGGAACCGGAGCCCCAGCCGCACTACGAAGAAATTCCCAAGGCTGCGGCAGCCCATGCCAATGGCGGAGCCGAGCCCCTTTTCGACGATCTGGATGTGCCGGCAATTCTGAAGCGCGATCGCCGGTTCGTGCAGTAAAGCGACTACTCGGAGACGATTCGCAGGGCGGCTTGGAATCGTGCCGTCCGCGCGTTCTGTACGAGTTGTTCCCAGTGAACCCGCCCATAAGCGATTTTGGCGTCGATGTCCTTCAGATTGATATCGCCCGCCCAGATCCGCCGATTCAAGTCCTGGAACTGGGGCACGCTCTGACTCCAGTCGATCGGTTTGCCCGCTGAGCCCTGCCAAAGGTAAGCCATGGCGTAGAACATGTGGCTCACCTGCTGCATGAGGAAGAATCGGGCGAGCTGGTACGAATCGGGCGGATGTCCAAAATACTCCTGAAGATAAATCCTTTCCTCTGCGTCATTGGCCACCACCAGATTTGCAACCACCGCCAGGTCGGCATACCGATCGTTCAGGAAAGCAGCTTCCCAGTCCACCAGCCATACACGGTGTCCGTCAAACAGGACATTGTCCGGCTTGAACAAGTCGTTGTGACTCGACACCATATCCGCATCGTGACGCGGGTAAATCGCCGCCACTTGCGCGTGCCAGGCGAAGAGTTCCTCGCTGTAGGCTTTCGGGAGAATGTTTGCGGCCTGAAACTTCTGGAGGAATGCGTCCAGGGCAGCCCCTTTGTTGATCAGGAACATGCATGAGGTGTTGAGATGGTCTGCCCGTCTGGGAAACGGCGGGAGTGCATGCAGGCTCCGCAGTGTAGCGGGCATCCGCACCAGCGCGTCGGCGACCGGAAAGGGTACAGCCTCCAAAAAGTCCGTGATGGAAATCTTATCTTCGATGTTGGTGTACCAGACACGCGGCGCCAGGCCCGCCTCTGCTGCCGCCTTCATGCAAGCGTAGTGGCAAGTAGGATCGTCGGTACGCATGACGATCTTCAAGAGGTAGGGAGATCCTTTCACAACGATGCGGAAGACCAGGGACGTAGCGTTACCCCTGGTGATCCCCTGGATGTCTTCGAATCCGGCCACCCCAAACGTTTCCCGCAGCGCGCGCGCAACGCCATCCTTTTTCGTTTCCGGAAGCATGCAATCCTCCTTGGCTCGGCTTCCCATGCTAACCGAAAAACATATCGAAGAATACATTGTTTTCAGTTAGTTACGCGTGCTATACTCCAATTGGCGGGGCAGTTCGCACGCTAAAATTTCCCCTCGATCGCACGGAAGTCTGTGCCGTGCGGCAGCGTCTAAGCAACAATGTCTCTGCCCGGTGACGTTCGTTCAGGCCTTCGGGCACTGCTCAAGAATCCCGGTTTCACAGCCGTCGCCGTCATCATGCTGGCGGTGGGCATCGGCATCAACGCCACGGTTTTCACCGTGACCAATGCTGTCCTTTTCAAAGGATTCGCGCTGGTCTCCAGGAACGACCGACTCCGTTACCTCGGCTACAAGAATTCCAACTGCTGCGTCTCCTATCCCGATTTTCTGGACTGGCGCGCTCAGTCGAAATCCTTCGAAGGGATGGCGATCGTCCACGGCGTGTCGCTTACGCTCACCGATTCGGGCGGTTTCCCGGAGAGCCTCAGCGGCAATGAGAACAGTGCTGAAGTCTTTAGAGTCGTTGGTGCCAAGCCGATCATGGGGCGGGATTTTACGCCTGCCGATGAGGCTCCTGGCGCAGCGCCCGTCACGATTCTCCACTACGGCTTCTGGGAGCGCAGGTACGGAAAGGATCCGAATATCGTCGGCCGGACGCTCCGCATGAACGGTGCCCTGACGACCGTGATCGGAGTAATGCCCCAAGGCTTTTCGTTCCCCCAAAGAGTGGACGTCTGGGTGCCGCTGGTGCAGACCCCTCGCGTCATGAAGCGGGAAAATCGCGACACCTGGATGGTGGTCGCGCGGCTGGCCGAGGGCGTCACCGTCGAGAGCGCCCGCGCGGAGATGGACGTTATCGGCAGGCGTCTTGCGGCCGAGTATCCTCTTACCAATCACGACCTGCTTCCCGACATACAGACCTTTACCCAGTTCTTCATCGGACCGAACGGAGCCCTGATCTATGGGTCCATGTGGGGCGCGGTTGGATTTGTGCTTTTGATCGCGTGCGCCAATCTGGCGAACTTGTTGCTGGCCCGTGCGCTTGGCAGGTCGCGCGAGATTTCCGTCCGCATCGCGCTGGGGGCCGGGCGCTGGCGGATCATCCGGCAGCTTCTCATTGAGAGTGTGATGCTATCGGGCCTCGGCGGCTTTCTCGGCTGGTGGATCGCGAAATGGGGCGTGCGCGCCTATGAGCTGGCGATGGCTCAGAAGTCCTCCTGGTTGATCGTCGACTATACGATGGATAACCGCGTACTTGCGTACCTCATCGCGATTTCGATCGGCACGGGCATTCTCTTTGGACTCGCACCGGCACTGCGGCTATCCAGACTCGACGTCAATTCGGCCTTGAAAGACGGTGGCCGCAGCACTCATGGGTCGATCGGCGCTGGCGGACGCGGGAAACATCTAACGTCTCTTCTGGTGATCGGAGAAATGGCGCTGGCTATCGTGCTGCTGGCGGGCGCCGGGGTCATGATCCGTAGCTATCTGAAGATCCACAACGCGGATATAGGCGTCGATACCACTAATATTCTCGGAGCGGCCATGGACCTCCCTCCCGCCAAGTATGCGCGTGACGAGGATAAGATTTCCTTCTACGAGCGTCTCATTACGCGGCTTGGAGCCATGCCGGGCGTGGAATCCGCAGCAACGGCCGACGGCCTGCCTGCGTGTTGCTCGAACCGGCTTCCGTACGAACTGGCGGGCGCGCCGCCAGCGGACGACTCGCGCCGCGCGCGGCTTGCCGAGATGAAGATCAGTCCCGGGTATTTCCGGACTGTGGGAGCGAGGCTGCTCTCCGGCCGTGAGTTCACCGATGCCGATGGCCCTTCGAGAGTTCCGGTGGCGATCGTGAACCAGTTGTTGGCGGCCCAGTTCTGGCCGGGGGAAGATCCGCTCGGCAAGCGTCTGCGGTTTTTCACTAGAGATGCGCCGGGGCCGTGGTTGACCGTGGTCGGCGTCGTCTCGAATATCATCCAAAATGACGTGAATCGGCAGAGGTTCGATCCTCTGGTTTATCTGCCGTTCCGGCAAGACCCGGGAGGGGGTGCTTGGGTGCTGGTGCGAACTCGCGTTCGTCCCGAGAGTCTGGCAAATGCCTTTCGCATGGAGGTCCAGGCACTGGATTCCGGCCTCCCCTTATACGGACCAATGCCCATAGCGGAACGAATGGAGCGGTTCTGGGACAGCCGGTTCTATGGATCGATATTCCTGATTTTTGCCGCAGTTGCGCTGCTGCTTGCGTCGATCGGCTTGTACACCGTGATTGCGCATTCGGTGACCCAGCGCACGCAGGAGATCGGCGTTCGGATGGCGATCGGAGCAACGACCCGCGATATTCTTACGCTGGTGTTCCGGCAGGGAATGATTCCGCTAGGGATCGGGCTGGCTATCGGGCTGAGCGCGTCGTTGGCCGTCAATCAGCTCCTGAAATCCATGCTGGTCCAGGTCTCGCCCGCCGATCCGGTCACGCTTCTGGTTGCGTCCGGCGTGCTGACTTTGGCGGCGATACTCGGCTGCCTGATTCCTGCACGCCGCGCGATCCGTGTGGATCCCGTGGATGCCCTGCGGCACGAATAGCATCCACGGAATCGTTGGACTGGCTGGTTATTTCCCCACGGCTTTCCACACATCCGCCTTGGACTGCGGAGTGGGGGAAGTGTGCACGTTGATGTACCGGTCAAAGTCGGTCAGATTGAGCTTCTCAAGAATCGGGACCAGGGCTTTAAGGTGATCGTTCGCCGGTTGCCCGGGAGTCACCGTGAAGTCGCCCTGGAACAGGATCTTCTCCTTGGGAATGTAAGCGATCATCAAGCCGTTGGAGTGCGGAACCGGAGAGACATGGTACAGCTCGACGGTTCGCGTTCCATCCGAGTAGACCTTCTTCTCCGCAACCGTTTCGATTTTGGCTTTCTTCGGATTCTTGGCGAGAACGTCATCCAGCAGAGTTCTGGGAGTGTTGAGCGCTTTCTCCAAAAACGCCTCGTTGTTCTTCTGCGTGACGATCGTTGCGCCTTCGGCTACCAGCGCCGGAAGCCCTCCGGTGTGATCGGAGTGGGGATGCGTCACCATCACGTAGCGGATCGGTTTGTTGGGGAACAGCTCCTTGGTTTTGGCGATGTACGCGGTACCACGGGCCACGGATTGTCCGGCCTCCAGCATCATCACGTGGTCCTTGAACTCCACGATCAACGAATCGTAACTGCCCGGTCCGGTGGTGAGCCTGTAGAGGCCGTCGCCCAGCTTTTCCGTAGTGACCACGAGAGGAGCCGGAGCACCGCCGCCCCCGCCACCGCCTTTACCGGCAACCGGCGCTGGCGCGGGAACCAGCGTGGCGAGATCGGAAGGATTCCCCTTCGCCGCTGCCACGTTGACTTCGAAGTAGGGCCATCCGCCGCGCGTTTGCACGATCTTCGCCGGAGCCATGACTCCGCCGAAATCCTTCCAGCCACTGTAGTCGGCCAGGATGTGCATGTCGCCCATAATGTTGTCACCCAGCCATGTCTCCACCCGCTCGACGATGTTCTTGTCATTGACATAGCCGTTGATCACGTAGCTCTTGCCGGAAACCGCCTTGACGGTCGGGCTCCAGGTCAGCACGGTGTAGTTCTTGCCATCCACCTTCTTCTTGCTCACCGTCGCGTTGTTCGCGGCGGCGCCTTTAAGGAAACCCCAGGGCGTGATGTAAAACTCCAGGGAGTTGTTCCAGGGTTGCGCGACGTCGGACTGCTGCGCCGTGACCTGTTGAAAGAACGTTCCGGGCATCGGCTGGGTGGCGCCGCCACCCGCGGGATTGTTCGTTGCTCCGGTGGCGCGTGACGCCGGTGCCGTCAGATCGATGACGCGGACGTAGTTGTTGATCGGCCGCATGGGATCATGCGTTCCCCTGCAGTTCATGTCGGCGGCGTTGGATCCACATTGCTGGAAAGCAACATCCTTCGCCGATCCTGAATAGGTGATGGATTTCAAATCGCCCATGGCTTTTTGCGCATTGGCGATCACGGTTTTGGCATCCTGCGCGATGGCGCTCGCACACAGGGACGCCAGGCAGATTGCGGCTACAGCAAATTTTTTCAACACAGCTTCTTCTCCTATGAACCTCATGGTTGCTCGATACCCTTCTGGAACATTAACATTCTATAACCAATGGGTTCCACGTGGGGTTGGCCAGGTCAGCAGGGCTTCGTATCTGCCTGAAATAGTGCTATCTAAGTAGAGTCATGACCAAACTCACTCGGCGGCAGTTCGGCGGAACTCTGCTTGTTGCAACGCAGGCAGCCCCCCGGCTTTTTGGCAAATCCGCATCCACTGGCGCGATCGATAAGGTTCTGCGCGAAGGCATCCAGAGCAGGCAGATTCCTTGCGTCACCGCCATGGTCGCGTCCACGGACAGCATCCTCTACAGCGGCGCTTTCGGCAAACGCGATTCGGCATCCGGTATCGACGTGAAACCCGATTCGATCTTCGCCATCGCGTCGATGACCAAGGCGATTACCTCCGTCGCGGCTATGCAGTTGGTCGAGCGCGGGAGATTGAAGCTGGATGAACCTGTGGCCAAGCATCTTCCGGAGCTGGCCAAAATGGAAGTGCTGCAGGGCTTCGATGCGGCCGGAAAACCCGTGCTGCGCCCGGCCACGAAGCCCATCACCCTGCGTCATCTTTTGACGCACACTTCCGGCTTTGCGTATCCCACCTGGCATGAGGGAATGTTCAAGTACACGCAGGCCACTGCGCCGTTGCCTCCCGGAGTGGTGGCCCCGCTGGTTCCCCTGATGTTCGAACCTGGGACTGCCTGGCAATACGGATATAGTGCCGATTGGACCGGGCGTCTGGTGGAGGCGGTGAGCGGCCTGAACCTCGAACAGTATTTTCAGCGTAATATTCTCCAGCCGCTGGGGATGAACGACACGTCCTTCATTTTTCCGGCGGAGAAGTTCGATCGTCTGGTCGGCCGGTCGCAGCGGCAGAATGGAGGCCCGCTACAGGAAGTTCCTCGCACGCTGCCGCCGAAGCCTGCCGCGTTCAATGGCGGCGGAGGTCTGAATTCCACCGCGCCCGACTACATCAAGTTCACGCAGATGATCCTGCGCTACGGCCGCTCCGGCGTTCGCGAGGAAATCCTGACGGCCAAGTCGGTGGAGGCGATGTCGATGAATCAGATCGGCGGCCTGAGTGCGGGAAAGCTGAAGACCTTTTTGCCCAACATCTCGAGCGAGGTGGATGTGCATCCGGGATTCAGCGACAAGTGGGGTCTGGGGTTCCTGATCAACACCACTGCGTATCCCGGCGGCCGCTCGGCCGGGAGCCTGGCTTGGGCCGGCGTATACAACACGTTCTACTGGATCGATCAGCCGCGCGGGCTCTGCGCCGTCATCATGATGCAGTTCCTGCCCTTCGTGGATAAAGAAGCCGTAGGATTGCTGGGCGATTTCGAGCGCGCGGTCTACGCCAACACCTAGCCGCAAATAAACGCGAATTAACCCAAATGTAAGACTACGCTTCGGCGCTGCGGACCGGAGCGGTGCTCGAAGACATAGATCCCTTGCCACGTGCCCAGCGCCATCCGCCCGCCGATCACCGGAATCGACAGGCTGGTGCCCGTTAGAGCCGTACGAATATGCGCCGGCATATCGTCGGGACCTTCGGTGTCGTGACGATAGCGTGGGTCGCCTTCCGGAGCGATGCGCTCGAAAAAATCCGCCAGATCCAGCACCACGTCGGGATCGGCATTCTCCTGAATCACCAGCGACGCCGAAGTGTGCTGGATGAACAGCGTCAACAAGCCGGTTTCCGCTTTGGTCGAAGCTACCCAGGCCGCCACTTCGCGCGTGAAAGGATACAGACCTTTCCCGCGCGTGCGGATTTCCAGCGTGTGGTGCACTTACTCTACGGTGACGCTCTTGGCCAGGTTGCGCGGCTGATCCACATCGCATCCGCGCCGGACGGCTATGTGATACGCCAGCATCTGCAGCGGGACCACTTCGAGTATCGGCAGCAGCAACTCGTGGGTGGAAGCAATGGGAATCACGTGGTCGGCGACTTTTCCGACTTCCTCGTCGCCTTCGCACACGATGGCAATCACCTTGCCCTCGCGAGCTTTCACTTCCTGGATATTCGAAAGCGTCTTCTCGTACAACAGCCGGCTGCTCGGATCTGACAGGTCGTGCGTCGCCAGCACCACCGTGGGCAGATTCTCGTCGATCAAAGCGTTGGGGCCGTGCTTCATCTCACCGGCCGGATAACCTTCGGCGTGAATGTAGGAAATTTCTTTGAGTTTCAGGGCGCCCTCAAGCGCGATGGGGAAATGAATGCCGCGCCCCAGATACAAGAAATCCGTAGACCGGAACAACGTCTTGGCCAGATCGTCGTAGATGTGGTCGCGCCGCAAAATCTCTTCCATCTGGCCGGGCAGATGGATCAGGCGCTCCACTAAATGGATGGAGGTGGCTTCGTCCAGCGCTTCACGGCGCTGTCCCAGGTACATCGCCAGCAGGAATAACGCCGTCAACTGGCAGGTGAATGCCTTGGTGGACGCCACGCCGATCTCCGGACCCGCATGCGTGATCAGCGTGCCCGACGCTTCGCGCGTGATCATGGAGCCGACTACATTGCAGATCGCCAGGGTCTTCGAGCCTTTGCTCTTCGCTTCACGCTGCGCCGCCAGGGTGTCGGCGGTTTCGCCCGATTGCGAAATGACAACCGTCAGCGTGTCGCGCCCGACCAGAGGATCGCGATACCGGAACTCGCTGCCGTAGTCCACTTCCACAGGGACTCGCGCCAGCCGCTCGATCATGAACTTGCCGGCCAGCGCCGCATGCCAGCTGGTTCCGCACGCTACGATGCGCACCTGGCGGAATTCCTTGAACTCTTTGGCCGAGATGTCCATCTCGTCCAGGAAAATGCGGCCGGATTCCTGCCCCACTCTGCCCAGAGTGGTGTCCCGGACCGCGCGCGGCTGCTCATAGATTTCCTTGAGCATGAAATGCTTGTAGCCGCCCTTTTCCGCCATGATGGGATCCCACAGGATGTGCGAGACCTGGCGTTTTACCGGACGTCCGTTAAAGTCCGTCAGATGCACGCCGTCGCGGGTCAGGATGGCCATGTCGCCGTCGGCCAGGAAAAACATGTCGCGCGTGTAGCCCAAAATCGCCGGCACGTCCGACGCGACGAAATACTCGTGGTCACCCAGGCCTACGACGACGGGCGGTCCCGAGCGCGCGGCCACAATCTTATCCGGATCCTTGCGCGAGATCACGCTCAACGCGAACACGCCCGTCAGCTCGCGCACGGCGTCGCGCACGGCATTCTCTAAATTCCCGTCAAAATGCTTTTCCACCAGGTGCGCGATGACTTCGGTATCGGTCTCGGTGACAAAGCGATGGCCCTCTTCCATCAACTTCTGCTTCAGCGCCAGATAGTTTTCGACGATGCCGTTGTGCACCACTACGATGTCGCCGTGGCAATCGCGATGCGGATGAGCGTTTTCTTCCGTGGGGCGGCCATGGGTGGCCCAGCGGGTATGGCCGATTCCGTACAAGCCCGCCAGCGGATTCAGATGCAGCGCGTCTTCAAGATTGCGCAGCTTGCCGGACGCCCGCCGCACGTTCAGGCAATTGCCCGCATCCAGCACGGCAATTCCCGCCGAATCGTATCCCCGGTATTCCAGCCGCTTCAATCCATCCAGGATGATGGGAACGGCCTGCTGCTGTCCGATGTATCCGACAATTCCGCACATGGTTCTAGTCCAGAATCTCCACGCGATAGTCTTCCATGACAGGGTTGGCCAGCACGTCCCGCGCTACCTGATCCATTTCCTGCGCTGCTTGTTCCCGCGCCGTACCGGGCCGAATCTCGATATCGAAAAACTTGCCCTGCCGCACCGCGCTAATGGTCTTGTGTCCTAGCCCGTTCAGCGCGCTTTGAATGGTCTGACCTTGTGGATCGAGCACCGTAGACTTGTAAGATACGTAAACGCGAGCTTTCATAACTATAAAACCATTGTAGTGGGTTATCATTCAGTCTTAGGGAGAACTGTTTATAGTAAAGGGCTGGGTACTCGCGTCCTCTAGTACTGGGAACGCCACATTGCTGGCGACCGAGAGGACCCGTCTCTTGATTGATGCCGGGCTCAGCCGTAAAGAGACCTTCGAGCGCCTGGAGCGGATCGGCGTTTCTCCCCAGTCTCTCACCGCGATTCTGATCACCCACGAACACAGCGACCACGTCGCCGGCCTGCCCGTTTTGGCCAAGCCTCGCGACGGCTGCCAGATTCCGGTTTACGTATCCCGTCTCACGGCGCCCGTGATTCCATGGGGGGACTGCGTTCCGAATCTGGAACTCTTTCAGGCCGGGTCCGGCTTCACCATTGGGGATTTCGAGGTTACCAGCTTTACGATTCCGCATGATGCCGTGGATCCCGTCGGATTCTCATTCCGCGCCGAGGGTATTAAGGTTTCGATTGTCACAGACCTCGGCTACATGCCGGACTCCGTGCGCATGCAGTTGCGCGGCTCCGATGCGCTGCTGCTCGAATCCAATCACGATCTGAACATGTTGAAAGTGGGGCCGTATCCCTGGTCGGTCAAGCAGCGCGTCATGGGGCGAATGGGGCATTTATCCAATGACGCCGCCTGCTCGTTCGTGCGCGAAGATCTGGATAACCGCACGTCCACTCTGATCCTGGGGCATTTAAGCGAACACAACAATCATCCGGAGCTGGTCCGCCAGGCCGCGATGGAGGCCCTGAACGGCCGCAGCCTGTTCACCCGGCTGCTGATCGCCGAGCCCGGCAAGCTGGTGGAAGCGTTTTGTTACTAGTAGGCGCGAGGCATGCCTCGCCCCACAACAATCATGATTAATCGATACACGCGGCCCGCCATGGGCCGGATCTTCAGCGAACAAAATAAGTTTGACCAATGGCTCGCCGTGGAGCTGGCGGCGGCCGAAGCGCTGGCCGAATCGGGAGAAGTTCCCGTGGAAGCGGCCCGCGCCTTGCGCACGCATGCGGCATTCGACATTGCCCGCATCGATGAAATCGAGCGCGAGACCAGGCACGATGTGATCGCGTTCACCACAGCCGTCGCCGAGAAGATGGCCGCTGCGGGCGATGCCGGCGCCTCCCGCTGGCTGCATTACGGGCTTACCTCCAACGACGTGGTGGATACGGCGCAGGCGCTTATGCTGAAGCAGGCATCCGCGCTGCTGGTGGCCGGCGCTCGCGGGCTGGCGGAAATTCTCAAGCGCCGGGCGTACGAATTCAAGGACACGGTCCAGATCGGGCGCACGCATGGTATCCATGCTGAACCCATCACCTTCGGATTGAAATTGGCCCTCTGGTATGACGAGATCGTCCGCGGCACGCGACGTCTGGAAGCTGCCGCTGAAGATCTTCGTGTGGGAAAAATCTCTGGCGCGGTGGGAACCTTCGGGCATATCGGACCGGAAGCCGAAGAGCGGATCTGTACCCGGCTGGGACTGAAGCCTGCTGCGATCTCATCGCAGGTGATTGCCCGCGACCGGCATGCGGCGTGGGTGTCCTCGCTGGCGCTGATCACCGCCACGCTGGAGAAGATCGCGCTCGAAATCCGCCATCTGCAGCGAACTGAAGTCCGCGAGGCCGAAGAGCCATTCGGCCAGGGCCAAAAGGGATCGTCGGCGATG
>Ga0105245_10002672_pt1 | contig 16046 bp, 14 predicted proteins | sample KBSM54metaG_FD_81523 | JGI IMG/M metagenome (GOLD analysis project Ga0105245, IMG submission 81523) | Miscanthus rhizosphere microbial communities from Kellogg Biological Station, Michigan, USA - KBS M5-4 metaG | ecosystem: Host-associated > Plants > Roots > Rhizosphere > Soil | place...
GACGCAGATATGAAGATCACGCACGTGATCCGCGGCGACGATCATATTTCCAACACGCCCAAGCAGGTTGCCGTGTATGAGGCGCTTGGGCTGCCGGTGCCGGAGTTTGCGCATCTTTCCACGATTCTTGGCCCTGACCGCGAGAGATTGTCGAAGCGGCACGGCGCAACGTCAGTCTCGAGCTTCCGCGATATGGGCGTGCTGCCGGAGGCGCTGATGAATTATCTGGCGCTGCTGGGCTGGGCGCCAAGCGGCGGAGACAAAGAGATTTTTCCCAAGGATGAATTGATCAAGGAATTTTCGCTGGCGCGCGTCACGCCATCGCCGGCGGTGTTCGATACGGAAAAGCTGCACTGGCTCAACCGGCACTACATTAAGCAGAGCCCGCCGGAACGCATTCATCAAATGGGCACAGAGGCTTTGCAGCGCGCGGGGCTTCTGCCGGCCAGCGTAAATGGAAATGTCAGCGGCTGGACGAATGGCCTGATTGATCTTCTAGCGCCATATCTTGATCAGTTCGACCAGCTTCCAGAGAAGGCAAAGATCATTTTCAACCATGATGCCACCGCGGCGCTGGCCCTGCCGGAGAATGCCGAAGTGTTTGCCAGTGACAAGGCAAAAACCGTGATGCAGGCGTTTGCAAAACGTACAGCGAATGAGTCACCGCTCCCGCCGGAGCGCTTCAAGATGATCATGGATGAGATCAAGGTAGAAACCGGCGCGAAGGGCAAAGACCTATTTCATCCAGTGCGGATCATGCTGATTGGATCGCATTCGGGACCGGACTTCAACAAGCTGATTCCGGTGATTGAAGACGGAAGCAAGCTGGAACTGCCGACACATGTGAAGAGCGTGCGCGAGCGCGTTGCGGAGTTTGAGGCGGCCCAGGATAAACGATAAACAATAAACAATGAAAGATCGGCCATGAAACAGCACTTCCGCTTTGACTTCACATTTCCGCGCAACTATGAGGTCAGAATTTTGGAGGCTGCTCCGCCCGTCCATCCTATAGAAAAGCTGTATCACTATCCCGTGGAGCTTGAAGAAGGCGACCGCAGCGGCGCTTACGTGCGTGTTACTCCGCAGCAAAGGCCGGCGTGGGTAGGATTTTTTGCTCTCGGCTTTGATTCTGACCAGGTAGTGAATCAGATTTGCTCTACGCCAGATCCTGAGCGGCTCTGTATTGTGGTGGGCGGCTATGCTTACGTGGTGAAAGCGGCTGATCCGGCGCAGTGGCTGCCGGTGGAACAGAAGCCGGTAGTAGACTTGCGCGTGCTTTCGCAGCATGGTTTGCTGCTGTTTGTAGGGTTCACATCAATTACCGCAGTCGGCAGTTCAGGGATTGCGTGGACCACGGAGCGGCTCACGTGGGAAGGACTGACCATCACTGCCATTGATGGAGACAAGCTGCTGGGCCATGGATGGGATGCGATGGCGGATAAGGAAGTTCCGTTTGAAGTCGAGCTGAAAACCGGGAAGCACCGAGGAGGAGCAAATCCTGCTGCTGCGAGCCGGGGATGAGAAGAAGATTTTCTAGCTGGTTAGAGTAGATAGCTTGAGATCCGCTATGCAGCAGTGCTTCTTTACAGCAAATTACGGCGTTAACTATACTTTCCTGAGAAGCGGCTGTAAGGAGGTTGTATGAAACTGGTCGCGCGGTTTCTTGCCTGTCTATCAGTTTCTGCGATTCTGGGTTGTGGTGGTGGTAGCATCACCAATCCCCACGGAAACCAACCTACCCTCAACGGCAGTTATAGCTTTATTGGGCTTTCGCAGAACGCAGGGGCAAATATCTTTACGCTTGGCGGACCGATACAGACCGACCCAAGCGGCCACGTTACAGCGAATTTCGGCGTCACTTCGGTTGGCACCACGAATACATGCTTCCCCGCGGGAAGCGCTGGATCGTTCACTGGAACCCTTAGCCCGCAGGGACAGCTTTCGCTGACCAGCGGCGCCATCAACGGCCAGACGATCAGTATCACTGGTACCGTCAGCACAGATGGCAATAATTTCTTTGGTGGCAGGCCCGGTTACACGATTACTGGCGGCTGCCTTGGCGGGGACCACGGAACGTTCTTTGTATCGCGGTTGCTGACAGGACCATTTATAGGTTCTTTCCTGACTACCAATGGCCTTGTTGGCGCCACAGTAACATTTGGGCCACCCGGGCTGCCCAATGCGGATACCAGCTTTCCACTCACCGGTACAGCCACTTTCTCCAACACCGCAGGATGCGGAGGATTCACGACAGCCACAATGACCAACGGAACCCAGCCAGGCTTGATTGTAGCCTTTACCATGGCTACCGATGTTGCGGGAACCACAATCAGTTTCAACGGCACAACGATTGACGGATCTGGCCTGCAGTTCGTCGGTAGTTTTGCTATCTCAGGCGGACCGTGCAACGGCAGCAACGGCCAAGTGACCCTTAAGAAAGCGTAGTCCGCGTAGAGTCTCACCTCTACTGCGCGCCATGGCTGGGACGCGCTGGCCGATAAAGAGGTCCCGTTTGTAGTGGATTTGAAAACAGGCAGCATACGGGCGGGGCGAGACCGTGAAGAGAAAAAGATTTTGGTAAGGGCCGCACCACCGTAATGCGGCCTCGTGCATCGGCCGGTTTATCTAAAAACCGCGACTGCTGACCTCTTAGCGTTCCGGTTCTTTTGTCTCTTGCTGTTCTCTCGCTACTTTCAGAGCGGCTTGGAGTTCACGAATCACTTCGTCTTTCAAAAGATATGAACTATCGTTCTTTTCCTCCCACGTGAGATCAGCGGCACTCTTTGGTGAGCTCGAAACGTAGGTTCTTTCCGACATACATCCTCCTAAATGCTTAGATGCCTGGTACGAGATAAAAATTCCAAAATGAATTAGCGAGTTTCTCATAATGAGTGACTGCGCGGAAAGGGGATTTCGAAGTTTTTTCCCGAAGGACAGTTACGCCTTTGTCTGAGGGCTTACTTTTGTCTTGAACAATCTCAAAAGAAAATGTCAGTTCGTTGAGCAGCAACTGTTCCAAAACCTGGGCACACTGTTCTTTGCTCCGAACAACTAAAACCCCATTCGCAACTCCAGACTCAAGGTGAACCTGCAAAGAGAGAGGGTGGGTTTCAGTCAGGATTAGCGCCCGCTTGTCAAAACTGGCGCCCTCAAGTACCGCAAGTAATCGGGCTATCGTATTAAATGAAACACTATTGGTCTTGAACTCCTCCTCTTTTTCGGCCCACAACGAAAGAGGCTGCGCTTTACGGTAGGAATCATAGGAATTCAGAAAATCGTTTATGACTTTTTCATAATTTTGTTCTTCCGCCGCCAATTTAGATTTGATTCTTTCATCATCAAACATTCCCTCTGCCTGAAGCATCTGAAACCGCAACTTAAAAAATTCCAAGGGAAATTTCAAAAGCCGCCTGGAGCGGATTTCGATGTCAATTTGAGGAACGTAGGCAATCACTGGTTTCCCCTGTGCAAGAGTTGATGCAAGTTCTGAATCTTTCCCGAGAGTGTCAGTTTCTTGAACCATGTAGACTGTGCAGCGAGCACGCTTCAGCATCAAAGCTTCGACCAGACCTTTATCGATCCGGTTTGCGCATTGTGATTGAGTGGGATCGAAGTACCTCAATTTCAGAGGTTCGATCCGTTTGTCATGAAACAGATCAAAGACAAACGCGCCTGTATCCTCAAACTCCCAACTGTTGCGCATCGATGTCGCAACGTAGACATCCATGTAGTCCCAGGTGAGATAAGCATCGGTGTTCCTTAAAGCCTTATTTTCTGTGTCTTTGATGTCAAGACCTAGCTGCTCATAAAACTCTGCCTGCTTAACAAGTTCCTTCGATCCGCCCGATTTCAATGATTCTTTGATGATCTGCGCTTCACGTTCGTATTTCTTCTTGGCAATGTAGCCATTGCACCAAGTTTTCTCGGCGGGAATCGCTTCAATCCTCAAAGCGCTTGACGGACGTGAAGCGAATTCTGCTTCCACGTCCTCTTTCAGCAAGCAGAATGGTTGCAGGAGCCTCATCAGATGGTCCTTCGACTTGCAGCCGCTCAACTTTGTGTAGGCAAACCTGAAATTACCAAAACTGAGGATGGCAAAGCCCCGAAAACGAACAATTCTTCTCTTCAGATCTTCGAGACTCATTTTTTCAGTAAAAAAATAACTGTAGAAGGCGGTCGTTACCCTGTCCTGATCAAGCAACAAAAGGAGCTCGTTAAACTGCGCATAGTTGAGCCCTTCGGTTTCCACTCTTTTCAAAAATTTGGACAGTTGTTCTTTCGTAATATCATCGAAGGGAGCATAGTATTTTTCGCCGCAAAGATCCTCAACGACAAGTTTGTATATGGACTCCGGCTCTTTGACATCGGCCAACTGAACTCGGCTATCTTCAAATTCCATGCATGGCAGTATATTGATTTATTTATTAAATGCAGGAGCTTTTATCAAACAGTCCTAAAGGCGGAATATTCTATGTCAACTTTGCACCATTCCGACTTGTTCGGCTGAAGAGTACCCCTCGAACCGGAATTGCGCATGCTCTCACGCTATAATTGAACATGGCGACAAACCCGCAGCCCGCTTCGCAAAAAGAGCTGAAGCTGCTGAATGGTAAGTTCCAGCAATTGCTGGCCAAGGTCGCCGAAAACCGCCCTACTGACGATCTGGAAATCATCCGCAAGGCCTACGACTTTTCTCTAAAACATCATCAGGGACAGACGCGCGCTTCAGGCGAGCCATACCTCATACATCCGCTGGAAGTGTCACTGGTGCTGGCGGACATGAAGCTGGATTCCACGGCCATCTCCGCCGGGCTGCTGCATGATGCCATTGAAGACACGGGCGTAACGCATGAAGACGTACGCCGCGAATTTGGCGATCAGGTAGTGCACATTGTTGAAGGCGTCACCAAGATCGACAAAATCAATCTGGCGAGCCGCGAAGAGCGCCAGGCGGAAAACGTGCGCAAGATGGTGCTGGCCATGGTGGATGACATCCGCGTGGTGCTGATCAAGCTGGCCGACCGCCTGCACAATATGCGAACGCTGAAGCACCTGCCGGAAGAGCGCAGGCAGCAGGTGGCAAAAGAGACGCTGGAAATTTACGCTCCGCTGGCGCATCGGCTGGGCATGGGCAAGGTGCGCGGCGAACTGGAAGATCTTTCATTTCGCTACGTTGATCCCATTGGCTATGACCAGGTGCGGACCGCCGTGGAACAGCGCCGCAAAGCTGGTGAAGCGTTTCTGGCCAAGCTGGTAAAGATCCTGCAAGAGAAGCTCAAGGAAAATGGCGTTGACGCCAAGGTGGAGAGTCGGATCAAACGGCTTTACAGCATCCATCAGAAATTGTTGCGGCAGCGGATTACCGTGGATCAGGTTTATGACCTGCTGGCGGTCCGCATCATCACCAAGTCAGTGAAGGATTGTTACACCGTGCTGGGCGCGATCCACCAGATGTGGCGTCCGGTGCCGGGACGAATCAAAGATTTCATCGCCATGCCACGGCCGAACCTTTACCAGTCACTGCATACCACGGTGATTACGGAAGGTGGCCACCAGTTTGAAGTGCAGATCCGCACGGAAGAGATGCACAAGATGGCGGAAGAAGGCATTGCGGCGCACTGGAAATACAAAGATGGCAGCCCGGTGAGCGCCAAGGATGAACAGCGGCTGGCGTGGTTGCGGCAGGTGGTCGAATGGCAGCAGGACGTAAAAGATCCCAGCGAATTTCTTTCCACGCTGAAGGTCGATCTTTATCCGGAAGAAGTTTACTGCTTCACGCCCATGGGCAAGGTGGTGATTCTGCCGCGCGATGCCAGCGCGATTGATTTTGCCTACGCGATTCACACTGAGGTAGGACATAGTTGCGTTGGCGCGAAGGTAAATGGGCGCATTGTTCCCCTTCGTAACAAGCTGCGCAATGGCGATGTGGTGGAGATCATGACGCAGCCGGGGCACAATCCCAGCCGCGACTGGCTGGGCTTTGCCAAGTCCACGCGCGCGCGCAACAAGATACGCCATTGGCTGAACATCCATCAGCGTGAGCGGGCCATTGAGATAGGAAAAAAGCTCCTGGAGAAGCAGGCGCGCAAGTATCGGCTGGCGTTGAAAGATTTCAACGAGAAGACAATGGACACGATCGCCAAGGAATACGGCCTTGGTGGCGGGCAGGACCTGCTGGCGGGGATCGGCTATGGCAAATATTCAGCGCGGCAGGTGCTAGCCAAGCTGTCACCGGAAATTTCCGAGCAGACACCCGCAGCGGAAGAAGCGCCGAAGGCGGGCAGCACGCTGGGGACTGTGATTCGGCGGGTATTTGGACAGAGCGCGGACACGGGGGCTATCAAGGTAAAAGGTTACAACGATCTGCTGGTCTATCGCGCGCGATGTTGTAATCCAATCCGCGGAGAAGCGATTGTGGGCTACGTGACCCGCGGCAAAGGCGTAGCGGTGCACGCGGTAAGCTGCCCGAACGTGAATAACCTGATGTATGAGGCTGACCGCCGCATTGCGGTGGAATGGGCCAAGCCGCTTAAGGTGGACAAGACCGATGGACGCGGAATGTATCCGGTAAAGCTGACAGTTTTTTGCGATGATCGCCCGGCGATGTTGAAACAGCTTACGGCCGTGATCTCTGACGACAATACGAACATTCGCAACATTGAAGCCCGCACCGCCGATAGCCAGGCGACGATCGATATTGTGATTGATATAGAGGACGTGAAGCACCTGGAGCGCGTGATCGGCGGGTTGAGAAAGATCCCGGGGATACACGATGTGCAGAGGTTGAATAAGGTTTAGGTTTCTCCGCAGATTGCGCAGATCAAAGTTTAGCCGCGAATGAACGCGAACGGACACGAACAAACCAACATCAAAACCTTTGAAACACTGAGGAACGGAGTAAGCGGAGGAGATTGGATTGTGGCTATCTCTTGAAGATCATCCTCTTCGTTCTCGCGAAACAGTCTCGGGTAATCGGGCAGGAGCAGTTGGAATTAGTCCCCGAATCAAAGCTAATTGAAGCTAATCGAATCAACCAATATCAAAGTCTATTGAAATGCACGGAGCGTAGCACTTAAAGGAACAGAAAAATCCTCTGTGTCCTCCGTTCCTCTGTGTTTCAAGGTGTTCGGTTGTCTTCTTCGCGTGTATCAGCGAAAATCAGTGGCGAGAATTTTCTGGAGGAAATAAATGAGCGGCTTTACTCGAGACGTGGTTTCAACTCCCAACGCGCCGAAGGCTATCGGGCCGTATTCGCAGGCGATCAAGGCCAACGGATTTCTTTTTATCTCCGGGCAGGTTCCTATTGATCCCGCAACGGGCAACCTGATTGAAGGCGGGATTGAAGCGCAGACGGAGCAGGTGCTGAAGAACCTGAGCGCGATCCTGCAGGCGGCCGGCAGCAACTGGGAGAAGGTAGTGAAGACCACGGTGTTTTTGAAAAGCATGTCAGAGTTCGGCCAGATGAATGAGGTGTACGGAAAAACCTGCAAGAACGCGCCGCCTGCACGTTCCACGGTTGAAGTAGCCCGCCTGCCGAAAGACGTCTCGGTGGAGATTGACGTAATCGCGCTGGCGTAAATCAAATCCGCAAGGAGCAACGATGATTAGAAGTCGTTTTGCTGTTCTGCTGGTTTCCCTCTTCCTGGCAAGTGCCGGATTCGCCCAATCCAACGATGTAGCTGTCAGCTTTGGCGGGACCTTCTCGCCAGGCGCCGAGGGCCCGGCGCTATGCGAAGCAAAACCCACTTGTCCTGCAGGGATTGTCAGTCGTTCGGTAGATCCGAGCTTTTCCGTTGAGGGCACCTATGCTCATCGGCTGGCAAACTTCAGAGTGGCTTCATTGCATCTGGAAGTGCCAGTCATGTTTTCCTTCAAACGAAAAACGGAGTTTTTGGGCCAGGATTTCTCGACGCTCTTTTTCACGCCGTCGCTGAAGCTTAAGTTCTTGCCATCGTCGGGCGTTTCCCCGTTTGTAAGCGCCGGCGGCGGCCTGGGCCGCTTTAAGCAAGGCTCAACGTCTGACAATCATGGAGCGTTTCAGGTGGGCGGCGGACTGGACTTCAAGACACGCCTGCCGCTCATGGGCTTTCGCGTCGAGGCACGCGACTTCGTCACGGGGTCACCCTCATTATCTACGCTTACCAACAATCATTTGAATAATTTGTTTGTGGGCGGCGGGATAACGCTGCACTTCTAACGTGTCGTGGTGGATCAAATAAAAATCGCAGAGGGCTTGTCCTTTCGTCACCGGAACTTCCTCTCCGGCGCTGTGTTTTTTTGTTCCGCAGGAGATGAATTCTGCATCTCAGGATGTCAGAACCAACTAAAAACTTGAATCCAGCAAAAGGAGCTTCCGAATGAAGCGCTTTTCTATTTTGATAGCACTATTATGTGCGTCCACGTTTGCCGTGGCGCAAAAAGCCGATGCAGCATTTGTGGTGGGTGGATCGTTTGTTTCCGATACAAATGAGATCGTCGCCTTGCCTCCGGCGATCCCGGGCGGAACGGCCACGATCAAGACCGACCATCACATCTTTCTTGAAGGGGCGCTGGGCGTGCGCCTGCTGAACGCGCATGCGGCTTCGCTGCATGTCGAACTGCCAGTTGCCGGCATACCGTCGCAGCCGCTGACGTTGAATGGGGTCTCGGGAACGCTGGACCATCTGGGCACAGTCTTTATTACGCCCGGCCTGAGGCTCAAGATTCTTCCAATCGCGCCTATCTCTCCGTGGGTGAGCGTTGGCGGCGGTTGGGCCCACTACTCGCTGAAAGACGCCAACCTGACGCAGAATAAAGCCGCGCTCCAGTTCGGCGGCGGGCTCGATTTCAAGACCGGCCTGCCTCTGCTCGGCTTCCGCGCCGAGGTCCGCGACTTCGTCACCGGCGACCCGGATTTCGGACTCTTCTCGACAAACAGCGGGCTGCACCACCACAACATTCTTGTCGGCGGGGGAATCGTGCTGCGGTTCTGAAGAAGCAGTCAGCGGTCAGCACGCAGCGGTCAGCACTCAGCCAGTGCATGTCAGGGCTGAACTTTTCTCGCGCGACATAGACTGGATGGGTTATTGAGCAGGAGGAAGACGCTGCGGCGCTAATCTGAAAATGCGAGTTGATCGTTGCGTGCTCGGGAGGATTGGTGATTGCCATAGAACCGGAGCATTGCGACAGCGCTTGAGTTGAAAAGCCGAGAACAAGTACAACGAGGAAAAAAACACGGGGATAAACATGGAAGACTCCTTGTCGCCAGCATGAGGGCATTTGCGTGCGAAAGCCGTGATTTGCAATCACTAAAGCCCGGGTCAATGCTTGTGGCGAGAGCAGAGTGCAATGGGAGAATGAGTGCTGCTGATGCGCTGACACCGGAAAATTATTACGTGCGCTATTCGTACGCCACCGCGCTAAGGATCGCAGCTCCCACGGCGATTGCGACGGCACACGCTATGGCTGAAGCACCTTGACGCTCAGAATCCCCTGAATCTCTGCCGGATCGTCTCGTCCTTTTTGAAACGTAACTCCCGGCAGGTTGGGGTAGGTATTGGCCAGGCGGATTTCTTTTACTTCAAAGAAGCGAGTACCATCACGGCCGATGCGCTCGTCATACGTCACGCCAGTCAAATAGTAAGGATGGCCACGCCACAGCAGCAAGGTTACTTGTTGCTGTTTTAAGCCGGCAATTATGGGATCGACATTTACCGGAGGCCCAGGCTCGAAATGGATTTCCAGGCGAACGTGGCGACCGTCGTCCAGCACAAACTCTTTATCTACCACTTGCGTCAGCGCGTCGATGGTTGGCAGGTCGCTCAGACAAAGCTCTCCGCCGTTCAACCGCATGACCCAGAAACTCTGATCCAGTGAAACATTCTGCCGTTGCAGCATGGTCTCGAGTCCCGCAGCCACGGCCCAGTTCTCACAGCTTTGTTTAGCCGTATTCAGCTTGGTTTCCGCGGCAACATCAGCAGTCTGGTCGGGCTTGAGATAGTACTGTTGCTTTTGTTTCTGGTCGGCCGCTTGCACGGACAGCGCGATGAGCAGAAAGAAGGCTGCGAAATGTAGCCTGACTCGCATGAGTAATTGCAAGTGTAAGCTGATTCGGCGGCGTGGATCGGCGAGATTCGCCCGAGGTTCTTACTTTGCCAACGCGGCCATGGCTTTGCGGAAGAGAGAATCGAAACTCTGCCCGGAAACGTCGCCCAGCTTGGCCAGCGCACGCTCTGCGAGAGGTCGCTGATAACCCAGGTTGACCAGCGCGGAGATCACGTCTTCCTCCACCGGTGATACGGCAGTCACGGTATCCGGCGGGACGCCAAAGGCATCCAGCTTGTCACGCAATTCCAGCACCATGCGCTCTGCGGTTTTTTTGCCAATGCCGGGAACGCGCGTGAGAGCGGCCACGTTATTGCCCTTGATGGCGGCAATCATGGCGTCCACGGGCATGCCGCTCAGGATAGTGATGGCCAGCTTGGGGCCAATCCCACTGACGCTCAGCAGCTTTTCAAAAAGTTGTTTCTCGCCTGCGCGCAGAAATCCAAAGAGCGCCAGCGTGTCTTCCCGCACATGGGTATGGATGAAAAAAGAAACTTCAACGCTCAATGCCGGCAGTTCAGAAAATGTAGGGACGCTGATGGTCACGTCATAACCCACGCCGCCGGCGTCTACAATCGCCTGGTTCGGGTGCTTCGAGATTAATTTCCCGCGAAGGTGTGCAATCATTTATTTCTGTCGCTGCGCTCCAAACCGCTCCGCTCCAAACCGCTCCGCTTCCTCGTTATCGACTGCATTACTTCGCGCCTGATGCAGCGCGCTCAGCACGCGAGTCGGGCTCGCGCGATTAACAAACGGCCAGAACATGCGCTTGACGATCACCTTGGCGCTAAAACCCAAACCTCTAACTCCTGCGCTTATAAAAAATGTTGAATTGGAACCCCGGGTTCGGCGGGAACAAAGCGGCAACTTTCTTCAAGCGCTCCGCCAATGCGGACGGCGCCAGCAGCGGATAATCGCGCTCACGTAGTTCGTAATAGTCCACGTCCAGACAGAGCGACAACAGGTAGATGGCGATCGAATCGCAAAACGCGGCAGCCAAATAGTCTGACTTGGCTTTTTCATCAATGCGGCCAGAAGAGCCGGCCTGCGCCATTTTGCGAAATTCATGTGCATCAAGACTGGTTTCACCTCGAACATTGCTTTGCACCTGTGACCACACCAACTCGCCAAATTCCGGAGACATGCCGGCTTTATCCACGAATGCGTGGCCTACGTTGATATAAAACTCAAACGCAATGGCGAATCGTTCATCGAGCAGACGTGTGGAGATGAAGACGCACTGCGAGTTGCCGGAATCGATATTGCGATGGCAGATGGCACCTTCTGGCGGTGCTCCGTCGAAGCGCTCCGCGATCATGGTTTTGTCGCCATCGCTAATGGTCAGCGGCACAAAGTAGAAAGCCTTGCGCTCCAGCGCTGCTGCAATCGGGCGCGGCACAGCGCCGATGATCCGCTCCAGATCGTCGGAAGGAAGCATGACCTCGCCCGAGGTGGTATAGCAGATGCCGTTGGGCGCCTGGTTGACTCGCGCGTCGCGAATAATCTCCTGCGCGGTGCGGAGTTGCGCATTGACTGCCTGACTCACGTTATTATTCTAACGTACACTTGATTTATCGGAAGCAATGGGTCCTTTATGAAGAAATTCTTTTTGAGCGCCGGGATTGGCCTTGTCTCCGGCGTGATTACATTCTTTCTGTCGGTGGCTTTCCTGTGCTTTGTGCTGCTGGCGCTCAGGGCGGCCAGTCACAGTGCTCCCGATATGACCCTGGCGTACAGGGCGGCGCTACCCGTAGCCATTCTTGGCGCAATTTGCGGATTCACGATCGCGCTGATCCGCGTGGGCCGTCCGCGAGCTGCCCGCTAGCCTGCTCAACAAATCTTCACTCAAGTAATGTTTGACCCAGCCCCGTGCTGCGTTTACACTTCTCTGCCCACCACTCTGGCCGATCTTCAAGGAGAATTAATGCCAATCGTCAAACGCCTTATCTCGTTTATTGCGGTACTCTCGCTCGCCGTCGCGTTGAATTGCAGCGCGCAAGAGAAAGTTGATCTGGACGCGATTAGCAAGATCCGTTATGAAGGCTTTCATAACTCCAAGATCATGGAGATAGCCACTGGATTGATGGACCAGATTGGCGGACGCCTGACCGGCTCACCCAATATGCGTAAGGCGAACGATTGGACCCGCGACAAGCTGAAGGAATTTGGGCTGGTTAACTCGCACCTGGAGCCGTGGGAACCTTTTGGACGCGGCTGGGCCAATGAATATGTGAATGTCCGCATGGTCTCGCCGGATACAGCGCCGTTCATCGCATACGCCAAGGCCTGGACGCCAGGCACGAATGGCACAGTCCGCGGCAGCGTTGTGCGCGTCAACATTCGTGGGCCGCAGGACATAGCGAAATACAAAGGCAAGCTTGCGGGCAAGATCGTGCTTTACGGCGACGATCCTGAAGTAAAGCCCTCCGTGGAGCCACTTTCAGAACGGCTCAATGAAAAATCGCTGGCCGATATTGCAAATTACCAGATTCCCAGCGAGCGGAATGAAGCCCGCTTTCGTGAATTTGTCCAGCGCGGACGGCTACAACGGCAGCTGAATAAATTCTTTGACGAAGAAAAACCCCTGGCCGTGATCGACCATAGCCGTGGCTCGTTTGGCGGCGGGACAGTGTTCGTCCAGCAGGGCGGCTCGTACAAGGTGGGGCAGACGGTCGGAACGCCGCAGATCACGCTGGCCACCGAACATTGGACGCGTATTGCGCGCATCCTGGCAGCCAAAAAAGATGTTGAGCTGGAAGTAAACGTAAAGAACAATTTCTATGATGGCCCGGAAGCGATGACGCAGAATGACACCATCGCGGAAATTCCCGGTACCGACAAAAAAGATGAAGTGGTGATGCTGGGCGCGCATCTTGATTCCTGGCACAGCGGCACTGGAGCCACGGACAACGGCGCAGGATCGATTGTGATGATGGAGGCTGTGCGCATCCTGAAAGCGCTTGATCTCAAGCCGCGCCGCACGATTCGCATTGGCCTGTGGAGCGGTGAAGAACAGGGCCTGCTGGGCTCGCAGTGGTACGTGGCGCACCACTTCGGCTCGCGGCCTGAGTCGAAAGATCCTGATCGCAAGGGCGATCCCACGATCAACCGCCGCGACACTGGCCCTATGTCGATCAAGCCGGAGCAGAAAACTGTCTCCGTTTATTTCAACGTGGATAACGGATCAGGTAAGATTCGCGGCGTCTTTATGCAGGAAAATGCGGCCGTGGAACCGATCTTTGAAGCCTGGATGAAGCCCTTCCATGATCTGGGCATGGACACCTTGACCATGCGCAATACCGGAGGCACCGACCATCTTTCGTTCGATGCGGTCGGGATCCCCGGTTTCCAGTTCATACAGGACCCGCTGGAGTATGACACGCGCACGCACCACTCCAACATGGACGTCTATGATCACCTGCAGCCGGAAGACCTGAAGCAAATGGCGGTGATTGTGGCCTCATTTGTTTATATGGCGGCACAGCGCGACCAGATGTTCCCGCGCAAACCGATCGAGAAAGAGTTGCCGCCAATGCCACAAGCGGAAGATGACGAGAATGCGTCGCCGGTAACAAATCCGGCAGTGGCTGACCGCCCGCAACAACCAAAACCCGCCGAGCAAAGACCGCAGGCGCAGCCTAGCCCGACTCCAAAGCCGTAAAAGCGGAAGACAACACTCTGGTTTGGCAGCGAGCCCGTCTTGCGCGGCTCGCTGCTTGCTTTAGGAGCGGAAGACCTGTGCCACGATCCTCGATGTAAGCGGTTTGGAGCAGAAGCGGCAGGATGAAAAGAGACGCAGCATGCTGCGTCTCTTTTATTTTCTTTTGATCCGTGTAAATCAGTGTTATCAGTCTCATCCGTGGTCAGGTTTGGGCTTTTGCAGCGCCTTCCGGCATTTTCTTTTTCCTCCAAACACGCGATACTTGATCTAGCGTGGCCGACTTCCTCAACAAACTCAATCCTCAACAACGTGAAGCGGTGGAAGCCGTTGATGGCCCGCTGCTTATTTTGGCTGGCGCGGGCAGCGGCAAGACCCGCGTGATCACCTATCGCATTGTCCATCTGATTGAAAATAAAGGCGTTGAACCGGATTCGATCCTGGCCGTTACGTTTACGAATAAAGCCTCAGCGGAGATGGCGGAGCGCGTCGGCAGCATGCTGGGCGGCAGGACGCTGCGCAAACCGCTGATCGCCACGTTCCACTCTTTCTGCGTGCGGGTCCTGCGGCGTGACATTGAAGAACTAAAAATCGGGGGCGCGGGATACAAAAAAGATTTCGCCATTTATGACGAATCTGATCAGCAATCGGTGGTAAAGGGTGTGATGCGGCGGCTGGGCCTGGATGATAAGCAGCTTAAGCCGAGCGCCGTGCTCTCCCGGATTTCGTGGGCCAAGAACCACATGCTCGATCCGCAGGAGCTGTATCTGCAATCCACTGATCCGATCACGGAGAAGGTCGCGCATATTTTTGAGGAGTATCGCAAGGAGCTTCGCAAATCGAACGCGCTGGATTTCGACGACCTGCTGCTGGAGACGGTGCGGCTGCTGAAGTCGTCGGCCACCACGCGCGAGCGTTACCAGCGGCGCTACCAATACATGCTGATTGACGAATATCAGGACACGAACCGTCCGCAGTATGAACTGATCAAGCTGCTGGCCGGACCGGACCACAATGTTTGCGTTGTAGGCGATGAAGACCAGTCAATTTATTCCTGGCGCGGCGCGGACATACGCAACATTCTGGAATTTGAGAAAGATTTTCCTGAGGCGCGAATTATCCGGCTGGAACAGAATTACCGTTCGACGCAGGCGATATTGGAAGCGGCGTCGGCGGTGGTCTCGAATAATCTCAAGCGCAAAGGCAAGACGCTTTGGACCGCGCGCCAGGGCGGCAACAAAATTGGCTACTATGAAGCGCCCGATGGCGAGAACGAATCGCTCTTTGCCGCTGACTATATTTCGCGCTACCTGAAGAAAATGAAAGAAGAAGGCGCGGAAGACGTGCGCGTGGCCGTGCTGTACCGGCTGAATTCGCAATCGCGGCTGATTGAAGAAGCTATGCGGCGCTATCAGCTTCCGTATCAGGTCGTGGGCGGCTTTTCTTTCTATGAGCGCGCGGAAATCAAGGACATGATCAGCTACCTGAAGTTGATCAACAATCCTCAGGATTCGATTGCGCTGCTGCGCGTGATCAATACTCCAACGCGAGGCATTGGCAAATCGACCATTGAAACATTGGAACGGCTGTCCCTGGAGACTGGAATGTCACTGTGGTCGGCCATCACTGAGGCCATGGACCGCAGGCTGTTGCCGCAGCGTGCCTGCGCCGCGTTGAAGAGCTTTAAAGACCTGATTGAAGACGCCAGGGCGATGCTGCTGGGGACGTTTGTGGAGCGCGTGGCAGAGACAGCGTCTACTCACGAGACTCGTGTGGCACAGCCGCCCTCGGCTGTGCTCGATGATGCGGATGTCTCCTTCGAACCCGCACAATTGGGCGAGAACATCAGTTTTGATTTCGGCGCGAATGAAGAACCGGAATCCGGACAGATCGCAGAGACCACGAACGAAGGCGAGTCTGAAGCTGCTGATGCGACCACAAATGCAGAAGCCGTCGAAGGCTTTCGCGCACCGGGCGGCCCGGCTTCGATCCCTGAGATTCTCAAGTTTCTGATTGACCGCACTGGATACATCAAGCAACTGGAAGAAGAGGCCACCCCGGACTCGCTGGCGCGCATCGACAACCTGCGCGAACTGGTGAACGCCGCCATGGATTCGCGTGATCGTGGAGAAACGCTGGCGGAATTTCTGGACCATGCTGCGCTGGTGAGCGACGTGGATACATATGATCCGCGCGGCACGGTCACGCTGATGACCTTGCACTCAGCCAAGGGGCTCGAGTTCGGCCTGGTATTCCTGGTTGGCATGGAAGAAGGATTGTTTCCGCATTCACGGGCCTTTAACGA
>Ga0105245_10002674_pt1 | contig 16041 bp, 14 predicted proteins | sample KBSM54metaG_FD_81523 | JGI IMG/M metagenome (GOLD analysis project Ga0105245, IMG submission 81523) | Miscanthus rhizosphere microbial communities from Kellogg Biological Station, Michigan, USA - KBS M5-4 metaG | ecosystem: Host-associated > Plants > Roots > Rhizosphere > Soil | place...
AAAAGAAAACGTCGTCGGGATCGGCAAGGGGCGATTGCCTCTCATGGTAGCACTCGTCCCAGAAGGCGGCATCGTCCTCTTCATAGCCCTGCATGACGGTAGTGAGCTCGTCATTGGCCTCAGAGCGGGTCAGCTCCAGCATGACTTCATAGCCGCTCAGGTTTTCCTCGCGAAAGATGCCCAGTTCTTCCAGGCGTTTCAGTCCGGCCAGGGTGATCTCAAAGCCTCGGTTGAAGAGGTAAAGCGCCTGGTAAAGATGGACTTTGCTGGTGAGAGGGCGGCGCGTGTTCTCACTCATAGCGCCCTCCGGCAGATGAGGGTTGGTGAAAGCGATGAGGCGCAGAGGTTGCGCCTCAAGGATGGGGCAGTATAGCTTGAATATCAGCCATGGTGAGCCTGTCTCCAACAGGTGAACTGCGGTCAGGGCCGCGTTCGGTGCGCAAACATCGGGCGCGGCCCGTTGGGTTTAAGCAATTGGCAATTGGCCAAAGGTGCTTACGTCTTCTTTTTAGAGCTACGAGTCTTGTGTGGCCCAGCCTTGGGGTCCCCGGCACGGGCGGTTTTCGCGAGCTGGGGTTGAGGCGCCCTCGGCTGTGTTCCTTTCTTCTTCTTGAGCTTTGAGTATCGGGTCTTCCTGCCGTTGGCGATCTTGGGCAGGAGTTGGCGGACGTGTTCGATTTCATGGTCAGTCCAGATGCGAAGCTTCCCGCCTCCGACATATGAGTACGGGAGGGGCGGGTATCTTCCCAGCCGCGATATACCTTTGTATCGATAGAAGGCTCAATCCCAATTTCTTGGCGGCCTCCCGGGTAGAGTATTGTTTCATTCTGATATACCTTATTACAGATTGATCTGGTGGTTATCAAGTATTGATTTTGTTTATTCGCGCTCCGCTTACGCTGCGCGCGGGCCTACGGCAGTGAGGAAGGAGTCTTTGCTTTGCGTACCCAGCCCTACGGCTTCGCATTCGCTCGCCTCGGGCTGGGCTAGGCGCGCTAAAGGCGCGCGCTTCCGCCCCTTCGGGGCTCCGGCATGGAGAGATTCAGAGCCTGCTCCCTGCCGGAAATCGCTACATTCACCCGGCAACTACATACTTAGGTTTCAAGAAATGTCCGAAATTTTCGTGAGAACTCCTTGATGCGGTACGGCGAAGGATGCCTCGTCGGGATCTTTCGACTGTGCGGAACTCCCTGTGGTCGTTCCGGCTCCGCTCAAGACGACAGGGTGTAAACGTTGTGCTTAATCTTGTGAGTTCACCCTGTCCTTGGTGGGTATGGCGAAGGATGCTGCGTCGGGATCTTCGACTGTGCGGAACTCCCTGCGGTCGTTCCGACTCCGCTCAAGACGACAGGGTGTAAACGTTGTGTTCAATCTTGAGAGTTCACCCTGTCCTCAGGCCGTCGCAGACCCGCTGAACCAGCAAACCGACAATGGCTATAGGGCCCCCTCGCCAGGCTCGGGGCTTCAGAAAAAAGCTAGCCGCCGAGTTTCAGGGAAAAAACAACATTCTGATTTATCATTGGCTACACAGTATGGCCACCTCTGTCCGTTCCTTTGCCAAAATTAATCTCGGTTTGAAGATTGGGCCGCTGCGTGAAGATGGATTTCACGAGCTGCGCACGATCTATCAGACCGTGGCGCTGAGCGATCAGGTGCGAGTGGATGTGAGCAAAGGCCTGGGGATTGAGATCGCATGCAAAGATCCGCGGGTGCCAGACGACGAGAGCAACACGTGCTGGCGCGTGGCGGACAGGATATTGCGGTCGTTAAAAGTACGCAGCAAGGTGCGCATCACGATTGAGAAGCGGCTGCCGGTGCAGGGCGGGTTGGGTGCCGCGTCGTCAAATGCGGTAGCTACAATGCTGGCGCTGGAAAAAGAGTTGAAGCAGCCGTTGTCGCCGGAAGAACGCTTGCGCATTGCTTCGGAGGTCGGCTCTGACCTGCCGCTGTTTCTGGTGGGCGGCACGGTGCTGGGGACGGGTCGCGGGGAGCAGGTTTATCCGCTGGAAGACCTGCCGAGCTTTGACTGTGTGATTGCCACGCCAGAAGTTGGCGTATCGACACCGGCGGCCTTTGCGGAGTGGGACAAGAAGTGGCCGGCGAAATCGACCGGCTCCAGGTCGACGGTCGCGAAATCGACGGGCGTTCAATTGACTGACCCGAACAGCTCAGATAGAATAAGTACGTTCAGTCGCACGATTTACGAATGGCTGAACGGGAGTTTTACCCCAACCGGTGTCCCAGGCAAAGGCCGGGACCGGGCCGAGGCACTGCTTCTCGACCTTGTCCGTACCGGGATTGAAAACGATTTTGAAAGTGTCGTTTTCCCTAAGTATCCCGCAATACGCGAGGTCAAACGTGCGCTTGAACGATCAGGGGCGAAGTATGTGTCGCTATCAGGGTCAGGTTCCGCGGTGTTTGGTCTTTTTGCCGACCAGGAATCAGCGAATCAGGCAGTAAAGAAGCTGGAACAGAACGATATTCCGGCACAGGCGACAGTGACTTTGCCCAGGGAACGATACTGGAACGAGCTGTTTGGGGCAGGCGAGCGGAGAGCGGTGGGTTAAATCGCCGTCATCGCGCGTAATCGCCGGAAGTCGGAAGAAATGGAACGGTTTTGGCGCTCGAAAAGACTGGGTTTGGAACCGGTTGAGCATGATTCAGGTGCGATTTTGGATTGAATCCCCGGGGTTGAATTGTGTAAGCCCTTTAGATTCCTAGTTGGGTAGGAGGGGGAGGGGGCGAGATCGCCGTCATCGCGCGGGATCGCCGTGATCAGGAAACCGGAATCGCACAGCCGAGGGCGGCTGTGCCACACGAGTTTTACTGGGCCGTCGACTAATGGTAGGTCAAGTGCCTTTGGAGCACTTTGTCTAGGTTCGAATCCTAGCGGCCCAGCCAAGTTAATCGCCGAGATCGCGCGTGATCGCCGTCATCGCGCGTGATCGGGAAAGCGCGGTTTTGTTAGCGACGGACAGTTTTTAAGTTGCAGGATAAGGGCGCAAGTCACTGCTTGCAGAGTTGGACTTAATCAAGTCCAAAGCTCTGTGGGTACAACAACAATCCGATGTAGCAAACCAGCTCATACGGAGTGAAAAGCCATGGCGACGATAGCGACAGCAACGGAAAAACCGGAGAAGAAGCAGGAGATGCAGCCGAAGGAGCAAAAACCTCAACGTTCGCGCGCAGACGAGAAGTTCAAGATCTTCTGCGGCACGGCGAATGAGGCTTTGACCGACGAGATCTGCCACTTCCTTGGCCTGGAACGCGGCAAAGCCACCGTTACTCGGTTTTCTGACGGTGAGGTCTATATCCAGGTGATGGAAAACGTGCGCGGCGCTGACGTGTTTGTGGTGCAGCCAACGTGCTTCCCGGTGGATGAACACCTGATGGAGCTGCTGTTGCTGGTGGATGCGCTGAAGCGCGCATCGGCACGGCGCATCACTACGGTGATTCCGTATTACGGTTACGCGCGACAGGACCGCAAAGACAAGCCGCGCGTTCCGGTATCGTCAAAGCTGATTGCCGATTTGCTGACGACTGCGGGTGCGCACCGAGCGCTGGTGGTTGATTTGCACGCACCGCAGATTCAGGGCTTCTTCAATATTCCGGTGGACCACCTGTTTGCTTCGCCGGTGCTGGTGGACTACTTCAAGAAGATGCAGTTGCCAAATTTGACCGTGGTTTCACCGGACGCAGGCGGCGTGGAGCGCGCGCGCTTCTTTGCCAAAAAAGTTGACGCCGCGCTGGCTATCGTTGATAAGCGGCGCACGGACATGAACGTGGCCGAGGTAATGCACGTGATCGGCGATGTGCGCGGTCGGACGTGCTTGATTATCGACGACATTATTGACACGGCGGGAACGCTGGTGAAAACCGCCGACGCGCTGATGCTGGCGGGAGCTTCAAAAGTGTTTGCCTGCGCGTCACATCCGGTGCTGAGCGGGCCGGCGATTGAGCGCATATCGAAGTCGCAACTGGAACAGGTGATTGTTACCAACACCATTCCGCTTACGGGCGCGGCAAAGAACGAGCCCAAGATAAAAGTTCTGTCGATTGCCGGCCTGCTGGGCAGGGCAATCCAATCCATACACGAAGAGACTTCCGTCAGCACGCTGTTTGCATAGTGCCGATGGGAGCGGAGAAGAAGGAAGAGACCAATGAGTGCAACAGTAGAAGTAGTTGAAGCCCAACCCAGGCCGGGCAGTTCGCGCGGCAAAAATGAAGCGCGGCGTTTGCGCGTGAGCGGCCGCGTGCCGGCCGTGGTTTACGGCGCCAAGAAAGATACCGTAGCGGTGAGCCTTGATCCGAAAGTGATTTCGCGAATCCTAGCTTCTGAGAGCGGCCACAACACGATTTTTGATCTCCAGGTGGGCAGCGAGAAGACCAAAGCGATGATCGTGGACTGGCAGTTTGAGCCGATCCGCGGCAGCATTCTGCACATCGACCTGAAGCGCATTGCCATGGACGAGAAGATGCGCGTGATGGTGCCGATCCATCTGGTGGGTGAGGCCCCGGGCGTGAAACAGCAGGGCGGAATCATGGACCAGATTATCCGCGAAGTTGAGATTGAGTGCCTGCCCGGCGATATTCCCAGCCACATTGATGCGGACGTTTCCGCGCTGGAATTTGGCGTGGTGCTGCGCGTGAAAGACCTGCCGCACGGCGGCAAGCTGAAGTTCATCACGCCTGAAGACCAGGGCGTGGCGCACGTAACGGCAGTAAAAGAAGAAGTTGTGGCAACGCCAGATGCAGCAGCGGCGGATGCGGCAGCGGGTCCGGCTGAGCCTGAAGTCATTAAGAAGGGCAAGCAGGAGACGGAAGAAGGCGCTGAAGCCGAGAAAGCTCCTGCCGGCAAAGAGAAGAAGTAGCCGCGGTGAAGCTGATCGTTGGGTTGGGAAATCCTGGTATCGAATACCAGTTCACGCCCCACAACATTGGCTTTCTTGCCGTTGACCGGATAGCCGAGCAGTGCGGAGTCATGATCGATAACCGGCACTGCAAGGCGCTGACGGGCAGGACCAGAATCGGGAACGAAGAGGTCCTGCTGGCCAAGCCGGAAACTTACATGAACCTGAGCGGCATGTCAGTGCTGGAGCTGGCCAGGAAGTATGAAGTTGAACCGCAGCAGGACTTGATGGTGATTTATGACGAGCTTGACCTGCCGCTGGGAATGATCAGGGTCAGGGCGCGGGGTTCATCGGCTGGGCACAACGGGATGCAGTCGATCATTGACGCGCTGCAGACCGAAGAAATTGCGAGGATCAGGATTGGCGTAGCGCCAGACGATCCGAAAAAAGGCGGAGCGAAATATATACTCGCGCCTTTTCGCAAGTCGCAGATGGTGGCAGTGGATGAAGCGCTGGACCTGGCTGCCGAAGCCATGCAGGTGATCGTGAATGAAAACATTCTGATCGCGATGAATAGGTTTAACCGGAAAAACAGTGAGAGCAGTACTTAGTAATTGGTAGTTGGTACTTGGCTCTGTTTGGAAGATGCAAAGCAGCATGGAAAAGGGAAATGGCCGCGAGCTTGCGGCTAAATACTAAATACCAAGTACTAATAAGTTTGGAGACAACATGCAAAGAAGCTATGAAGTGATGTTTATCGTACGGCCTGACCTGTTGGAAGAAGACATGGACAAGCTGATTGCAACGCTGCAAGGCCATGCCACCACGGCCGGGGCAACGATACAGAACACAGAAAAGATGGGAAAGCGCCGCCTGGCGTATGACGTCAAGAAATTTTCTGACGGCCAGTACGTGCTGTTTGTGATGCAGGCTGACGGCAAGGCCATCCACGAACTGGAGCGCCGCCTGCGCGTCTCTGAGCCGGTGATCAAATTTATTACCGTGCGCACGGACGAAGAAAAACAGCGTCTGGACAAAGTGCGCAAGCTGCGTGAAGCCAAGGTAAAGAGACCTCCGGCGGGATCGCAGCCGGCAGCGGAAGCGGCAGAAGCAATTAGCAGTTAGTAATTGGCAATTAGCAATTAGCCTTTGGCTCTTAGCTATTGGCTTTTAGCTATTGGCTTTTAGCTTTGACTCGTTACTTATCGCAGCTTCGATGATGCGCTGGGTTGCAAGCTAACAGAATTTTAAATTTGAGACTCGTTTAACGACGGGCGGGATTTCATAAAGATCGGGATTTCTACATAGAAAAAGATTTGCGCGCTGTGGAGCGCGCTGCTTGAAGGAGAAACATGGCTGACGACAATCAGGAAGTATCAACACCATCACCACGGCCGCAAGGCGGAAGGCCGGATGGGCCGCGACCGGATCGTGGACCGGGTGGCCGCGAAGGCGGAGGACGAAAATTTTTCCGTCGCAAGAAGGTCTGCAAGTTCTGCGTGGAGAAAATTGACGACATCAATTACAAAGACGTGCGCTTGCTGGGGCAGTTTGTGGCGGAGCGCGGCAAGATCGTCCCACGTCGGCTGACCGGAGTGTGCACGCCGCACCAACGCCGGCTAACGTCGGCCATTAAGCGGGCGCGCAATATTGCATTGCTGCCGTTTGCCGCGCGGTAAAGCATGATTCACCGCGGAGGCGCGGAGAAGAACTGGGTATTTACCTCAGCGGCTAAAGCCGTAAGCTAATGCGGACTTACCGCAGGCATAAATGCCTGCTCCACCCCGTGAGCGGAAACGAGTTTTTGAGGTCGGAAGGTTTGCTCACCCGTGAACGGAAACGAGTTTTTGAGTTGAAGCTATGCTCAACCCGTGGACAGAACAAGCATTTGAGGTTGAAGTCCTGCTCAACCGTGCTGCTGGATAGAGTAATGAAACATCTGTGCCGCTAACCGCTCATGGTTCAGCAATCGAAGAGAGTTCAGCGGCAAACAAGTTTTTAACTGGAGATTCTGAAATGGAAGTCATTCTGAAAGAAGATGTTCCCAAGCTGGGCCACCGTGGCGAAGTTGTAAAGGTCGCTGAAGGTTATGGCCGCAATTACCTGTTGCCGCACAAGCTGGCCATTGAGGCCACCACGGCTAACCGCGCCGTGATTGACCAGATGAAGCAATCCGCCGTGCGCAAATCAGCCGTGGAAAAAACCGCCGCCGACGCGCTGGCACAACAATTGGATGGCACCGCGCTGAGTTTTCAGCGCAAAGTCGGTGAGAAAGACCACCTGTTCGGGTCGGTTACTACGTCTGACATTGCAGAAGCGCTGGAGCGCAAGGGCTTCAATATCGACCGGCGCAAGCTCCAGCTCAATGAGCCAATCAAGAGCCTGGGCGAATTTGAAGTGCCGGTGCGCCTGCATCGTGACGTTGTGAGCAAGATCAAGGTCACGGTGGAGAAAGAAGCTGAAGCCTAGGCCGAATTGCCAAAATCGCCGAGATTGCCCAAGATTGCCAAAATTAAGAAGCATCACCGTTCGGCGATTTGGCAATTAGGTCACAGTAGCGTTAGTGCCGGAGATTTCGCAGATGAGCGAAAAGAATCAGCATGTAACAGCAGAGTGATTCTCACGGGTTTCGACTATGAGCGCGGATCGAAAGTCAGCGTGTACGAAATCTTAGATAACTATTGCTTTGCGGCGCTCAGGCCATCCAGACGCTGCGCCTCTTTCTTGATCGCTTCTGCATTCGGTGCGTCCGGCTTCACGGCCAGGTAGTCACGGTAAAGCTGCGCGGCTTCAGCGTACTGATGTTTGCCGGTAAGGATGTTCGCAAGAAGCAGCGCAATGTCCGGACGGGTATGGGCTTTATCCACCTGCAGGAACTTGCGCGCGCTCAGTTCTGCTGCGTCCAACTTGCCCAGATTCAGATTGGCGGCCGCATTGAAAAAATACGCCATCGGATAAGCGATTGAATTTAGCTGGATAAGCTGATCCGTAAGCTGGGCTGCATCAGTCCATTTATTTTCTATCACCGCAATCGCAGCCAGACCGAAATACGGGCTCACGAACTTTGGGTCAGCGGCCAGCGCTTTCGCGTATTCGGCCTTTGCCGGTTCAAACTGATTTTGCAGGCGATGGATTTCCCCCAGCAGTGACCATGCGGCCGCATATTGCGGATACGCAGCAACAGCTTTATTGAGCTGAGTCACGGCCTCATCATATTGCTTTTCCGTGCCTGCCTTGCGGCCTTTTTCAAAGGCTTCGCGAGCTTCTTTTGGAACAGTCATGTTATTTACGCTAACCGTGGGTCCATCGGGTGTACCCGTTTTGGTCAGCATGATGGTGCCGACCTCAAGCTGAGTAGCGCCGGCATAAACCCGCATAGGTACCGTGGTGGAGATAAAACCGGGCAGAGAAGCGCGCAGTTCGCAGTCGTCATACCGGATATCGGTTCCGCCAGAAGGAGGCACGCGCGTGTTTCTGTTGGTAACCATGCGGTCAGAGTCGGCCTGGCTGGCGTCGCGATCCATGGAGTTGCGGCCCAGCTCAAACTGAAAGTTGCCCTTGTTATTTGTATAGCCTTCACGCCGGACCGTGCCGCCGCAGATCCGATCAATGGCCACGCGACCGGTTGGCCCGCCACCCTGAAGAACGACTTTGCCGGAAATAAAGACGGATCGAGGATCGGTATTCCTTTCCATGATGGGAGAGCCGGCGCTGGGAAGATCGACCGCGCCACCAGCTCGCGGATCGCCGCCACGCTGGGCAATGGCGCACGGAACAAGCGAGGCGATAACAAGTGGAGCAAGGCAGAGGCGGGAAGCAGGGAAAAGCATAGGCCCTCCGGGAGGATGAAGCCGGATACGTGACAACTCGAGATTATGATAGTCCAGAAAACGGGCGCGCGGCTATTCTTTGCGGGTGTTGCCCAGCTCAGCGATGATCTCCTGGCCCATCATCTTAGTGCCGTCATAAAGGACTTCAATCAGGCGGGTGCGGGCAGTGCGCGCATTGGCTACAGCCGTGGCAAGTTCAGTGGTGGGAAACAGGCCGACGATCTCCCACTTGTCCTGGGCGGTCTGCGCCCACAGTTCGTATTGCTTCCACTTGGCCATTAACAATAAGTGTCTCATACTGGCGCGGCTCCAGGACGTTACTACAGCGATGCACCCAATGCGTGACCAAAGCCGGCTCCGCTTCAGAGCAATTTGTCCGGCGTGATGGGCAGATCACGCACACGCTTGCACGTGGCATGGAAGATTGCGTTCGCGATGGTCGCTCCTGTGCCGGTGATGGCGATACACGAATGCCGCGCGCCCATGGAATCAAGTGTGACGTCAGGATGTCGAGGGGCGGAGACATCGATCTCGCCGATGTCCTCGCGCCCCCCTCGAGTTTGGGTGATGGTGACGCGTGCTTATGCTGTTTTTTGTTGTGCCATGCTGGCAAAGAACTTCTGGGAGCGTTCGCGCATTTCCGCCGGGCTCAGGTCTTCTTTGTGTGTGGCGATGCCCCAGCTATAACCAAACGGGTCCACAAGGGTGCCATAGCGATCACCCCAGAACTGGTCGGCCACCGGCATTGATTCCTTGCCGCCAGCCGCAATAGCCTGCTTGAAAACATCGTCGACGTTGGGGACGTACACGTTCAACGTGCAGGTTGATCCGCCCAGGCTCTGCGGAGATTTGACGCTGCCCGGCATTGGCATTTCATCGGAGAGAAAGATGATGGAGTCGCCGATCTTCAGTTCAGCGTGCATGATTTTGCCGTCTGGGCTGGGAATGTGCACAAGTTCCTGCGCGCCGAGCGCTTTTTTGTAAAAGTCAATCGCTTTGGCCGCGTCTCGTACAACAAGAGCGGGAGTTACCGTGTGGAAGCCTTCAGGAATTGGTTTTGCTGATACTGCCATGATTCATCTCCTTTTTATGTGATGGGCTGGACAGGATGTCCTTAGGTAGAACGTTGCCGCGAAGGCACCGAAACAGTTTACTCGCTTGCGAAGTTGCTGGTTTGAATGTGATGTGAAAAAAACTCAGATGGGATGAAATGCACGCAAGAACCAGCAATTAGCAACTGGCAATTGGCAATTAGTCAAACAAAACAAAATCAACGTCAACAGATGACCCCCGATGGACGCAGGCACGCCGCGCATTGGTCAATTGCGAGATCGCGCGGCATCGCCGAGATCGGAAAACAAACCCTCTAACCACAAAGGACACGAAGGAACGCAAAGGGATAGAGTGATCGCGTGTGAGCAGGAAATTTCGCGATCGGAAAGAAAATGGCTAAAAAGATTCTTCTTCAATCCGCGTTCATCCGCGTTGATCCGCGGTAAGATTTGTGGGGCTGGTTTTACTAATCGTTAAGAGCTAATGGCTAATGGGCTTTGCCCTGGCTAATGGCCAATTGCTACTTGCTAATTACTCTTTCCCACGGCTGTTACCAATTCCATCTGTTTTTTTCTGGTTGTTTCAAGAGCGGCAAGGTCAGGCTCGAAACAGCGGCGGCAGCGGGCTTCATACATTCCGGCGGCGCCCACCACGATGAGGTCTTCATTGGCGATGAGCCGCTGCGTGTGCTTGGCCGGATTGCCGCACTGCATGCAGATGGAAAGCGTTTTGGTGATCTCGTCGGCCACGGCGAGCAGCTCAGGCATGGGGTGGAAAGGGCGGCCGAGATAGTCAGTATCGAGCCCGGCGATAACGATGCGCTTGCCCATATCGGCCAGGCGGACGACGAAGTCGATCATAGCTTCGCCGAGGAATTGCGCTTCATCAATGCCGATGACTTCTGTCCGCACGTCGAGCTTGGCCTGGACTTCCATGGCGTTGCTCACGGCCTCGGCGTGGATGCGGCCGTCATCGTGGGAGACGATCTGGTCGCTGGCGTAGCGCTGGTCAATGATGGGCTTGAAAATCTGCACGCGCTGCCGCGCGATCTCCGCGCGACGCAGACGGCGAATCAGTTCTTCACTCTTGCCGCTGAACATTGGCCCACAGATCACTTCAATCCAGCCCAGATTTCCCCGCATTGGATTCATTAAAAAAGCTCCTAGCTACTGGCTTCTAGCTTGACACCAAATCTCAATCAGGCATCCAAGGCGGCCAGCTTGCTGTTCATAAATTCGTTAAATTCTTCAAAGCTCGTAAAAACTTCCGTAGCGCAGCCCAGCAGCCATCCGCTGATGTGTTCCACCGGCATTCCGCAGATTAAATAGACGGGAATTCCCATGCGATGCGCGAAGGTCAGCTCGCCCTGCGTTCCGGCGCCGCGTCCAGCGTACTGGTCCCAATAGCAGACAATCGCGTCACAGCGGTGCTCGATCAGATCAAGATCGTAGGCAATGATTTTCTGGATTGTCCGGCGGAAGCGGCTGAGATCGCTCGTCTTCCAAGCGCGAAATTCAGTGGCTTCGACGGCGGTCAGGTTTTTCATCTCGTCTTCGGCAGGATCGTAAATCTCATGACCCAGGGCTTTTAGCGCCGGAGTGATCTGGGCGCGCCAGCCTTTGCCAAGGTCAGGAGAGTATTCAATGGAGCCTGCGAGATAGAAAAACATGAAAGGCGATTGTCAGCGATTCGGAGTTGCAGGTCAACGTAGATTTGGCGGAGTTTGGGACGAGTTTTCCAGAGGTTTTCCGCAAAACAAAAACTTAGCCGCGAATTTCGCGAATAAACGCCAATTTAAAAATCTTTCCTAATTCGTGTTCATTCGCGTTGATTCGCGGCCAACTTCCTCGCGGTTATTCGTACTTCAGAGCGCGCAACGGCTCAATGTTCATCGCACGCCTAGCGGGAATGTAAGAAGCCACTAGACCCACAGCGGCAAGCAACAACGCTACCGAGATGAGTGTGACGGGGTCGGACGGCGAGACGCCGACGAGCAACGATACGATTCCGCGGGCGGCAACAAAGGTGAGGACTAAGCCGGCCAGCAGTCCTGCGCCGACCAAGACAAAGCCCTGGCGAAGCACCATCTTTAATATGTCACCACGGCCGGCGCCCAGCGCCATGCGCACGCCGATCTCATGTGTCTTCTGCGATGCAACGTAAGAGATCACGCTATAGACGCCGACCAAGGCCAGCACCAGGCCAAGCAGGCCGAGTATCACGGTAAATCGGCTGCCCATACGAAACAGGAAGAAACCATTTCCTCCGCCCAGGGACTGTTCCATGGTCTGGACATCAGTCAGAGGAAGGCCCGGAGCCAGGTTGCGGATTTTCTCTTCCACCATGGGAATCAGCGCTTCCGGAGCGGAGGCGGTACGGATTTGCAGCGTGGCAAAGGTAGTGGGGTTCTGCGTCATGGGCTGATAATAGAAGAGCGTAGTTTCATCCACCGGGTCGTTGTACTTGCCCTGCTTTGCAATTCCCACCACTTCAATGAACGGGCCGGACACTCCTTTGGCGCTGAAGCGTTTTCCCAGCGCGTCCTGATTGGGCCACAGTTTTTTTGCCATCGCTTCATTGATCACGGCAACCATCGGAGTTTTGTCAGTATCCTGCTCGGTCAGCAATCGGCCGCGGAGAAGCGGAATACGCATGGTGGTGAAATAAGGAGGATCAACGATGTTATAGAACGCGGTGGGGTTATCGTCTTTCGACGTTGCCGATCCGCCTTCAACGTAAACCCGGCCTCCTTCATTCGAATAACCCATGGGAACCGTGGCAGCCAAGCTTACCGACTGCACGCCGGGCAACACGCGGACGCTTTCTTCAGCGTCGCGGAAAAACTGCTTTGTACGCGCTTCGTCAAAGCCGATGGTGCGGGTCTCCATGGTGAGGTTGAGCACGTTACGCGGATCAAAACCCAGATAAGAATGCTCGGCGTTTTGGGTACTTCGGACAAACAATCCGGCGACTACCAGCAACATTAATGAGACGGCCACCTGCGCAATTACCAGCGCGCTGCGGACTTTGGATTTTCCTGAGCCCAAAATGCCGCGGCTGCCTTCATGCAATACGGTATTGAAATCGGACCGGGCGGCGCGCCATGCGGGAGCCAGACCGACCAGCAAACCTGTGAGCAAAGCGATGATGATGCCGAAGCTGAAAACGCGCCAGTCAAAACCGAAATCAAACCGGATAGGAATATTGGCAACCTCAAGCCGGATAGAACTGAGCAAGCGCGTTGCCCACAATCCCACCACGGTCCCAAATGTCGCGCCCAGTACGGCCAGAACCAGGCTTTCCGTAAGCAACTGGCGGACAATGCGGCTGCGCGCCGCGCCCAGCGCCGTGCGCACGGCCATTTCACGTTCACGGGCGGTGGCCCGCACCAGCACAATGTTGGCAACGTTGGAGCACGCCAGCAGCAATACCATCCCGGCCAGTGCCATAAACAATATGCCGACAATCAACATGCCGTTGGAAGGGTCGGGTTCAGGACGCGCGAGCCTTTCCGGATATAAATGGTAGGTCACGCCTTTGTGCGTTTCCGGATATTGCTGGTTCAGCCGCTGCGCTACCACATTCGCAGAGACCTGGGCGTGCTGGCGGGAAATCCCCGGCTTTGGAACTCCTAGTAACTTCAAATCGCCAGCGTCACGATTGGTCCAGTAGTCATTTTTGTCTTTCGCGCGGGACCACAATGTCCTCATGCCGAAAGGCAGATAAGCCTGCATATCCACCAGAGAATAAGTGCCGTGAAAGCCTTCCGGAGCAACGCCCACAACGGTCACGGAGTGGCCATTCATCTTGACCTGTCTGCCTACGATGGAAGGATCGCCGTTGAAGCGTTTTTTCCAATATTCATTGCCAAGCACGACGATGTTTTCCGTCCCGTTCTTCTCCGTCTCCGCGCCATAAATCAGCCGACCCAGGGCAGGTTTGATTCCAAGCGCGCTGAAGTAATTGGAACTTACATAGCTAAAAAGGACCGGTTCCACTTTGTTATCGGCATCCATGCCAGCCAGGCTGATCGTGTAGCAAAGCACGTCTGAAAATGCGTCTGCCTGGGAGCGAATATCCTGAAAGTCAGCATAAGCAAACCCGGAGAACTGATTCCCAGCTTGTGATTGCGCACCAAAAACAACCAGCCGATCAGCATTGGCCACCGGCAGAGGCCGCAGCATGAGTCCGTTGACGGCGCTGAAAATGGTGGTATTGGCGCCAATGCCCAAGGCAAGCGTTAAAGCCGCGACCGTGGTCATGGCGGGATTCTTCAACAGCATGCGCATGCCGTAACGGATGTCCTGGAATAAAGTCCTCATTGAAGCGCCCTCCGGAGGCGAGCTGAATGTGCGGAAGTAATGACAGTGGCAATTCAATGCCCGAATCGGACGATCCATCCCAAACAGTTGAATGCCTAGCAGATATACGCAAGCGCGGCGGCACAAGTTCCGGGATTATGGTGTTCGATTCCGAACAGCGGGGTACCACAACCGCACACGCGGCGCATTATGACTCTTTTACTTTACCGGAGTCTAATTTCTCACAAGTTGGTACTGTCCTAGGACAGTACCCACAAGTTGCGAAATACTCTTTTCCGAAAGATTCGCGGGTGGTGCTCATATTTTGCAATGGTGAACTTGAGTGCAAAGTGAGGGATGTGGTAATGAAACGGATCTTCGCGCCTGTCAGCGTACTGCTCGGTGTGGCATGCCTTGCCCTATTGATTTCCTACTCGTCGGGGCATTTCAGTGCAGCCGCAAGCGCGTCCTCATCGCGTCTTTCACTTCATGCTTGCGAATTGCCGGGCATTGCAGGCGACACACGTTGCGGCACCTATGAAGTTTTTGAGGACCGCGCGGCAAAATCCGGTCGCACGATCAAGCTCAAGATTGTGGTCCTGAAATCACTGGGTGGCAAGCCGGCGCCCGATGCAATCTTTCCTCTGCACGGCGGTCCCGGCGCGCCAGCTACAGGCTTGGTGGAACTGGCCAACCATGGAATCCTTGAGCCAGCCCGGCAGGACCACGATCTGGTCTTTGTAGACCAACGCGGCACAGGCGATTCGAATCCGCTCACCTGTGATGTAGCCGACGATGCAAAAGATCTCGCCAGTTTCTTTGGCGACATACTGCCGCCGGACAAAGTGCGCGCCTGCCGCGAAAAATTGCAGGAGCATGCAGACCTGCGGTTTTACACAACGCCCATCGCCATGGATGACCTGGACGAGGTGCGCGCCGCGCTTGGTTACAACAAGATCGACCTGGTGGGCCTTTCCTACGGCTCGATTGCTTCGCAGGTGTACATGCGGCAGCATCCAGAACATGTGCGTTCAGTATTTCTCCTTGGCGTGGCAACTCCGAACATCAAACAGCCTCTTCTTTTTCCCCGCAGCGCCCAGCACGCCATGGACCTGCTGTTTGCCGATTGCACCGCTGACGAGACCTGCCACAGCGCATTTCCTCACCTGCAGGAGGAGTTTGGCGTGGTGCTTTCCCGCTTCAATCAAGGCCCAATACCGGTGGAGATGATCGATCCGGTGAGCAAGAAACGCGTGCAGGTCAAGTTAGCGCGTTCGAGCTTTGTGGAAGGAATCCGCCTGGCCATGTATTCAACCGGCCCGCAGGCGTTCGTTCCCAAAATTATTCATCAGGCTTATGAAAATGACTACGTACCGTTCGAGGAGGCGGCCGTCCATCTCAGTCCTGGCGCGGGAGTGGCCCGCGGTGTCTACTTCACCATCACATGTTCGGAAGGCGTGCCATTCATCACCCCCAAAGGGCTAGAGGATGAGACTCAGAATACTTACGTCGGTCCCGAGCGCGTCCAACGCCACATCACGGCCTGCAAGGATTGGCCTAAGGGCAACATCGCTTCCAATTACATAGAGCCAGTGAAGTCTGATTTACCCGTATTGATGATCTCCGGCGAAGTCGATGGCTCAAGCCCAACATGGTTCGGCGAGAGCGCGCTCAAGTTCCTGCCGAACGGGCGACAGCTCAAGATCAGGTATCTGGGACATCAATTCGAGGGCAAGTGTCTACGCGATATTTTTACCACCTTCATCAAGGATGGGTCCGCCAAAAACCTGGACGCCAGTTGCACCGAGAAAATTCGACGACCGCCTTTTGCCACGCAGCTACCTCCGTGGTTCGGATTTGACTGAGCTGTACCTCCCGCTTTTTAATTCACTCGTGCTAAAGCGGTGTTTAGATAGAACTTTTGAAAGCAAACACAGGGTCCCTCCGTCGTACTCGCGCGCTGGTAAATGCGCGCGCTCGCTTAACGGCCGTCGGGATGACGAGTCA
>Ga0105245_10002678_pt1 | contig 16028 bp, 12 predicted proteins | sample KBSM54metaG_FD_81523 | JGI IMG/M metagenome (GOLD analysis project Ga0105245, IMG submission 81523) | Miscanthus rhizosphere microbial communities from Kellogg Biological Station, Michigan, USA - KBS M5-4 metaG | ecosystem: Host-associated > Plants > Roots > Rhizosphere > Soil | place...
CCGCGGCGCCCTCCGCCGATCCGCAATCGTCTCGCGCAGGAACTTGAGCAACGCTTTCTCTTCCTTCGACAATCCGATCCGCACGACGGGGCTTCCTTTGCGCGTCTTGCGCAGCGTCTCGAATGGGCGGCCGATCATGTACTCGTCGAGCAGGCGTGGGCAGATGTAGGACGAGCGGCAGACGGCGGGCGTGTTGCCGAGTTGCTCGGCGGTGGCGACGATCGCTTTGCGCATGCGGCGCTTGCGATCGGTCTTGCTCTTCGCTTCGCCTTGCATCGCCAGCGCGATCGAGCAGAGAAGCGTTCCGGCCCATGTGCGAAAGTCTTTCGCAGTGAAGTTCTCGCCGACGATCGACTGGATGTAGTCGTTGACGTGGCGGTCCTTCGCGTCGAGGACGCGGTCGCCGCTGATGAACTTGAAGAGCTCCGCGCCTTTGATCGTCTTCAGATGCGCGACGAGCTTCGCGACATCGGCGTCTTCGATGGCGCGCTTCTGTTTCTTCTGCCACTTGCCGATGTAGTCGAAGAGGAGCGTGTCGCCGTCGACTTTCACGTGCGAGCCGCGGATGGTCGTCAGTCCGTACGTCGACTCGTTCTTCGCGCTCTTGTCGTTGCCGACACGGAAGAATCCCTGATCGATGAGACGGACGATCGCGGCCATGACTTTCTGGCGATCGACGTCGTCGCGTTGCAAGTCGGCGCGCACGCGGCGCCGCAATTCCGGTAGCGCTTCGCCGAATTCGACGACACGGCGGAACTTCGCTTCCTCGCGCTGCGCGCGAAAGCGGTTGTGATAGCGATACTGAACGCGGCCCTTCTTGTCGACGCCGACGGCCTGCAGCGGCGCGGCATCGCCGCGCGCGATGCGCACGTCGCGCCACGCGGGCGGGATACGCAGCTTCGCGATGCGAGCGAGCAGCTTCTCGTCGCCGACGGTGGTGCCGTCGGGCATCTCGTAGGTGAATCCGCTCTCTTTCGTTCCGATGCGGCGAATGCCGTGGAGATCGAGATGCCACCGCCGCCTCACGCCAGCCTTTCCGGGCATATGCGCCGATTTAAGCGAGAATCGAACCATGACCGCTGGCGAGAAGCTGGCCGCCTGGCTCATCGGCGCGTTTGCGGCGCTTTCCCGGCTCTTCGCGATGTCGAAGACGCCGTGGGATTCCGACGAGGGACGCTTCATGAGCGCGGTGCGACACTACGACGTCGCCGCGCATCATCCGCATCCGCCTGGGTTCCCGCTGTTCATCGCGTTCGCGAAGCTCTTCTCATTCCTCGGCGACTTTCGCGCCTTGCAGTTGATGTCGTTGATCGCCGCGATCGCGATCGTGCCGGCCGCGATTTTTCTGGGACGCGCGATGGGGTTCTCGATGCGCGTGACGCTCATCGCCGCGGCGTTCCTCGCGTTCTTTCCGAACGTCTGGTACTTCGGCGGCACGGCGTTCAGCGACGTCGCATCGATGACGTTGAGCATGGTGGCGATGGCGCTGTTGCTGCGCAGGCAGTGGATCGTGGCCGCGATCGTTGTTGGAGTTGCTGCCGGCTTTCGTCCGCAAGCCCTCCTGATCGTGGCAATCCCCTTCGTCGTTGCTCTGTGGGGCGGCGGCGCCCTCGCCGCCGCAAAGCAAATCCTCGCCTTCATTCTGATCGTCGCGACGATCCTCATCGCCAGCTACGCCGCCGCCGGGCACTTCAGTGGCGGCTGGCCGCGTTACCGCCAGTCGCTCGCCGATCACGAGCAGTACATCGCGACGCATGACTCCTTTCGCGCGCCGCTGCGGCCGCCGATGTGGGAGCTCTTCGACAACTTCTTTCTCCGTCCGTACGACGCGCCCGCGATCAACATCGTCATCTCTTTGCTCGTCGCGCTCAGCTTCGTTCGTCTGAAAAAGCCGATGCTGATTCTCCTCGCGACGTTCGCGCCGTTTTGCATCGCCGCGTGGGCGCTACTCGATCGATTCAGTACGAGCCGCTTCTCGATCGGTTACGCGCCGCTGATCGCTTTCCTCGCCGCGCAAGGCCTCGACTTGATGAAGCCGCGCGCCACCGCGATCGCCGCGGCTACGATCGTCGCATTCATGATTGTCTGGACCTGGCCGGCGCTCGTCGTCGTGCATCGAACGTCATCGCCGCCGTTCGCGGCCGCCGACTTCGTGAAGCATCAAAGCGGAGTCGCGTACGTCGCCGATGAGATGAGTCCGATCTTCGACGCGCTGCTCGCGACGACGCCGCATGTGAATCTGCCGGCCGGTCCGCCGCCGCTGACCGGCGCAATGAACGCGGGCGACGTCTACGTTCGCGAAGGCATCAGCAGCGCGCCGGGCGCGATCGTCTTCCAGCGCGAGCGCGGACATCTCGCCGCCATTGCGCGCAGCACTCGTTACTTCGAAGTGTCGATCGTTCCGATTCGCGCGGCGATGCAGTTCGGCGACGGTTGGTATCCGCCGGAGAGCTCGTGGCGATGGATGTCGCGAAGAGCGCGCATCGGCCTCCCGCCGCATCTCCAGCGAATGCGATTGTCGCTCTCGTTGTACGTGCCGCTCGATGCACTACCGTCGCCGCCGAACATCATCATCACGTTCAACGGACGCGTGATCGATCGCGTTCACGGCAACATCGACAAGAGCTACGACGTCGTCGCGCCGCTCGACGCGCCGAGTGAAGTGATCATCGAGACGGACGAGACGGTCAATCCCTCCACGCGCGGACTCACCGACACCCGCGACCTCGGCGTGCGCCTGAATGAGATCGCGTGGAGCGCGCGCTGACTACAGCTTGAACGCGACCGGTAGCGGGAACCACGTCTTCACGCGCTTGCCCTCTTTGATTCCGGGCGAGAACTTCGTCGCGCGCACCGCGCGAAGCGCCGCGTCTTCGAAGCCGAAGCGCTTGTCGCCGCGGAGGATCTTCACGTCGATCACGTCGCCGTTTTCGGAGACGAGCGCCGTGACGAGGATCGTCGCTTCGATGCGCTGCCGCAGCGCCATCAGGGGATAGACCGGAGCCGCGTGCCGCGTGATTGCCGGCGTCGTGTCGAGATCGGCGACGTCGATCACGTCGCCTTCATGCACCACGCGCGCGGGCGCAGACGCCGGCGCCGCCGGAGTCTCGGCCGGCTTCACCGCAGGCGCGGCCGCTTGCGACGTCGGCAACACCGGTGTGGGCTGAGGCGCACTCAAACGCTGTTGATCGAGCTGCGCGGCCGACGGCTCTTCGCGCGATGGCGGCGGTGCGACAGGCGACGCCGCGGGCGCGGAAGCCACTGGCACCGGCGCGTGCTTCGACTGTTGCTGCTGCAACGACTTCGTGTAGTCGGTCTGCAGCTTCATCAACTCATCCTGCAGTTTCTTCTGCACGGCTTCTTCGAATGCTTTCTTGCGCGCCGCTTCGTCGACCGCGGTGGTCGTTCCCGGCGCGGAGGAAGTCGCCGCGACGAGCGGCTGCGAAACGATCTGCGGCTTCGGCTGTCCGATCACGGACGCCGTCACCGGCTTCACCGCCGCCTGCTGCACCGACGGTTTTCCTTTCATCATCATCCAGGCGCCGAAGCCGACGCCGGCGACGATCAACACCGCCGCGATCGCGAGCGGCGCTTTGCTCCGCGGCTCGCGTTGCTCCATCCCCGCAAAGATCGGAGCATCGTGTGTCGGCGCGGCGACCACGGGCAACGCTTCTGCGTAAGCCGCGACGTTGACCTTGCCCTCTTTGTCGCGATCGAGCGCCTCGCTCTCGAATTCTTTCTTGAGCAGATTGCTCATGTAGAACGCGAGATTGAATGTCGTCGCCGAATACTTGCCGCTCGTGGCGAGTCCGGAGATGGCTTGCTTCATGTCGCCCATCGATCCGTACCGCGGCGCGGCGTCGAGCGAGAGCGACTTCTCGATAATCGTGCGGATGTCGTCAGGCATCGGCGAGCCCGTCATCGTCTTCGCGCCGCGCACCGCGTTGCCGAACGCGCTCGCCGTCAATCCATCGGGTGGTTCCGCTCCGGTCACGAGCAAGTACAACATCGCCCCCATCGAATAAACCTCGGAGCTCTTCGTCGGCTGCCCCGAGCTTTGATACTCGGGCGCGAAGTAGCGGCCGATCTCGGACGCGACGCGCGCGTCTTTCAACGATGCGATGATGCCGGCGCCGAGCTGCTGTCCGCCGACGCGAATCTCGCCGTCGTCGGTGATCCATACGAACTGCGGAATCAGCGCGCCGTGCGTGAGGCGATCGCCGCCGCCGTAGCGAAGATCCGCGGTCGTCGCGAGAGAGAGTGCGACTTTCTCCGCGATGGCGATGGCTTGATCGATCGGAATCGGATTCGGAGTGATGCCGTTGCCGCCGCGCGCGCGATCGACGATGTGACGCAGCGAGCGTCCGCCCGAATAGTCGTGCGCGATGAACGGAGTGCCGTTGATGACGTCGATGATCTGGTTCTTCGCGAAGGAAGTTCCAGTGAGGCCGGTGACGACGCTCTTCGCCGTCGCCGCGCTCGCGCTGATGGCGTCGCGATTGCCGCCGGTGAAGCGCCGCAGCGCAACGAGATTGCTCAGTTGTCCGTTCTCGACGCGCGCCGCACGCCACAACTCGCTCAGCGCATCCGACTCGAGCTTCTTGAACAGAATGTACGGACCAAACTGCTCGTACGGCTTGTTCTTCGCAGCCATGGGCGGACAAGACCTCTCTCAGTTATTTGTGGACGAGCGCGTAGGATAGCACGAAGAAAAGTGATGAGTAATCACTCATTGCTTGTGATCGCGATACCACTGAACTTGATAGATCTGCACGTTGTGGTTGTGCTCTTCGATCGACGTCGCGAACGCGTGCGATCCGTCGTGCTTCGCGACGAAGTAGAGATAGTTCGTCGACGCGGGTGCGGCGGCGGCGCGCAGTGACGCGAGTCCCGGATTCGCGATCGGGCCGGGCGGGAGGCCGGGCTTGCGATACGTGTTGTACGGCGAGTCGATGTCGAGATCGGCTTTGTGGATGTTGCCGTCCCATCGTCCGGCGAGCTTGAGCGCGTAGATCACCGTTGGGTCGGCGCCGAGGAGCATGTGGCGGCGGAAGCGATTGAGGTAGACGGAGGCGACGATCGATCGCTCCTGCGGCAACTTCGCTTCGGTCTCGACGATCGATGCGAGCGTCACCGTCTGATGCGCATCGAGTCCCGTCGTGATGTACGCGAGCTCGCTTCCGAAGTGATTGCGGAAGTTCTGCACCATCTCGTGCACGATCGTCTTCACCGGCGTGCCGGGACTGAGCTTGTACGTGTCGGGGAAGAGATAGCCTTCGAGCGAAGTCGCGTGTGGCGCGATGTCGTGGATCTGATCGGCTTCGCCCGTCTCGCGTTTCCACTCCGCTTCGGTTCCCAGTCGTTCGGCGACGAAGAGACGCGCGACGGCGAAGCGATCGAGGCCTTCGCGAATGGTCACGCTCTTCAGCGCGACGTCGCCGCGCACGAGTTTGTCGATCACTTCCGCCGCCGACATCGGCTTCGTGAATTCGTACACGCCCGCTTTGATCGAGTCGCTGCGCCGCAGGAGCTTCATGTAGATGAGCGGCACGTACGGATCGCGAATGACGCCGTGCATCTGCAGGTGATGAAGGATCGTCGCCGTCCGCTCACCGTGCTTCACTTCGACGAGCATCGACGGCTGATTGAATCCTTTGTACGGCGACGTGAGCGCGCGCCAGACGAAGTACGCGCCGCCGGCGAAGAGAATGATCGCGAACAGGAGGATCGTGCCGAGGGAGGCGAAATACTTGCGGCAACCGCCTCCGCCGCGTGCGCGTCGGCGGGCTATGACGCCCTCCTGGCGCAATCGTCGAGGTATGACTGAAGGATCACCGCGGCGGCGTGCATGTCGATCTCTCGTTCGGCGTCGCGTCGTTTGCGACCGGCGGCGCGCAGTTGTTCCGCCGCCTCAACGGTCGTGAGTGCCTCGTCCCAAAGCACGACCTCTTTGCAGGTTCTCTGCCGCAGCCGCTCCGCGAAATCCTTGAAGCGCTTTTCGCCGCGGGCGATACCGACGACGAACCGCCCGGCGTCGAGCTGTTCGCCGAGTGCGGCGATCTTCGCGATCACGTCGCCTTCATTGCGGATCACGGAGTGCGGCGTGGCGATCTCGCCCTCGCTCGTGGCGATGCCGATGCGTTTCGCGCCGAAGTCGATGCCAACGATCGTCACGCGCGCGATTCTACCGGCATGGGGCATGAGGCACGGGGCATGAGCGCTTCCTCCCATGCCTCGTGCCCCATGCCTCATGCCTGTCTTACAATGCCGCACACACCATGAAGAACTTCAATCTGGACGCCATTCTCGAGGCGATGCTGAAGATGTCGGAGCGCGTCTCCGACCTCAACTTCTCGGTGGGTCGCGCGCCGCAGGTGGAAGTCGATGGGCAGCTCGTACCGGTGAATTTTCCCGGACTGCCGCGGCTCACGCCGTATCAGACCGAGATGATCGCCATGTACATGCTGCGCGGTGATCGCGAGCTCACGCGCACGCTGATGATGAACGGATCGGTCGACTTGTCGTACTCGATTCCGCAGAAGACGCGCTTCCGCGTGAACATCTTCTCGCAGCGCGGCACGTACGCGATCGTCCTTCGCGTCATCCCCGAAGGCATCCCGACGCTCGAGTCGCTGAACATGCCGGCCGAGCTGTTCAACGTCGGCAAGTTGAAGAACGGCGTCGTGCTCGTCACCGGCCCGACCGGCTCGGGCAAGTCGACGACGCTCGCGGCGATCATCAATCAGATCAATCACGACTCGGCGTATCACATCATCACGATCGAAGATCCCGTCGAGTACATGCACAAGCACGTGAAGTCGACGGTGAATCAGCGCGAAGTCGGATCGGACACGAAGACGTTCTCGCTCGCGCTGCGTGCCGCGTTGCGGCAGGCGCCGAAGGTGATTCTCATCGGCGAGATGCGCGACGTCGAGACGATCGAGATCGCGATGGAAGCGGCGGAGACGGGACACCTCGTGTTGTCGACGCTGCACACGATCGACGCCGCGAAGACGGTCGATCGCATCATCGGCGTTTTCCCGAAGGATCAGGAGCCGCAGATCCGCACGCGTTTCTCACAGTCGTTCCGCTACGTGATCTCGCAGCGTCTGTTGCCGAAGATCGGCGGCGGCCGCGTCGCGGCGCTGGAAGTGTTGAAGTCGACAATGCGCACGCGCGACTACGTCGTGAAAGGCGAGTCGGAAGGAAGATCGCTGACGGATGCGATGCACGACGGCTCGGTCGACGGCATGCAGACGTTCGATGACGAGATCGAGAAGCTCTGGAACCAGGGCATCATCTCCAAAGAGACCGCTCTCGCCTACGCCACGAACCCCACCAACCTCGGCCTCCGCCTCACCGATGAACCCGAATCGGCGACGAAGAAGGAAGAGGATGGCTCGATGCTGTCGATGCTGGAGTAGCCGCGATGATCAAAATCGTTTGTACGAACTGCTCCAAACCGCTCTCGCTCGACGAGACGAAGCTTCCGCCGAACAAGGAAGTCGTCTTCCCGTGTCCGGTGTGCAAGACGAAGCTCACCGTCGATCGCCGCAACCTCGAGGGCGCCGCCGCGGAACCTGCCGCCGCACCTCCGGCGCACGATCCTCATCATGAAGGACACACCGATGACGACGACGGATTCGGATCGAAGGCGTTGATCGTCGGCAACGATCTGGCGGCGCTGCGCCAGGCGGCGAAGCTCATCGGATTCATGCCGGTCTATCTCGCGACGCCGCAGCAGGCGCGCGACTACTTCATGCAGGAGTTTCCGCAGGTCGTCTTTCTCAATCCGGCGCAGGTGACGCCGCCGCCGCTGCAGGATTTCGCGCCGATCGTTTCGCTCATGCCGAGCGACCGGCGCAAGTCGTTCTTCATTCTCGTCGCCGACAACCTTCGCACGCTCGACGGCAACGCCGCGTTTCTCTACGGCGTGAATCTCATCGTCGCGACGAAGGACCTGCCGCAGTTCCCGCAGATCTACAGGGACGCTCACACGTATCACGAGCGCCTGTATGCATCGGTGACCGCGGTGCAGAAGCAGATCAACGCGTAGAAACAAAAAGGGCGCGCCTTGCGGCGCGCCCTTCGTTGTTTTCGCGCGAAGCGATTACTGCGTCTGGATGCCTTCCGGGTACTGGATGAACGATCCGTTCGAGTACACGATGTCGCAGTCGAAGTTCGACGTCGGCCCGACGGTGATCGTGCCGCTCGCGGTGCCTTCCTTGCCCACCGAGCGAATCGCATAGATCTGCGCGGCGTTCGTGGCGCCGACTGCCTTGTCGAGCGCGAAGCCGTACGGACGCGACCAGCCGTCATTGAGCGGCAGAGCCTTGATGTACGTCGGCGTCAGTAGACCGGTGAGCGTGCCACCCGGAACGCTGGTGGTCGGCCACGTGAACGTGGCGCCAGCCGCGCCGTAGGTATTCTGGTCCGTGGCGCGTGCTTCCCACGCCGTCGCGATTGCGCGCATGTCCGCCATCGTCCGTTTCTGCTTCGACCGCTGCATTGCGGTGAGCAGGTTCGGGATTGCGATGGCTGCGAGAATGCCGATGATCGCAACGACGATGAGGAGCTCGATCAGGGTGAAACCTTTCTGCTTCCTATTCATTCGTTGTCCTCCTTCGTTGTCGAAAGCGCTCTTAGGGCAATCGAGATACCAAGGGTGGACGATCGTAACCGCTTACATTTGAGTACTTTAGCCACCACCTCGGTAACGCCGCCGACGATTTGTGGCACTTCGGCACGAAATCGCATGACAATTCGTGTCAGGTCCAGCTCACGCTCCGGAGTCGAATGCCCAGGCGGTGACGAGTCCCTTCATCATCCGCACCCCCGACATGTACCAATCGAGGCGCACGCGCTCGTTCGCGTGATGCACGCTGATGGACTGAAAGAAATCGAGCGGGAACGGCTGCAATCCGTAGCAGATCATTCCGCGCGGACGAAGGAATCGGGCGTCCGTCGATGAGAGCGCGAGCACTTCCGGACCGACCGGAATGTCGCCGGACTCGTGACGAAGCTGGCGCGCGATGAGCTCAAAGAGTCGCGTGTTCGTCGGCGAGAGCGGTGCCGGACCTTCCTTGCGAACGATCGTTCCGATCGTGACGCCGTAAGGCGCGATCGTTTCGGTGAGCCATCGCACGCGGCGGTCGGGATCTTCGTCGGGAAGGTTGGAGAGCGCGACCGCCATCGCGAAGCGGCCGTCGGGAAGAGGACGAACGTTGCGTGCCCAGACGGAGTTCTGAAGCAGCTCGCGCATCGTGGCGGGAAGGAGCCAGAACTTGCCGGCGGCGAGCGTCGCGTCGATGTCGGTGAGCACTTCGCGATACTCGAGGCGCCGCGGCCCGACCGCGCGAAAGAATTCGCGAACGCCCGGAAGAACGCGGTCCGGATTGCGCGGACGAAAGTACGGCTCGAGCGCAATTCGCGCGCGCTGCAACGATGCTTCGTCATGTGCGACGAGCTCGAGCTCCACGATCTGCTTCGATCCGATCTCGATTCCGAAGTACGTCACCTTCTCTTTCGACATCTCGGTGATGCCGCCTTCGGTGATCGCGTACTTCATCCCGTTGAAGATGTCGGGACGATGCTCGAGCAGCCAACGCAACCCGAGCTCGCTGCCCGTCTCTTCGTCGGCCGTCGCGAGAAACACGAGATCGTGCTCGGGCGCGCGGCCACTTCGCGCGACGTCGAGAAACGCCTCGAGCTCGCAGAGCGCGATGCTCTTCATGTCGATCGATCCGCGTCCGTGGAGCATGTTCAGGCGGATCGCGCCGGAGAACGGCGGAACGTCCCATTCCTTCGGATTCGCCGGAACGACGTCGATGTGATTGTGGAGAAGCAATCCCTCGCCGCGCTGTTTGCCGCGAATGCGCGCGTAGACGTTCGCGCGCCGCGGCGCCGCTTCGACGATCTCCGCCTTCACGCCGCTCTTCTCGATGAGCGCGGCGAGAAACTGCGCGCCCGGCAGTTCATTGCCCGGCGGATTCGACGTGTCGATGCGAACGTATTGCTGGAGCAGCGCGATCTCCGGCGTCATGTGCGCCTTCTTCGGAACGTAGAGCGTGCTGTTGACGTCGTTGGCGATGTTGCGATCGATGATGACGATCGTGATCGTCGCTGCCGCGACGACGATCGCTGTCGCGGCGATGAGTCCCTGCCGCGCGGATTTGGTCACGCGCCGCCGCTCTCCGCCGGCTCGAGATGTGTTCCATCGGCGTCGGCGACGACGTGCACCGCTTCTTCATAGGCCGGCATCGCGCCGCCGGATCGTCTCCTGCGCGGCGGAACGAAGCCGATGGCGATGAGCAGCAGCACCGCTCCGGCCGAAACGCCGCCGCCGATCTGGATCAGCGGATTTGAATAGTCCATCTCGATGCGGTGATGTCCCGGCGTCACGATGATGCCCTGATAGCCGATGTTCGTCACGATCGCCGGCACGGAACGTCCGTCGACAGAGATCTCCCAATACTTGTGCGGCGTGATGCTCATGACGAGAAAGGTCTGGCCTTCGCTGTCGACGTCGATCACGGCGTGATTCGCGGTCTCGCGTACGCCGCGGACGACGCCGTTGCCCGGTACAAACGACGGCTGCGCGACGAACGCCACGCGCTCGCTGTAGCTGCCGCTCGACAACTTTTTCGCGAAGTCGTTGCGGTCGCGAATGGTCACGATCTGATCGGCGAAGTAGTAGCGCGGGTAATGTTTCGACGGCGTGAAGTTGATGGGAAGCGATTTCTTGAAATCGCCGCCGTTGCGCTTCTTCTCGACTTCGAAGTCGCGATACTCACCGCGAAACCACGCGTTCGACATCGCCATGAACGGCACGAACCAGTCGGCGCGTCCAGAGCGCTTCACGTCCCAGACCGAGTCGGTGAGGTCGATCGTCGGCAAGAGCGCTGTCTTGTCGTAATCGCGCTCGAGCACCGTGCGCACGCGCGAACCGGCCGGCGTCATCGGAAAGAGTCCGTTGCGCACGACCCAGTAGACCGACGAGCCGGTCGAGAAGTACTTGCGCGCGACTTCTTCCTGTCCGTACCAGTCGGCTTCGTGGAAGACGCGATAGTCGGCGCGATTCTTCGGCAGCATCGACGACGCCGGGGGCGATTCGAAGAAGCGGCGCGGGAAGCGCGGATTCACTTCCTCCGCGATCGGAAGAACGTCCGCACAAACGAAAATCGCAGCCGCGGCGAGCCAGAGACTTCGCCGCTGCGTTCGCGCCGTCAACAGAAGCGCGAGCGCGCCGCCGCAGCGCAGCGTGGCGTAGATCCAGTCGTGCGCCGATGTCGTGATGATGAACTTGGCGTTCGAGCCCGAGAGCATCCAGACGCGCGTCATCACCCGCCCGAACATCGGCGTGAATCCGACGATCGCGACGACGAGCGCGACGCTGAACGCCGCGAGCGTGAATCCGATCGCCCCCTCGCGCAGTTCATCGTCGCCGGCGAGAAGGCGATCGAGCATCTGCGCGGCAAAGATGATGATCGCGAACATGCCCATCATCACGAACTTCTCGGGATAGCGAATCGACTTCGCGATGCCGGCGTCGTAGAGCCACTTGAGCAGCGGCGTGTTGCCGCCGAGCGCGAGAAGGACGGAGACGATGCAGATGCCGAGGACGAAGCGGCCGCCGCGCGGACGGGTGAAGGCGCCGCCGATGGCGAGCGCGACGACGAGGATTCCGCAGTAGATGTTGAACAGAAACGCGGAGCCCATGCCGGGATACAACCCGCCGCCCCAGTACCACGTCACGTTGTGGATCGAGATGTGGCCGAGGATGTTCGGATAGATCAGTTCCGCGAACTTCGCCCACGGCATGCTCCACGCGCTGACGAGATCGAAGCCGAAGGCGCGCGAGCGCGCGGAGTCGTGCACGTGATCGATCGCGGGCAACACTTGCGCGAATCCGATGAGCAGTCCGCCGGTCGAGATCACCGCGATCCACAGCACGCGCGTCACCGCCTTCGCGATTCGCGGGCGCGCGTACCAGGCGCGATAAAGCGCGTACATGCCGAGGAGAAGTCCGGTCTGCGCGACGGTCGTCGGCTCGCTGACGAGAAACTGGAGTCCCAGAAAAAGCGAAGAGAGCGCGAAGTCTCTTCGATTCGGCCGCAGGAGAAATCGCCGCACGTAGAGACAAGTCAGCGGAAGCCACGCCGCGCAGAAGAGAATCGGTAGGAGGTTCACGTACGACATCACGAGACCGCCGAGTCCCCAGGCGATCGCGCCGAAGACGGACGCCTCGAGCCGCAGCTCCATCGAGCGCAGCAGCGCGTACATCCCGATCAATCCGATCCAGATGTGCACGAGGATGTGCAGGCGGTAGCCGAGGTCGTAGCTCGGAAGAAGAATGAGCCAGGTGAGGGGATAGAAGACTTCGTGCTCGGGATTCGCGGCGATCGGCTGTCCGGCGCTGAAAGCGCGGTTCCAAAAGGGGAACTCGCCGCCGTAGACGATGTCGCGCAGGATCTGCTTCGTCGGGTAGTAATAGCGCGTGAGGTCGCGCATGTAGAAGTTGTTGACGCCGACGAAGACGTCGCCGAAGACGAGCGTGGCGAGAACGACGAGTGCGGCGCAGGCGAGAAGATCGGATCGCTTCAACGCGCGCGATTCTACGTTACCGGCTGCGACCTGCGACCTGCCACCTCCGCAATGACGGGATCGCGGAAGATCTTGTGCGACCAGATGCGCTTCTTGTGCAGCTTGTAGAAGACCATCGTCTTCAGAATCGCCAGGCCGTAGCGCACCGATCGCCAGAAGCCGATCTGCGACGCTTCGTCGAAGTAGCGCGTCTGAATCGGCACTTCGCGGATCAGCATTTTCTTCGCGACGCCTTGCGCGATGATCTCGGTGTCGAAGACGAAGTCATCCGAGTTCGCTTCGAAGTTCACCGACTCGAGGTAGTGCTTCGAATAAGCGCGAAATCCCGAGTGATACTCGGAGAGGTACACGTAGAACGTCGCGTTCTCGATCGAGGTGAGCGCCAGGTTCGCGAAGTACTTCCACTTCGGCATCCCGCCTTCGATGGGACGCCCGCCGAGCATGCGCGAGCCGAAGACGGCGTCGCATTCGCCGCGCTGCAGCGGCTTCACGAGCTCCGGGATGATCGTCGGATCGTATTGATGGTCGGGATGGACCATCACCATGATCTCGCCGCCCATCTCGTACATCGCCGTGTTGTAGCAGGTCTTCTGGTTGCCGCCGTAGCCGCGGTTCTTCGGATGGACGATGGTCTTGATGCCGAGCTCGCGCGACAGCTCGACGGTGCGATCGCGCGAGCAGTCGTCGACGAGCAGGATCTCGTCGACCCAGTCTTTCGGGATGTCGTCGAACGTCGCCTTCAGCGTTTTTTCGGCGTTGTAGGCGGGGAGAACGGCGACGACTTTCTTGTCGTGAAGCGGCATTGAGCGGGGCATTCTAAGCCGGAAAAGGAACTCCCGCCGCTTCGCACATGCGCTGGACCGTCGCGTGCGCCTCGCCGCGCCGCCCGTCGCGCATCATCTCGAGGATGCCGGCGGCGATGAGGGAGTCGAAGAAGCGCTTGCGGTCGGCGTCCGTCGGCAGCACTTTCTTCGCGCCGTCACGGAGCGTTCCAAGGAGGTCGTTCACCTCCGCGTACTCGGGACCGATGGTGCGATTGAGGTCTTCTTTCAGCGTGCGCGCGAGCGCGGGAGACTTGCCGCCGGTCGACACCGCGATCGTCACCGATCCCTTCTCGATGATCGCCGGCACGATGAACTCGCAGAGCGGCGTGACGTCGACGACGTTCACCGGCACTTTGCGTGCGCGCGCGTCGGCGGCGATCTGCTCGTTGACGCTCGTGTCGTCGGTCGACGCGATCACGATCGACGCGCCGTCGAGGTCATTCGACTCGTAGCGTTTGCGGCGGATGGCGAGCTTGCCGTCGTTCGCCCAACCTTCGATCTCGGGAGTGAACTCGGGCGACACGATCGTGACGCGCGCGCCGTAGCGCATCATCGTCTCCGCTTTGCGCGCGCAGACTTCACCGCCGCCGATGATGACGACGTCGTGATTCTCGACGTCGATGAAGATGGGATACCAAGGGAAGCGTTTTGTCATGGTTGCTCGGTTGCGAGGTTGCTCGGTTGCGCGGTGTCACTCAGCGACCGCGCAACCCCGCAACCGCGCAACTCAATATATCGGGAAGCGATCGCACAACGCTTTCACGTCGTCCTTCACCTGCTGGATGACGCCCGCGTCGCCCTTCGCGTCGAGAACGCGCGCGATCAGATTCGCGATCGTCTTCATCTCCGGCTCGCGCAGTCCGCGCGTCGTGACGGCCGGCGTTCCGATGCGCAGGCCCGATGCGACCATCGGCTTCTGCGTGTCGAACGGGATCGTGTTCTTGTTGACGGTGATGTTCGCCGCTTCGAGCATGTTCTGTCCGTCTTTGCCGGTGATGCCTTTGACGAAGACGTCGGTCATGAAGAGATGGTTGTCGGTGCCGCCGCTGACGATGCGGAATCCGGCGTCGCCGACCGCCTGCGCGAGCGCTTTGGCGTTGCGCACGATCTGCGTCTGATACTCCTTGAACTCCGGCGTCAGCGCTTCCTTGAACGCGACCGCCTTCGCCGCGACGATGTGCACGAGCGGTCCGCCCTGCACGCCGGGGAACACGCTGCGATCGAGATCCTTCGCGTACTGCTCTTTGCAGAGCACGAGTCCCGCGCGCGGTCCCCGCAGCGTCTTGTGCGTCGTCGTCGTGACGAAGTCGGCGTACGGAACGGGCGACGGATGATTGCCGGTGACGACGAGCCCCGCGATGTGCGCGATGTCCGCCATCATCAGCGATCCCGATTTGTCGCAGATCTCGCGAATGCGCTTGAAGTCGATCACGCGCGAGTACGCCGACGCGCCGCAGATGATCATCCGCGGCCTGCTCTCGACGGCGAGCTTCTCCATCTCGTCGTAGTCGATCAGCTCATCCTCTTTGCGCACGTGGTACGCGATGACTTTGAAATCGCGGCCGCTGTACGAGAGCGGATGTCCGTGCGTCAGGTGTCCGCCGTGCGAGAGGTCCATGCCCATGATCGTGTCGCCCGGCTTGAGCATGGCGAAGTAGACCGACATGTTCGCCTGCGAGCCCGAATGCGGCTGCACGTTCGCGTGCTCGGCGCCGAAGAGTTTCTTGGCGCGCTCGATGGCGATGTTCTCGACGATGTCCGTCGGCCCGCAGCCGCCGTAGTAGCGTTTTCCCGGATAGCCTTCCGCGTATTTGTTCGTGAAGACGGAGCCCATCGCGGTGAGGACGGCGCGCGAGACGTGGTTCTCCGACGCGATCAATTCGAGCGTGTCGTTCTGCCGTTTCGTCTCGAGCGCGATGGCGTCGGTGATCTCGGGATCGACCTCGCTGATGGTGCGGTCGAGGAAGTCGTGACCCATCGCCGCCTGCTGCGCATCGTTCATCGTCGTCATCCCGCGATCTTATCGAAAAAGGCGATGGCTGCGCCCGCGAGGTAGAGCGATCCGGCGACGAAAATGGCAGGCGCCGCCGAAGCGAGCGCGCGCTCGAATGCGCGCTCCGGATCGGGCTCCGCGATCGCGTTCGGAACGTGCGCGAGTCTCGCAGCGCTCATCGATCGCGGCGGAAACGGCTCCGTGGTGATGATGTGGTCGAAGAGGGGATAGAGCACGCTCTCGACTTCGCCGACTTCTTTGTCGCTCATGATCCCGAACACGAGCGTGCGCGGCCGCGGCAGTCGCTCGACGAACGGCACGATCGCGCGCGCGGCGTGAGCGTTGTGCGCACCGTCGATCCAGACGTCTTTGCCGCGCGCGCGCAGATGTTCGAGGCGTCCGCGCCACCGCGTGTTCGCGACGCCGCGCTCGATCGACGTCTCATCGATGCCGAGCTTGCGGGCCGTGGCAACGGCGAGCGCGGCGTTGCGGCGCTGGAAGTCGCCGGCGAGCGGGGTGTCATGCTCGTCGCGGACGACGATCAATGGACTGCCGAATTGCTTCGCGCGCTTGCGAAGAACGTCGAGAACGACGGGATCGTCGTTCGA
>Ga0105245_10002681_pt1 | contig 16014 bp, 18 predicted proteins | sample KBSM54metaG_FD_81523 | JGI IMG/M metagenome (GOLD analysis project Ga0105245, IMG submission 81523) | Miscanthus rhizosphere microbial communities from Kellogg Biological Station, Michigan, USA - KBS M5-4 metaG | ecosystem: Host-associated > Plants > Roots > Rhizosphere > Soil | place...
CACTACCACCGGCCAGACGTGCTCGAGCTGAAGGTGACGCCCCGCAAGGGCGCCCGCTAGCACGCGCTACCAACGGTCCCAGTGCACGAACGAGTCGAGCGGCGAGCGCACCGCCGGCTTGAACTCGGTACCGACCGTGTACGCCACAGGGATCAGCGCCGCCTGCATCACCTCGTCGAACGGGATGCCGAGCAGCTCGGCCGCCTGCTCTTCGCGAAAGAGGTGGAAGGTCGTCCACACCGTGCCCAGCCCACGCGAGCGCGCAGCCAGCATGAAGCTCCAGGCGGCCGGCATGATCGACCCCCACGTCGACGCCTGCGCGAAGACGCTCTTGCCGTCCGTCCGGCCCTCGATGCACGGGATCACGTGGACCGGAACCTCCTGCAGGTGGTCGCGGAGGTGGAAGACGCCCGCGAGGACGCGGCCCATCATCCCTGGGATCGCCTCCGGGTCGCCGATCCCGGCGAGGTAGCGCTCCGCGCCCTGCCGCCACAGGTCGGCCAGACCCTGACGCAGCTCCGGCTCGGTGACGACCAGGAAGTGCCAGTTCTGGCGATAGCTTCCGGTCGGCGCCTGCTGCGCGAGGCGAAGGCACTCCTCGAGCACGTCGCGCTCGACCGGCCGCTCGAGGTCGAGCCGCTTGCGCACCGCCCGTGTCGTCGACAGCAGCTCGTCCGGCGTCAGCTCCAGCACGCACGCATCTTGTCACCCCGAGCGGTGCTTGAGCTCCGACTCGCGTCGCTGTCCCTCGGCCAGCGTGATCTCGCCGGAGCAGACCTTCCCGTTCAGCTCGTTCTCGATCCTGTCGACCTCCTCGGCGTGCGGGCGCGGCTCGGGCCAGAGGTTGCGCGGGTCGGTCGGGTGTCCGCCGAGCTCGAGGCTGATCAGGTGGTCCTCCTGGTAGCCGGACGGGTCGCCGCCGACGCCGTACTCCTGCATCTGCCGCAGCTTCAGCTCGTTCGTGTACGCGGTCGGCGGGCGGATCGTCCGCGTCCAGCCCTGACTGCAGATCGTGTCGGCGATCGTCTCCTGACGGACGTCCGGGTTGAGGACGCCGGGCGTGCGAACCGGGTCGGCGACCAGCACCGGCCGCGCGGAGATCGATCCGTGCCAGAGCAGGAGGAGCCCGAGGAGGAAACCGAGCAGGGCGACCAGCGTCGAGAGCCGAGGCACGTCGCCACCATGGACAACGGAGGCAGGCGCCGCAAGGGATGGCGGGGCGAAGTTACGTTTTCGTCACACGAGCCCGGTCGAGCCGGGCGGCGATTGCGACACGGGCCCGGGCGAGCCCGCTGCGGCCTCCGTGCAGCACCCGCAGGGAGTTGCCCATCTTCATGAACGCGTCGAGCTCGAACGCGAGCAGGGCAGGATCCTCGGAGGCGTCGAGCTCGCCCGCCTCCTGCGCCTCGCGGACACGTCGCTCGATCAGCGCCAGCCAGCCGTCGAGGGAGTGGACGAGCTTCTCGCGCACCGGCCCGGGGTGGGTGTCCAGCTCGGCCGTCGCCGAGGCGAAGAAGCAGCCGCCCGGGAAGACAGGCCGCTCCAGGTAGCGGAAGAAGTTCTCGCACAGCGCCTCGAGCCTGCCGAGCGCCGTGTCGGCATCACGCGCGGGCCGGATCACGTTGTCGGCGAAGATCTCCGTCGCCGTGTCGATCGCGGCGAGCTGGAGCTCCTCCTTGGAGCCGAAGTGGGCGTAGAGGCCGCTCTTCGACATGCCGATGTGGTCGGCCAGGCTGCCGATCGAGAGCCCGTCGAGACCCTCGACCGTGGCCAGCCTCGTCGCCGCGTCGAGGATCGTCGCCCGCGTCTGCTCGCCGTCGGCGCGCCGCCTCCTCGTCGCGCTCACGCTTGACAAAATAGCACGATCGGTCGTATTCTCAAGAACGACCGATCGTGCTAAATAACGACCCGCCCCGCTCCCAGCAGGAACTGCACGCCGAGTGGCGGCGGAGCGAGTTGGCGTCGCCGCTGCTTTCCTGGGTGCGCCGCGCCGCCGGCTACGTGAAGAGCGTCAGCTCGGGCTCGCGCTCGCCGCGGAGCACGGCCAGGTCGACCTCGGCGCAGCGCACGCCGCGGGAGTCGGCCAGCGTCACCGCCTGCGGCCGGAACCGCGTCGCCGCCAGCACCCCGCGGCAGTCGACCCTGGCAGGATCGAGCCGGATCCGCTCCAGATAGCGGACGAGCTGCTCGACCGCCTCGATCCCGGCGACCCGCTTCACCTCGACCGCCACCCAGCCGTCGTCGGGGTCGCGGCACATCAGGTCGACGGGACCGATGTCCGTCGGCCACTCGCGCCGCACGAGCCGCAGCTCCTCGCCGAGCACGTCCGGCCGTTCCGCGATCAGCTCCTGGAGATCGCGCTCGACGCCGTCCTTCTCCAGGCCCGGCGCCTCCCCCATCTCGTGCGCCACGTCGCTCAGAACCTCGGCCAGGCGGATCTCGAGACAATCCTCGGTCCTGCCGGCACGCTTGCGGACGACGATCACGCCGTCCGACTCCTCGATCGTCGTCGGCGGCGTCATCCAGTTCAACGGCTTGTAGCCGCCGGCATCAGCGTGGACGAGCACCGAGCCGTCCGACTTGAACATCAGCAGCCGCGTCGACTCGGGAAGCACGGCGTTCAGGCGGCCCGTATAGCGAACCTCACAGCGGGCGACGAGCAGGCGCACGGCGCGGACCGTACTGTCCCGTTCGGACGTGTCCCGGGGCTGTTCCCGCCGAGCTACACGTGCGCCAGCACGCGGTCGAGCGGCCGCGGGACGCGCTCGAGGTCGAGAGCTTCCACCAGGAGCACGGCGTAGCGCTGCTTGCGGTTCCACATGAAGCCGTGCAGCTGCTCCTCGAGCGGCCTGGCGCGGTGCGCGAGCTGCTTCTGGTAGGTGCGGAACGCGCGCAACTCGCCCTGCTCGGCGAGCACGCGCTCCATCCCAACCGGCCCCACCGCCCGAGTCAGCTCGTCCTCGAGGTCGCGCGTGCAGGCGTAGAACCCGACGGCCTCGAGCTCGCCGCGATCCTTGCACCCCAGCGCGCGCAAGAAGTGCCGCTCCTCCCCGACGTCGTAGAGCCCCGCGAGTCGAACGTCCCGGTACTGCCGAAGGCGGCGTGACAGGCTCCCGTAACCGCCCATCGGCACGATCGCGACGCCCTCGGCCTCGAGATCGCGGCCACGGCGACGGGCAAGCGTCTCGACGGCGCGACGGTCGCTCGTGCCCTCGACGAGCACGACTCCGTGCAGCTGCATTCCTGCATCAGATCAGGTCGGCGACGAACCACGGCGCGCACCGTACGGCCGTTTCGGACGTGTCCCGGGGACTGTCCCCGGGACACGTCCGAGCGGGCGGATGACTCAGTCCTCGGCCGGCTCCTCGTCGTGCTGGCGATGCCGCCTGCGCCGCATCGTCGCCCCCGCGGCCAGCCCGACGGCGCCGGCAGCGATCAGCGCCTGCCGCTTCCGGCTCCGCTTCGGCTGGGAGCGCCGGATCTTCAGCTGCATCTCGACCGTCCTTTCCAGGTCGCCTACAACGGTGCGCTCGCTGGACCATATACGCGCCTGCGAGACTTGGCGCATGCCCGGCCGGATCGCCTGGATCACCGTCGCCCCCGTCAAGGGAATGGCGCTCGAGCCACGCTACGCGGTCAAGCTCGAGCCGTTCGGCGTCATGGAGAACCGGCGGTTCCACGTGATCGGCAACGGCGGCCGGCTGCTGAACGGCAAGCAGCTCGGGGAGCTCCAGCAGATCGCCGTGAAATGGAACGAGGCCGATTCGACGCTCGTTTTCTCCTTCCCCGACGGAACCGTCGCCGAGGGCACGGTCGAGGTGGGCGAGCCCGTGACGACCAACTTCTTCGGGCGCGACGTCGACGGACGCCTCGTCGTCGGGCCCTGGTCGGGGGCGATGACCTCGTTCGTCGGGCGGGAGCTGCGGCTGGTCCAGTGTGTCGAGGCTGGCGCAGGAGTCGACCGCGGCCGCGCGGCTGTGTCGATCCTCTCCACGGGATCGCTCGAGGCCATGCGCAACGCGGCCGGGATCTCCGAGCCGGTCGACCCGCGCCGCTTCCGAATGCTGTTCGGTGTCGAGGGGATCGGCCCGCACGAGGAGGACGAGTGGATCGGACACAACGTCCGCGTCGGCGAGGCGGTCGTGGCAGTCGCCGGCAACACCGGCCGCTGCATCGTCACCAGCCGCCACCCGGAGACCGGCGTGCGGAACCTGCCGACCCTCGACGTCCTCGCCGAGTACCGCCACGACGTCGAGGCGACCGAGCCGCTGCCGTTCGGCGTCTGGGCAGAGGTGGTGGAGCCGGGCCGGGTCGCGCTCGGCGACGGGGTCGAACCCGAATAGCCGGCCGTGCATCCCGAGCTGGAGTCGGAGCAGGCGTACGTCGACCACGCTTATGCCTGCCTGGAGCGGATGCGCCGGCAGATGGAGCGCGCCGGCGAGGCGGGGATCGGCGAGGTGGAGGCGCTCGTCCTCGAGGCGTGGGCGGCGAAGCGGCTGGTCACCTTCGAGGACGCCGAGCGGGGCATCTGCTTCGGGCGGCTCGATCTCGACGGCGCGGTGCGGCCGCTCTACGTCGGTCGCCGCTGGGTGCACGAGGAGCAGACGCCGATCGTCGTCAACTGGCAGGCGCCGGCTGCCAGGCCCTTCTACACCGCCACGGTCGCGGAGCCGCAGGGCGTCGAGCTCAGGCGGCGCTTTCGCACCGACGGCCGCAGGCTGCTCGACCTCTACGACGAGCCGCTCGACGGCTCGGCCGGGGACGTGGTCCACGGCGTCGCCGACATCCTGCTCGAGGAGCTCGAGCGCAGCCGCGACGAGCACATGCGCGACATCGTCGCGACGATCCAGACCGACCAGTACCGCCTGATCACGCGCGAGCCGGACGGCGTCCTCGTCATCCAGGGTGGCCCAGGCACGGGCAAGACGGCGGTCGGCCTCCACCGCGCGTCCTGGCTGCTCTACACGTACCGGCGTGAACTCGAGCGGAGCGGCGTGCTGGTCGTCGGGCCGAACCCGGTGTTCATGGACTACATCGCGCACGTCCTGCCCATGCTCGGCGAGGAGCGCGTCGAGCAGCGGGCGGTGAACGAGCTCGTCGACGGGATCGACGTCGTTCGCCCGGAAGCAGCGGAGGTCGCACGCCTGAAGGGCGGCGCCCGGCTGGCGGAGGTGATCGCCGCCGCCGTCCGGGCCTTGCCGAGGCCTCCGGAGGAGCTGCTCGCGATTCGCCTCGAGGGCGCGGAGCTGCGGCTGTCGCCGGAGGAGGTCAGACGGCTGATCGGGGAGGCGCAGGCAGAGGCACCCGACCACGCCGCCGGGCGCGAGCGTCTGCGCATGAAGCTCGTGCGCGCCTTCTACGACCGCTACGCGGCCCGGCTCCGCAGCGCGGCCTACTACTCCTTCGACGACATCGAGGCGGCCCTGCGGAGCGGCGGTTTCCTCAACCGGACGCTGAACGCGCTCTGGCCGCGGACGAAGCCCGATCAGCTCGTCCGGCGCCTGTTGACGAGCCCGGAGCAGCTCGCCGCCGCAGCCGACGGCATCCTCGACGCGGAGGAGCAAGCGCTCCTCCTGTCGAGCCGCGGCCGGGGCTGGAGCGAGGCTGACCTGGCACTGCTGGACGAGGCGCGCGCGCTCCTCGACGGGTCGGATCGGGCCCGCGGCCACCTGATCGTGGACGAGGCCCAGGACCTGACACCGATGCAGCTGCGCATGCTCGCGCGTCGCTCGTCGGGAGCGGTGACGATCCTCGGCGACATCGCCCAGTCGTCCGGGCCCGTTTCGTACACCGGCTGGAACGAGCTCGTCCGGTGCCTGGCACCGAACGTGTCTCCGACGGTCGAGGAGCTCCGGCTCGCCTACCGCGTCCCTGCGGAGGTGATGGAGCTGGCGTTGCCGCTGCTACCGCTGATCGCGCCCGACGTCGCCCCGCCGATCGCCTACCGGTCGGGAGACGAGCCGCCCCGGTTCGTGCGGGCCGTGCACGACCGCCTCGTGTCGACGGCCGTGCACGAGGCGGGACGGGAAGCACTCCGGAACGGCCGCACCGGCCTGATCGCACCGGAGGCGATCCTCGCCGAGATCGAGCCGCTGCTCCCCCACCCCGAGACGGCGTTCGACGAGCTGTCGTCGCCGATCCAGGCGCTGACGCCGCGCGCCGCGAAGGGGCTCGAATTCGACCGGGTCGTGCTGGTCGAGCCCGCGGCGATCGCGGCCGGCGGGGTGGACGGCCTGCGCGCGCTCTACGTCGCGCTCACCCGCGCGACGAAGACGCTCGTCGTGGTGCACGCGGAGCCGCTGCCGCCCGAGCTCCGGGCGGCGGCGTAGCTGCTACCAGCGCGAGCGCCGTCCGCGCCGGCCCGAGTAGACGAGCTTCGCGCGGCCGGGGAGCATGCCCTCGCGCGCGAACTGCTCGCCGTGGCCGAGCCGGCCGGCGACCCGGCCCACGTCGGCCTGCTGCTCGGGCAGGACGAACGTGATTCCACGGCCGCTCCGTCCGGCCCGCCCCGTGCGACCGACCCGATGGACGTAGCCCTTGTCGTCCTCGGGCGGGTCGTAGTTGATCACGTGCGTGATGTCGGACAGGTCGAGCCCGCGGGCGGCGACGTCGGTCGCGACGAGCGTCTTCACCTTGCCGGCCCGGAACCGGCCGAGCGCGCGCTCGCGCTGTCCCTGGCTCATGTCCCCGTGGAGCGCCAGTGCCGGCACGTCGCGGGCCTGCAGCTTGCGGGCAAGCCGGTCGGCGCCGCGCTTGGTACGGACGAAGACGAGCGCCAGCTCGCGGTCGGCCTCGAGCTCCTCGATCAGCCGGTCGAGCTTGCCGTCGGCGGTCACGGCGATGAAGGTGTGCTCGACCTCGCCGTGATCCTCGCTGTCGGGCAGATGCGCCTCGACCCGGACGGGGTTGCTCGTGTACGCACGGGCCAGGTCTCCGACCTCGCCGTCCAGCGTCGCCGAGAACAGCATCGTCTGGCGGGTGCGCGGGAGCCGGCGGACGATCCGGTCGACCTGCGGCTTGAAGCCCATGTCGAGCATCCGATCGGCCTCGTCGAGGATGAGGGTGCGGACCCGGTCGAGCGAAACCTGACGGCGCTCGATCAGATCCTGGAGGCGACCCGGCGTCGCGATCAGGATGTGGGCGTCCCGTGCACGCTTGGCCTGGCTCGAGATCGGGGCCCCCCCGTACACGGCCGCTGCGCGCAGCCTCTTCTGCCTGCAGACGAGCTCGAGCTCACCCGCCACCTGGGCGGCGAGCTCGCGGGTCGGTACGAGCACGAGGACGGACGGCTTGCCGTCGTCCGCCGTCGCCCGCTCGGCGATCGGCAGGGCAAAGGCGAGCGTCTTGCCCGACCCGGTCGGTGCCTTGGCGAGCACGTCGATACCGGCGAGCGCGTCCGGGAGGACGAGCGCCTGGATCGGAAACGGCGCGACGATGCCGCGCCGCTCGAGCGCGTCTGCCACTTCGGCGCTGACACCCAGCGCACGGAAAGACTGGTCTTGCATGTTCTGTTCGACTCCTTCTGTCGTTCGAACGACACTGCCGTTCCGATGACATTGCGTTCGGGATTCGAGATGACCGACCCGAAACGCCCGAAGGAGGAACGAGAAGCTCTATCTCACGGGACGGCCCGTTGCCATCCGTGGACACACCGTAGCAGCAGAAGCGGTCGCCGATTCAAAGTTTCCGCTCTTTGCGGCATTCGGATCCGCGGGGGTCTTGTCGGACCGGGACCGATCCCCTAGGTTCCCGTGTGCAGCGAGCACGGAGCGGGAGTAAGTCGAAGCCGCATCCGAGGGTCGTACGGGGAGGGCCGCAAGGCCCGAGTCGGAAAGCCAACGGAAGCGGTGGATGAAACCGCCACCGGCTCGCTGAATCTATTGAGGAGAACCCAGGGTTCTCCGGATCGCCCTCTCCCTTGCTCGCTCGCGCCACTCGCGTTGCGGGCTGACGCGAGCCGTGACGAGCCGCTGCCGCCATGTCGACAGCGGCGGCGAATGGAGGAACCATGCAAGCAGTCGTTGACGTGGCGCTTCGACGCAGCGATGCATTGGCGCGCTCCGACTGGGACGCGGTGGCCGCGCAGCTCCACCCTTGCTTCGTCTACGTCAACGCCAACTGCAACCGCCTCGACCGCGCCGCCTACCTCGAGTTCCTGTCGGCGGGCCTGGTCCGCTGGAACGCACAGACGCTCCGCGACGTCGCCGTCACCGCCACCGGTGCGGTCGCCGTCTTGACCGCGACCGTCGTCGACGAGGTCGAGCACCAGGGCGAGTCGGCCAGGTGGGAATTCGTCACCACGCAGACCTACGTTCTGGAGAGCGGGGCGTGGCTCTATCTCGCGTGCCACACGGCCGTTCCCGTCGTCTAGAGGCGGACGACGAACCAGCCGTTCACGTTGTCGCAACGAACGACGGCCGGGCCCTCGTGGACATAGCTGTAGACGGGTAGGCGACGAGCACGGCGAGAAGCGCGGCGGACAGCGCGCCCCCGCTCAGTGTTGCCGGAACTCGTGGAACGCCTCGAGCAGGCCGGCGCGAAACTCCGGAACCAGATCCTCTGCCGTGATCGTGCCGGCGACCCGGATCGTTGCCTCGATCTGCTCCAGGTAGTGCGTGCAGTGCGGGCAGCCCGCCAGGTGCGCCTCGAACGATGCAAGCAGCGGCGCGTCCATCGCCCCCTCGAGGTAGTCGGTGACCAGCTCGACGATCTGCTGGCAGGGAAGGTCTCTCGTCGCGGTTGTGCTCATGCATCCTCCAGGTACCGCTCGAGCGCGGTCCGCACTTTCGCCCGGGCCCGGTGGAGCAGTACACGTTGATTCGTCTCGGAAAGGCCGAGGACGTTGCACGCTTCCTCGGCCGACAGCCCCTCCACGTCGCGAAGGGTGATGACCGCGCGCTGGTTCGGCGGCAGCGCCGAGATCGCCTGCTCGACGCGGGCGCGGGTCTCGCCGGCCAGCAGACGCTCCTCGGGCACACCGCGCGGCGGCGTCGCCCACGCCCCGCCGCGTGCGAACCGCTCGACCGCCACGGCCGTCTGGTCCTCGTCGCCGTCCGATGCGAGCGACGAGAAAGGCAGGGTCCGCCCCTCCCGCTGTCCTCGCGTCTTCGCCTTGTTGGTCAGGATCCGGAACAGCCACGTCTTCAAGGACGAGCGGCCCTCGAACCGCTCGATGCCGGTCAGCACCGCGAGCCACGTCTCCTGAACGACCTCCTCCGCGACGGCCCTCGACGACACGTAGAGCTGGGCGAGGCGGAGGAGGGAAGGCCCGTACTTGTCCACGAGCGCGGCGAAGGCCCGCTCGTCGCCGGCCCGAAGCGCGTCGAGGAGCGGCGCGTCCTCGTCCGGTGGGAGCGACACCGTCACGCCTCGCGACCCTAACGGGCACGCCGTCGGACCGCGCTGCGAGAATCGCGTTCCCGATGAGCGCCCTCCCCCAACGACTCGCCTCCGCGGCCAGGCCGCACGGCCAGCTCGAGCTGATCTGCGGCCCGATGTTCAGCGGCAAGAGCGAGGAGCTGATGCGCCGCCTGCGGCGCGTCGGATACGCGCGCAAGACGGCGATCCTGGTCAAGCCGGCCATCGACGACCGCTACTCGGTCGACGAGGTGGTCAGCCACGAGGGCCAGCGCATGGCCGCGCGAGTCGTCCGCACGCCGGAGGCGATCATGCAGCTCGCCGCCGGCGCCGACGTGGTCGGCGTCGACGAGGGCCAGTTCCTCGACGACTCGCTGATCGACGTCTGCCAGGAGCTCGTCGACCGCGGCGTGCGCGTCCTGATCGCCGGCCTCGACCTCGACTACCGGCAGCAGCCGTTCGGCCCGATGCCGCGCCTGCTCGCGATGGCCGACGAGGTCGCGAAGCTGAAGGCGGTCTGCCACTCCTGCGGCGAGGCGGCCATGTTCACGCAACGCCTCGTCGACGGCGAGCCGGCGCCGTTCAGCGGCGAGACGGTGGTGATCGGCGGGCTGGACTCGTACGAGGCGCGCTGCCGCACGTGCTTCCAGCCCGGCTAGAGACGGCGCGGCCCGCGACGCGGGCCGTATCGATCAGGGCTGTGACCCGAAGGGGCAGAGGCCGCCGTTCATTCGGCCGCCGTTCATTCGGCTGTCGCGCCCGGTCAATGAGCCCGCGTCACTGAGATCAGCTGGTTCCGTTCACTTCCGCCCTTGACGGTCAGTTCCGTCACGGTGCCGACGCCGCGGACGTAGAGCTTGTTGTCGACCACGCCCGGCTCGAGCGGCGTCGTCTCCTCCGTCAGGACCGAGACGGGCGCCCCGGAGACCGAGCGGATCACGGCCGCGACGCGGAAGCGATCCTCGGCGTGGCGCCGGTAGTACTCCTGCCGCCCGGACTGACCGACGTGGGGTTTTGCCGGCATGTAGATCCCCGGCTCGGCGCCGTCCCGGCCGGCCAGCCATGTCCCTTCCCTGCTGGTGATGCGGCCGTTCCGGTCGAGCTCGGCGGTGTCCTCGCCGAAATACCAGACGTTGCCCTGGCGGTCCTGCGTGTACCAGTCCGTCGTCCGCTCACGCAGCTTGCCGCCGATGTAGAGCCGATCGGACACGTCGATGCAGGGCGCGCCGTCGATGGTCGTGGTCCGGTGCGTGACCACCATCACGTCGCGCGAGGGCCGGCCGTCCTTGACGCCGACGTACTCGTAGCGGGTGCCCGGCTTCAGCGGGAACCAGGGGTTGGTCACCCGTGCCGTGAATCCGTGTGGGCTGCCGCCGCCCGCGGCCGCAGCGACGCCAAGAGCCGAGGCGATTCCCGCAGCGGCCAGAGCGATTGTCAGGTGCACGTCGATCCCTCCTCGTTGCGTGACGCCGACCACGCTAGGGCGGCCGGATGAACCGCTGATGACGGCGGCTGTCATGTGCCATTCATGACGATTCGTCACGATTGGGACATGCGGGTGCTCGTGGTCGAGGACGAGCTGCGGATGGCGAGCCTGATCCGGCGAGGCCTCGTCAAGGAGGGCCTGGCCGCCGACGTCGCGCCGAGCGGCGAGGAGGCGCTCGTGTTCGCCGGCGCCCACCCGTACGACGCGATCGTCCTCGACGTGATGCTCCCTGGGCTGAACGGCTTCGAGACCTGCCGGCGGCTGCGCGAGGCGGGGATCTGGTCGCCGGTGCTGATGCTGACCGCGCGTGACTCCGTCGAGGACCGCGTCGCCGGGCTCGACACCGGAGCCGACGACTACCTGGTCAAGCCCTTCGCATTCGCGGAGCTCCTGGCCCGGCTGCGGGCGCTCGCCCGCAGAGGAGAAGCCGAGCGGCCGACCGTACTCGAGGTCGGTGACCTGAGACTCGACCCGGGCGCGCGCGAGGTCCGGCGGGCGGGCGTCCGGCTCCACCTGACCACGAAGGAGTTCTCGCTGCTCGAGGTCTTCATGCGACGGGCCGGGCAGGTGCTCTCGCGCTACGACCTGCTCGAGAGCGCCTGGGACTTCGCGTACGAGAACCGCTCGAACGTCGTCGACGTCTACGTGCGGCGGCTGCGTGCGAAGATCGACGAGCCCTTCGGGCGACACTCGCTGGAGACGATCCGCGGCGCGGGCTACCGGCTGCGCGACGGCGACGGCTGATGGGACGGACGCCGATCAGGATCCGGGTGGCGGCCGCCTTCGCGCTGGCGACCGCAGTGGTGCTGGCGGCGACGAGCTGGTTTCTGTACGCGCGGTTGGAGTCGCACCTCGCGCTGGCCCTCGACCGCGACCTGCGCCTGCACGCGCAGGATCTGACGGCGCTCGTGCGCGATCCGGGCTCGTCGATCGACGTTGCCGAGGCCGGCAAGCTGATCGAGAGCGGCGAGAGCTACGCGCAGCTCCTCGACCGGCAGGGCCGGGTGCTCCAGGCGACACCGCCGCTAGGGTCGGCACGCCTGCTGACACCGACGGAGCTGGCGCTCGCCCGTCTGCGGACGACGTTCGCGAACCGGCCGCGGACGCCCGGCCTCGACGAGCCCTCGCGGCTGCTCGCGACGCCGGTCGAACGCGACGGCCGGCGTCTCGTGCTCGTCGTCGGGGCCACCCGCGAGAACGACCGGGAGACCCTCGCGAGCTTCCGGGACGAGCTGCTGATCGCAGGCCCGGTCGCGCTCGTCCTGGCCACGCTCGTCGGCTACCTGCTGGCCGGCGCCGCGTTGCGCCCGGTGGAGCGGATGCGACGGCGGGCGGCGGCGATATCCGCGGAGACGCCGGGGGAGCGGCTGCCCGTGCCGGAGACGAGGGACGAGGTCGAGCGGCTCGGGAAGACCCTGAACGAGATGCTCGGCCGCCTGGAGGCGGCCCTTGCCCGCGAGCGCGACTTCGTCGCCGACGCGGGCCACGAGCTGCGCACCCCGCTCTCCCTGCTGCGCACCGAGCTCGAGCTCGCTCTCCGCCATGCGGAGTCGGAGGATGAGCTCCGCGAGGCCGTGCGGCGGTCGTCGGACGAGGTCGAACGGCTCAGCCGGCTCGCCGACGACCTCCTGCTGGTCGCGGGCTCGGACGGCGGCAAGCTGCCCCTGCGGGTCGAGCACATGCCGGCCGCCGAGCTGCTCGCGTCCGTCGCCCGCCGCTTCGAGTGGCGCGCGGAGGAGACCGGCCGGTCGGTGCGGGCGGTCGCAGCCGGCCCCGGCGTCAGCGTTCGGGGGGACCGGATCAGGCTCGAGCAGGCACTCGGGAACCTGGTCGACAACTCGCTGCGCCACGGCGACGGGTGCGTGCGGCTCCGGGCCACGCAGGTCGACGGTGTCGTCGAGCTGCACGTCGCGGACGAGGGATCCGGGTTCCCTCCCGCGTTTCTCGACTCTGCCTTCGAGCGGTTCTCGCGCCCCGATGCGGCTCGGGCGGGCGGCGGAACGGGGCTCGGGCTGGCGATCGTGCGCACGATCGCGGAGGCCCACGGCGGCGAGACGCATGCGGCCAACCGTGAACGAGGCGCCGACGTATGGCTCGTGCTGCCGGCAGGCTAGGTCAGGCGGCTTCTTCGAGGCCGAACGCCTCGCCGGCCGTCTCCCCCGTGCCTGTCGAATGCCGCAGCGGCATCTCGCGGAGCAGCCAGGTGAGCAGGAAGGCGGCGACGCCCACCACGGCGCCGACGACGAAGACCGGCTGGAGCGACGCGGCGAAGGCGGAGACGTACGCGTCGTGGATGCCCGGCGGCAGCTGGGCGACGGCCTCCGGGTTCGCCGTCTTCGGCAGCTGGACCCCCGGCAGCCGGTCGGCCAGGTTCACGCCGAGGCGGTTGGCGAAGATCGCGCCGAACAGCGCGACGCCGATCGATCCGCCGATCTGCCGGAAGAGCATCGTGCCGGAGGTGGCCACCCCCATCAGGCGGTGGTCGACGGAGTTCTGGACGGCAAGGACGAGCACCTGCATGACCATGCCGATGCCGATCCCGACGACGAGCATGTACGCGGACGCTGTCCACGTCGAGCTGCCCGGGCCGAGTCGCGAGAGCAGCAGCAGTCCGACGCTCATCACGGCCGTGCCCACGATCGGGAACACCTTGTAGCGCCCGTACTTGGAGATCAGCTGGCCGCCGATGATCGAGGCGGTGAGCACGCCGAGCATCATCGGCGTCAGCTGGAGCCCCGAGCCGGTCGGGCTCTCGCTCTTCACGATCTGCAGGAATACCGGCATGTAGACGATCGCCCCGAACAGCGCCAGGCCGACCGCGAAGCCGATCGCGCTGGAGGCGACGAACACGCGGTTCCGGAAGAGCGAGAGCGGCATGATCGGCTCGGTCGCGCGCCACTCCGCGAGCACGAACAGCGGCAGCAGCACGACGGCCAGCACCACCAGGACGACGATCGGCGTCGAGCCCCAGGCGTACGTCGTCCCGCCCAGGCTGATCATGAGGATCAGCGCGGAAAGGCCGCCCGTGAGCAGTGACGCGCCGAGCCAGTCGATCTTGTGCCGCACGCGCTCGACCGGCGCATGGAACACGACGCCGATCACTCCGAGCGCGACGACGCCGATGGGCAGGTTGACGTAGAAGATCCAGCGCCAGGACAGGTGGTCGACGAAGAACCCGCCGAGCAGCGGGCCGATCACGGTCGCCACGCCGAAGACGGCCCCGATGAAGCCCTGGTAGCGGCCGCGCTCGCGCGGCGCGACCACGTCGCCGATGATCGCGACCGTGGTGATGATCAGTCCGCCGGCGCCGATGCCCTGGACGGCGCGGAAGGCGATCAGCTGGCCCATGTTCTGGCTCAGGCCGCACAGGGCCGAGCCGGCGAGGAAGATCACGATCGCGAGCTGGAGGACGAGCTTGCGGCCGTAGAGGTCGCCGAGCTTGCCGTAGATCGGGCCGGAGACGGTCGAGGTCAGCAGGTACGCGGTCACGACCCAGGAGAGATGCTGGATCCCGCCCAGGTCGCCGACGATCGTCGGCAGCGCCGTCGCGACGATCGTCTGGTCGAGCGCCGCGAGCAGCAGGACGAGGACGAGCGCCCCGAAGATCACCCGAATGCGCTGCTTCTCGGCGGTCACGCGGCCGCTCTCCGTCGGTGGTAGCGCTCGCGCAGCGCGTCGATCGCACGCTCGAGCCGGCGGCCGGCGAGCGGCGCCACCTCCTGCGGCGTCGCCGACTCGGGCCGCATGCCGTCGAGGAGGATGCGCAGGTGGCGCCGCCAGACGTTCGGCGCGATCCCGGCCGTCGCCTCGAGCACGGGCGCAAACGACCACATCGCCAGCGAGAGATCGCCGACCGTGAGGTCGTCCCGGACCGCACCCTGCTCGCGGGCGCGCTCGACCAGCTGCTCGAGCAGTGGGAAGATCAGCCGCCGCCGCTCGGCGATGCCGGGGGCGCCGCCCTGGCGGAGAAAGAGACCGCGCAGAGGAAGGTTGCGGGCCTGCAGCCCGAGCACGCGCTCGAGAAACGAGACCAGCCCGGCCCACGCGTCCTCCGCGGCCGCGGCCGCCTCGGCCGCAGCGATCACTTCCTCGATGTGCTCGGCAAAGATCTCCTCGGCGAGCGCCTCGCGCGACGGGAAGTGGCGATAGAGGGTGCCGATCCCCACGCCCGCTCGGCGGGCGACCTCCTCGAGCGAGGCATCGGGGCCTTGCTCGGCGAAGACCTCGCGGCCGGCCGCGGTCAGCTTGGCGCGGTTCCGGACGGCGTCGCGGCGCAGTTGCGTCATCCCGCCAGGCTAGCAGAAACGGAGGCTCCCTCCGTTTTGTCGGGTTCACACTCGCCAAACCGACGCCCGGCGCCGCGCGTACCCACCCCTGATGAAAGGAGGTCTCATGCGGCACATCACACTCGTGGCGATCGCCCTCGCGCTGCTCGCGACGCTCGTCCTCGCCGGCTGCGGCGGAGGCGGCGGCTACTAGAAGCCCGCTGGAAGTCGGCCGCCGCGCCCTAGTCGAGCTCGGCGGCGACCTCACCGTGGGCGGCCGCGTGCTGCGGCGCTCCGCCGGGGCGGAGCAACAGCCCGGCGATCGCGGCGGCGCCCACCGCGAACACCGTGGAGACGACGAAGGCCAGCTGGTAGCCGCCCGTGAGCGCGGCGAGCTCGCTCGACCCGGAATCGCGGAGGTTGCCGGTGCGCCAGTCGGCGAGACTGGCGAGCACCGCCAGCCCGAGCGCCCCGCCCATCATGAACGCGGTGTTGACGATCCCGGACGCGAGCCCCGACTGCTCGGGCCGGACGTCGCTCATCGCAGCGAGCAGCACCGGGTTGAACGCCATGCCGGCGCCGATTCCGAGCAGGATCATGCTGGGCAGGATGTTCACGGCGAAGGTGCCGTCGGCCGGGGCGAACGAGAGCAGGATCGAACCCGCGGCCGCGAACCCGAGCCCGGTGACGAGCGGCGGCTTGATCCCGAAGCGCATCACGAGTTTCGCCGAGAGGCCGACCGAGAAGAGGCCCATGATCACGTTGGCCGGGAGAAAGGCGAGGCCGACCTGCAACGGGCTGTAGCCGAGCACCAGCTGCATGTAGAGCGCGGAGAGGAAGAACCACGCGAACATCGACGCCGCCCAGAGGATCCCGACCAGGTTCGAGGCCCAGATGTTGCGGAGC
>Ga0105245_10002682_pt1 | contig 16012 bp, 9 predicted proteins | sample KBSM54metaG_FD_81523 | JGI IMG/M metagenome (GOLD analysis project Ga0105245, IMG submission 81523) | Miscanthus rhizosphere microbial communities from Kellogg Biological Station, Michigan, USA - KBS M5-4 metaG | ecosystem: Host-associated > Plants > Roots > Rhizosphere > Soil | place: Michigan...
CTGCCTTCGCATCTTGGTTGGGCCACAGAGGATCGGAGCCTGTTTGGCGATTTTTCAGCGTGAGCCTGAAATCGGCACATTTCGCCCCGATCGCGTCTGCGAAACGCTGGATGGTGCGCCCTTTGCTCTTGCATCTGCAGATTTCAACCGCGACGGCAAGGCCGACCTCGTTGTAAGCACCTACGTGCGACTGAATTAGAGCGGAACGCCCGTGACGGGCGCAAGGCCGCGACTGGCAACACTGATTTCGATAGGCGAAAGCTTTTACTGGTCTTCGAGCGTGAACTGGAGCAATATCGCAACGACGTCCTTGCAGATCATGGACCTGAACGATGATGGTAAGCCAGATGTCGTGGCCGAGGGCGCATTCCTGTTCGAAAATGATGGCAACGGGGTTTTCAAGGCCCCACAGATCTTCGCAACGGGCGCACAAAACACATTGGTGCCGTTGATCCACCGCGGATCACTGCCGGCGCTTTTCTACGTAAATGGCGGAAACATCGATTACCGCCTGAACACGAGTCCCAAATAGCGCCCCTCAATAAGGCATGACCTACACAACTAATACGTGCGCAAACGACAGGTCCTGATCACAGCAAAAAAACGCGCTCTCCAGAGCGCGTGGGAATCTCATGCTTTTCTGTTGACAAGTGACTTACATGGAGGCCGGTCACTCACCCACTTTAGAAAAAATGTAGCAGGGCATAGCGACGAAAAAGACGCTATTCATAGCGGAGTGCAGCTGCGGGATCGACCTTCAAAGCACGCATCACAGGAGCGAAGCTCGCGAGGATCGCGACAAGCGCAACAAAGCATGTGAGCCCGCCAAATATCCACGGATCGTAGTAGGAAACGCCATAGAGAAAGTCATTCATTTCGGGGGACGTGAGCGTACTGTGGAAAAAACCTGAAAGCCCTGCTCCGCTTGCGATTCCAATCATTGTTCCAGTGATAACAGGTCGCAATCCCGGCAGCGCAACACCGCGTAGAACGTCACCCGCCGTCGCCCCCAGAGCCATACGCACACCGATCTCCTGCCTTCGCTGGCTCACTATGAATGCCATCCGGGAGTGCCTGCATCATCTGCGATGTCCTAACGTTGGTGCACCATTCTGCCCGATGTATTCAATGACGAGTTCTGTTGCCGAACTACATGAGCCACAAATCGGCGGGATGAAGGCTGGTACATGACATCGGTGTGATCCCGCGCTAACGAAGGAGGTTGCATATTTCGTTCCGCTGTCGGAGATCACATCGCCCATCGGTTGTTGAAGCATGCGGATTTGCGTCTCGTCGTCTAATGGCGCAGTCATGTGTTGGATCCAGGTGGTTCTGATCTGACGATTACTGCTTCGTCTTGGCGGCCGAAATTCGTTGCCTGCTTCGAGCCTGAACTGTCAGCTCAAGAGCGGCCTGGGTTATTGGATCATCGGGCTTGAGTGCTTTCGCGGCCAGCAATTCCTTTTCGCCGTTGTCAAGGTCGCCAGCCTGGCACTCGATAATTCCGAGTTTCCTGAAAAGGTCAGCTTTTGCGGCGCATTCACCGCAGGCGGCGATTGCTTCTTTCATCTGCTGGATCGCTGCAGGCCAGTCGTGAGCGGATGCCGCTTCGATGCCGTTGTTCGCAAGAGTATCCGCCCTGTCCAGGATGCGCCGCTCCTTCTGAACGGCCAGATAGCGGGCCATCAGAGTCTCGGATTCAGCCCGATCAGCAGATTGGATCGCACGTGCGAGACTGATCAGCGCCTGAGCAAATTTAGGATCGACCTCGATTGCCTTGCGCCACGCGATGAAAGCCTTCGAGGTTTCCGACATCTTCTCGAGAGATTGACCGAGCAGATACCACGCCATTGCGTTTCGTGGCTGCAGTTCGACGGTCGCTTTAAACTGGTTGGCTGCAAGCGCGTAGTCGCCATTCTGCTTCTCGATGAGGGCGAGGAAGTATCGAGGCTCGGGCATTTTTGCATCGAGCTTGCAGGCGGTCTCAAACTCAGAGAGCGCTTCCTTGCTGCGACCCACATCGTACAGAATTCGTCCGCGATAGAAATGGGCCACGGCGGACTGGGGAGCAAGGCGGACCGCCTCACCGGTCTCGTCCAGGGCGGTGGGTAAGTTGTAACTGGCTGAGAGCGCAAGCGCGAGGTCCAAATGGGCTGCGGCCGAATTGGGTGCCAGATCCGCTACCTGTTGAAGGAAACTGATTCCCTCGGCAACCTTTCCCATTTTCACTTCCGCTTTACCAACCGTTGTCAACGTTGCGGGATCCTTTGGCGCGAGCGCGACCGCTTTTTCGAGTTCCTTCTCAGCGTCGAATTTCCTGTTTTGCTGGGCAAGGATCAACCCGAGGTTCAGATGGCCCTCCTTGTAGTTCGGATCGTCCTCCACGGTCTGGCCGAGGAGTTTCTCCGCCGAAGTCAAGTCCCCTTTCTTCGCGTAAAGCATCGCGAGATTTCCGCGCGCCTCTACGAGTCCTGGTTGCAGGTCAAGCGCAGATTCAAACCGCTTCTGCGCGGATTGCGTTTCTCCTTTGGCCAGTTCGAGGCGGCCTAGTTCGGCTTGGATCTTCGCCTGTTTCGGATCCATATTGACCGCATTTCGGAGAGTGTCTTCGGCACTCTTCATATCGTTCGTGGCCTCAAGTGCGAGTGCGAGGTTATAAGCCGTCCAGGCACTGTTCGGCATCTCTTCGAGCATGTGGCGGTAGATCTGGACTGCTTCAGTTGCCTTCCCGGATTGCAGCAGATCGTTGGCCTTGGTGCCCTCCGCCGCCAACTGACTACTCAGGGATTCTTTGTTCTGTTCTTTACGCAGTTGCTCAACGATCTGCGCTGATTCCTGCGTCTTGCCAAGCGAGCGCAGTACCGCAACAAGTTGGTATTTTGCAGCTCTATCCCCGGGTTTCAGCGCGACAGCCTTCTGAAGATGTGGGAGCGCCAGTCTCGGTTTTCCCATGCGTCCCAGAAGGACCCCAAGCTGATATCGAGCCTCAAAGTCGTCGGGCATCCGAGAAGCGCCGAGTACAAGTTCCGGCTCCGCCTTCGCGTAATCGCCGAGTTGCTGATACACGGTGCCAAGCATGACGTGCCCTGAGGCATCGTTTGGTTTCTTTCGCACGTAGTCACGCGCAGGCGCGAGCGCCTCGGTATATGCCGATGTGTCGATCAGGGCTTTGACCTGTGCGGCAAGAGCAACCACATCGCCAGGCTCCCGACGGACCACCTCATGGTATTCGTCGGCGGCTTCGCGATCACGACGCTCGTTTGCATAGATGTTGCCAAGAGCAAAGTGTGCAGCTGTCAATTCGGGGAAGCTCTTGGTTAAATCCGTTAAGAGCTGGATGGCGTCCGCAACATCGGCTCCCACCAACGGCGGAATTCCATTTGCCTGCCGCGCCTTGGCAGCTTTGTAAGTAGCCGTTGCCAAAGCGAGCCGCATATCCGGAGCGTCCGGCTGAATGGTGAGAGCCTTCCGCCACAAATCAACGGCAGGGTCATATCGTCTCTCCCTCACAAGGACCTGCGCCATCCCGTCCATTGCGCACACAGATTGTGGATCCGCAGCCAATGCCTTGCGAAATTCAGTTTCAGCCTCGGCTGGTTCAGTGAGAGAAGACCCTATTGCGCAATGCGCTTGTGACAATGCTGGATCGTATTGCAGGGCGAGTCGGAACTCACCGATCGCAGCGACTGTCTGATTTTGATTTAGCAGAACAAGCCCAAGATCGAAATGTGCCTCTGCCGAGCGGGGATCCAGATGCAAAGCATGTTTGAAAGCCGCGACTGCACAGTTGGAATCTCCCTTTTGGGCGAACCAGACTCCTATCGCGTTATAGACTCTGGCGGGAGGCGTGCCGGCTGGCGACTGGGCCGCCGAAGCCGGCGGCTTGCAGGTACTCGGGAGTTGAGCTTGCGCGGATATTCCTAGCCCGAGCAGGAACACACTACAGCCGATAAGTGATCGCTTCACGACGAATCCAGTCCGCTTGATCCGCTTCATTGTTGAGTGGTGCTGCGGGGTTCAACTACTTCGAGTATGCGATTCGCATTCACAGTGTGCAATAGCTGGTGCGTACCCGATGGCCAGCGAATTTCTATCTCCTTGATCACGCGCGAGCTTCCCAGACCGAAGTGGACGCGCGGGTCGCTGGAAGCCGCATAGCCGGTACTGGTAGTTGCCTCGTTGTACAACATCCTGCCATCGTCTGTGGTGATTCGAATTCTTGCGCCGATACCCATCCGGTTGCTCTTTGTTCCAACAAGTTTGATCAGAATCCAGTGATTACCCGTCTGCGTCACATTGCGGAAGACACTGACCGGAGCGCCGAGAGCCGTCACCACCAGGTCCATGCGTCCATCGTTGTAAAGATCACCAAACGCGAGTCCTCGATGCGGTGCCGGTCGAGTGAAGTCGGGTCCGGCGGTCGCGCTCACATCTTCGAATTGGGAGTTCCCAAGGTTGCGAAAGACGGTGTTAGGCTCAGAATAGCTAAAATGGCGTGAAATCTCACCGATGTTGTCCATTACATTGCTGCGGGCTACCACCAAGTCTTTCCATCCATCGTTGTCGAGATCGACGATGGCATTCGACCAGCCTGACATTGCCCTGGTGAGATTCGCAACCCGGCTGTCCCGACCCGCATTGCGGAACTGTCCCTTACCGTCGTTGATCAACAACGGAAACGTTTCGTTCTCGATCGCGGTATGCCAGAGATCCGGTAACCCATCGTTATTCAGATCCCTGAAATCCGCACCCATCCCTGCCAATGAGGTTCCCTCGTCGTTGTAGGCCACGCCGGCCTGAAAACCTACTTCTTCGAATCTCTTTCCACCGAGATTGCGAAACAGCAAATTCGGGCTATTGTCGTTGGCAACAAAGACGTCGAGAAAGCCGTCGCCGTCGTAATCCGCAAAGACGACACCCATTCCCTTTCCGAGCACGGATGATATCCCGGTCTCGGCGGACACATCGGTGAACGTGCCATCTCCGTTATTCCGGTACAGGGTGTTGGGCAGCGGAGCAAAGCTGCCGGGGTGACAATAACCGCGGCCGTTCAAGCCCACGCAAACGGGTTCGTAACTCGGATTCCATTGGCAGTAGTTTGCAACAAACAAGTCGAGCAGCCCGTCATTGTTGTAGTCGAACCAACCGGCCGCGATTGACCACATCTTGCGGCCTTTATACAGCGCGCCACCCAAACCCGCTTTCACAGTGACATCGGTGAAAGTGCCGTCACCATTGTTGTGAAGGAGCTGATTCCCGTTGACATTAGCCAGGAACAAGTCGGGAAAGCCGTTGTTGTCGTAGTCGCCTACAGCAACTCCCATTCCGTATCCGGCTCCGGCGACTCCGGCCCGCTCGGTAACATCAGTGAACGTTCCATCGCCATTGTTGTGAAAAAGACGGTTCCAGTACTTTGGACTCGTCTTCACCAGGGACGGCATCTCAGCGCCGTTGACCAGATAGATGTCGAGGAAACCATCTCCGTCGTAGTCGAACAACGCTATACCTGCGGGCATTGTCTCGGGCTGATGTTTCTCTGGTGTAGGGCAGTTCTCCACAACAAAATGCACGCCCGCTTTTGCGGCGATGTCCTCGAATCTGATGTTGGAAGGAAGTGCCGCACTTGCGGATGGATTGAGAAGGAAAGGTTGACTGCGTGGCGATCGCAGCCATGGAAGCATGAGTTGGGGAATGAGCATACCAGCCCTACGCATGAAACGGCGCCGGGTTTTGTCGATCATCGAAGGAGGATCAGTGGCCTTAGGCGGAGATGAGGATCTTGGCAAATGTATCTCCTCAAGTACGACGGAGCTAAGCATTAGGTTCAGGAGAACAAACGCATTCGATTCGTCGTGACCTCTCCAAGCAGATTGAACGAGCTAAAACAAGAATATCGCCGCGACTTTGCGCCCGGCGATATCTTTACTGTGCAGTACCCGGGTCTCATTCACAACCGCAAACAAAGACCCGGGCGCAGCATCGTTACAAAGCTAGTAATAGAGTTTCAGACTCATCTGCAACTCTCGCGGCGCGTTCCATTGGCTGGTGATTTGTCCGAAATTCGTGTCGTTGATGGTCGAGTCCGGCGGATTAAAGACAACATTGTTAAAGAGGTTGAAGGACTCGGCGCGGAACTCAAAGTATCGTTGCTCTCCAAGCCCCAGGTGGAACTGGCGGAAGATAGAAAAATCAACATTGTTCCAATGCTGCCCGACCCATGGGTTCACTTTTTCGTTGCCATACGTGTAGGGCGCTTGTTGAGCAAAGGCGTCTGTATTGAACCATTTCTGCTGCGTATGGATACCAGATCCACTGTTCGGGTTGCCAACGACGTCGACGCGCTGCTGGTTGCAGCAACCCACATTTTCTGGATCGCTGTTGGTGGTGATGGTGTATGGCTTCCCCGAGGTGACTTGCACAATGCCGTTGATGGACCATCCTCCAGCCAACGTAGAGACCAGTCTGGAAGCAGATTTGTTGTACGGCGAGTCGGCCGTGAATGCCACTGAAAAGACGTGTTTCTGATTGAGATCAGAGGTACCGTAATCGCCGGCTTTGTTATACGGATTCGTCGAGTCGCAGCTTGCCCCGAGGTTGCAGCCGTCTGCGTCTGAATGCGAAAGCGTATAAGCGGCCAGGAAACTAAGCCCATGGACGGGACGTTTCGTGACGGTGACTTGCAGCGCGTTGTAACGGCTGTTGCCCACGCTCTGGTCAAACCATTGTTGAAGCATGTACGGATAGGGCCGTCGCGATTGGATGTCGCCAGGTCCTGGTTGGGGAACGTTCAAGACCGGACCCCAGTCCTCATGTCTGCCGTTTGAACCTACGTAATTGGCATCGAGAGTCATATTGCTTGGCAGCTCCCGCTGGATACCGACATTCCACTGGTCGAAGACCGGAGTCTGGAAGTTCGGATCTACCATCCACTGGCTCACCTGGCTAAAGTCGTTGATTGGATAAACGATTGATCCGCCGCTGCCAAATTGCAGAGGATCGGCCGCAGTCACAGTGGGAATGTTGGTATTCAGACCGTTGTTTTGGATGGTGGCAACTGCCGGCCAGTTCCCCCCGAAGTTCTGCGATAGCTGCGTGATATCCGCCCACTCATCGTAGAAGCGGCTATAGGCTGCGCGAAGGACGGTTTTGTTATTGACGCGGTAGGCCAGCCCAAGTCGGGGAGCCCAATTGAAGAGCGAGTTCTTAATCACCCTCAGGGAAGGGCTCACGATAGCGTGCGCTGGGAGCCCACCCGGAGCAGGCGTGCTCGATGCAGTGTAAGTGCCGGTCGGAATACACGGTGCGCCTTGTGTCGCAGAACAGTCTGGCGGAAGTGCGTTGAGAATGTATTGGCCGGTGATCGGGTTCGCCTCTCCCGTGTAGTAGTTTCCGCCTTTACCGGTCCCATAAATCGGCGTCAACACCATGTCATCTCGGAAACCGAGGTTAATAGTAAGACGGCTGGTGGCCTTGAACTGGTCCTGGATGAAGATTCCGTTGATCCAGCCGCCGCTGGCTACTTCGTGTATGTTTCGGTAACCGGCCGCGGACGGAATACCGAGCAGCAGGGACGCCCAACTGTTTCCGCCCACGCCTTGATCTGCACCCACACCCGCGGTTTGCTTCGCTGCAAAACCGATATTGGAGTATGCGATCGGCGACGTGAAGCTGTTCGTTTCAAAATCCGCGCCAACCTTGATGGTGTGCCTGCCCAAGATTTTGGTGAATGAACCGCCGAATTGCCAGTCATCCGCCAACCCTGAGGCTTGCAACTGCGAACCACTCAACCCGACATAACCGTCCGCTGTGTACTGCGGCGCGTAATCCGTATCGTTCAGAACCGTAAAGAACGGGGACATCCCCAGTGTCTTCAACTGTCCAATAAATGCTGCGTCCTCACCGGTATGAGCTGTTCCTGTGTAGGTGTACCCGTAGTTTCTGCTAAAGTACACATCCGAGAAGGCGCTGGGGCTGAAGGTGTGAGTCCAATGTCCAATGTAGTTGTGACCTGGAACATGGATGAAAGCATTGCCAATTGTCCCTGAAGGATTTGTCTTGTACAGATCGAACTGGCTGTAACGAAACATCAGCTGATTATTGTTGCCGAAGTTCTGATCGACACGGAGCGTCCCCGAGTATTGGTCGGCTGTGGACCTTCCGGGGTAAAAGAGGTTTGATCCATTTACAGTCGTATCACCACCGGATGGAATGATTCCCTGATAGGCCGCCGAGATCGGGTCGATTCTGGACTGTGGGATACAGTTGATGTGGCCATTGCATAACGCAGTGTTGCCTGGCCCTTCGTTATACTCATCGGTAAAAGTCTGCCGCGAATACGAATTGGTTGCGGCGTTGTATGTCGTGGTTGCCGGGTCGTACAGGGTTACACCCAGGGCGCTGAAGTCACCGGAGCGCATCGCATCCGTTGCTGCCAGCGCTCCAGTTTCTGAAGCGGAGCGGTACTTGTAAGTCTCCCACGCTGCGAAAAAGAACGTGCGGCCCTTGCCGTTGTAGAGCTTTGGAATCGAGAGTGGACCGCCGATGGTTGCGCCGTACTGATTCTGCCGCAGCGGAGGCAGCGTTTTTTCGAAGTAGCCGGTCGCATCCATCACCTCGTTTCTCAGGTACTCCCAAAGGGCGCCGTGATACTGGTTGGTTCCGGATTTTGTGACCACGCTGACCGCTGCCCCGGCAGCCCCGCCATACTCGGCGAGATCATTGTGTCCCTGACTCTTAAACTCCTGAATGCCGTCTACGATCGGCGCGTAGTTATAGGTCCCCGACAACGTGTTCAGATCGTTCGATCCATCGAGTATGAACAAGTTGCTACGGTTACGGGCACCGTTCACTGCCGGGAAACTAAATTGTCCGACCGACGCACCATTCCACCCTCCCCCTCCGCCGCTGTTCTGGTCGGTGTTGAGGTTTACCGTTCCGGGTGTGATCAACAGCAACTCGGTGAAGTTGCGACCGTTGAGAGGCAGGTCGTTCATTTGATCGGGTGAGACGACTGTACCCAATTCCGAAGTCGCGGTCTGTAACGCGGGCGCTTCGGCGGTCACCGTAACGGTGCTCGTCGTTCCTCCGACATTCAGGTGGTAGTCGAAAGTCGCGGTCTGGCCAACCTGGAGGGTTACCGGCGGCTGGGAAACTGCACTAAACCCACTCGCGGAAACCTGCATGCTGTAACTGCCGGGCACGACACTCGGGAAGTTATAGACTCCGTCTGTGTTGCTGGCTGTCTTCCTCACCACTCCAGTACTTACGTTCGTGAGTTCAACCTGCGCGTTTGCGATCGCAGCGCCGCTCTGATCTTTAACGAGACCGGTGACGTTTGCGGTTGCCTGCTGAGCCATGGCGCCTGGGGCGATCAGCCCTGCAATGCTGAAGAGCATCACAAGCAGCGCACGTTGCCAGCCTAAATTTGCGTTGATTCCGCTTGCCGGTTTCATTTGGCCTCCTTAACGACAGGTTTATAGGTGAGCAAAACTGCCGGTGTTCTTAGTTTTTACGTTCTTGGGGAAATCGGGCAGAAGATAACAGGAGCGTTTTCACCAACCTCTAATTCAGCTAGCGGCACCGCTAACGTTATCGTTAACTGGCGAATGCTAGTCTTAATCTGAGTTGGCTGTCAAGGTCTTTTTGACGAGTTGTGCGGAACGGGTCTGCTTGTCTTTTCAGAGCGGATCGCGATCCATAGAATTCCGGCCTTAGGGATCCTTCCTGTTTTGAGTTCACGATTCTCACAAAAGATGATGTTCCGTCGCGGCGCCAGCCGGCTCAGGACAACCGACATCTCTCATTCTGAACTGCTCTCATTCGCGTTGATTTTCGATTCCCCAGAACGCCGCAAAGTACCTCCGCGCAGTTTCAAACGTCCGCGCAGATCGGGGACAATATCTCGCGCGTGCATTCCAGGCTGCCGTGCATGGTCCGTTCGTCGCGGCTGTAACATGTCCGACAGAGGTAAAGACGTTGCGATTCCTCCAACTCCGCCTTTCAATCAAGGGATTCCTCGCTGATGTTCAGCCTTGGAGACTCATTTTTTTCAGATCGTTCGCAGCCGGCTTATGCTCAGCGGTTTGCGGATTGCTGGTTCTCATGCTGGGCTGTGTGACCGTCCCGGTCGCCGGGCAGCAGGGGCAAGCGTCGGGCGGAGAAATGACCAATGCTGGTCCTCAGGCCGCTGTGTTCGATGGCCAGCACCGTCCAATCACAGCCGGCGGCTTCGTAAAGGCGGGTCCGGTAGTGTTTAACGATACAGCCGAACAGGCGGGGCTCTCGAAATGGCGAAATGTCACCGGTACGACGGAGAAGCGTGTGATCATCGAAGCGAAGGGCTCTGGTGTATGTCTTCTTGACTATGACAACGATGGTTGGCTCGATATCTACCTGGTGAATGGGTCGACTTTCGACGCGATGGCAGGAAAGGCGCCTTCTCCGCATGCGGCCTTGTTCCGCAACAACCACGACGGCACGTTCACAGACGTGACTGGGAATGCCGGTGTGGCGAACGACCGATGGGGAACAGGGTGTGTTGTCGGCGATTACGATAATGACGGTTGGCCAGATCTCTTTGTGAACGATGTCGGTGCCAGCCGGCTCTTTCACAACAATCACAACGGCACGTTCAGCGATCTCGCAGTGCAAGCCGGTGTCGCCCTCGACGAAGGCTCTGCCAACAAGACGATCGATCACACCGGCGCCACATTCGGAGACTATGACGGCGATGGCAAGCTCGACCTATTCGTGGCCGGCTATCTTGATTTCGATCTGAAGAATACCCTGCTCTCCGGATCCAAAACCACTGCTTACAACTTCTGCCAGTACCGCGACGTGAAGGTGATGTGTGGACCGCGCGGATTGATCGGCGGACACGAGCACTTGTTCCACAACAATGGCAACGGTACATTTACCGACGTCGGCAAAAAACTGGGAGTCGACGGTCCCAATCGCTACTACGGGCTGGATGCTTTATTTGCCGACATCAATAACGACGGCAAGCCGGACATTCTGGTGGCAAACGACTCCACTCCGAACTATCTGTTCATCAACCAGGGAAACGGCACATTCAAGGACGAGAGTTACGAAAGCGGGTTTGCGCTCAATGGGGATGGACGGGAGGCTGCCAATATGGGGCTGGCCGTCGGCGACTATAAGAACGACGGACATCTTTCGGTGGTGAGCACGACCTTCTCCGACGATTTCCCCATATTATTCCAGAACAATGGCAAGGGGGCATTCACAGATGTCAGTTACCAGACCGGGATTGCCGCGTCTTCGATCCCCTTTGTGAAATTTGGCGATGGGTTCCTCGACTACGACAATGACGGCTGGAAAGATCTGCTCATCGTCAATGGCCACGTCTATCCACAAGTCGATCAGCATCCGGAATGGGGCCAAAGCTATGCCCAGCGACCTCTGCTCTATCACAACCTGGGCAACGGCAGATTTGAGCTTGTGCCTGCCGTCGAGGGAACAGGATTGGCCGTTGTCACTGTCGGCCGCGGCGCCGCATTTGGGGACCTGTTCAATGACGGCAAGATCGACGCAGTTATCAACAGCATGGATGGAAGCCCGGTTCTACTCCGCAACGTGAATCCCGACCATCATCATTGGGTGGAGATGAAATTCGTCGGCGGCCCGAAAAGCCCTCGTGATGCGGTTGGTGCAACGGTCTATCTAACCGCAAATGGAATCCGGCAACGGGGAGACGTCCTGAGCGGCGGGAGCTATATCTCGTCGAATGATCTTCGCGTCCATTTCGGGTTAGGCGATGCAGATAAAGTTGACCAGTTGGAGATTCACTGGCCGAGCGGTAGCGTCGAAAAGATAAGGCTTCCCTTTGTTGATCGCATTTACGACATCACCGAGGACCATGGAATCACCGGCGCAATGTGCCAAGGCAAACCCTGCATCACTTCGCATTGAATCCATCGACGGCTGTGTCGATTATTTCAAGGCGCGCGGGTTATCAGTATGCGCATGCCGGAGGCTTGAAGCGCGGATCACAAGCCGGGGAGGAATCAGTTCGGTTCTGGGCCTTACCGGCACTTTCTTGCGCGCAATTTTGAGCGCGAGTTCGGCGGTATATTTGCCGATGTTCTCGCTGCCCTGGTCGACGGAAGAAAGTGGAACGCGGAGGAAGTCCGAATAGGAGAGATTCCCGCAGCCAACAACAGCTACATCTTCGGGAATGCGGACACCCGCTTCAAGAATGGCCCGCATTGCTCCCAGCGCCGAAGGATCGTTAAAGCAAAAGATGCCATCCGGGCGAGGGACAGCCGCGAGTAACCGCTTCGCAGCTTCATACCCTCCCTTCTCTCCGCGATGATCGCCTGACGCTCCCAGCGAAACTATGTGTCCCGGCAGGGGTGTCATGTTGTACACCGCAAGCGCCCTCTTGTAACCTTCCAGCCTGCCGATAGCAGTACTTACTTCGGGTCCACGAATGTGAGCTACGCGTCGGCATCCCTCCTCGATGAGGTGGGAGGTAGCCAGCACACCTACCGCTTCGTCGTCGACACCCACGAAATTGGCCTCGAGTCCCTGAAACCTTCGGTCGATCAGAATGTAAGGCGTCTTGTGTTCTTCGATCAAACGAAAGCAGTCTATCGACCACTGGGCTGACGCTACGATAATTACATCGACCCTGCGGGCAAGAAGCTGCTTGATCTCCCGCACCTCAAGTTCCGGATCATCGTCGGAGGACGAAATGAACAGGCTGTAGCCGCGACCGCTCGTCTCCGATGAGATGGCTTGTGCAATATCTGCGAAGAATGGATGCACTAGGGCTGGAACGACCAGACCTAGAGTCCAGGTTCGTCCAGTCACCAGCGAACGGGCCGCCAAGTTGGGTTGGTAATTGAGCTCCCGCATCCGGTTCAGAACGCGCTTTCGCGTGTCAGGTCCGATGTCCGGATGGTCTCGGAGCACCTTCGAAACGGTCACCACCGATAAACCGAGCTCGTTAGCGATATCTTTCAGGCGAACTGTCACTGGTTACTCCATGCCGAATCTGTAGTTTGCACCGGGCCTGCTCCTTCATCGCAGAGTGTTGGAGAGCCGCATTGTTGTTTGACGGTATCGCGTTCGGAGCCACATGAACAAACGATTTCCGTCTCTCACCTTGACTTCCCAAATTCTATCTGGTTAGATTTCATCGTTTCAGTTATCGTTTACTTCCCAAACGCGAGTCAAGTGAATGCAACCTCCCGCTGCAGCCAGGGAATCACCACTTTCGATCCATCATTCCTTCAAGGAAAGTTGGCGTCGGGTGCAAAGATGTCCGCGATCAGACTCGGAAGGTTCGATTCCGATAATGTCTCGCCTGAGACCGTCGCTTAAGCATCCGGAGATTACGAGAGAGGATGAACGGACGATGCAAAGAAGAGAGTTCTGCAAGCTGATCACCGCCGCAGCCGCAACGACGGCTATTTCTGCAAAAGGGCGAGGCGCCTGAATTGCCCGGAGGTTCCTGGGACGGTGTTTCCACGCGGTCGCCGATTGAAGGGCTCAATGGCGAAGGGCCCTATCAGGCGACCTGGGATTCATTGTCAAACTATGACGCGCTCGTAGTCGGCGACCACTGCTTTGGCGAACACATTTGGCGTCATGGAGCGGTGAATTCAGGCAGACGTAATACCAGATCGACATAATATCGCAAACAATGCCTAACCCTGATGCCAGCATGATTGCATTGGGCCAATTCTGAAAAGAACATGGCAACGTAGCAAATGCCCCTCGATGCATACCAAAGGAGCCACCAGTGAAGACCCTCAAGTTCTGCGCCACTCTACTGTCCATCATTTCCGCCGCCACGGTCGCTATGTCGGCCCAGGTTGCTGGTGAGCATTACAACATGGCCGATCTACATCGCGTAAAAGCCGTCCAGGATACGGAAACCCCGGCGCAGCACGATGCGCGTATGGCCTGGTGGCGCGAGGCACGATTCGGCATGTTCATTCACTGGGGCCTTTATTCCATTCCCGCAGGCACGTGGAACGGAAAACAGGTCCCCGGCATCGGCGAATGGATCATGAACCGAGGTACGATACCCGTTTCCGATTACAAGGCACTCGCAAGCAAGTTCAATCCAACAGGCTTCAACGCGCACGACATCGTGGCCTTGGCCAAGGCGGCAGGAATGAAGTACATCGTCATCACCTCCAAGCACCACGATGGGTTCGCGATGTTCGATTCGAAAGCAGATCCTTTCAACATTGTCGCCGCAACTCCGTTCCGGCGGGATCCGATCAAAGAACTCGCCGAAGAGTGCCGGAAACAGGGCATCAAACTTGGGTTCTACTACTCGCAGGATCAGGACTGGACCGCACCAGGCGGTGCTGCCTACAAGACAGGTAATCACGATCGTCCCAATCATCACTGGGATCCGGTGCAGGATGGCAACTTCGCCGAGTACCTGCACAAGAAAGCGATTCCACAGCTTAAGGAACTGTTGAGCAATTACGGTGAATTTCCAGTGGTCATCTGGTTCGATACCCCGACCGACGACATGACGCCAGAACTAGCCGGAGAAATTGTCGAGCTACTTAACCGGCATCCAAATCTGATCTGGAACAATCGCCTCGGTGGTGGTTACAAGGGTGATACGGAAACCCCCGAGCAATACATTCCCCCACAGGGATATCCCGGGCGGGATTGGGAATCCTGCATGACGATGAACGACACCTGGGGGTTCAAGTCTTACGATACTAACTTCAAGTCCACTGAGACCCTGATCCGAAATCTGATTGATATCGCTAGCAAGGGTGGCAATTACCTGCTTAATATCGGCCCCGATTCCAAGGGACTTGTGCCGGATGCCGAAGTCGAGAGATTGCGTGCTGTCGGCAAATGGCTCGACGTAAATGGTGAGGCAATCTATGGAACAAAGCCCACTCTAATCGGTTCAGAAGCCGGCAGCTTCAGCCAGACTGAAAAGGACAAGGAAGGCAAACCCAAGTTCATTCCGGCTTGGAACTGGCGCTCAACTACAGCTCCAGACAAAATCTACATCGAGCTTTTTTCCTGGCCTCAGGGAAGCTTCCATCTCGATAATGTGCCGCGCGAAGTCACCGGTGCATACATGCTGGCGGACCACAACCACACACCTCTCAAGATTGCGAAATCAGGCACCGGAATCGATGTCTCACTGCCGGGCAAAGCACTCGATCCTATCGCAACAGTTCTCGTGCTCTCGACGAAGTAACTTTTGCATGCTCATTTCCGGCAGGCCACAAAACCAAGATATGCCTGCGAAGAATGGCTCTTGATTATGCTGCTTGTCAAACGATTGCCAGCGTTCTGCGACTTTATGGTCAATCCAGTTCGCAATTGCGGACCGGACAAAATCGGACCATGCGAAATGGCCCACAAAGCGAGATCCAAATGAATGCCAAAATTCGTAAATCTGCGTTCTCAAGGCAAATAAGAGCGATCACGCTCTTCTTGGGTGGCGCAAGCATAGTTGCAGGCTTTCCAGCGATCGCATCGGCGCAGTGCGCGGGAGAGGGCGGGAACAGCCTGGGCTTCGATATGGCCCCGGAGACAAGCCAGCGAGTGGTAGAGGACGCAGTCAAGGTAATCCCGACACAAATGGCTCCCGGACCTGTGCAGCCAAGTTGGGAGTCACTCAGAAAGAACTACAAGGTTCCAGACTGGTTTAGGGGCGCGAAATTCGGCATCTTCATGCACTTTGGAATCTTCTCCGTACCGGCGCACGGCAACGAGTGGTACGAGAAGTTCCTGTATGCGGGCGGTGACGACAGCGTGTTGAAGGTACTTGGCGGCAACGATATGGCGCTTGGAGTCAACAAGGGGCCGAGAAGTACGCGTGCCTGGCACACCGAGCATTTTGGCCCGGTCGACAAGTTCGGTTACAAGGACTTCATCCCCATGTTCAAGGCAGAACATTTCGACGCTGATGCCTGGGCAACGCTCTTCCAAAAGGCTGGTGCCCGGTATGTGATGCCAGGCGCGCAGCACCATGAAAACTTTGCCATGTGGGATA
>Ga0105245_10002684_pt1 | contig 16011 bp, 6 predicted proteins | sample KBSM54metaG_FD_81523 | JGI IMG/M metagenome (GOLD analysis project Ga0105245, IMG submission 81523) | Miscanthus rhizosphere microbial communities from Kellogg Biological Station, Michigan, USA - KBS M5-4 metaG | ecosystem: Host-associated > Plants > Roots > Rhizosphere > Soil | place: Michigan...
CACGACGCGCTCGGCGTCAGAGAGGTGTTCGATGGCGCGAGCCAACTGGCGACTCGCCTGCCCGGCTTCCAGCGACTCGGCGCAGCCCGCGTCACCGGGCCCGGGCATCAAGCCGGACAGCAGCGACCAGAGCCGCGCTCGGCGCCGTGCGACGCGCGCCCGGCTCAGGCAGATCCGATACAGCCACGTCTGGAATTCGGCTTCGCGGCGAAAGCGAGGCAAGTAGTGAAAGACGTCCAGAAACACGTCCTGACACGCATCCTCGAGCTGACTCGTCGGCACGCCGAGGCGGCTCAGGACAGACAGCGCCGTCCGGTGGTAGCGCAAGTGCAGGCGCCGCCAAGCTTCGGGATCGCCCGCGACGCAGCGATCCAGCAGGTCAGGACCTGACTCGACGGCCGATGCAGCGGAGGCGAGCATAGCTGGACTAGTTAGAGTTGCTAACGCGTCCGATCTTCGGTCGTCGATCAAAAAGGAATGCCGATCCCGACAGTCAGCCCCAATACCAGCGACGGCGGAATCAAGACCTCTTGAGTCCCGACCTGAAACGCAGGCGCAGCGGCTCGAAACAGCCAAGCAACGCGGAAATCCGCGAACGGCTGAACCGCGCTGCGCGGGAAGAAACGAGTCGCGAAGTGCACTCCCAAGCCCGGGACGATGCGAAACGCCGTGCTCGGTTGGGCGAGCCCCTCCACGTGGGCTCGTTCGAGGACACCCAACAATTCCAAGCCGGCCAGGGTGGTCATCCCCGAGCCCTGCGTGAGCTCGCGAGTGGCGGACAGCGAGAGGGGCATGCGCCGCACCGAAGCCGAGCCTTGGAAGGCGCTCGCGTGCCGCTCGGTGACGTCGAAGCCAGCCGAAAATCCGAGCCAAGCAGGCCCAGACAGCCGGCGTTCGAGCCCGAGTGAGGGTGCAAGCCAAGCATTTGTCGCAGAAAACGCCGCGTTCAAGCGATAGCGCGCGGGCTCAGGGAGGAAGGCGGCGCTCGGAGTAGCGGGGGTCGGAGCCGGCGGCGGCTTCACGTCGGGCTCGGGCACGACGCGCGTTTCCGGCGCGGGCGCCGGAGTGACCGATGGCGGCGCGCTGTCAGTTGGTTTAGTCGACTGTTCTTCCGCCGGCGCCGGCTCATCCGGCCGCAAGAAATAGCGTTCGAGCACTAACGCAATCACGCGAGAGAGTGTCGCGCAGGCTCCGCCTTGAACGGGGAGCTCTCGTTCCAAGCGCACGGCACCTTCGGGATCGAACAGGCTAAGCGACACGAAATCGCCCTGTTTTCGGTGCACGAGCACGTAGCTCGCACGCCAGGTCCCTTCCAGCTCGACATGGCCGAGACGAGCGGCAACAGCTTGCCGTGTTTCAGCCAACGGCGGACACAGCGCGTCAGGGCTCGGTGAATCGACGGTAAGTCCCGCCGCTCCCAGCACGAAGAGTGGAATTGCTGCCCACGCTGCCAAAGTCGTCGCGGCGCAGCATAAGCCGAAAAGCGGCCATGGTGCGCGCTTTCAGCGGGCCCCATTTTGCGCGAAACGCGGCGCCCTTCGAGGCACGCCGCGTTCGCCCGAAGCGGTTTCTTACTGGGTGACGACCTCACCGAGGCCCGGATTGCCGCCGCTGCTTTGGTCGATCACCACCTTGACCCAACTCAGCGTTTTGGCTCCGAAGCTCAGTTTGGTACCGGTCGTACCGCTGTTCTCCAACGCGCCGAACGCGATGTTCGCGGAGCCGTCGGAAAATTCGAGGTGCCCGGCGAGCACCTGTTCGTCGCACGCGCGATCGAAGACCGTGACCGAGGTCACCGACTTCGTCGGGAACGTGATCTTGACCCAGCCGGTGGGCAAAGAAGCCGTGGCCCATTCGCCGACGTTGCACTGCCCGTGCGTGCCGTCCAAAACGTTGCCGCACCAGCCCGGCGCGTACTCGGAGCTGCACGTCGCCGGATCGGTGAGCGCAATGTCGTTCGGTTTGACGAGGTAGCGCCACCAATCGTTGAATTTCGCGTCGGGCCCATTGCCGCTGAACTTGGGCAAGTGCTGGAAGAAGTAGCGATAGTAAGCGAGCTCATCACAGCCCCAAGCGCTGCACGTGATGGTCTTCAGCACGGTCGATGGCGTCTTCAAATTCGGATAGTTGAAGAAATCGTCACAAAAGCTCGAGACGGGCGATGTATTCGAATACTCGTAGTCGCTGTTGGAATTGGGCGCGTAGTGCGCAGTGCCACAACCGCTGTAGCCAAAGCTGGGTGATTGCGCGGCGATCAGCGCGAAGCGGTCGAAGTTGTTGGCCATGCGGTTTTCGGACCAGCTGCCGTACACGCGCGACATCGTCGACTCGGTGCGGTGCATCATGTCGTGCACCATCTCCGCGAGCGAACGCTCGTAACTGAAGCCCATGATGGGCAAGAGCTTGTTGCAAGAGCTGCCGTCGAGCGGCGGGGAGTTGTACCAAAACCCGCCCGGACCGGTCAGCTGCGACTCGTAATAACCGAAATAAGGGCCGCCAAACAGCCACAATTCATCGGTCGTCCCGGCGTTGACGTCGGTGCAAACTCCTTGTGTCGAGAGGGTGGAGAGTACGTCTGCCGTGTCTGCGGCGTGACATTGAGTCGTGTCGGCGAGGCACGCTAGGTACGAGGCTTGGGTGTACTGAAAACCGTCGGCCTTGACCGGGAAGGCGTTGATGATCTGCGTCTTCACGACGGAATACTTGACGCGACCATTGGTCATCGATTGAATCGAGCGCTTGAAGCGATCGACCAATTGGCTCGGATCTTCCCAATTTTTGTAGGTCGACAACTTCACTTGAGAGCCGTCCGCCTGAGTGATCATCGGATCATAGATGACCACCGTCGCCTTGCGCGTGTGGACGGGCGACTGACAGCCGCCCGCTGAGCCGGAAAAATCCTCCACGGCGTCGACGCGTAGCTTCGGCAACGCTGCCGACGGCGTGCAGAAGGCGAGGCCTGTCTTGGTCGGCGTCACGGTGTAGCCACCGGCGGCCAACGAGGTAAACGCGTAGGCGCCCGAAGTACCCGTGGTCACCGATTTGCTGGCCGCACCGGTCAGGGTGACTTTCACACCTGAAAGCGGCACGCCCGTCGGTGAGGTGATCCGACCGTGGATTTGTAGCGGCCCCGTGAGCGCTTCTTCGCTCGAAGTGCTGGCTTCCTCGTTCCCGGGCACCCCGCCGCACGCGAAAAGCTGCGCACAAGTGATGCCGATCCCGGCGTACAGTCGCCAAGTCCTGAAAAGATGCTGATTCATGTTGGCCTGACTTCCTTGTCCAAGTGCGTGGGACGGCCGCACACAGCGAGCCGCCATTCTCGATGCTGGTTGGAGGTCCGCCACCCCGACGATCTTCGGTCGCCCCCTGGTCGATTCAGCGATTAGTCAGGTGACGGGGCCTTCACTGCCCGTAACTCTGAAACAGACGACCCCAAGAAGTGCCCTGCTGCCAGTCCTCGAAGACCTTGCGGTCCCGCCATGGCCAGCGATAGTGATCGTGATACACCTGGCTACCAAGGATGAAGAGATGCACGAGCGGCGTGTGGAACAACAGCTTTTGTAGCCTTCTCAGCGAGCCAAACCAAAGGACATCGCCGGCCCTGCTGGCCAAGTTGTCGCCCACCGAGAACCCCCAGCTCTCTTGCGAGACATCCGCGCCCACGACTTCAATCTCGCTCGGATCACCGACGCCGAGCCCGTCCTCGTGCGCCAGGCGAATGTATTCGATCCCCATCGGATCGAAACCCATCATCTTGGCGGCGACCGCGTCGATTGCGACCTGATCGGCGCTCGCCAGCATGTATCCCTTCACGACGGGAAGCATCGTGCGCGGCCCCGGACCTTTGCCAGCAGTCGTGCCATCCATGATGGCGAACAGGCCGCTGTGAATCTCGCGTTGAATCGCCAGCAGGTCGACGAGCGTTCGGTGGATGAAGCTATGCGTATAGTGCCGCTTGCTGCTCAGTAGCCCGCCGAACGCATTCTTCATGGCGCCGGTCGTCGTCGTGTAAATGTGGCACTTCATCGTCGGCAAGTGCACGATGTTCTTACCGAAGAAATAGTCCGGAACTCGGATGCCTTCGGGAAATATCTCGTGCAGCACGTGGAGGCGCGCCTTGGGGCGGAACTCCACCCAAGTCATGTCCCCCGCACGAAAATTGTAGCGCACGGGAACGTGGTGGCGCGTGAACAGCGGCCGGTAGTGGTTCAAGTCCTCGCCCTTGAATGCGTCGGTCACTACCGTCTCGTTCTGAACGCAAACCAGCTCTCGATAGCCGGCTTTTCGCAGCGAAACGATCGCCCCCTCCAATTGCCAAGGCGTCGTGTTGGCGGCCGGGAACGGGTAGTGCCACGAGATGTTGTCCTTCAAAATCGTCGTGCATCGGGGATCGAGCGCCCCGCGCATCCCGGCCAACTCACAGAGCCGCTCGATGTCATTCAATATCGTCTCGGGCGCGACCTTCAGCGCTGCAACTTTGGCCCTAATCATGGTGCCTCGCCGACGAGCAATCTTCGTTCCAGCGCGCTAGCCAGCCTGCAGGTCACTTCGGTCCTTCGTTGAACACCTCCGCGGACAGGCGATGCACGGATTGCGGCGCCCACGCAAACCGTGCGCGGGGGCGCAAGCCCTGGAGCTGCTCCGGCACGGGCTTCACACGCGGCCAGTCACACGTTGATCTGGCGTCAGTGCCGGTCCATTTATCGCGGATTTTCGGGCGATTTGCTGGCGATCAATGCCGCCACCTGCTCGAGGTCGACGGGCTTGACCAAGTGGTGGTCGAAGCCAGCTTCCCGCGATTGGCGTCGGTCACTCTCCTGCCCCCAGCCTGTCAGTGCGATGAGCTGGATGCTCGCTCCCCAAGGCTCGCGCCGTAGCGCTTCTGCAACCTGATAGCCGCTCAAGTCAGGCATGCCGATGTCGAGCAACGCGGTATGAGGGCGGAACTCTTTCGCCAGTGACAGGGCGGCTTCGCCCAGAAAGGCGACTCGCACCTCGTGGCCTGCGAGCTCGAGCAGCATCGCTAGGCTCTCTGCCCCATCTTGATTGTCGTCAGCGATGAGGATCCGCCGGCGTGCGGGTGCCGCGGGCTCGGCATCGAACACGGGGCGCGCTGCTGATTGCCGTGGTGCAGCGAGCGGCAAGCGCACGATGAATTCGCTGCCATGACCAAGCCCCGCGCTGCGCGCCTCTACTGTCCCACCGTGCAATTCGGCGAGACCCTTCACCAGGGCCAAGCCGATGCCGAGGCCCCCTTCGGCCCTACCGGCTACGCTATCGATCTGCGAAAACATCTCGAAGATCCCGGCGATCGACTCTGGGGCGATTCCGATGCCGTCATCCTTGACTGACAGCGACAGCGCGTCGGAGTGCACCGAGCACGAAAGCGCGATGTGACCACCAGGGGCGGTGTATTTTGCGGCATTCATCAACAGATTCGAAACGATCTGGGACACGCGCAAGGGATCGGCATCGAGCAAAACAGGCTCGGTCGGCAAGCTCAACACGAGCTGATGCTGCTTGCCTTCGAGTGTCGGACGCGCCGCTTCCACCGCAGCATCGATCACATCGAACAGCTGCAGTGACTCCTTCTTGAGCTTCAGTTTGCCTTGCGTAATCCGTGCGATGTCGAGCAAGTCGTCGAGCAACAGCGCCATGTGCGTCACTTGTCGCTCGATGATGAGTTGCGCCCGCTTCAAGTGCGTGGGCGCCACCTGCGGCGCGGCAATGACTTTGGCTGCGGCGCGAATCGGCGCGAGCGGATTGCGCAATTCGTGGGACAAAGTTGCGATGAATTCGTCCTTGCGTCGATCCTGCTCGCGGAGTTGATGGTTGAGCCGCGCGAGGTGTTGTTGATCGAGCTTTTGCGCGGAAACATCGACGGTGACGCCGTCGAAATGTTTCGGGGAGCCGTCGCTCGCGTAGTCCGTCCCGCCCAGCGCGCGGATCCATTTCACGTGTCCCGTCACCGGATGAACGGTGCGGTAAACGATGTCATACGGCGTTTTGTCGCGGATCGATGCCTCGATCGCGTCGCGAGTCGGGGTGCGGTCGTCTTCGTGAATCCGCGCGTAAAAGTCCTCGATGGTGATGCGGCCCGTCGGCGCGAAGAAGAAGTGCTCTTTGACTCGATCGTCCCACTCGAGTTCTTCGAATGGGAGATCGCAGTACCAAAAACCAACGCCGGAAAGGCGAGTCGCATAGTCCAATCGCGCGCGGTTCAACGTCAGCGCGCGGTCCGTCACGGCTCGTGCGGTGACATCCACGCCTTGCACCAGAATGCCGATCACGGAGCCCTCGGGGTCGGTCATCGGTTGATAAACGAAATCGACGAAGCGCTCCTCGGCTGGCCCTTCCGGGGAGGCTTGAACGACGTACCTCGAGCCGGACGCCGAGTACGATTTGCCGGTGCGATAAACCTCGTCCAAGAGCGCGAGATAGCCCTGTGCCACGGCCTCCGGAAGCGCATCGGCCACTTTGCGACCCACGACCGGGCGATGCCCGATGAGCGCCAGATAGCCCGCATTTGCCAGCTCGATCACGTGTTCGGAGCCCCGCAGCAGTGCCAGGAACATCGGCGCCTGATCGAAGAGCTGTACGAAGTGCTCGCGCTCGGCGGCCAGCTTTCGCTCCGCCAGCACTTGCTGGGTCGTCTCCGAACAAGTCACCAGCACGCCGCCGACTCCGTGAGGAGAAGCCGGCTCATCGATCGGGCTATAGCTGTAAGTCCAGTAGACCTCCTCTAGTTGGCCGTGGCGGATGATCGGCACGCATTGATTTTCATGCCAGACGGCACCATCACCACGCAGCACTTGCTCGATTTGAGCGCCGACAATCGGCCAGACTTCCGCCCAGGCCTGGCGCCCCGGCGCGCCCAGGATCGCCGGATGCTTTTCCGGACCGAGCGAGAGAGAGAATGCGTCGTTGTACAAGCACGTGAGGTCGGGACCCCAAAAAATCATCGTGGGGTGGCCGGTGGTCAGCAAAATGCGCACTGTCGTGCGCAAGCCTTGCGGCCAGAATTGCGGCTCTCCGAGCGAGGTACTCGCCCAGGAATAGGCACGAATGCGTTCGCCCATAGAGCCGCCGCCGGCGAGAAACCCCAAGCCCGTTTCAGCGGCCGCTAGCGGGTGCATGCCTGCCCAGTTTCCATCGTTGCGCCTTCGGCAAATTCGCGGTCATTTCTCGGCCAAGTTAGCGCCGCCGCGATTCTATGCTGCGAAATGCAAAGCGCAAAGAATGCATCCGCGTTGCATGGAGCGGGCCCCCCGAGAAGGCGCCATAGCAAGAGCGGTTCAGCCCCCCAAACCGCTGCTTCGCGGCCCTAGAGTCAGCTAATCCGCTTGCGGATCATCGTGCGAGTAGCGCAGCTCGAGCCGCGAATGTTCGTCACGCCAGACCGGCATCGAGTCGATGCTACCCGATGCCGCGCACGACAATCTGCAACCGAATGCTCAGCTCGAAAGCCCGCTGCAGCGCAAATGGCGCCGGTAACCTCATGAAGAGCTATCGAACTTGACCGTCCAGCGGACCTTGAGGTTGCCCCAGCCCACGTTCGATCCGCACTTGTCCGTGGCTCGTAAGTAGAAGCCGACCTGGGAAGCGGGGACACGCGACGGGCCGCCCGAGATCGGGTCGTCGAGGACACGCGCACCTTGGATCGCGTAGGTCGGAATGGGATGCGCGACCTTGCCGCCGCACAGATCCCCCGGCTTCTCGAGGATGGTCACGGTCTCCAGCGTATTGTCGAGCGGATTGCGGATCGACCCGCCGTCGTCGAAGAAGCCGGTACCGTTCGGGTTCAATAGCTCCGCGGTGACACTTGCCACTCGGCGCCCGAAGTCGTGGTACACGGGCGCCTCTGCAGTCTCACCGACGCTCGCGATGACGCGCGAGTAGTTGTCGATCGGCTCGACCAAGACCATCGAATCGCATTCGCCGTTCGAGCAGCTGCTGCACACATTGTGGCCCGCGACGTCGCTGAAAACACACTGTGCTCCCGCAGCATGATCACAGCAGTTCGCGTCGCTCGAGCAGGCTTGCTCACCGTGCTCGTAGGGCTGCGCTCGATCGAAATTCTTCCGGCAGGTGCACTCGGAATCGTAGAAGAATTCGCCCACGAACTGCTTGTTGACCTCGAGCCCGGTGCAGCTACCCGCTAACCCCTGGATCCCGGACAGCGCGCTGCCGTAGCCGAGCTTGACGAAATCGGAAGCGGTCAAGAGCGCCGCCTGCGTCGAACTCAGGTCGAGTTCCGAAATCTGGTCGAGGCCGACATGCAGCGGCGCGAGCGCCGCGAGGGAGACGTGATCGAGATCTGTGACACCGACCGCCGCCAACGCCGATTGAATGTCGGGATAGCCGAGCGCCGCGCTCAGATCCAAGAGCTGCTCTTTCGCGACGGGCACGGCCACGTCGGCGAGGGTGAAGCCGAGCTTCGAGAGATCAGCCACGGTGAGCCGAGACAGATCGAGCCACGCTGGAGGAGCGAGCTCGGATCTCCGTCCATCTGCGTGCCGAGACCCGACGTGTCGACGCCGAGTTTGATCAACTCCGACGTCGTCAGTGCCAGAGCCACGACATCGTCCGGTTCCAGGGGCCAGGTGCGGAACGCCTCCAAGTGGATGCCGATCTTTTCGAAGTCCGAGAGATGCAAGGCCATCAAATTCGCGCCCGAATTGCGCAAATCGTGCGTCAGATTCAACGCATCGAGCGCATAGGTGAGGTCGGGCAGATCACGCCAATCGATGGTCACGCGGTCGAGCCGAACCGGATCCAAACCGAGCTGGCCCAAGTGCGCCAAGCTGACTTCACTCAGGTCCAACCGATCCGTAGCCAGCGCCGGCAGCTCGATCCCGAGCAGCGCCAATTGACTCGCACTGAGGTGAAGCGCATCCAAACCTTCGGCCGTGAGCGGGACCGAGCCGAATTTGTCGAGCGAGAAGCCCAGCTTTGCGAGGTCCGAAAGGTGAAGGTTCGAGAGGTCGACACCCTTGAGCGCTAGGTCGCCCGCGAGATCGCCGTAACCAAGGCGTTTGCCGAGAGCCATGAGCTGAGCGCGATCCAAGGAGATGCCCGAAATCTGATCAACGCTCCAACCCAGGTTCGAGAGCTTGCCCACCGGGATCTTCAAGTTGGGCAGGTGGTCGAGCAGTGTTTGGCCGGACGCCATCGCCACGCCGTCGGGCAGGTGTTCGAGGTAGCGCAGACCGACGAACGGGCTCGGAGCCTGCAGCGTGGCCCACGGGATGTTCAGATCGAGCACGTCACCGCCCTTACCGAAGATCGTGTGTTCGCCGAGGTCGATGCCTTGGCCAAAGTTGACCAGGTATTTGCTCCAGCGCTTGTGCCAGCGCCAAAATCTGATCTCGAGCGCCAGCTTCAAGTGGCCCGCCAGCACTTGATTGATGCTCGTTGCGAGCCCGTAGCGGTAGCCGAGGTTCACGTGCAAGCGGCGCTGCTTGATGGGCAGCTCGCCTTCGTCCCACAACCCCTTCAAGTCCTGGGCGATCTCTCGCACCGCCACGCGGGTCACGTTCGGATCTTTCAGCGCGCTGACGTCTGCCGCGATGGTCGCCGGCGTTTCATCGTCGGGCGACGTGAGTCGCACGTTTTCGTCCTCTGCCGAGGCATTCACGAGGGCGCTGGCGTTGGCCGGGGCGCTCACTGTCCCGAGGTTGACGATGCCCTCGACACCCGCCGTCGCGCGGAAACCGTAGGCGTCGAAGCCGGCGCCGACGAACAGGCCGAGTCCAGCGCTGACGCAGGGTCGGGCCTGGGCCGTCACACTCGCAATCGTCTCCTGCGAGCTCGACGTACCGAGCGCGAGCGCAGCCAGTTTGTCCTGCTCGAAGTCGAAATCGATTGAGCCATCGATGCCGTACTTCAAGACGCTTTCGACCTCGAGCAACATCGGGATTGGCCCAAGCTGGAACGGCTGTTGAAAGAGCGTCTGCCGCTCCGTCGCCGAGTTTTGGCCACAGCCGTAGTCATTCATCCACTCGCGGGTATCCTGTGCGAGCGCGGCCGATTTCGGAATCGAGTAGCTCGAGAGCGCAGCCACGCTGTCAGCCAAGTTGGGGAGCGCGTGCAGGTTGGGCAGACTGCCCGGAAAGTCGAGCTTCGTGCCCGGGCTGAGAGCCGAGAAATTCGGCGTTTTGAGCCGAAAATCCGGCAGCGACGGGCCACCGCGCGGCAACGTGGGCACGCTCGAGAACTTCGGCAGCGTCACCTTCGAAGAGACCAGCGAGTGATAGTAGAGGATGAACAGGTTGATGACGTCTTCGGGCGTCGCCGTCGCGCAATCGACGACCGGGAAACCAACTGGCGCCGTTCCCAATACCTGATTGCAGAACTCTACGGGGTTGAAGCACTGCTGGTTCTTCAAGCCCGCGTGATATTGGCGGAGCAGCTCTTGCGCGTCGCGCATCGCCTTCTTGGCGCGATCGAAGGCCTCTTGGTACCCACCGAGCGCCGCGTTGCAGGCGTCGATATTGGCTTGTGGGGTCGCCTTGGGTTCGAGCGCGGACAGCGCAGGAAAACTTTCAACCAAGGCCGGCAAAAAGTCGTGACCAAACAGGTCGATTTTGGCGCCACCGGAGTACTGACAGCGGTCGACGTGCCCGCCGATCTGGGCATCGAGAATCGAGACGTCGTCCTTGATTCCGGCGATGTCGAAGTGTGCGCGCGCGCTGAGCTCCGCGATGGCGTCGAGTTTGAATTGGATCTGGCCGAGCGGCAGCGCGTGCAGGTGATAGTCCAAGATCAGATTGGGATCGATCTCGAAAGAGATTGCCTTCTGACCACTCGTGGTTCCCGCAGCGTCGTCGTGCGGATGTTGGTCCGCCGGATCGGTCATCGCATACTGGCACCACGCGTGCTTCTCCGGATCCGGGACTTTTTGAGCCAGTTCGTCGATCGCATCCGGATAGATGGTCTTGGCTACCGTCGGCGTGGCGGGCGGGTATAGAAGTGGACTACTGGACGGAGTGGCGGGCGCCAGCGACGAGAGCAGCTCGCCGGTGGGATCCGGATCTCCTTCGGCATTGGGATCGGCGCAGCTCAGCTCGTCGCTACACCGGGATGGCTCTCTCGAGAGCGCGGCGCAGTCCTTGGAAGGGGCACCGCAAACGAAGTCCCCCTGACAGGCCAGGATGCAGGCCTGGTTCCACGTGCTGGGGAGAGTGGCTTGGCATTCCTTGCTGCACTTCTTGGAAACGAAGGTACCGCACGTGCCTCCACCCGGGCATGAATAAACGGTGGTGCAGGAACCGGGCGCGGAGCACTCGACGTTGCGTTCGCAGGGCACGGGAGGGTCTGACGGCGTCACGCCACAGCGAGCGCCGAACGCCGTCTGACAGCCTTGTGCTGCTCGATTGCCGCATTCACCGACGCAAGCGTGGTCGTCGCCGGGGTGAGCGTCTTTGCACAGGTCGCAGCCAATCTCCGGACAGACCGGTCGACAGCGCTCCGGTGCGGCCTCGTCGGTGCCGTCACCCAAGCACAGTTGGCAAGCGTATTCCGGGCAAGCATCGGGACAACTGGCCGCCGGTGCTGGGTCTTCTGGGTGCTTGCGAAGCACCTCGTCGATGCACGTTCGACACCCTTGCTCGATCGCATCCTGATCGGAGCAAGGCTCGCTGCCCGGTGGCAGATTCGGGCCGCTGATCGCGCCCGGAAAGTCATTGATCGTGATCGGTCCGAGCGGAGCGAAATCGAGGTGATCGGCGGCTCGCTCGTAGATCACCGAGCGCAACGCGCCGCAACTGCCGATGCTCCACGTGCCGTCGCTAGCCATGGAGACACAGCCAGAGGTCACGTTCGGGTCGGGCTGGCCCTTGGCCCAACTCGTAAAAGCGAAATCTCGATTCTTGGGCTGTGCGCGCTCGTCCCACAACGGGCTGCCCGTGACGCCGCCGTGCTCGCTGTGGTTCACGACGCCGCGACTCGTGACGAAACCATCGAGCCACACCGTCGCGTTCGGTTCGAGCGCCGCCGCGATTCGCGACATGATGATGTTGTCGTCCTGTCCCTCGATCCGCAGCAAGTGGGAGCCCGGGGGAGCCGCGGCCTGAGCGTCGTTCCAGCTGGCTTTGTCGGTCTGAACGATGAAAATGATCTCGTTACCGAGCTGGATCTCTCGGATGTCCCCCTTCGCGAAACGCGGACGGGCAGCTTCGATATTGCCGCACCTCCCGGAGCCGTCGCATTGAAATGCTCCAGGCAGCACGGCGTCGTAGCAAGGCTTGCCGGCGCGCGCGAAGTGCCCCGCGCCGCCGCATTCACCGATCTTCACTTGCAGCGGGTCGTTCTTCGCCTCGTCTTTGCAGTCGGGGGTGCCGTCGTGGTCGGTGTCAGTATCCAGCACGAAGCAGCCGCACAGGCCCGGCGCAGGTTTGTTGCGGTCGTCTGGACAACCGTCGACAGCATCCGGTACGCCGTCCAGATCGCGATCCGGCTGCGGCTTGCAGGCTCCAGCCGGACCGTACGTGACCTCGCTCCAGTCATTCGCCGTGGGACCGGGCTCGTAGAGTGTCGCAGTGGTCGCGCTGTGACTGGAGGCGCCATCCACCACGCGCCAAAGTGCCGGCGCGGCGAGCGGGGTCCAGTCGCTTTGTGAGGTGTGAGCTTGGAGGGTCTCGTAGGTCTTGCCGGCGAAGGCAACGCGATCGCCCAGCGCATAGGCCGTGTTGGCAGCCCAATCGGCCACGACGCAGGCATTGGGAATTTGCCAAAGCGCGAGATTTTGCGCCGGTTCCCAGCCTAGCTGCGCTCGATGCGCCTGACGGCACTCGTAGATCTGCCCCTGATAGCGGACGCGATCGCCCGGCACGAATGCGAGATCCGGCGCCCAATCACGGCTCGCGTCACAACTCTGCCCTTGGCGCGTGAAACTGAACTGCACCGCGAGCGTGTCGCCCGCTTGGTAGTTCTTGGCGGAGTCGACGAGCGAGTACACTCGGTTGCCGTTCGCGAGCACGTCACTCGGAGCAGGCAGCAGTTGATCGAGGTAACTGCCCCCGTTCTTGCGCACTCGGAGCTGCACCGCACTGTCGGCCGAGGTCGTCGTCAGCTCGTAGCGAACATCACCACTGAGGCCGACGCTGAAGAAAGGATTGCACGGTGCGTTCGGATCGACCGGAGGTGGCGAGCCCTGGCCCACGTTCACGTGGTCGATCAAGTACGGGCCGTTGCCAGTTGGAACGTTGATCGCAAACTTCAGCTTGAGGTCGGAATAGGTCGTGCTGAGTGCCTGCTGGATGTCAGCCGGAACCGGAAACGATAGCGTCAGGAATTGGTCGAGCGATTTACCCGTGAGCTCGTTCTGCCCGACGTATCGGTTGTAGAGACCGCGGCTCGGCAGGGAGACGTACAGCTGCACGGCCCCGTACCACCAGACATTTGCCTGCTTTTTTGGCAGCTCGATGTCCACCGAGACCGTCTCGGGCGCTTTGCCGAGTGAGCTCAGCGCGACGCTTTCGAGCTCGGACCAACCTCCCACCGAAAGCGAAAAGGCCTGCTGGCCCTCGCTGTGGGTGCTCGTGAGCGCCTTTTGCCCCTGACTCAAGTTCCAGCCGTCGAGTGTCTCGAAGCCGAGCACGCTCTTCTGGGCATCGGTCAGTCGTGCGCGGCTCACGCTGATTCCGGGGCTCGAACCGTCCGCTGCACCCGAACTGCCGCAACCGGCGAGGAGCAGGCAGCCGCACGTGAGCGAAAGGACGCGATTCAACCGAAAGAAAGGTGCAATTTGCATAGGATGTTCCGAGGAAGTCCGCGCGCGAGCCAACGCTCGGCGGGCCTCCCTGACGCACCTTGAACACGGCAAGAGCGAGGAATGCGCAACCGCCAGCCGCGATTCCTTCCCGCCGAACCGGGTGCGCAGTTCGGCGCCGTCACGTGTTGATTGAGTCCATGGCGACCAGCGCATCACCAACGGGCCTCGCTCGACTCGCCTGCCTTCTCATTGCAATCGGCGGTGGAGCTTGCGGCGCTCGTCCCTCCGAGCGTGCGGCAAACGCGAACGCCTCGCGTGATGCGCGCTCCCAGGCTGCGGGATTGCCATCTTTCGCGGCCGGAACAACCCGCGAATATCACCTCGAGCTGAGCAGCAACGTGCGCATCGCGGCGAACGCGCCGCCCGTCGATTTCACGCTCCGAGCGCGCTTCACCGTCACGCCGCTTGCGGTTCCTCGGGGTTCAGGCGCGATCGATGAAGCCCTGCAGGTTCGGGTTCTCGACGCCGAGCCCGGCTCCAGCACGGGCGATCCCGCGGCGTTTGCCAGCTTGGTCCACGAGCTCGCCGCGGGCTTTTTGTTGGAGCGCAGCACGGGTAGCGTCCGGTCGTTGCGGATGGCACCGAATGCCTCCGCGTTCGCGGTGAGCATCGCGCGTACGCTGGGCGCCGAGCTGCAACTCGGCGGCTCGAAGGGGACCACCGGGACCTGGAGTGCAACGGAAAGCGACGCCACCGGAACGTATCGGGTGGAATACCAGCGCCTCGCCAAGCCCGAAACGTTCTCCAAAAAGAAGCGCGCGTATGACGCCCTCGAACTGAAGGGTCGCGGAGCGGACGGAGCTCGACTCAGTGTCGCGCCGGAAGTCGTCGAATCCGAGGGTCGGCTCGAACTCGTGGGTGGCGGCCTGCAGGCACTCACCTATCGCGAGAAGCTCAAGACACGCTTACTCGGCTCTGGCGAAGCCGTCGCAGAGACCTCGCTGTCGATGAATTTCACGCGTGACGTGCCGGCGCAAGGCATCACCGAATACGCCGCACTCCGAGCCAGCACGACGGACCACTTCGATGCCGTGACCGGGCAAGATCAACGCAAGAACAACGCGGAGCTCGAGCGTTCGCGCATCGGCGACTTCACGTTCGAGAGCGCGATCGCCGAGCTCGCTCAATTGAACGGCTCCGGGCCGCCACTGTTGCTGGCTGATTCGAGCCGCGAAACGCCCGCCGCGCGCGCTCTCCGCGAACAACGCTTAGTGCGGAACAATCGAGCCTTCTCGGCGCTCTCGGCCATCTTGGCGAGTGATGAGAGCAGCGTGCCGCGTGCGCTCGCCGAGCTCGCCCAACACCCGGATGCGCGGTCTTTCGTGCTCGATGCGCTGGCTAGCGCGGGCAGCGCCAGCACCCAGGCCGCACTGCTCCGAATGACCGACGATGCAAGCCTGAGCGAGTCGATTCGGCAGCGCGCGGTCGCCAGCATCATTCGCATCAAGGCCCCGAGTGCGGCCACCGTGCAGGCGCTGCTCGGATGGCTCGGCGAACGCTCGCGACGCGGTACCTCGGCCATCTACGGACTCGGCACCATGGTTCGCTTGCTGCGCGCCGCGGGGCAGACGGCGCTCGCCGAGCAAGTGTCGCAGGCGCTCGGCGAGCGACTACGCCGGACGACGGACGGCATCGAACGCACTCACCTCTTGCGCGGGATCGCCAACACGGGCGACGCCGCGCTGCTTTCCGATGTGCTCCCGCTCTTGACGAGCCCGGACGCATCGCTCCGTGGCGCAGCGGCGCTCGCGCTCCGCCTGATGACCGGGCCGAAAGTCGATCAGCTGCTCGCCGAACGCATCCTCAGGGAGCAGAGTGCCGTGGCGCTGCTCGATGCCATCGACGCCGCAAAACCCCGAGCGCCGAGCGGCGCTTTGTCTCGAGCGCTGAGCGAGGTCGCGCTGCACTCAGCCGACAGCCAAGCCCGTTATCGCTCCGTTAAATTGCTGGGTTCCTGGGCTGATTCCGAGCCCGAAGTTCGACCCGTGCTCAGTCAAGTTGCTTTACACGACGCGGCCGAAGACGTCCGTCGCGCCGCCCAATCCGCCGCCGAAAAGTCCTAGCCTCATGCGCTCATCAAAAATCCCGTTTCCGCTCGTCAATCGTTGGCTCAACGCTCGAGGGCGGTTCCATTCGTCGCTGCTCGCAGCCAGCCTCTTGGTCGCTGGCCTCGGCGCACTCACGGGCTGCGCCAAACACGAGCCCGATCGCGAGGACGACGGGATGGGATCGGTGCA
>Ga0105245_10002686_pt1 | contig 16007 bp, 11 predicted proteins | sample KBSM54metaG_FD_81523 | JGI IMG/M metagenome (GOLD analysis project Ga0105245, IMG submission 81523) | Miscanthus rhizosphere microbial communities from Kellogg Biological Station, Michigan, USA - KBS M5-4 metaG | ecosystem: Host-associated > Plants > Roots > Rhizosphere > Soil | place...
GCACAATCGTCGTGGCGAGGAGCGTAATGAACGATCCTACGTAGTTGGTGAACAGCGCCACCACGGACAAAGCGGCAGAGAGTATGAACAAACCAGTGACGATCTTGCCGAAGTGCCGGCGGAAATCGGTCTTGGATTTTACCGGAGCGTTGACCGGGTCTCCGCAGTTAATGCAGTTGACGTCGCTCTTGGCTCTGGGGGACTCGCACTGTTTGCAGCGTTCCATAAGACCTTTATAAGCGCAGGCAGCCCCAGTCTACAGGCCATTCCTGCACCTGTCTATTAGGGGTTCACCCGACTCGGTCTAAGCACCTAGTGAACAGAGTGCGATAAACTCGCTTTCTGGCGGAGGGCTGGCTCTCAGGGGGAGGCTCTCGGGAGGAATGATGCTCAGGACACTTTTCTGTATCGTATGCGTCACATGCACTTGGGCGCAGGTCCAGAACTACAAACCGGTCACACAGGACATGCTGACCAACCCCAGTCCCAATGACTGGTTGATGTTCAGCCGGACCTACGACGCGCAACGCTACAGCCCCCTCAATCAGATCAACAAGCAGAATGTGAATCAACTGGGGTTGGCGTGGACGCGGGGCCTGGCCAACGGCACGATGGAGAGCATCCCGCTCGTACATGACGGAGTGATGTATGTGATCGCTCCCCCGGCGTCTGTTTTGGCGCTCGACGCTACCAATGGCGACGTCATCTGGGAGTATAAGCACCGCCCGGACAACGCTCAGGGTGCGGCCGGCAGGTCCAAAGCCATCTCGATTTATGGCGACGTGATCCTATACATGGCGCCGGATAATTTCATCGTCGGCATCGATGCGCGTACGGGCGCCGCTAAATGGAAAGTGCCGGATACACGCGGGCATTCCTCCGGATCCATTGCTGTCGATGGCAAGTTCATCTCAGGCGGCGCTTGCAGCGGCGGTTTACAGTCCAGCTGTTACGTGGCGGCGCACGACGCGGCGACCGGCAAGGAGATTTGGAAGTTTTATACCGCTCAGGGAGCTGACGACGTGAATCCGGACTCCTGGGGTGGCGCCCCGGCGGACAAGCGCACTGCGTCCACCTGGGGTTTGCCGGGGACTTATGACCCGGTCCGCAAGGTAATCTACTGGGGCATCGCGAATCCCACGCCGAATACGCGCCTTGACCGGCACGCCGGAAACATCGATGCGATCCCGCGCATTGCGCCGTCGGATCTTTACAGCAATTCGACCGTTGCGCTGGATCCCGAATCCGGAAAGCTCAAGTGGTATTACCAGCATCTGCCGGGCGACGACTGGGATGAAGATTACACTCACGAACGCACGCTGATCCGGACCGCGGTGAGCCCCGATCCAAAATTTGTGAAGTGGGCAAATCCCGATATTCCCAAGGGCCAGCAACGCGACATCGCGGTGATGGTCGGCGAAGGCGGCGGCGTATTCGCGATGGACCGCAACGACGGAAAGTTTCTATGGGCGACGCCCTTTCCGTACGACACGCCCAACTTCCTGATCAAGAACATCGACGTGAAGACCGGGAAAACCGAGATCAACTGGGATCTGGTGTTCAAGGACAAGGGTGAAAAGAATCACACGATCTGCTTCTACAACACCCGAAGTTACTGGCCGACGGCATACAGCCCGAAGACCAACTCGTTGTATGTGCCGTATAACGACAACTGCCTCGATATGGGCGTGAGCCGGGGCCGCACTCCGGTGCCCAGCCCGAAGTCTCAGCCCAATAAAATGGCCGGCGTCGCGAAAATCAACATCTCGACCGGTGAGATCCAGCCGTTTTATCTGGGGCACGCGCTGACCAACGGATCGGTGGTGGCGACCGCGGGCGACGTAGTGTTCTGGGGCGATCTGAATCGCCGGTTCATGGCGCTCGATTCAGAATCCGGGAAGGTGCTGTGGGACACGATTCTGGGCGGATCGGTTTCGGTGAGCACCATCACTTATGCAGTGAACGGTAAGCAGTACGTCGCCGTGATGACTGGAGACGGCGCGCTCACGAGTACCTTGACGGCCATGACTCCGGATCTTAAGGTGATCAAGGGGTACAACGCGATCTATGTGTTCGCGCTGGGGGATAAGCGATAGTTATTTGGATTTCGACAGCTCGTCGTAGAATCCGTCCAGCGCGGCGGGCTGAAGGGTGAGCTTGAAGGGCAGATCGTCCATCTTGATCGACGCCATCAACTGATCCTTCGGCACGCCCATCTTCACCGCGGCTTTGGCGCGATCGACGATCTTCGCGATGTTATCGCGATAGGACTGGACGTAGGATCGCGGTTGGGGATCGTCGTTACCCGGAATCGCGAGATCCCAATCGAGCTTCAGAGCGGCATCCAGCGCAGCCGGCCATTCGACCAAACTCCCGCCACCGGCGTAATCGGCCAGCGGAGCGCGGCTTCCCGGAGGAGTACCGACCCCTAGCTCATCGCTGAGAGCGACGACCTTGAGGTCCGGGAAGTACACCACGGTATCGCCACTGGTGTGAGCAGGGCGATAGTGATGCGCCTCCACCGTCACGCCGCCGAGTTTTACGGTGTAATCTTTCGAATAGGTCACGCTGGGCGGCGCGGGTTTGGGCGTGGCCGCGTAGGTGACCAGATTGTTCTTGAGATTCTCATGCGCAATGAGCGGGATCCCCAGCGCGAGGAACTTATCGTCATTACCAGTGTGGTCCTGATGATGATGCGTGAGGAACATATATTTGATGGGCTGGTTCGAAACGCTCTTGATCAACTCCATCAACTTGTCGTAATTGCCCTCGGCGGGAAGCTTCCCGTCCACCAGAATGATGCCCTCGCCGGTCACGCGAATGGTGGAATTGCCACCGGCGCCTGTGATCAGGTATAGACCAGGTTTAACTTCTTTAATGGCCTGAGCCTGATTGCCGCCGCCCTTGCCGCCCTTAGGTTGGGCGCATACCATGCCGGCCGCAGCGGCAAAAACCATGAGGGTGAATAGGATCGTTCGCAACGTGAATACCTCGCTCTCAAGGATACACCTGATCGATTTTTTCTATTTGACGGTTCGCATAGCCGCCGTTAGCATTATTTTGCAGAGTTCCCTCGTCGCTGCTCGCAATCATCCCCGAAGATCTGGAGCGTGGCAGTGCCGATTTCGGACGCCTATATCGTTCAGTATCTTTTAGACGGAACCTCAGAAGTTCCGGCGCAGATCCATTGGTGCGAGAAGGATTCCGAACATTTCGGTTATGTGGCTCGTGTGGAGGATGTGGACCTGATTCTGGAGCCGATGTACTCAAGAGCGGGCTCGCGTTTAGTTTTGAGATTTTGCCATGACGGCGAGGAATTCGTCATCAGTGAGCCCGCCGGCGGTGGTTGGCTGGGCCGAAAATTCTCAAGCCAAGACGACCGCCACCTGGTAAGGCTGTTTCGCGGACTCCTTAAAGCAGTGGTTTCCCAATGCAATGTCCGGCGTCAACGCGCCGAGCAGAATCAGGAGGAGATTCGCGAACGGATCAGCCACCGGCTACTGTTCGGGGAACCTAGGGAAACCTCCAACAGAGCGGTTATCGCCGGACCACGGTAACTATCGCACTGGCGGATTTTGTGGGATCGGCAACGCTGGCCGCTGTAACTGTCACGACGGCGCCCGGCACGGACGACGGAGCCATGTATCTCCCGAGACTGCTGATGTAACCGTACTGCGCGGTGCCACCGGTAATACCGTTAACCTTCCACGTGACCGCCTTATTCGTGCTGTTGTGAACCACCGCGGTGAAAAGCTGGTTCTTGTTGATGCGTACGGTGGCCTGGGTGGGCGAAATTGTAACGCTGATTGGGGTAGGAGGAGGAGGAGGAGGAGGAGTTACCGTAGACTGCTGCGCTTGACCGGAGTCCGGAGAAATCATGAGACCCGAGACGTCGACCACTTGGAAATCCGAGCCGTGGACTCGACCCAAGTCGTGCAATTCGTCATTGTTCCAACGGGAGTCGGGTGCGCCGGAAAGAAACCACGACGAGCCGTTATCGGCGATCATCATGCCGTACTTTTTGAGCGCCTTCAGGATGATCTGGTTGGCCGGCGAAAAACTGGAGATATCGAAATCCGCGCGAAGCCGGAAGCGGACACCCATAGGAGGATACTGGGCACCAGTAAGGCTGGACGCATAATGCCGGGCGGGCCAGACGTAGGCTTTCTGGGTTTGGGGGACGGTGAACCGAAGGGCGTGCCGGATCTCGCCTGCCGCGATTTCGTCATAGCGAACGAGCCCGGGAAAAATCGGCAGGCCGGCCGCGTCGGCCGAGGTCCAAGTGGCAACCCGGAGATTGTTGGATAGCAGGTTATAGATTGCTCCCGAGCCTGCCTGCCAGCTTGCCGTCTGCGGAAAGGCCGCATACAACTCGTAGAGAATGCAATGATCGACGTCGATAGAAATTGCGTGCCGGTCGCCACTGCTTGCGCTGCCTCCCTCAATGGGAGCGTTCAGAGGCACAGCGTACGGGCCGGGGTCACTTTCGTCGGCGTAGGTGAAGCTTGCCGGATATTTGGTCTGTGTGCCGGGCACGGTAATGTACGGAATCCCGATAGGGCCGCCATCCCAAAGTCCTGAACCGAAGTCGGCATGAACGCCAGTGGTCGCACCAATCGTGTTGACGTAGGTTGAAGAGTTGGGCGAGACCGGCAGCTGGTCGATGGGCGTGTTCCAGATGTTGTCCGCAGGTAGAACCGTGCAGTTTCCGGCGGTTGGCGCTTGGGCACGAGCGACACCAACGAACCCAAGCAAAAGTCCGAATACGAAAGAATGACGACGCAATGGCTAGCTCCCTGCAACAGGATACGGGCGGAGATGGTCCGTGACAATTAGGTACTTGCCTGACCAGAGTCCTACGTAGCTGTAGGTCCTTCACCCTCACGGATAGATGCTATCCTGCGCCAGGAGGCGCCTTCCATGGGACTCTCGCGTCGAACAATGCTCAAGAAAACGGTCGCAGCCGGAGGCGTTGCATTTGTCCCACAAGTCGTTACCGGGCAGGCTCCGGCGCAGGTGACTGGCACGCAGACCGGCCGCCGCTTCAAGGCGTTCGTCCGGCGGGGTACGGGCGCGTCGGTCGAGGAGCTCAAGCTCCTGCCCATCCAGCCGCGGGAAGTGCTGATACGCACGCAAGCATCGGGAGTTTGTTACACCATCGTCGGCGGAGCTCTTGCGACGACCGCCGTCCAGCAGGCTTCTATCCCAAATCATTCCGGCATGGGAGTGGTGGAAGCGATCGGTCCGCTGGTGAAGCGCGTCCAGATCGGCGACCGCGTCGTGATTCCCGGCACTCCACAATGCGGAGTTTGCTACCAGTGCCTGCACGGGCGCGCGGACTGGTGCCAGTTCCTGGACACTGCCCCGGCGCATCCAATAGCAGAGATGTCCGATGGCACGAAGATTTCTGAGCAGGCGGGGCTAGGCGGGTTAAGCGAAATAATGGTGGTCCCGGAGGAATACTGCTGCCCCGTGTTCACCGATCTTCCGGCGGAGCAACTGACAATGCTTGGTGACACCGTCGGCACTGGTTTGGCGGCGGGCCGGGACTTGGTCCAGATCGAGCCTGGCTGGAACGTGGTGGTGCAGGGCGCGGGACCCGTGGGCATGGGTGCAATCCAAGCCGCGCGGCTCGCCAACGCGGGTCAGGTGATCGTGATCGAGCCGATTCGAGCCCGGCGGGAGATCGCCATGAAGGTCGGCGGTACGATTGCCCTGGATCCGAATGCGGAAGGCAACGGGTTAGTCGGCAAGATTCGCTCTCTGTGCAAGGCCGTCACAGACCGGCGCTATGCCGGCGGACGGCTTACGACCAACTCGGTGCCCGATGGCGCCGACTTCGTCATCAACGCTGTGGGGAGCGACTGGTTTCCGCCCAAGGTTGAAGTGGGGCCCGATCCCACGGCCATTCTTCCGCTGCAACAATGCTTCGATTTCACCCGCGCCGGCGGCCATATCGTCATGTTGGGCGTCGCCTGGCGCGGCAACGTGAGCTTCAACGCGGCGCAATTCTCCAACCGCGGGCGGACGTTCTACTCGGGCCAGCAGGGCGGCCTGAACATGCTGCGCGACATCCCGCGCTACGTGAAGCTGATCGAAAAGGGCGTGATCGATATGAAATCGATGGTCACAAAGACGTATCCCATTGAACAGACTCGCGAAGCGATCCAGGCGGTAGGCGATCGCACGGTCCTGGGCGCCGTGATTACGTTCGCGTAGTACCTACTTCAGGTCGTCGTAGACGACTTTGCCGTCCACGACGGTGAGTACCGACTTCAGCTTCTTTATCGCTTCATCGGGGACTTTAGCCGGGTCAAAATAATCGTCGCTCAGAGCGACCAAGTCGCCCAGCTTGCCGACCTCGATCGAACCCAGCTGATTCTCTTCTTTCAGAAACCAGCCATTCTCGACCGTATAGAGCCGCAGCGCCTCCGCGCGCGTGATCTGCTGCTTATCGTTGATCAAAACGCCCGACGAGTTCTTGCCGGTCACCATGTAGTAGATCATGAACCACGGATTGAGCGTCGAGATTTGCGCGGAATCCGACCCGGCTCCTACGTGAATGCCGCTATCGAGAATCATGCGCAGCGGCGGACCGGCTCCGGGCCCTCCGGCAAGATACTCGAACGGATGTATCGCAATGGCGGCACCCACGGCTTTGAACCGGTTCACGGTCGCCTGGTCGATGCGGGGCACGTGCGCGACAGACCATCGCAAATCCTTAATGGGCGTGACGGCATTGACCTTTTCAAACGTCGTGGCCGTGAGTTGATCCTCTGCCAGCGAAAGACTGTGCTGCTGGAACGCCCAGCCATGCTTGGCGATCAATTGCAGCGCGGTTTCATAGTTGGCGGGCGGAGTGACGGCTCCAAACAGGGGCCATTGAGTGGCGAACTCGCCGATGCCCGAAACCTTCAGCATGTCGTCGCCGAGGCCGGGGAAAATGTTGTACATGCGCTGCTTCAACATGGGCACGTCGGGCCGCGTATCCATGCTGAGGAAAAAGATGCGCAGACGCGTGGTCATCTTATTCTGCTGGTGCAGGGCGTTGAACGCGTCGTACATGCGAAACGGATCCGCTGTGGCCAGACCGTCGAACGTGAACGAGTCCTGAATATCGGCTTGGCCGGGAGGCAGGAAAGCCCCCATATCGACATTGGTGGTCAGCCCGACGGATGCGGCATACGCCATCGCGTCCAAGGTGCCACGCTTCTTATCCTCGAAAGTCTGCACGGAGCGTAAAGCGTTGAGCGCGGCGACTGAAGGAGCGTTGGCGGCGATGGTGCCGGTGTCATTCACAGCGACACCCTTGCTGGCGAAAAACGTCTTGCCGCGGGAGTTGACAGCAGCTGGTCCGGTGAACGACTGGTACACAATGACCGGATGATTCGCAGCGGCCGTATCCAGTTCGGCCGAAGTTGGCAAGCGACTTTCAGCGAACTGAACCTGATTCCAGCCGCCCATCGCAGTGATGAACTCACCGGCGGGCACTGACTTGGCGCGTGCCGCGATCGCCGTCTGAACATCCTTAATGGATGCCGCCGTTTCGAGGCGCGTGTCGTGACCCGGTCGAATTCCCAGCAGCACAATGTGATTGTGGTTATCGATCAATCCTGGCGTGACGGTTCGGCCTCGCAGGTTGATGGTCCGTGTACATGGACTGGTGCGCGTATCGCCATTGCGCCCGACCGCCGTGAAGCGGCCTTCCTGGATGATGACCTCCGATACCACGGTGTTCTGCCGGTCCATAGTCATGATGCGGCCGTTGGTAAGATGCAGATCGCGCGATCCGGCGCAGCGAGCATCTTGCGCGTGAACTACTCCGATTCCGGCTGCTACGATAAGTAAGCAACGAAGCATGATCAGAGTATATTTGTTGGCGGCCGTCTTTGGGGCCTCACTCATGGCGGCTCCCTCCGGTGAAGAGGTGTTCAAGCAGCGTTGCGCCAGCTGCCACGAAGCGAACAATCCGCAGATTCCGCGGGTAGAAGCTCTGCATCGTATGCCTGCCGCGCACATCCTGCGAACGCTCAACTGGGGCGTGATGGGGAACGTGGCATACACGATGAGCATCGCGGAGCGGGAAGCGGTCGCCTCTTATCTGGGGACGCACGACGCGCCTGCCGCGGCGCCACCCCGGGCCTATTGCGCCGATCGCTCGGTGCGCTTCGCGAATGCTTCTGACACTAAAACTCCACCGCAGCCGCAGTGGAACGGCTGGAGTCCGTCCTCGACCAATACGCGGTACCAAAACGCTCACGATGCCGGCCTTACGATTGACGGCGTGCAACACCTCCATCTGAAGTGGGCTTTCGCCTATGATGGCGACACCACCGCATTCGCGCAGCCGACGATCATCGATGGAAACCTGTTCGCGGGCAGCGCCAGCGGCGTGATCCACGCATTGGACGCGAAGACCGGCTGCATACGTTGGACCTACGATGCGAAGGGGCCGGTGCGCTCGTCGATTCTGGCCGTTCGACGCGGCAAAAGCTATTCGCTGCTGTTCGGCGATCAGATCGGATGGTTCTATTCCCTGGACGCCATCACTGGGAAGGAATTGTGGAAGAAGAAGGTCGACGAGCACGATGCCGCACGCCTGACAGGCTCACCGGTCGAGTACGAAGGAACGGTTTTCGTGCCGGTGGCTTCCTGGGAGGAGAATCGGGCCATCAGCGCCGATTATGCGTGCTGCACATTTCGAGGCGGCGTCGCCGCACTGCGGGTTCATGACGGCTCACAGGTGTGGCGCACGTACACGGTGGATGTACCCAAGCAGATCGGCAAGCTGTGGGGACCTTCCGGAGCGCCAATCTGGTCGGCACCGACAATCGATGCTGCTCGCGGGATGCTGTATGTCACTACTGGCGACAATTATTCGCCGCCGGCCACCGCCACCAGCGATGCTGTGTTGGCTTTAGATTTGAGGACAGGGAAAATCGCGTGGTCGAAGCAGCTCACGATGGGCGATGTCTTCAGCGGCGGATGCTCGGCGCAAGGCATTGAGTGCGGGCCGGATTTTGACTTCGGCTCCTCGGCGATTCTAGTGCACTACGTAAATCGCGACCTGTTGCTGGCGGGGCAGAAATCGGGCGTCGTATATGGGCTGGATCCGATGCGAAAAGGCGAAATCCTGTGGCAGATGCGCGTCGGCAAAGGAAGCACCAACGGGGGCGTTCAGTGGGGAATGGCGGCGGACGGCCAAAATGTCTACGCGGCGGTATCCGATCTGTCACGCGCGCGCGTACAGAGCAGCGATCCGGCGGATTTGCGCACTGCTAACTTAGATCCAAACGTCGGCGGTGGTCTTTTCGCGATCCGAATCATTGATGGCGCCAAGATGTGGAACGCGGAGCCGGAGCATACCTGTCCAACCGAGAGGCCTGGGTGCAGTCCCGCGCAGCCAGCGGCAGTCACCGCGACGCCTGGGGTTGTATTTTCCGGTTCAGTGGACGGACATATGCGCGCGTATTCTTCGGAAGACGGAACCATCCTCTGGGATTTCGACACCGCTCGCGAATATTCCACCGTCAACGGTATCAAGGGCCACGGCGGATCGATCGACGGACCAGGTGCGGTGGTGGTCAACGGAATGGTTTACGTCAACTCAGGCTACTCGCGGCAGAACGGCACGCCGGGGAACGTGCTGCTCGCGTTCGGCACGGACTAATTCGCGGCTCGCACCTGAGCTTCTGGAACCGTAGTGAACAGCTTCTTCGGATCAAGCTTTGCATCGGTGATCACCGAGAAAAATCCTACCGACATTTCTTCCCAGCTCTGAAATCCGAAGCGCACTTCCGCCTTGGGATCGGGATTGAACTTGTTATTGGCCGAGTTATCGAAGTGCGTGATCGCGAAAAGGTGCGTGCCTTTGGGGATGGTAATCGGCTTGGCCTCTTCATAGCCGAGCTGCCAGTTGAAATCGAACTTCGCCTTGAGTAAGGTTTCCGATTCGCCGGAAGGATAATACGCGCGAATCTCCATATCCTTACCGCGCATGTGCATGTGGGGCTGGAGCCAGACTAACTGCACGTCATCCTGCACGATCACTTCCTGGCGCACTTCGGAATTGGCGTCGCCTGGCTTGATCACGAATCCCAAGTTGATCAGTGAATCCGACGTGAAGTAGCGGAGCTTGGGCGGCACTTTCGCCAACTGTATTCCGACTTTCGATTTATCCGTGGCGGGCTTGCCGTTGGTGGTGTAGTGGATTTCGAAAACGATGTCCGAACCCTTGGGGATGAATTTCGCGGCGTTATAGGAATCGAATGTCTGCTCATTCAGGCCGGGATTCCATTTGGTGAGGATCTCACGTGACATATCCTGAGCGTCGCCCGTCATCACGGCTCGCGCTGCCAGGTCTTTCATGATGAACGGAACTCCCGGCACAGCCCCATCGACGTAGTGGGATCCGGGCGGCAGCACGTAGGCGCGCATGTGGTGCACCACTTTGCGATTCCCTGGACGCAGTTCGGCGGCGGAGGCCCACATGTCTTCCTTGAAATTGGTCTTCACCAGAACGTACTGATAGTCGACGTCGCCGGTGGCGGGCAGATGAACTTCGTTGGGCATCTCGACGACGATATCTGGAGTGATATTCCAGCCCTCGCGAAATGCAATCGCCTTGGGACGATCCTTGACGTCGCCCTCGGGAGCGCCGTTGTCAGCCCATTCGGACAAAGCCTTGACCTCGGCGTCGGTCAGCTTCCGATCGTTGGTGAAATGTCCGTAGCGGTTATCGGCGAACCAGGGTGGCATCTTGTTAGTGAGCACGGCATTCTTCATGGCCTTAGCCCAAGGCCGCACGTCTTCGTAAGTTAAGAAAGACATGGGCGCCACTTCGCCCGGCCGGTGGCAAACCTGGCAGTTCTTCTGGAGGATGGGCAACACGTCCTTATTAAAGGTCGCTGGACCGGCCGCGAAGGCTGCAACACTCGCCAGAACGCCTAGAACCGATATACGGAGCATCATATTTTCCTCTGAACGCCGCGACAACATTATATCCCGCAGCACGATGTACAATCGGCCTGATAGGAGATTCCATGTTCACGCGTCGCGACTTCGGCAAGATTGCGTTGGCGGCCTTGCCGGCTACCAGTTTGCTTGCTCAAAAGAAAATCAACTCCACTATCGGCGGCGTCCTGATCGGCGCTCAGAGCTACAGCTTTCGCGAGAAGCCGCTGGACGGCATGATCCAGGCCATGAGCGAAATTGGGCTGGGCGAATGCGAACTGTTTTCGCCACACATTGAGCCGAAAGGAGTATCGCGCGAGGATCTCCGCAAGTGGCGCTTGACGGTACCGCTCGACGAGATCAAGGCCGTTCGCAAGAAATTCGACGACGCGGGCATCAATCTTTGCGCCTTCAACCTCAGCTTCAACGATAGTTTCACCGATGAGGAGATCGATCGCGGCTTCGATATGGCCAAGGCACTGGGCGTCCCCGTGATTACCGCGTCGGCTACCGTGACCTCTGCAAAGCGGGTCGCGCCTTTCGCGGATAAACACAACATGATCGTGGCGTTTCATGGGCACTCCGACATAAAGGATCCAAACCAGTTCGCCAAGCCCGAAGCCTTCGCACAAGCTTTGGCGATGTCCAAGAAGTTCGCGATCAATCTGGATATCGGGCACTTTGTGGCGGCCAACTACGATCCGGTGGAGTATATCCGCGCCAACCACGAACACATTCTGGTGTTGCACTTGAAGGATCGAAAGCGCAATGAAGGTCCCAACATGCCGTGGGGCGAAGGCGACACCCCCATCAAGGAGGTCCTGCAGCTTCTGAAGAAAGAAAAGTATCCGATGCGGGCCCTGATCGAATACGAGTATCGCGGCGCGAGCGATTCGGTGACCGAGGTCAAGAAATGCTTAGAGTATTGCAAAGCTGCACTGGCTTAGTTTTTGGAGTTTGCCTCGCTCACGCTCAGTTAATCAGCCGGCCGGTCCCTCCGTCCGATGCTGTCGAACGCGGTCAGAAGCAGTTCGTCATTCAGTGCGCAGGCTGCCACGGCGCGGACGCCCGCGGCGATGATAACGGTCCGGATTTGGTGCGCTCAGTGATTGTGCTCGATGACGAGCAAGGCAGCCTGATTGGGCCGGTGGTCCGAAAAGGGGTTCCAAACCAAGGTATGCCCGCGTTCAATCTGTCCGATGTGCAGATTCGGGATCTGGCGGCGTTCCTGCGCGAACGGACACAGGCAGCCATCAATCGTAACGCGTATCCGCTACAGAACCTGCTCACGGGGAATGCTAAGGATGGCGAAGCGTTCTTCAAGGGCGCGGGGCGCTGTAATACCTGCCATTCCGCAACCGGCGACCTGGCAGGGCTGGCGAGCCGATTTACGCCGGCACAATTGCAGACGCGGTTTCTCTATCCGCGCGGGGGACGCGGCGGGACGCCGAAAGCCACGACGGCCACGGTAACGCCGCGCACCGGCCCAGCCGTTTCCGGCACGCTCGAATCTATCGATGACTTTACCGTCGGGCTGCGCGACTCCGAAGGCTACTATCGTTCGTTCTCCCGCGACGCGATCAAATTGGATATTCGCGATCCACTTGCGGCACACGTTCAGCTGCTCAAGCAATACACGGACAAGAATCTCCATGATGTTCTGGCCTACTTGGTGACCCTCAAATGAAACATGCCGTTCTCGCCGTTTTGTACTTAGCGGGTGCGCTTGCAGCCCAGCCGCTCAATCCCGCCAAGCTTCTTCAGCCTCCCACCGACTCCTGGCCGACCTACAACGGCGACTACACGGGACGCCGTTTCAGCCCACTCAAGCAGATCAATCAGGCCACCGTGAACACGTTGAATCTCGCGTGGACGCGGCGCTTCACTGCGGGCGGAGGCCGCGGAGGCGTAGGCAGTGTCCAGATCAAGGCCACGCCGCTTGAAGTGAATGGCATTCTGTATTTCGCGACGCCAGATAACGCCTGGGCCGTGGACGCGCGCAGCGGACGCGAGTTGTGGCACTACACATGGGAAACCACGGGCGGCCTTCACGTCGGCAATCGCGGCTTCGGCATGTACGGCGACTGGCTGTATTTCGAAACACCCGACTGCTATCTGGTTTCGCTCGATGCCAAGACGGGGAAGGTGCGCTGGAATCGTCAGATCGCTGACGTGAAGCAGGAATATTTCTGCGGACCCGCGCCGATGGTGATCAAGAACCATATCATCACCGGTGTAGGCGGCGATTCGTTGGACGTGCCGGGATACCTGGAATCGCACGATCCCGAAACCGGCGCGCTTCAGTGGCGCTGGAACACGACGCCCAGACCCGGCGAACCCGGATCGGAAACGTGGCCGTCGCGGACGTCGATGGAGCATGGCGGCGGAATGACCTGGCATTCGGGAACGTACGATCCGGAGCTTAACCTTTACTATTTCGGCACCGGCAATCCGAACCCGGTATATGCACCGCAGAGCCGGTCGGGCAACAATCTGTACACATGCTCGATTGTGGCGCTGAATCCGGATACAGGAAAATTGGTTTGGTATTACCAGGTATCGCCTCACGACACTCACGATTTTGACAATGTCGAGACGCCTGTCCTCATCGACGGCGAGTTCAAGGGACAGCCGCGCAAGATGCTGGCTCAAGCGGCCCGGAATGGCTATTTTGTGTTGCTCGACCGGACCAACGGCAAGAATCTGCTAACGGCGCCTTTTGTGGAGGCGCTGAATTGGTCCAAGGGCCTGGATGCAGATGGCCGGCCCATACCCAATCCGGACATGGACGCGAAACCCGATGGAACTTTGGTATCGCCCACTGAAGGCGGTGCGGCAAATTGGTTTGCGCCCTCGTTCAGTCCGCTGACGGGGCTGTTCTACACACATGCGTCCGAATCGTACGGACTGGATTGGAAGACCGATCTTTCAAAGTCGCCCGAAGGATACGGTGGACGCAACCAGACTATATGGATGCAGAACGTTTTGCAGGCGATCGACTACAAGACGGGCAAGATCGTCTGGAGCCACCGCTACCCCAACCAGGGAGGAAATCGGTCGGGCCTGCTGAGCACTGCGGGCGGATTACTCTTCGGCGGCGATCCGACCAGTAACGTGTTCGCCATGGACCCGGCTAATGGCAAGATGCTGTGGCATGCCGGATTGCAGAGCTCGGTAAGCAATGGTCCGATTACGTTCGAACTGGGTGGGCGGCAGTACATGGTTGTCGGGGCGGGCGATTCGCTGTACGCATTTACCCTCCCGGGGCACTAGCTCCTTGTCTTTTCCCCGCGCGAGACAAAGCCTGCGCAATCAACCGCTCATCACAATTCTCAGACTAGGGCTCCCCGTAGGCTCCAAAATCGAAACATGAAAGTCAGGGATGATTCGATTGAGATGGAGACACCGGCCGCTTATTGGGCGTACCAGGCATTTTACTGGGGAATGTTTGGCGCTATCGGCCTGGGCATCAATCTAATCAATGGCGGAAATGCCCGTAAACAGGTCATCAGCCATATACTTTTCTTTTTTTACAGCATCGGCCTGACCCACGTTTTTCGCAAGCAAATCCAACGTTGGCGATTCCGCCAGCCGTCGGCCATCCGAATGCGATTGTGGCTGTTCGCCGGAGTATTGGTCGTCAGCTTCATCCAAACAGTTCTAGTGATCTCCATCGATATTGCACTGAACGGAAGGCGGGCCGGAGATTGGCCCCGCGTCGCGGTGGTCGCCCTCGGATGGGGGATGTACATCGGTACGCTGGTTTGGACCGTAGTCTACGTGCGGATCACAGAGAGACGCGCGCAAGAGCAGCGAGAGGCCAAAATGCAAATGGCCCTCCGCGGAGCGGAACTTCGGGCACTGGAAGCGCAAGTCAATCCGCACTTCCTGTTCAACTGCCTGAACTCCATTCGGGGGTTGGTGGTGGAGAATCCGGCGCGTGCCCAAGATATGATCACCCGATTCGCAGCGCTGCTTCGCTACAACCTGAACCGCGACCGGCAACACACTGTTCCGTTTGCAGAAGAAGCGGAGATCGTGGCCGACTACCTCGCGCTTGAATCAGTGCGGTTCGAGGGCCGCCTCAGAGTGCAGGTTACCGTTGACCCGGAAGCCAAAGTCGTTCACGTTCCGCCGATGATCCTCCAAGCACTGGTTGAAAACGCCCTCAAACACGGCATCGCCCGCCGGCCCAACGGTGGGGATCTCGAGATTCGAGCGGCGGCAAGTAACGGAAAGCTCACTCTGCAGGTGACCAACAGCGGGGAACTCGGGCCAGCGCAACCCGGTGATACCCAGCTTGGACTCAAGAATATTCGGGAGCGTTTGCATCTGCTGTATGGCGACCGCGCCAATCTGTCTCTGCAAAACGGAGACGGAATTGTAGTCGCCAAAGTCGAGATTCCGCAAACCGCATGAAGGCGATCATTATCGACGATGAGCGCCTCGCTCGCGTTGAATTGCGCCGCCTGCTGGTAGCGCATCCCAAGATTGAAATCGCCGGAGAAGCCAGCAACGGCGACGAGGCTCTCAGGTTGATCGCGCAGGCATCGCCCGATCTGTTGTTCCTCGACGTCCAGATGCCGGGTCTCACCGGGTTTGATGTTCTGGAGCGACTGGACGAAATTCCACAAGTCATCTTCACCACCGCCTACGACGCCTACGCCATCAAGGCTTTCGAGGTAAACGCGCTCGATTACCTGATGAAACCCATCGCTCCTGCCCGGCTGGCCGCCGCGCTTGCCAAAGTCCGGCCGCGATCCGGACCCACCCGCCTGGAGCGTGTGTTCGTGCGTGACGGCGACCGCTGCTGGATCGTCGCGCTGCCCGATATCTTCCTGCTGGAGTCGGAGGGCAACTACACGCGTGTCCACTTCAATGGCCAGCGTCCTCTGATCCGGCGATCGCTCAACGCGCTCGAGGCGCAGCTGGATCCAGCCGTGTTCTTCCGTGCGAATCGTCAGGAGATCCTGAACCTGAAGTGGATCGACAAAGTGGATCTCGGAGTCGCGGGCGGCCTGTCGGTGACGCTACGCGGAGGGCGCGCGGTGGAA
>Ga0105245_10002687_pt1 | contig 16003 bp, 25 predicted proteins | sample KBSM54metaG_FD_81523 | JGI IMG/M metagenome (GOLD analysis project Ga0105245, IMG submission 81523) | Miscanthus rhizosphere microbial communities from Kellogg Biological Station, Michigan, USA - KBS M5-4 metaG | ecosystem: Host-associated > Plants > Roots > Rhizosphere > Soil | place...
CTGGCGCTGGGGCGCAGCCGCAGCACCGTCATATGCCGGGCGCGCAAGATCGGGCTGAAGCCGCGGGCGCAGCCGGTGATGGCGCTAGCGGGTGTGGCGCGGATGCCGAGCGAGCCGCAGGCGGCGCCGGTGCAGTTGCCGATGCTGCCGGACCCTGCGGCGCCTGGGCGGCCGAAGCAACCGCTCCGCTTGTGGCTGGTGCCGGTCGGCCCGCCGCGGGAGTGCCAGTTCCCGCAGGGCGAAAAGCCGAGGCTGAGGTTTTGCTTCAAGCCGGCGTTTCCGGGGCAGCCGTACTGCCCCACCCATTGCCGGGTCGCGTTCATCGGCTGGCACGCGCATAGGTCGGCGCAACCCCAGGCGATGGCGTCATGAGCGGGCTGCCACTACGCGGTGGGCGGGGGCGGCGGCCATCGCTGCGGCTGGAGGATGTGAAACCCGAGCGTGAGCACCCGATGCAGACGCGGGTGGTGGGCACGCTGCGGCTGGAGCTGGCACCGGCCGGCAAGGTGTCGTCATGGGGCGTCGTGTGGTGGTGCGTTGATCACGCGAACTACGGCGGCGAGATCCCCGGCATTCGGCTAGGTAGGGGCATAATTGCCGGAATCCCCGATCTTTTCATCCTGTGGCGCGGGCGTGGGTATTTCATCGAATTGAAGGCCCGCGATGGCGTGGTCCGCGCGCCGCAGCAATCCGTCATGAGCGCCATTCTTGCGGCCGGGGGCCAGTGCGGCATCGCCTGCGACGAGTGGGACGTGCTGCGGCTGGTGGATGCCTGGCACATCCCGCGGGCCGGGCGGGTGCATTTCCCGGTGCAACGAAATGCGGAGGCGGTGGCATGAGCGAACCGACGACAAACGGTCGCGGTGAGGGCACGCAACTTGTCCGCTATGACGCGATGTGCCGGGCGATCGCTGAGGCCCACGCCGTCGATGAGGTCAAGGACATCCGCGACAAAGCCCGTGCAATCGAGATGTATGCACGGCAGGCATTGAACTCAGAAGCCGAGGAACGCGCCCGTGAGATCCGGCTGCGGGCTGAACGCAAATGCGGGAAGCTGACGGCAGAGTTACCAACGGCGCAAGGACACAGATCGGATCTAACTTCGAAGGGCGACCCGTCGAAGTTAGGGGCGCTCAAGCAGGCGGGCATAAGCCGCGATCAGGCGACAACCTGGGAACGACTGGCGGCGGTGCCCGAGGAAATCTTCGAGCAGGCATTGGCGGAACCCAACCCGTCCACCTCCAGCATCATCACGCGGCACGAAGTCGCCGAGCGTGGGCCGGGCTTGGTGATGAACAACGACAAGGCGCTGTGGTTGTGGGGCACGCTCAAGGATTTCGAGAGCGAAGGGCTGCTTGACGAAGATCCGAACGCGCTGATCGATGCCATGCTCAATCATATGCACATGACAACAATGGAGTTGGCGCCGCGCGTCATCGCGTGGCTGGGGAGGATTCGGCAGTGACAGAAGGCGATATCCTGGCCGACGCCGTGCGGCGGATGTACGAGATCAACCATTTCGTGGTGTCCATCGATCCTGAGTTCCTCGCCAATGGGGCGATGGAGATCATCAGCTTCGACAAGGAGACGCACCCGGTCGGCTGGGTCGGCTGCAACCTGCATTGCCGCCAGTTGGCGCGAGCGTTCTGCCGGCGCAACTTTGACACCGCAGCGGCGGCGATTGCGGGCGAGGCGGTCAATGGCGAGCTGTTCCCCGAGACATTGCAGGACCGCTATCCGCGCCAGCCGCGCAAGGACAAGGAGCCGGTTTATGTGCTGCGGGATCATCTGAGCGAGGAGGATCGCTGGTATAACATTGACCGGCTGCGGAGTGCGGCCTCGGCGCTGCTGAAGCATGCCCGCGCGCTGGAGATCGAGACGCTGGCGACGTTTGGCCCGCGCAAGGATCAGGCCGCCGCATGACCCTGGCCCCGCTCTCGCAGCAATGCCGCCGCATCATCGCGCTTCAGGAGCAGATCTGCGAGGCGCTCGATGACGCCGAGTGCTCATGGGCGGAAGCCGTGGGCTGCATGGGCTTCGCGCTGTCGGTGCTGCTGGATCAGCAGGAGGACGAGCGGATGCGGGTGGCGATGGCGGCGGAGGTCGGCAAGCGGCTGCTGTCCGGCGCCTGGACGCGGGGATCATTCGGAGAACCGGAGAGGATGCAATGAACGAAGACCTAGCGGATTTCGGCAAGCATTTCCCGGTGGGGTTTGAGAACGCCAAGCGGCTGCGCGGGCTCTTGGCGAAGGCTGTGCTCGACGCACCCGCGCCATGGCCCGAAGCCATCGCCGCCGCCACGCACCTGTTGACCTCCATCATCGACAGCAACGACGAACAGGAACAGCGGGCCGAAATGATCATGACGGTGGTCAGGTTGCTGGAAAGCAGCTCCGACCTCGCGGACGTGGAGGAGATGGTGCAATGAGCGTTGCTGTTGCGAACGAGTTCGTCCAAAATAGCTACGGCGCCAGTGTTGGAATCACTGGCGCCGCTGAAACTGTAACCGATCGGCACCTGCCGGTGCGCAACGTGGGCGAAGTCGCTGTCCCCATTTTGCACACCCTCTGGGCCGAAACGCAAGAGGTGTGCCTATGACAACCAATCCCTGGATGAAATTCTATCCCTGCGACTGGCGCAGCGATGCGGCGTTGAGGGCAGTGTCGAGCGCCGCCCGAGGGCTGTGGATCGACCTGCTTTCGCTCATGCATGAGGCCGAACCATACGGCCATCTGGTCATCAACGGGACGGCGATTGAACCCAGAATCATCGCAAAAACGACGGGAAACAGCCCGAGAAACGTCCGAGAATGGTTGGGCGAACTGGAACGTGCAGGCGTGTTTTCTCGCACTAAGGACGACGTGATCTACTCCCGCCGCATGGTCCGGGATTTCGCACAAGCCGTTGTAGACAAAGAGAATGGACGCCACGGCGGCAATCCGAACATAAGACGGAAGAGCAATGGAGGGGTTAACCCCCCCCCTAACCCAGAGGATAATGGGCAGGATAAAGCCCAGAAGCTAGAAGCTAGAATCCAGAGTAAGAAAGAAAGGGGGAACCCTGCGGGTTCCTCGCACGCGCCAGCGCGCGCGACGCCCCGGCGACGGCTGCCCGAGGGCTGGGAGCCAAACGGGGGAAGCATCGGCCTCGGCCTCGATCAGGGCCTCACCCAGGACGACATCCACGCCGAAGCCGAGAAAATGCGCGACTGGGCACGACATCGCGGCGAGATGGGCGCCGACTGGGACGCACGGTTCAACAACTGGCTCCGGAAGGAGGCGAGCGACCGGCTACTCCGGCGGAAACGCATTGAAAAACCCACGTTGCAGCAGGAATGGGGCCTCGGCTCATTCCTCGCCCCCGGCGGCTACGTCGCCCCCGACTTCGACGACGAACCGCCGATCCGGCCCTCGGTGCTGCTGTCATGACCAACGTCCGCGACTTCCCCGGCAGCACCTCACGCCGCGACCTCCACGCCATCACGACGTGGCTGGGCGACCTCGCCAACATGACCGCAGGCAGCGTGCCGTTGCCCGACGCAAAGGCCAAAATCGCCAGCCTCGCCAGCGGCTTGGTCGAGGAATACCCGCCCGCCGCATTCACCCGCCAATCGCTCCTCACCGTGGCCAGGCAATGCAAATTCTTCCCGAGCTATGCCGAACTGACATCGGCACTCACCGCATGGTGGAACGAAAATCGCCCCGTCCTGCCCGCACTCCCGGCGCCCTACGAGCACGTTCCAACGCCTGAGCGCACCCGGCCAACTACCGAGGGATTGCGAAGCATTCGCGTTCTCATCGCCGAGAACGATGCTTTCCTGCACGCCCAATACGATGCCCTTTACCACCGCAACCCGAAACAATCCGGCACTCACCAATCGCGTATCCTCACCCGCGACGAACTCACCGAAGCTTACCGCACGGAGGGCATCGCCAATCCGCGCCGCCGCGACACGCTCGCCGAAGCCTACCAAGCCGCCGCCAAGATCCCCGGCCCCAAGGTGCCGACATGATCGATCCAGCCCCGCCCCTACTGCCCGAAACCCACGTCGAGGCGCGCCAGAACCTCTGGCAATCCACCAATGTCGCGTTCCAACGCGGCGAACTCGAACTCGCAGCAGCCTGGGCGCAAGCCACCGGCATCATGAGCATCGTCACCGTCCTCGAACGCATCGAAGACACACTCGACCGGATCGACGAGACGCTCGCCGAAGCATTCCCAAAGCGTGACCCATGACCCGCGCCGCCATCATCGTCTCATGCCCCAAATGCGGCCGCCCACGCCTCTACGGACACCCCTGCGGCTATTGCGGGGATCCGGAGCCAGAGGCGGCACTGACCGCCCTGTACGGGCATCTGTGGGGCTGTACGGGGTATGTCAGCAGCAATGGGGGAGCCGCACACCCATGATCAACAGCCAAGCCCCACCCGCAACCGCTCCGCTCTGGTCCTGGGAAGCACTCAACGCCGCCCGCCAGCCCTCCGCCAACATCGACCCCCGCATGGTCGTCCCCGCCCCCACCGACCAAGGCTACATCCGCCCCGCTCAGATCAACCCACCGCCCGAAGTCTCAATGGCCAACGCACCACAAAACCCGCTACTTCAACAGCTTATCGCACACATCCTGCGAACCGGCGGCCGAATATGAACGCCGACCCCCACAAGCTCCGCGTCACATACCGCAACACCGCCGACCTCACCGCGGCCGAACACAACCCGCGCACCCACAGCGACGCGCAAATCCGCCAGATCGCCGCCAGCATGACCGCCTTCGGCTGGACCAACCCCATCCTCGTGGACGAACACAGCCGCATCATCGCCGGGCACGGACGCCTGCTCGCAGCGCAGTCCCTCGACATGCCAACCGTCCCCACCATCACCCTCGCCGGCCTGTCGCCCGAGCAGCGCCGCGCCCTCGTCATCGCTGACAACCAGCTCGCACTCAACGCCGGCTGGGACGCCGACCTGCTGCGGACGGAACTGGAGGCGCTCAAGGCGCTGGACTTCGATATCAGCCTGCTCGGCTTCGCAGACGACGAGCTCGCCGCATGGCTCGCCGCACCCACACCCGGCCTCACCGATCCCGACGACGTCCCCGAGCCGCCCGCCGAACCCGTCTCCAAGCCCGGCGACATCTGGCTCATGGGACGCCATCGGCTGCTCTGCGGGGACTGTGGCGATGCGGCGGCGCTGGCGATCGTCATGGACGGCAGGCCGGTGGATCTCATCGTCACATCGCCGCCCTACAATCAGCAGATCGATAAATTCAAGCCATCGGGCATGCAGCGCGAAAGCGGGTGGGTAAATCGGCTCGCTGGCGCCTATTCCGACAGCATGCCCGAGCGCGAATATCAGGAATGGCAGCGCAAGCTTCTGGGCATATGGCATGGCGCTATGCGCGACGGCGCCTCGGTATTCTACAACCACAAGCATCGATACCGCGACAAGCGCGTGGTGTCCCCGCTGGAATGGCTGCCCGGCCCGTTCAACTTCCGCCAGGAAATTATCTGGAACCGTCCCGGCAGCGTGACTGCGCGCATGTTCCTGCCATGTGATGAGCGGATTTATTGGCTCTATCGCGGCGACAACTTCACATTCGACGACTCTACCGAGATCAAGTCATGGTCGAGCGTGTGGGACATTAAACCGGGGTCAGACTTCCACGCGGTCGGCTTTCCGGTCGAACTGCCCACGCGCTGCATCCGTGCCGCATCGATGCCGGACGACGCCGTGCTAGAGCCGTTCGCAGGTTCCGGCACCACCATCATCGCTTCGGAGATGACCGGACGCGCATGCCACGCCATCGAAATATCCCCCACATATGTCGATGTCGCAGTGCAACGCTGGATGAACTTCACCGGCAAGCAAGCAACGCGCCCAGACGGAACATCGTTCGCAGTAGAACACGACAGGCTGATTAATGCGTAGCGATAGGAAACACGTCGCAACTGGAAGACCGCCCGGCCCTCCGCCAGGTGAAGGCGGCCAGCCGCCAAAAGAGATCGACGTCAAGATTGCCGAAAGACTTGCGCTCATTCAATGCACCGACGTGGAAATGGCGCTTTGTCTCGGCGTGTCCCACGATACGCTTGCACGCCGCAAGCAGTCTGACCCCGAGTTCTCGGAATTGATCGAACACGGCAGAGCCAACGGCCGCATGTCGCTGCGCCGCCGCCAGTTCGAGAAAGCCATGGCCGGCAGCGACACCATGCTGATCTGGCTCGGCAAGAATCTGCTCGGACAGCGCGATAAGCACGAGTTCAGCGGCGATCCCGACAACCCGTTGACAGTGCGTTACGTCGTTGAAGTGCCGCCAGATCCCGAGGACGAAAACGAATGGCAGGCACGCTACGCGCCGCCAACGATCGAGCACGACCCGGTGAAAGACTGAGCATGTCACAGGCACAAACCATCGAGGTCGCCTGGGCGCCGCAAGCTGGCCCGCAAACCGCGTTCATCAAATGCCCGCATTTCGAGGTGTTCTTCGGCGGCGCGCGGGGCGGCGGCAAGACCGATGCCGTCCTCGGCGATTGGGTGACGCACGCGGCGAAACACGGCCCCGACGCCATCGGCCTGATGGTGCGCCGGACACGCACCGAATTGCTGGAGACGTTTGAACGCGCGCGAACGATTTACACCAAGCTAGGCGCCACCGCGACGATCAACCCGATGCGGTTCAATATGCCCAACGGCGCACGCATTACCTATGCGTATCTGGAACGTGATTCCGATGCGGAGACGTATCAAGGCGCATCGTTCACCCGCGTGTATGTCGAGGAGGCCGGCAACTTCCCATCGCCGTCGCCGATCCTCAAGCTCATGGCAACGCTGCGTTCCGGCGCAGGCATCCCGGTCGGGCTGCGGCTCACCGGCAACCCCGGCGGCCCCGGCCATCAATGGGTGCGCGCTCGATACATCGACCCGGCCCCGCTGGGCTGGCGCAAGATCGTGGACAAGGCCACCGGCCTCAATCGCATCTATATTCCGAGCCGGGTAGCGGATAACAAATACCTTGGCCCCGACTACGTGCAGCGGCTCAAGGCATCGGGCTCGCCCGAGCTGGTCCGCGCCTGGCTGGAGGGCGACTGGTCAGTTGTTTCGGGTGCGTTCTTCCCCGAGTTCAGCTTGGACAGGCACGTCATCGCGCCTCGGCCTATTCCCGAGCACTGGGCGCGCTTCCGCAGCTTCGACTGGGGATCGGCACGGCCCTTCTGCTGCCACTGGTGGGCGGTCAGCGACGGCAGCGACCCGGACATCGCCCGCGGCGCCCTGGTGCTCTATCGCGAGTGGTATGGCATGCGGCCGGGCGAGCCGAACGTGGGGCTGAAGCTCACCGCCGAAGCCGTGGCGCAGGGCATCGCCGCACGCGAAACCGACGACCCGCAGCCCATGCTTGGCGTCGCCGATCCGGCCATATTCGCGGAGGACGGCGGGCCGAGCATCGCCCAGCGCATGATGGGCCAGGGCGTGATCTTTCGCCCGGCGGACAACAAGCGGGTGCCGTCCCGTGGCGCGATGGGTGGCTGGGATCAGCTCCGGTCGCGGCTTGTCGGCGACGACGACGGGCGGCCGATGGTGCTAATCTTTGCCACCGCGCGGGATCTCATCCGGACGCTCCCCGCCATGCAACACGACGACGCGCGGCCCGAGGATATCGATACGGATGCCGAGGATCATTGTTGCGACTGCGCGCGCTACGGGATGATGTCGCGGCCCTGGATCAAGGACGCGGTGAAACCGAAGGTGCGCGATAGCTGGGACATCGCCTTCGAGCGCGCCGGCGCCGAGCCTGTGGACGGATGGAGGGTGGCATGACGCACGAAGAGCGCAAGATGATGCACCGCGCAATTCGGACGCTTCGGGCTGCCGGCGGCGAGATCTCGCTGCCATACGATAGGCCCGGCGAACCGAGCAGTATTCAAACGGTGGCCAACTGGCTTGCCAAACACACACCGCGCACCGAGCAGACGAAGCGGCTGATCAAAGAACACCGCAACCGCCGCATCATCGCGCAAGAAACAGAGACAGCGGCACGGTTCGCAGAATATGAGCAGCGCAGGGTGCGCTATCGTATTGACGCGGCAGGGCAGGAGATCGCGGCAGCCGCAAGGGCACTGCTGATCGACCAGCCGGACGCCGAGGAGGCCACGCCATGACCTACGACGGACTGAGCGGTGCCGAGTTCATGCGGCTTGTCGGCGATGACGTGGACAAATGGGCCGACGCGGGGATCGAGGCCGCCGCCCGCCACGGCATGACCGTCGAGCGCGAGTGGTTCCGCGACTTCCTCGCCGACGCCATGGACGCAGCGCGACGCTTCAGCCGCCCGGTGGTGCCGGTAACCGAGGATGACAACCCATGAGCGCACGCAAGCGGCGACTTGCCCCGAGCGACGTTCGCGGCGCGCTGATGGAATGGGCAGGACGCCTAGAAACGCAGGAACTCAGTTTGGCCATCATGGCTGAACTGGTTGATGGGGACGATAAGCACGTCTTGAAACAGGCTGCGGACAAAACCGCCAGCTTGGCGCGCGAGGCATGCGCGATGATCGATGCATATATCGCAAAGCTGGAGCACAACCCATGACCGTCCCCCGCGCGCTGTTCGCCGATCCGCCAATGGACCCGAACGCGGCCGAGGCCAGCGTCGCCAAGGGCGGCCCGGCAACGGACGGATACCCGCGCGATCTGGACGACGCGCACGCCCGGCTGGTCCGCTGGTTCGAGGAATCGGAGAACACCGGCACCGACGCGCGTGATCGCTCCAACCGCGACCGCGACTACGTCACCGGCATTCAATGGACGCAGGCGGAACTGAAGGCGCTGGCCGATCGCCATCAGCCACCCATTACGATCAATTACTGCTCGCGCAAGGTCGATCTCATGTGCGGCATCGAGCGCAAGAGCCGCACCGATCCCAAGGCATACGCGCGCAACCCGTCCGACGAGGGCAAGGCCTACGCGGCCACCCAGGTGCTGCGCTACATCGCCGAGCAGAACAAGCTCGATCAGGTGCGGAGCGCCGTCTACGAGAACATGCTGGTGGAGGGCGCCGGCGGCGGCGAGATCGGGCTGGAGGACGACGGCAAAGGGGGCGCCGAGATCACCATCACGGCGGTGCCATGGGACCGGCTGTGGTGGGACCCGCATTCGCGCCTGCCCGATTTCAGCGACGCCCGCTACAAGGGCCTCGTCATCTGGCTCGACAAGGACCAGGCCTACGAGATGTGGCCGGATGCGGAAGACGTCATCACGGACTCGTTCGCGTCCCGTGACGGCACGTTCAGCGACCGACCCGACCACGTCATGTGGACCGACAGCACGCGCAGCCGCGTCCGCGTCGTTCAATGCCACTGGGAGGAGAAGGAGATCTGGTGGAACGCGACGTTCAGCCGCAGCGGCTTCCTCGCCGAGCCAACCAAATCCCCGTTCCTCGACCACAAGGGCGAGTCGGCCTGCGGGCTGGTGATGCAGTCGGCGCACGTTGACCGCGAGAACAACCGCTACGGCATGGTTCGGGATATGATCTCGTTGCAGGACGAGATTAACAAACGCCGTAGCAAGGCGCTGCATCTGCTGGCGGTGGCGCAGGTCGTCGCCGAGAAGGGCGCGGTGAACGACGTGGACAAGGCACGCCGCGAGGTCGCCAAGCCGGACGGGTTCATAGAAATCATGCCCGGAATGAAGTTCGAGATTCAGCACGGCGGCGAGATGGCGACCGGGCAAATGCACCTGTTGCAGCACGCGACGAGTGAAATGCAGGCGACCGGGCCGAACGCCTCGATGTCCGGCACCGATGACCGCGAGCTGTCGGGGCGGGCGATCCTCGCCCAGCAGGCGGGCGGGGCGGCAGCCCATGAGCCGATCGCTGACGGGCTGCGAACATGGATGCAGAACGTCTACGAGATCGCCTGGCAGGCGGCGCGGCAATACTGGACGACCGGCAAATGGGTGCGGGTCACCGACGACCTGGGCACGACGAAATACGTCGGCATCAATCAGCCGGTCACATTGCAAGACAAATTAGCGGAAATGCCGGACCAGCAGCGGGCGATGGCAATGCAGCAGATGCAGCTCATGCCCGGCGATCCGCGATTGCAAATGGTCGTGGACGTCGAGAACGACATCCGCGAAATGGACATCGACGTGACGATTGGGGCCGGTTTGGATGTCCCTTCGTTGCAGAACGAGCAGTTCCAGGTGCTGTTGCAACTGGCCAGCACGCAACCGGGGCTGATCCCGGCGGACGTGCTGATCGCCGCGTCCAGCCTCCACGACAAGGACAAGCTGCTGGAACGGATGAAACAGCATGCACAGGAACAGCAGCAGCAACAGGAGCAGATGAAGCCGGTGATCATGGCGCAGCAGGCGGCGGATCTGGACGTGAAGAAGTCCAAGGCTGCGGCGGACTACGCGCTGGCGGCCGAGCGCAAGCACGCCTCGATCCACCACATCGCGGAGATGCACCAGGGGTTCAACGACATGAACGCGCCGCCCGATGCGCCCTCCGCGCCTGGCACGGTCGTCCCGCCCGAGGTCCAGGCGGCAATGGACGTGGCGGACATACGCGGGCGCCACGCCAAGGCGGCGGCGGACGAGGCGCGGGCCAACGATCTGCGGCATAGCGCGGTGGAGCGGGTGTCGAACGTCATGTTGCAAGGCTTGCAGGCGCAGCAGCCGCAGGGCCCGGCCGCGCCATGAACGGCAGCTTCCCGCGTGGGCTAGCTGAATCGGCGAGGTTCGACCCCCACCGGCAAGTCGCTGCCGCCTCCCGGCCCGGCTGGATGCGTTCCGGGGCCGGGGGGAGCATCAGGAGAACGCCATGAGCGGCTACATCACCCGCAACGCATTGATGATCGACAACCCGACGTTCGGGCCGCCAACGCAGTCCTCGATGCTGCCGACCACGCTGGCCAATCCGCTCGCCGCGGGCTGGGGAACGCAGCCGGGCATGCAGTCCGGCACCGGCGGCGTTGATCTGGCCATGCCCACGGCTGCAGGGGGCAATCCGGCGCTAACACCCGGAGCCCCAGGCAACGACGACCTCATGAAGGCGCTCGCGGCGCTCTACGGCGGCCAGGCGCCGGGGCAGCAAGTCCAGACACCGGCCCAGCAGTTGCAACAGGCGATCAACGCCGACCAGGCCAACTACCACGGCCGCGAGGGCGGGGGGCTGGTATGAATAGGAGCAACATCCAATGAGCGAACTGGACGCTTTCCTCACGACGGGATCGCAGCCCGCGGCACCAACGGACGCAGCGCCCGCACCCGCACCGGCGGCAGAGCCATCGCCCGCGCCCGCCACCAAGCCGGAGGCCAAGCAGGCCGAACCCGCCAAAGCCGCGCCTGACCCCCCACAGCCCGATCCGGACGAGGACATCGGCCACGACGGCGGCATGATCCCGGCCTCGACGTTCCACAAGGCGCGCACCGACTGGAAAACCAAGACCGTCGAGGCACAGACAGAGGCCCGCATCCTCCGCGAGCAGGTCGAGGCGTTCAAGAAGCAGTCCGCCGCCCCGCCTCAGCCTCAGCAGCAGCAACCGCCGCCCGAGCCGCTCGACCCCGTCCGCGACCCGGTCGGCTACCACAACCGGCTGCAATCGGTGCTGCTCAACGACCGGCTGAACCTGTCCGAGATGCTGGAGCGCGAGAAGCACCCGCCCGAGGCGTTCGAGGCGGCGGTGGCCGAGTTCCAGGCCGTGGCAGCCCAGCAACCGGAGCTGTATTCCAAGCTGCACGCACAGCGGCACCCCTATGGCTGGCTGATGAAGGAGATCGAAAAGCTGCGGCTGACCCGCGAGCTGGGCGACGATCCGGCGGCATTCCGCGCCAAGATCGCCGCCGAGGAGCGCGCCAAGTGGGAGGCCGAGCAGGGCAACGGCGCCGCCCCGGTATCGCCCGCCGCCGGGCTGCCGCCATCGCTGGCAACCACGCGCTCGGCCGCACCGCGATCCGCCAACGCCTTCAGCGGGCCGCCCGCTTTAGATGATATCTTCCGGCGGGAACCGAAGCGGCGGTGAGCGTGTCAGCCAGCAACTCGGCGGCAGCCACCAGCAGATCCCCCGAGAGGATCGTCACCCGGCGCAACGCCCATTTCGGGCCGGGTTCCGTCGCATAGGCATAGATGATCCGCGAGCCATGGTAACCGACGATGGTCGCCCGCAGTGGCTTGAAGCAGAACGATACCTCCATAGCGCGGTAACGCCCGGTGGTTGTCGCCTCGGCACGCTGCCCGCTGAACATGGCATCCACGATCCGGCACAACTGATCGGCCAGCATGGCTTGCAGCGTCGGCAGCGGCGGGTTCGGCGCATAACCGCATTCGAGGTATGGCAGGCTCCCCAGTTCCTCGACGGCATCGGGAGCGGCACCTGGCCGCACAGCAGCCAATCCGATGAGCACGGCGGCGAGATGCCGCGCGTCGTAATGCGCCGCCGATTTGCCGCCGCCCTTCCCGGCCATCGGAACCTGTCCGGCTATTTGCTGCGCTCGGAGCTGGCGGTGCAGGGTCGAGTGTATCTGCCCGGTCAGGGGCATAAGCCGCTCGATTACCTGCTCGCCGGTGGCCATGCGTGGAGCATAGCAATATGTGGCGCTGCGTCACAACAATGCGGGGCATACCCATGAACGCGGACACGCTCACCCTCGCCACCGCCATCCTCTACGCCGCACGCGCGGGCCGCCAATGGCCCGAAAGCCCCATCCAGCGCGAACGAATGTTGCGTCTCGCCCTCACCGACGCTAATGATATCGCACGTCTCGTCCAGAGGCAGGCCGTCCCGCCGCCGGGGATTCCATCATCGGGCGTTAAATCGTCTCCCTCTGACGAACCCGCCGCCGGGGTCAAACGGGCGTCCGTTCGGGCTGATAACGGTCCCGCCGCCGGGGACGCGTCGCTCACCAGACGATAACCGTGTGAACCTGCCGCCGAGGTTAATCGGGCGTACGTCGGGCTGATCAGGTCCCGCCGCCGGGGACACCCGCCGCGTACCCCCCCTCAGTCCGCAGGACCGTCAGCCAATGGCAGACATGAATCTCACCCCCGCACGCGCGGGGCTGACTCCGCTTATCTGGGATAGCGACTACTTCACTGAATATGTAAGAAAGAATCAATTCGCCAGATATATGGGCACCGCAATGGGGTCCATGATTCAGGTCCGCGAAGACCTGACCCGCAAGGCCGGCGACACCGTCGTGTTCCCCACCGTCCGCCGCCTGGTGGGCGCGGGCGTCACCGGAAACGCGGTGCTTGAGGGCAACGAAGAAGTCCTTAACGCGCGCAGCTTGAACCTGGTCGTCTCGGCCATCCGCCACGCCGTCGCCGTCAGCGACTGGGACGAGCAGAAGAGCGTCATCGCCCTGCGCGACGCCGCCCGCGATGCACTCCAGAACTGGTCGCTCGAAAAGATCCGCGCCGACATCATCACCAGCCTGGAGGCGATGACGGCGGACGGATCGGTCCAGATCCCCTACTCCACCGCATCGGCCGCCCAGCGCAACACATGGCTGACCAACAACGCCGATCGCGTGCTGTTCGGGGTATCCAAGTCCAACGCCGTTAGTAACGTGATGGCAACGGCATTGACGACCCTCGATGCGCCCACCGACAAGATGTCGGCCGCCATCCTCACCCTCGCCAAACGCATCGCCCGCACCGCCAACCCCCGAATCCGGCCGATCAGCGTGAACGACGACGAGGAATGGTTCGTGTGCTTCATGCCGTCCCTGCCATTCCGCGATCTCATGCAGGACACGGTGATCATCAACAGCCTGCAATACGCCTGGGATCGCGGGCGGGATAACCCGCTCTTTACCGCCGGCGACCTGCTCTACAACGGCATCATCATCCGCGAAGTCCCCGAGATGCCGGTCATCGCCAACGCGGGCGCGGGCGGCACCACCGACGTCGCCATGTCGGCACTATGCGGCGCGCAGGCCCTCGGCATTGCATGGGCGCAGCGGACGAAATCTACAACGAATACAAGGGACTATGGGTACATGCACGGAGTCGGAATACAAGAGATGAGAGGGATCGGGAAATTACGCTTTGGTACTGATCCGACCGTGGATACCACCAAGCCCGTAGACGCCGGCGTCGTCTCCATCTTCACGACCGCCGTCGCCGACGCATAAGGGGGCACCATGGCAACCGCAAAGGCCGAGGTCGCCCCGGCGGCCATCGTCTCGGCGCGAACGCCGGAAGAACTGGCGGAAATGGCGGCGCTGTCGGTCGGCGCACAGGTGATCCTCGACTTCAACGGCGCGGGCTCGATCGGGGCGCGCGGCGGCGCTGGCAGCTCGATCGAGGAGAACACGGCGGCCAGGGACGCGCACCTGGTCGCGCTGGGATATGACCCTGCGGCGCCTACCGGGCCGCCGACAGCACCCGATCCGGCGGGGGCGGTGAGATCGGCGGACGGGCCGATCAAAGGCCGCGCCACCCGCATGTCCAGCCTGGCCGCCGGGATCATCACCGACCTCGCCGACATCCCCGGCGCACCGCCAACGTCCGCACCCGTCAACAAGGACGTGCCCTACGCCTCGCAATCCGGCGGCGTCCTCAACTGCACCATGGGCAACTGGCAGCAGGTGCCCACCAGCTACGCCTACGCCTGGACGGTGGACGGGGCAGCGGCAGGCACGGCGGCCGACTACGCCGTGCAGCCCGCCGATGTCGGCAAGACGGCGACATGCATCGTCACCGCCACCAACGCCGTTGGATCTACGGCCGCGCCTGCCAGCAACCCGGTGGTCATCACCGATCCGGCGGGCGCGACCCGCACAAGGAGATAACGACATGGCCAGCCAACACGACGACAAGAACCACGACAAGGACGCGCCCCGGCCACGGGCGGCGGCACGCCACGATGACGCCGCCGCTACCGCCGCCAAGGAGGAGAACGCCAAGGCCCAGGCCAGCGATAGCGTGGGCGCACAGGTGATCCTCGATCCGGCCTCCGACGCCGCCCTCGGAGCACGCGGCGGGGCTGGGGGATCGATCGAGGAGAATACCGCCGTTCGCAACGCCGCCCTGCCGCGCATCATCGGGCTGAGCCACGACACGGTCGGCGGTACGGTCACAGGCAAGATGGACGCGCCAAAGCTGCACCGCCCGGTGCCGTGGTATGAGCCGCCCGCCACGGGGCAGACGCCGGCAGAGGTGCGTGCCGAGGCGATCGGCCAGATCGTCTCGCCCTGATGGCAACGGTGGCCCAGATCGCCGATCGCGTGCTTCGGCGACTGGGCATCGTCGTCGTGCCGGTGGGCGATCGCCCGGCGCTCAATACGTCCGTGTCCACGGCGACGATCGCCACCAATGCGCTGATCGAGCTGGGCGTCATTGCCACCGGCGCCCCGCCGCTATCGCAGGCCGTGGTGGTGACGACGGATGCCATCGCCACGCTGGCGCTGGTCAAGCTGGGGGTCATTGCCAGCGATGAAACGCCGTTGGCAGCCGACATGACGCTCGCACAGGCGGCCGTGGCGGCGGTGCATGCCAACCTGGTGGCGCAGGGGCACGTCGATTGGGTGGCAACCGCCATCACCAACGCAGTGTCCGAGGAGTATGCGGCGCTCACGGCAATGCACCTCGCACCCGCTTTCGGCAAGGCCGCCGACCTGCAAACGGTGGCGCTGATGGAGCAGCGCATTGCCCATGTCGCGCGCATGATCCGAGCGCAGAACCTGGCGCTGTCCAAGGTGTCGCAGGTGCAAGCCGGGCTAATCAGCCAAGGGCTGGTGAACTGGGACAACGTCGGCGTGCCGGTGGCCGTCGCCGAGGCATACACGCGGCTGACCGCGCTGATGCTGTCGTCGTCCTTCGGCAAGCCGGCCGATCCGAAAGAGGTCGCGTTCTACGAGGAGCGGGTCAAGCGGGCGGCACGGATCGCACGGGCGCCGGAAGACGCCGAGGAAGCGGTCATGTCCGTGCATGACTCCATGGTCGCGCGCGGCCTCGCCCGTTTTACGGTATTCGATATTCATCCCGCTGCCGAAATGCC
>Ga0105245_10002688_pt1 | contig 16001 bp, 12 predicted proteins | sample KBSM54metaG_FD_81523 | JGI IMG/M metagenome (GOLD analysis project Ga0105245, IMG submission 81523) | Miscanthus rhizosphere microbial communities from Kellogg Biological Station, Michigan, USA - KBS M5-4 metaG | ecosystem: Host-associated > Plants > Roots > Rhizosphere > Soil | place...
ACCGGATCTCGATCCCGGTCAAGCACCAGTCGGGCCGCTACTTCGCGCCGGACCTCGAGCTCGACGCGCTGGAGGAGCGCGGCGGCGTCGTCCTGCGCTACGCGCCCGGCCACAACCCCAACGGCTCCGTGCGCGACATAGCGGGCATCGCGAACGAGCGGGGCAACGTCGTAGGCCTGATGCCACATCCCGAGCACGCCGTCGACGTGCTCACCGGGTCCGATGACGGCCTGCGGCTGTTCGACTCCGCGGCCGTGTTCGCCGCAGGCCGCGAGCCGACCGCACTCAGCGCGTAGGCGAAGGTTCGGGACCCGGCAGAGCCGCCGTGATCCGCTCCAGCTCAGAACCCGGCTTCGGGTCGGTGAGCTGCCGGTAGAACTCGTCGTCGCGCTTGATCAGCTCGAAGACCTGGTCGTTCACCTCCGTGAGCTGGTTCGCCAGCGCCTCGCGGTAGCGGTAGACGGGATCGATCCGGCGGCGGAGGTAGCCGAGCCTGCCCTTCCGCGGCAGCTTCGCCGCCAGGCGACCACGCCACGTCGCCCGCAGCGCGCGCCGGTGCGGCATCCACGAGATGCGGCCGCCCGCCGTGCGGCGGAAGCCGCCTCCGTGGTGATAGACCAGATCGCCGTAGACGCCGAACTGAAGCGGGTGCGGGTTCAGCTTGTTCGTGCGAAGGAGCGGATACCACTCGACGCCGCGCTCCTCCAGCAGCCCGAGGAGGTTCCCGCCCACATCGGTGACCGTCTGGCCCTGCTCGTCCTTCCAGGTGTGGCCGCGCCGCCAGTCGCCGGGCAGATCGAGCCAGAGCGACGCGCGCATCGCGCAGAACAGCGGATGCGGCTGCGGGTCCCCGTTGTTCTCGTCGCGGCGGACCGCAACCAGCGGGTACTGCTCGAGCTTTTCGTGCAGGAACCCGGCCATCGGGGCGATCGGGAAGGCGTCGCCGTCGATGAACAGGATCACGTCGTCCGGGTCGGCCGCGTGCGCGACCAGGTCGCCCAGGACCGTCAGCTTGTACTCGTGCTCCTTGACCGGCACGTCGGTGCTGTAGAAGAACTTCCCGGCGTGCTCCTCCATGCCCTTGTCGAGCCAGGCGTAGAGGAGGAAGGGCTCCTCGATGTTGCGCTCGAGGTAGTGGAGCTGGGTGTCGATCCAGCGGTCGTGCGCCCAGTGAACGGTCGCGATGTGAATCATGGAAGGGCGGGAGCCTAGATCACTAGTGCCGTGAGTCGGAGGAGCTGTCTGCGAACACTCGGCTCACGGCACTAGGCTCACCCGGTCAGGTATGCGGAATCGACGGGCCCAAGAGCCGCCTCTTCCCACGTTCCTGGGGGTAGGCGCCCCGAGGACCGGTACCACGTGGCTCTACTCCAACCTCCGGCGTCATCCGGATATATGGATGACGCCCGTGAAGGAGGTGCATTACTTCGACAAGCGCCACCTGCATCGCCGCGACAACCAGTTCTACCGCAGCCACCTCCGCAAGCGGATGCGCAGGTACCGGAGGCTCAATACCTACAGGAAGGCGATTCGCCCGGGCGACTCGGGGTTCGTCCGGAACCTGAGGTGGGACGCCCACTTCTTCCTGCCCCGGCGGGACAACGACTGGTACCGGGGGGTCTTCCGCCCCGAGCCGGGGCAGATCGCCGGTGAGATCACGCCCGCCTACTCGACCATGAAGCCCCGCGTCGTCAAGGAGATCCGCGGCATCAACCCGGAGATGCGGATCATCTACCTGCTCCGCGACCCGATCGAGAGGAGCTGGTCCTCAGCCCTGATGTCGCTCTCGAAGCGAGCCGGCCGGCCGCCCGAGAGCATCACCAACGAGGAGCTCATGATGCACTTCGAGAGCGCCGGTCACACGCTCAGGAGCAACTACCTGCGAACCCTGGACAACTGGGAGGGTGTGTTCGGCCCCGACCAGGTCTTCGTCGGCTTCCTCGACGAGATCCAGAACGACCCCAGGGACTTGCTGCTGCGCATCTACGAGTTCGTGGGCGTGACCGCCGACGCGTCGCACATCCCGGCCGCGGTGTCGGCGAAGGTCAACACCTCCCCGCGGACAAAGAGCGCCATCCCGGAGCAGTACCGCACCCACCTCGCGCGCATCTACCTGCCGCAACTCGAGGAGCTCTCCGAGCGATTCGGCGAGCCCGCGACGGGCTGGCTGCGGCGAGCGGAGGAGAGCATCTCCTCGTCCACCTCGGTCTGATGCTTGTTGCGATCCTCGGGATGCACCGCAGCGGAACCTCGGCCGTCGCCGGCATGCTCGCCGACCACGGGCTGGAGTTCGGGCGGGTCCGGGAGCGCAACCGGTTCAACCGGCGCGGGAACCGGGAACTCCCGGAGCTGAACGAGCTCCATGAGGCAATCCTGGAGCGGGGCGGCGGGACGTGGTGGCGACCGCCGGCCGAGGTCGCGGTGCGCGCCGGCGACCTGCGTCGCCGCAACAAGATCCTCGGCGCCATCGAGGGCGACCCGATCGCCGTCAAGGATCCACGGATGCTCGTCTGCCAGGCTCTGTGGAGCGACCTCGAGCTGTCACCGATCGGGGTGATCCGCAACCCGGTGGCGGTGCGGAGCTCACTCGCGCGCCGAGCAGCCGAGCGCCCCGAGAAGCACCCGCAGCTCTCGGCTCGCGACTGGGAGCACGTCTGGGTGGTCTACAACCGGGCGCTCCTCGAGTGGCACCGTCGTAGCCCGTTCCCGCTCGTCGACTTCGACCGGCCCGACGAGCTTCAGACGAGCGTGTCGGCGGCGCTCGAGTTCTGGGGCCTCGAGGCGGCCGCGGGGTCCGAGTTCTTTGACCCCGACCTCGCGAGCGCCGGCGACGAGGGGGACTGGACGTCGGAGGTCGAGAGCCCCGAGGCCCTCGAGCTGTGGAGGGCGCTCGCCGAGATCGCGTCCGCGTGACGGCGCTCCGGCCGTCGATCGCGCAGGGCCGCCTATCCTTCCGCCGCATGTCACGTCCCGAAGGGAGGCGCACGCCTTGACCGGGCTGCTCCAGCGAACCGTCGAACGCCTCCGCGGACGCGGAGCGACGGACCTCCCGTACCCCCAGCCTGTCGTGATCTTCGGCACGGGGGGCTCGGGAACACGGGTTCTGCAGGTGCTGACCGACCATTCCGGCTACTACCTCGGCACGAACCTGAACCGGGCCGGGGACGCCCTCGACATCGGGCACTTCATGCGGCGCTGGCTCGACCGCTACCTGGACAAGGCGGACTGGATCGCGGCGGAGCTCCGCGGATCGGGAGAGCACGAGTACGGCTACCCGCTCGCGATGGCGGAGGACTTCGCGCTGACGCTCGAGGACCACCGCGACGCGCTGGACGACCCTCAGGCGATGTGGGGCTGGAAGGCGCCACGCACGATCCTGATCCTCCCGTTCGTCCACGAGCTGTTCGCGGGGATGCGGGCGATCCACCTCGTGCGCGACGGCCGGGACATGGCGTACTCCCGCAACCAACAGCAGATGAGGCGCCACGCGCCGCTGCTGCTCAACAACGATCACAACGAGGCATCCGAGCCGGTGCGATCGATCGCGTTCTGGGCCAACGTGAACCTCGCGGCCGCGCGCTATGGCGAGCGCGAGCTCGGCCCGAACTACCTGCGCATGCGATACGAGGACGTCTGCAGCGACCCGTCGAGCGCCGTCGTGGAGCTGCTCGACTTCATCGACAGCCCGGCCTCGCGCGAGTCGATGCAGCGCGTAGCGGCCGAGAAGATCCGGCCGTCGTCCTCCATCGGGCGCTGGCGCGAGCACGACCAGGCCGAGCTCGACACTCTTCACGAGATCGCGGGCGAGGCGCTGCGCAAATTCGGCTACGAGTAGCGGCACCGCAACAAACGGGTAAGGAGGTCTGTTCAATGACCGTGTCGCGTCAGAGGAGGGTGATCATCGCGGTGACCACTGGAGCACTGGTCGCCGCCATGGGCTTCGCGGGCCTTTCTCACGCGAGCGAGCGGGGCAAGGGCCACGGGCAGAACCGCCCGAACATCATCCTCGTGCAGACCGACGACCAGGCGCTCTCGCAGATGAGCCCCCGGTACATGCCCAATGTCTCGAAGCTCATCGGTGACCAGGGCACGCGGTTCGACCACGCGTACCTGACCACTCCCCTCTGCTGCCCCTCGCGCGCGGGCCTCGAGACCGGCCAATACGGGCACAACAACGGTGTGCTTCGGAACGTCTACGAGCTGCTGCGGGACAAGAACAACGTGCTGCCCGTGTGGCTCAACCGGGCCGGGTACGTGACCGCGCACATCGGCAAGTTCATGAACCTGTACCGGCGCCACAAGCCCGATCCGCTGAAGCCGGCTCCCGGCTGGGACCAGTGGTACACGCTGTTCTGGAAGCAGGAGAGCGCCTATTACAACTACGACATGTCGAAGAACGGCAAACGGGTGCATTACGGACAGAAACCAAAGGACTACTCGACCCGCGTCTTCAACGGCATCGCCAAGCGGCTGATCGACAAATACGTGCCCCGAAAGCACCCGCTCTACCTCGAGCTTGACGAGACCGCCCCGCACCCATCCGTCCACCGCCACCACGTGTCGGCGTGCAACCCGGTCCCGGATCCTCGAGACGAGGGCCGCTTCAACAACGTGCCACTTCCGGACCCGCCGTCTTTCAACGAGTCCGACATGTCGGACAAGCCGTCGTTCATGCGCGTCATGCCCCGCCTCACGAACTCTCAGATCGACCGGATGACCAGGAACTACGACTGCGGCCTCGACGCGCTGGCCGGCGTCGATCGGAGCGTCGGGCAGATCTACGACAAGATCAAGCAGCTCCACGAGCTCGGCCGGACCATCTTCATTTATTACACCGACAACGGCGTGTTCAAGGGCGAGCACCGCATCTTCGGGGGCAAGCTCAACCCCTACGAGGAGGCGGACTCGACGCCGCTGATGATGCGCGTCCCCAGCCACTACCTGAAGGGGCAGGCGCCGGTTGGCCATGTCACCGACCCGGTGGCGAACATCGACCTCGCGCCGACGATGCTGAAGCTCGCCCACGGGAAGCCGTGCCCGGCCAGCGGGCCGTGCCGTGTGATGGACGGCCGCTCGATCCTCCCCCTCATCAAGGGCAAGACGCCGGATTGGGCGCCCGACAGGCCGCTTGGGATCGAGCTCGACCGCACCAAGGCCAAGGCGCGCCACTCCGTGTGCACGTACCGCGGCGTGCGCGCCTCCAACCAGGTGCTCATCCGGTATCTCACCGTCGCCAACGACCCGAACTCGGACAAGTGCGTTCCCGACCGCGAATGGGAGCGCTACGACCTGAACAGCGACCCCTTCGAGCTCAACAACCTCTGCTTCGGGGGCGACGGCTCGAAATGCCCGCAGGGCCCCGGCGAGGCGCGGTTGACGAGCCTCGTACCGCGGATCGCCAGCTGCACCGGCGTGGCCGGGCGGGACCCGCACCCGCCGCCCGGGCGCCATTACTGCGACTAGGGCGCTACTCGCAGAAGGGCCGCGCGGTCGGCGCGTCCCGGCCCTGGATCCCGGAGCAACGGCGCAGCTGGGCAAGGCGCGCCGCCAGCCGGGCCTGGATTCCCGCATAGGCGCGCTGCCCGGCGCGGTTGTGCAGCTCGTAGGGGTCCGTATGCAGGTCGTAGAGCTCGCGCTCCCCGGTCGCGAGCTCCGAGTAGACGAAGCGCGGGGTTCGAATCGCGTCGTAGTCGTGGCCGCCCGAGTTGATCTCGTCGAGGACACCGCGGCGGGGCGGCCAGACGCCGCCGCCGCCGACGAGCGGTGCGAGCGTGCGCCCGTCCAGCCGGCGGCAGTCGCCAGGCGCCGCGCACGTGTTCAGGGGCCCCGCGTAGCGGTTCGCGTAGTCGACGATGGTCGCGGCGATGTCCTGGTTCGAAACGACCGCGGCGTTGTGGCCGACCCGCGCCCCGCTCCGGTAGGCCTTCGGCATCTTCATCGCATACGGCACGTTGAGCGACGGCTCGTACACGTCGGACTTGCCGTCCGATCTCCGGTGCTCGCCGAAGAAATTCCCGTTGTCGGAAACGTAGACGACGATGGTGTTCTTGAGCTCCCCTGTGCTCCGGAGCTTGTCCATCACCCGGCCGATGCCCCGGTCGAGCTCGCGGACGGTGGCGAGCGTGCAGTGCCAGTCGTTCTTGATTCGCTTGATGGCGTGGGCGTCGAGGCGTGGAAGATCGCGGATAGCCGCGGGCTTGTCGGAGACATTGCGCTCGTTGAACGACGGCGGCCGCGGGAGCGGGACGTTCTTGAACGCGCGATACGCGGCCTTCGTCGGGGGGCCGGGCGAGCTCTGGCGCTGACACGGATGGATCGGCGATCTCCAGCCGTGCGGCGCCTCGTAGGCGAGCCACAGGAAGAACGGGGAGCTCGAATGCGCGCTCTTCGCCAGGAAGGCGTTCGCATGCCGCGTGAAGACGTTGGTCGAGTAGTCGGGGCGCTTGCTGCCGAAATGGCGCGTCCTGCCGTTGTCGCTGACGCGGTAGTCGTAGTAGCCGGGGGCGCCCAGATACGAGAACCAGCTGTCGAAGCCGGGGGCCGGTGGAGCCTTGTTGTTCCGGCCATAGCCGTTCAGGAACTTGCCGACGAACCCGGTCCGGTAACCCGCCTGGCTCAGCCACACCGGAAGGGTGTCTCCCGGATCGCGAAGGGTCGGATATCCGGGATCGTTGGAGAAGACCCCGTGATTGTGCGGGTACTGGCCCGTGAGGATCCCGGCGCGGTCGGGACAGCAGAGCGGCGGGGCGGCGACGCCATTGAGGAAACGGGTGCCCTGGTCGACGATGTCGGCGAACGTGTGCGGCATGTAGGCGCGCTTGAAGCTGTTCTGCGCCTGGTCGTCCGAGAGCACGATCAGGAAGTTCGGCGCAGGCGCTGCCGCCTGGATGGCGGCCGCCGCGTTCTCACTCGCCGCGAAGTGGGCGAAGAGGCCGGCCGCGAGCGCGCCCCCGCAGACCAGCAGCCCGGCCACCCTGGCCCCGGTTCGCATGGCCCTGCCCACGCCTCGAAGCTAGCGCACGGGGCTAAATCGGCGCCGCGACCCTGTTAGCCTCGCCGACCCGTGCGGCTCGGGATGGTCTACAAGGTTCGCGACGAGGCGGACATCATCGAGGACAACCTGCGCTTCCATCGCGCGCAGGGCGTCGACTTCTTCGTCATCGCCGACACCGGCTCGACGGACGGGACCCTCGAGACCCTCGAGCGCTACGAGGCGGCGGGGCTCGTTCACCTCGAGCGCATGGAGGGCGGCATCCACGACATGAAGGGGGAGGGCGGCGGTGAGGAGGGGATCACGCGCATCGCGTCCGAGATGGGCGCCGACTGGGTGATCCACAACGACGCGGACGAGTTCTGGTGGCCGGCGGAGGGGACCCTCAAGCAGGCCCTGGCATCGATCCCCGAGCCCTACGGGATGGTCTTCACACCCCGGACCGAGTTCGCCGCGCGCCCCGGCGACGGGCCGTTCGCCGACCGGATGACGGTTCGCGAGACCAGGTTCCTGAGACCGCCCAAGACCGCCCATCGCGCCAACCCGCGCGTCAACCTCCGCGGGCCGCACCCGATCGAGATCTGGGTGGGCGGCTCGCCCTACCGGGGGCTCGTCGGCAAGCCGGTGCTGCGCACGGAGGCCGAGCACCGGGAGGAGAAGCCGCTGGAGCTCCTGATCGCACCGAACTTCCCGGTGGGGGTCCTCCACTTCCCGATCCGGTCCTTCGACCAGTACCGCCACCGGGTCGAGATCGCCCGCGACAACGGCCAGCTCAAGCGAAATCCGAGGGGGCAGGCGGTGAACGACGCCCTGGAGCGCGGGCACCTCGAGGAGGTCTACGAGCGCCTCGTGCTCGACGACCAGGCGGTCGCCGACGGGACGAGGGAGGGCTGGCTCGTCGAGCAGGGGAGCTTCGGCGAGTACCTCGCGAGCTGTCCCGACCCGCTCGCGGGGGGCGATCCCGTCGAGCTCCCGGTCCCGGAGCGGGATGGCAACCCCACCGCCGACGGCCTGCGCAGCGACGCCATGTACGCGTTTACCCGTTACCTCCAGACGCAGGCCTACCGAGCGCAGAAGCGGCGCGACGAGGGCGCCGAGGCGCGCAAGACGCAGAAGGAGCTCTGGCGGCGGACGCGCACCCTCCGGAGCCGGACGCTGAGGCTCCGCCGGATCGAGTCGAGCCTGTGGTGGAGGCTCAGGCCCCGGGTGCCGAAGGCCCTGCGGCGGCGCACGAGCAAGAAGGGGCGTTGAGCCCGGGCGCCCGGATTGCGGCGGGCATGCTCGCGCCGCCGCGCTCGGGATACTGACCGACGATGAGCGTTTCGAGCGATTCACGGCATCGCGAGCTCGGGCTGACCGACTCCGAGTTCGATCGCATCCGCGGGCTCTTGGAACGCGACCCGAACGAGGTCGAGCTCGCGATGTTCTCCCTCCTGTGGTCGGAGCACTGCGCGTACAAGCACTCCCGCAAGCTCCTCCGCAAGCTCCCCACGGAGGGGCCGCGCGTGCTCATGGGGCCGGGCGAGAACGCCGGCGCGGTAGACGTGGGCGGCGGCCACGCGGTTGCGTTCAAGGTCGAGTCGCACAACCACCCGAGTGCGGTCGAGCCGTTCCAGGGAGCGGCCACGGGAGTCGGCGGAATCCTCCGCGACGTGTTCGCGCTCGGCGCGCGGCCGATCGCGGTGCTCGACTCGCTGCGCTTCGGCGAGCTTGACTCGGAGCGTTCGCGCTACCTGTTCGAGCATGTCGTCGCCGGCATCGGCCACTACGGCAACTCGATCGGCGTCCCGACCGTTGGCGGCGAGATCTACTTCGAGGAGCCCTACGAGCAGAACTGCCTCGTGAACGCGATGTGCGTCGGCATCGCCAGGGCCGACCGGATGGTCCGGGCGGCCGCCAGCGGGGCCGGCAACGCGATCGTGCTCATGGGCGCCGCCACCGGACGCGACGGCATCGGCGGCGCGTCGGTTCTCGCCTCCGCGGAGCTGGAGGAGGGTGCGGAGATGCGGCCGAGCGTGCAGATCGGCGATCCGTTCGAGGAGAAGAAGCTCATGGAGTGCTGTCTCGAACTGCTGGATCGAGGCCTGCTGCTCTCGCTGCAGGACCTGGGCGCGGCGGGCCTCACGTCGTCCTCGGCCGAGATGGCGTCCGCGGGCGGCGTCGGGATGGACATCGAAGTCGATCGCGTCCCGCTCCGCGAGGCCGACATGGAGCCGTTCGAGATCATGGTCTCCGAGTCACAGGAGCGCATGCTCGCCGTCGTGGAGCCGAGGCTGGTGGACGACGTGCTCGCGGTCTGCGAGCGGTGGCAGACGGGCGCCTCGCGGATCGGCGAGGTGACGGACACCGGACGGATGCGCGTGCTGGCCGGCGGCGAGGTGGTCGGGGACGTGTCCGTCGCGGCACTCGTCGACGAATGCCCGCTGTATGACCTGGAGCCCGAGGAGCCGGCCGGGTGGCTCTATGGCAACCGCGAGACGCTCGAACCGCGAGCGGACGGCGCCGAGGTGCTCCGGACACTGCTGGCATCGCCAAACGTGGCGTCGAAGCGGTGGGCGTTCGAGCAGTACGACTCGATCGTCCAGTCGCGGACCGTGCGGCGGCCGGAGGCGGCGGACGCGGCGGTGCTGGTGCTCCCGGAGAGCGAGCGGGCGATCGGCATAGCCATCGACGGCAACGGGCGTCGCGTCGCCTGCGACCCGTATCGGGGCACGGTCGAGGCAGTGCTCGAGTGCGCCTCCAACCTCGCCTGCGTCGGCGCGGAGCCCCTCGGGGTGACCAACTGCCTCAACTTCGGCAATCCGGAGAAGCCCCACGTTGCCTGGCAGCTCGACCGCTCGGTGCAGGCCCTGGCCGACGCGTGCGCGGCTCTCGAGGTCCCGGTCGTGGGCGGCAACGTCTCCCTCTACAACGAGACCGAGCTCGGTCCGATCTATCCCACGCCCGTGATCGGCATGGTCGGCGAGCTCCCCGACCCGAGCTGCGCGATCGGCATCGCGCCGGCCCCAGGCGACGCGATCGCGGTCGTCGGCCCGTTCGCGCCATCGATCGCGGGCAGCCAGCTCGCCAAGCTCCGCGGCGACCTCGACCACGGGCTGCCGGGGGTCGAGATCGCGGACGTCCGGGCTGCGATCGAGCTGGTTCGGGACACCGTCCGCGCCGGAGGGGTCTCCGCCGCCCATGACGTCAGCGACGGCGGGCTCGCGTGCGCCCTCGCCGAGTGCGCGATCGCGGGTCGCGTGGGCATCCGGGCGGACCTGGACCCGCTCGTCGAGCTCCGCGGCGGTTCCGGCGAGAGCGCGCTGTTCGGCGAGGGAGCCGGCGGCTTCGTCGTCGCCGGCCCTGAGGACGCCCTCCGTGAGCTGTCCGCCGAGGGGGAGCGCCGCGGCGTGGTCGTGCTGCCGGTCGGCGAGGCCACCGGTGAGACGGTGGACCTGGCCGCAGCCGAGACCGAGGTCTCGGTGCCGCTCGGCGAGGCGAAATCGGCGTGGCGGTCGCTCGGGCGTAACTGAACGGCCCGGGCTCCACGCATCCATCTGCTATCAACTGACGACCGTCGGCCGTGGACGCAGGGTCGCCCGGCCGAGACGTGGGCAGTGGAGCCGCATGACCGCGGCCTGCCTGCGCGCACCGGATCTCACTCGACCGATGCCCGCTCGAAGCCACAGAAGGATCGCGCTCGGCGCGCTCGTGCTCCTCGCGGCCACCGCGACGGCGCTGCCGTCCGCACACGCCCAATCCGGTCCCGCGGCCGCCCACCGGGGTGAGCTCAAGCCTCCGAACATCGTGGTGATCCAGGCCGACGACGAGACCTATGCCCAGCTGAACAACGAAGTGATGCCGAACACCGAGCGGCTGCTCGTCAAGAAGGGCACAACCTTCACCAACTACATCGCGACGACGGCGCAGTGCTGCCCGTCGCGCGCCTCTTTCTTCACCGGCCAGTACGCCCACAACCACGGGGTCACGTCGAACCGCGTGGGTTATCCGGGCCTGGTCGACAAGGGGAACGTGCTCCCCGTATGGCTCAAGCGAGCCGGCTACAACACGATTCACCTGGGCAAGTTCATGAACAACTACGAGCGGTTCGCGAAGCCCGAGTCGACCGTCGCGCCCGGCTGGAAGCAGTGGCACACGGTTCTCAGCGAGGCGCAGTACTACGACTACGACCTGTTCGTCAACGGCCGGACGATGCACTACGGCCGCGCGCCGAAGGACAACCTGACGACCGTCCTGAATCACGACGCGGTGAGGATGGTCAATCGCTACGCGCCGAAGCGAAAACCCTTCTACCTGCAGCTCGACGAGCGCTCGCCGCACGTCACTCACCAGTTCGACCCGCACGGCTCATGCGGGCACGCGGCCATCCCCGAGCCGCAGGACGAGGGACGCTTCAAGGACCCGTTGCCGAAGCCGCCCTCGTTCAACGAGAAGGACATGAGCGACAAGCCGTCCTTCCTGCGCTCAGCGCCGCGGCTGAACGTGGAGCAGCGCAACAACCTCCACCGGCGCTGGAAGTGCTCTCTGGACGCGATCGCGGGCGTCGATCGCGGCGTGAAGAAGGTCTTCAACGCGGTGCAGGACTCCGGTGAGATCCGGCGCACGGTGTTCCTCTTCGTCTCGGACAACGGCTTCTTCTTCGGCGAGCACCGTCTCGCCGCGGGCAAGGTCTTTCCCTACGAGGAGGCGCTCCACCTGCCGCTGGTCATCCGTGTGCCGCGGCGCTATCGCGCCGACGCGCCCCGCGTCGACCAGACGCCGGAGCCGACCGCGAACATCGACATCGCTCCGACGCTCACCCAGCTCGCGGGCGCCTCGCCCTGCAACCCGAACGTCGGCTGCCGCACGATGGACGGGCGCTCCCTCGTCCCCCTCCTCGAGGGCACCGGCCGGTGGCCGAGCAACCGCGGCCTTTTGACCGAGTACCAGGAGCCCGGCCTGGCGCGCCACTCAACCTGCCAATTCGCCGGCATCCGGCAGGACGCGCAGCTCTACGTCGAGCACTACCGGATCGTGGAGCCCGGCGGCACGGGGTGTGTCGACGAGAATCCTCCCCTGGTCGAGCGATACAACCTGACGACCGACCCCTACGAGCTCAACAACATGTGCTTCGGCGGCCTGCTCGCGAATTGCCCCACCACGCCCCAGCAGCTGCTGCTCAAGCAGGGCCTCGCGAGGCTCAAGGACTGCGCCGGCATCAAGGGCCGCGACCAGCCGGTCGCCGGCCGGCCGTTCTGCGAGTAGAAGAAGGGCCGGGGAAGCCGGAATGGGGCGTCGGCCACACTTCTGCCTTCACGCGAAAGCAGCAGTCACGATCCCGTGCGGTCCCCGGCAGCCCGGTATAGGTGGTTCCATTCATTCTTTGGTCGGGGTTGCGAGAAGCCCCGATCCCGCACTGGGCGAGACCGGGGCTTTGTCGGACCGTCAGCCGATTCGATGGCTCAGCTGCTGGTGATAGCCGGCATCCGCTGGCGGTGGGGGCTCGCCTTGAGCCTGCGGGTGCCGAGGACGCCGCCGATCCCGAGCGCGATGACTCCAATGATCGCGCCCGCGCCGATCGCCGCGTCGCCCCAATCAAAGGCGTCGGGTGTACCCGGCGCCTTCCGACCGAGGTCGGAAACGAAGGGGACGGCCTTGGAGCCGTCACGGCGAAGCACAGGAGTGTCCGACGAAGCGGGTTGTGCGTGGGTCGCCGACGGGGAGCTGAACTGTGTAGGCCCGGTTGCGGGCGATGCACCTGCCGTCGCGGGGAGCGCGACCGAAATGGCGACCACCGCGCCGATAAAAGCGCCGATGACGCGGTTGGGCCGGTTGTTGTGAATGCTCATGGCTCCTCCTTGGTTGAGGCCGTGGTGATCGTTCGATCGACCATGTCGAGTGCGGCGCGAACGGCCCCCGCGATATCCGCCTCTTCGTTGCCTGATGCGGCCGCGCGAATCCGCGCGCCGCGTGGCCGTTGCGCGAGCAGTGAGCGCGCCGACCGAGGCTGGGCCACGAGGGCCAATCCACCACGATCGAGGCGGCTGCGATTGCTTGGCGCTGTGCTCCAGGTCCACGGCGACTAGTGTCGTCGCCAGCGCAGGCGCCAACAACTCAACTCTGGACCGTGGCAGGGTCCAATTCTGGATGTCGGTTCCGCTCTCCGCGCGTCGAGATCGGAACTGCGCAGGGGGGAGCTGGCTGTCGACGCAGTGCCTATCCTCAGCACTGAGAAGTCTCTATGGGAGATCACAAGCGCTGCACGGGACGCGGCCGTCCGGCAGACGCTGTTCCTGAATGGCCGCGATGAACCAACCGAGCGGCGCCGCGCCGCCGGCCGCGGAGCGTGGCACATTCGTCGTGCGGCTCTCTGAGACCGATCGCGCCGACCTTCTGAAGCTTGGTGGCATCCGAAAGTTCGCCCGCGGCGAGCACTTGATGCATCAGGGCGAGCCCGGGGACCGGGTCCTGATCCTGCTACGAGGGCACGCCAAGGCAACCTTTGTCGATGATCAAGGCCACCAGATGATCCTGCGCTTCCTTGGCCCGGGGGATGTGCTCGGCGAGCTCTCGTTCGCCCGCGCGGAGCCCAGGTCCAGCAACGTGATCGCGATCGAGGCCGCCGAGGCGCGAGCGCTCGCTGCGTCGGAGTTCCGGGGGTACCTACGGCGGCGACCGACCGCGGCATTTACGCTGATCGACGTTCTCAGCGAACGCTTCCGCGACGCCGACCGCAAGCGGATTCAGTTCGGCTCTTCCGACACGGTCGGTCGGATCGCCGCTCGCCTGATCGAGCTATGCGAGCGCTATGGGACTCGGCGCGACGACGGAATCCGGATCGAACTTCCCATCACGCAGGGCGACCTCGGCGGTTGGACCGCGTCCTCGCGCGCGGGCGTGGCGGCAGCGATGCGGACCATGAGAGAGCTCGGCTGGATCCGAACCGAGCGCCGCGGGATCACGGTCATCGATTTGGAGGCGCTGTCGCAACGCGCGGCGTAGTCCGCCAGCTCAGAAGCCGGGTCGTTGAGCCGGCCAGTCAGGCAAGTAACGGCTGTGGGCGCTGTCAGGCCCGCTTTGCGAGGAGGGATCTCGCCTCGCGAATGCGGCGGACTGCGCCAACGGGCTCGTAGAACTCCAGCGCGCGCTCGGCATGCTCACCGCCGACTCGCAGGCGCGCGGATGAAATCTTGAAGGCTCTCCTGCGACATCGCCTACGCGGTATCTCGCGGGGCAGGCTTGGTCGCTCGGTCGTGCTTGCGATGCTCGAAGGTGGGTTAGCCGTGCCTATTTGCCGAAGCGGCATTCGGCCACGTTCAGGCACCGATTTGCCTAGTCGCGCCGGGGTGTTCGGTTTCAAAACCCCTTAACGCCTATCCCCCCAGCAGTTGACGGGGTTAGTAGATAGGGCCGCGCAACTCGCGTTGGGCCGTGTAATGGGCTGCATGCTTTAGACCCTGTCACGGTACGCTTTGGTGATGGCTGCCAAGCGGGCGCAACAGCGCAAGGGAGGGTCGAAGCCGCCGGTCGAGGCCGAGCGTCTGATCGGGTTCTTGAACTCGAGACCGCGGGCGGACGGACACCCGGATGGGTTGGCGAGTGGCGGGTCGGCCGCGGCTCTACTCGAGTCGCTAGGGCTCGACGGTGGACCGCTGGACGATGTTGGATTGAAGCGCCTGCGCCGGCTCAGGGACCTGCTTGCGGTGCTCGCCGACCGCGAGGGTAACGATGGTGGCCGAGGTGCGGCGTGGGATGCGGTCAACGAGATCGCCGCGGGTGTGCCGACAGTCGTTCGCTTCGTCTCAGACGAGGAGTCCGCTGTCCGTCCCGCGGGCGAGGGGGTCGACGCGATCGTCGGAGCGCTGATCGCTGATCTTGATCGCGCAGTGAACAGCGGGAGTTGGAGGCGGGTGCGCCTGTGCGCCTATGAGCCGTGCAGCTCGGCGTTCTACGACGTGACCAGGAGCCGGACGCAAAGGTGGCACTCATACGAGGTGTGCGGCAACCGCGCCAACGTCGCCTCGTATCGCCGGCGCGCCGCCGCCGGATCCCCGAAGCGCACGTCGCGCTGAGCGGCTGATCGTCAGAGAGCCCGAGTAGAGCAGGCCCGGCGATCCGGCATGTGTATGCTGTAAAGGTCAAAGCTTTATAGACCCTTACCTAGAGGCAAGCCGATGGAGACCCTTCAGCTGTCGAGTTTTGGAGAGCCAATCGACGTCGTAGAGCTCGCTGAGATCGTGTCGAGGGAGCCCGGCCCCGGCCAGCTGGAGGTGGCGATCGAGGCGGCAACCATCAACCCGTCGGATCTGATGTTGATCAGGGGCGTCTATGGGGTGCGCCCGGAGCTGCCTGCGGCGCTAGGCGCGGAGGGGGTCGGTCGCGTCGTCGCTGTCGGCGAGGGGGTGGACACGGCCCGTATCGGCGAGCGGGTGCTGATCGTTCCGACGCTCGAGCAGGCCACCTGGCGCGAGCACACGATCCTCGACGAGCGCAACGCGGTCCCCGTCGACGCTGACGGCGACCCGTTGCAGCTGGCGATGCTCGGGATCAATCCGATCACGGCCCACTCGCTTCTGCATGGCTACGTAAAGCTCGCGCCCGGTGCGTGGGTCGCCCAGACCGGTGCAAGCTCGGCGACGGCTCGCTATGTCCTTGCTTTGGCCAAGCATGCCGGGCTGCGCACGCTCAACGTGGTGCGACGGGCAGACTCCGTGACGTCGCTGCTCGACGCCGGCGCCGATGTCGTGCTGGTCGAGGGCGACGATCTCGCCGAGCAGGCGGGCGACGCGATCGGCGACGCGCCGCTCGAGCTGATCATCGATGCGGTCGCGGGTGAGCCCGTGGCGCAACTCGCGCCGCTGCTGAAGACCGGCGGCCAAATCGTCAGCTACACCGCCCGTGGCCGCCAGCCCCTGAGCATTTCGATCCTCGATCTGATTTTCCGCAGGCTGAGCGTTCATGGTTACTGGCTGAATCTCTGGCTGGAGAGCACCCCGCGGGAGACGGTCGCCCAGACCTACCGCGAGCTCGC
>Ga0105245_10002689_pt1 | contig 15999 bp, 15 predicted proteins | sample KBSM54metaG_FD_81523 | JGI IMG/M metagenome (GOLD analysis project Ga0105245, IMG submission 81523) | Miscanthus rhizosphere microbial communities from Kellogg Biological Station, Michigan, USA - KBS M5-4 metaG | ecosystem: Host-associated > Plants > Roots > Rhizosphere > Soil | place...
CCGACCCCGTCGCCCGACCCCACCGCCCCGCCCGGCCCCGAGGGCCCCACCACCAGCCGGCCTCCCACCACCCAGCCCGACTTCACCGACTTCACCGTGCCCTCCGTACCCACCTTCCCGACGTTCCCGACCGTCCCGAGGAGGTAGCGCCGATGGACCTCGGCAAGCTGACCGACAAGGCCAAGGACCTGGCCACCGAGCACGCCGACCAGGTCGACGACGTCGTCGACAAGGCCTCCGACATGGCCAAAGACCGCATCGAGGGCCACGACGACCAGATCGACTCGGCCGCGGCCAAGGCGAGGGGCCTCCTCGACCAGGGCGGCGCCGGGTAGGCGCCTCCGCACACCGAACAGACCGCCAGCCATCGCCACGACGGCTGCCGGTCCGTTCGGTGGGGCCGAGTCGGGTCGCCTATCCCGGCGCCACGCCGATGCCGGCGAAGACGGGCCGGTAGCCCTGCAGTCCCTTGGCCGGCTCGACGACCACGATGTCGACGGCCTTCCGCGGCACGCACGGGTGGCAGATCGTCTCCACGCCCGGCTTCGACAGGCGGAGGCAGGTGTACAGCTCGTGGCCGCGGGCGTCGATGGCGCTGACGCAGACCACGCAGTCGATGCCCTCGCCCAGCTGACCTTCGAGGCGCAGCCGACCGTCCGTCAGCCGGTACGAGATCGGTCCTCCGGCGCCCGTCACCTCACCGGCGCCTTCCTCCAGAACCTGCCCGCACAGGCACCACTGGTAGTCGACCGGGAACGGCACCAGCCTCGGCCACGCCTCGATGACGCCGCACCAGGCCACCTCCGAGCGGGTGCACCGAGCGCAGTTGGCGGCGATGTACTCCTCCACCGGACCCCGGTCGTGGGCGCACCAGCGCTGGGTGAGCTCGAGCGTGGCCACCGGGTTGTCGTAGGTGACCCAGTCGAGGTTGAGCCGTCGGCTGAACAGGTCGATCCACGCCTGGCAACGTGCCAGCCGGCCGTCGCCGGTGCGCATCCCGAACGCCATGCGGCTGCCGGCCGAGATGGGTCCCACGTCGACGTAGGCCGGGATCATCGAGGCGGGAAGGGCGATCCCCGTCAGCGCCAACGCCGAGATCGTCAGGGGATCGAGGGAGCCGTACGACCGGCCGGTGACCGCCAGGCGGGCCGCACCCCGGGTGGAGAGGCCGGACGCGGGCTCCCACACCAGGTCGGTGCCGGGCTGCGCCGACGCCGCGGTCGTCCCCGCGTCGAGGTCGAAGCTGAGGAACGTGGCGGTCGTCCTCCCGCCGTGGTTGCGCACCGGCACCGTGGGGGCACGCACGATCGTGCCCCGGAGCTCGAGGTCGTCGAGCACGACCGAGGTCATGGCGATGCCACTCCCGATCGGCCCCAGGGGAATGGCGGCGAAGGACCCGAGGGCGCCGGAGATGCCCGAGGCGATGAGCCCGTTGGCCACACCCTCCACGACGGACTCGGCGATGGCCAGCACGACCGCGGCCACGACGACGCCGACGATGCCGCCGAAGAGGGCGCCGAGCCCGAGGCCGACGAGCCAGACCCACCACTCGAGATCGACATCGGTATCGACGTTCGGGGTGGTGGTGGCGATGACGATGGAGCCGGTGCTGTCGATCGAGATGGAGACGAAGACGGTGAAGTTCGACACCGCCGACCACCCGGTGCCACTGGCGGTTGCCCGCCCGTTGACCCGGATTCGGTTGCCTTCGACGAACGCCTCGAGGTTCGTCAGGCTGCCCCTGCCGCCCGGTGCCGGGATGGTGTGGTTCAGCCGCAATGGTGTGTCGAAGTCGGCGACGGTTCCTCCCAGAGCGGTGGCGACGCGGGGCCGCATGACCTTGGCCAGCAGCCAGAAATTGCTCAGCATCAAGACGCTCGGGCTTCCCGGCGGGATCAGGTTGGTGACAACGTTGTCGATGTTCCCTCCGGATTCGTTCGTCATCCGGACTCCGAAGACCAGGCAATCTCGATCGGCCGCGGTGGCGTCGTTCACCGTGGTCACGTCGATGTCGAAGATCGTGGTCGGGTCGGCGTCGTCGACCACCGGGATGAACGGGGTCAGGAGCAACCGCCGGATCGCGGTCTGCAGCTGGGCCAGGAGGATCCCTGCCGTCGCGTTCTCGGCCTGCGTGATCGTCATCCCGGCGGCGGCGAGAAGCGGCGCCAGTCGAGCCTCCGACGCAGCGTCGAAATCCATCGTCACGATCGGTGCGCCCGACGTGAAGTCGAGGACCGCCGCCTGCGCCGACCCTTCGGTGACCATCTCCATCGCGTCGACGATCACGATGGTGCCGCTGAGGGGAGCGATGGTGATCGCGGCCGGTGCCGTCAGTCGGAGCTGCGAGTTGGCGAACGGGATGGTGAGGCCGATCTGGGGCCGGGGCCGGTCGAGGTCGAGGGTCGGCGCCTGAAAGTTGAGGTCGGCGGTGCCGGTCGCGCCACCGAGGTCGAAGGGAATCGACATGGAGGGCGGAAACACCCCGCCCCCGAGGAATGCGGCTGCCAGCTGGCTGTTGAGCTCCTGCTCGGAGATCTGCACGAGCATGTCGAAGCCGGATGTGCGGTCCTGGGCCATTGATCCTCCTCAGCAGCCGCAGTCGCGGGTGTCGCCGCCACTGGTCTTCTCGATGGGCTTGTGGGGGGCGTGGGGGCGGCCGTCTCCGACCTTGCCCCGCTTGGTGGCGGACACCGCCAGGGCGGTGATCCGGCCGCCAGGCGGAAGGGCGGCGTCCTCGCGAAGCGCGGCGTGGGACCGCGAGACCGCCTTGGCCTCGGCACGCGTCAGACCGACCCCGGCCGCCTGGAGGGCCGCCACCGGGTCGTTGACGAAGAGAAGGGCGTTCTGCTCACCCGCGGCCAGCCAGTTGGTGACCTTGGTATTGGCGCCGGCGAGCTTTCCCATCACCAGATCCGGCAGTGGATGGGGCGATTCGGGCAGGGCCTTGTCGCCGCGGAACTGGCACCCCTCGTGCTTCGGGATTGGGAAGAAGTCCCGACCCGGATGCAGCCGAATCGACACCCTGCCGTTGAACCCCGGTTGCACCTCGGCCCTGATCGGCCGACCGACGCTCTCGGACGCATTGATCTCCGTCGCGTCGGTGTCCATTTTGAATTTTCCCGCGGACAGATCGGAACTGCTCATGTCCAACATCACTTCCGCCTCCTCGATCGATACTCCGTAGAGGTCGCGGGGCGGCTGCCTGATACATCCGATGTGAACCGCACACGGCGGACGATTTTCACATTTTTCGCACCGCGGCATGCCCGAGTGAAGGCCCGAGCCTTGCAGTCGGCCTCGGTCAGCTATCGAGTGTGCAGTTGCGTCGGATATAGCCACCCGTCTGCACAGTCGACCGCCCCCCGCGGGAGGCATCTGCACGCCTCCCGCACCTGCACGGTTGCGCACCTCATGGGCCGAGCCGATCCGTCACCGACGCGGTGCGGTTCGGGGGCGCCTGCAACCCGTAGCGGGCGATGACGTCGGGAAGCCAGTCGACCTCGGCGAACGTCAGGCCATACCTCGCAGACAGCGCGGCTCCGTCGACGTCGGGGATGTCGCCCTCGAGCGCATCGACGACATCGCGGAAGAAGCATTCGAACCCGGCGGGCGTGATGATCTCGATCATGCGCGCCGGCGTCGCGCCTGCGTTCCACATCGCGTGCAGCTCGCCTCGCGGCTTGACGATGTACCCGCCAGGACCAAGGACCGCCTCTCGATCGCCCGACCGAAAGCCGATCGCGCCCGCCAGCACGATCGAGACCTCGTCCTCCCGGCTGTGAACGTGGGGTGGGACGAGCACGCCGACATCGAACGGGTGCTCGACGATCGACAGCGTCCCGCCGGTGTCCTCGCCCCAGATCTTGAAGACGACGCCGAGGCCGGGACCCAATTGACCGGCGCGGCCCGCCCCTGGTTGGACGGCAGTGAGTCGGGCCGGGGAGCCATCGCTGTTCATCGGTCGCTTCCTCTCGTATGCGGCCGCCACCACGCCCTGACCAGCACGTTCGCGTCGCCACAGGCGTGCCCGGGGTGGGATTCGAACCCACACGGCCCTTGCGGGCCAAAGGGGTTTAAGCCCTTCGCGTCTGACCAGTTCCGCCACCCGGGCGGGGGGCTCACGCTAGCTCTCGAGGTCGAGTGCGTAGCCGATGAACCGGACGCCGCCGTCGACCATGTCGCGGTCGGGGCGACGGCGGAAGCCGGCTCGCTCGTAGATGCGCTGGGCCGTGCGCATGAAGGCGGCGGTGTGGAGGGTGACCTCGCGCTTGCGGTCGCCGCGGGCCCGGTCGAGACAGGCCTGCACCAGGGCGGTGCCGATGCCCCGGCCCTGGGCGTCGGGCGCCACCGCCAGCATGCGCAGCTCGGCCTGGTCGGGACGGTCGATGCTGGCCAGCGGGCCGGGCCGGTCGACGTAGGTGATGCCGCCGAGCACCGTGGCGCCGTCGTCGACCGCGACCAGGACGAGCGCCTTCCCGGCCCGCCCCCGGACGTCGGCCAGCTCGGCCAGGTAGTCGTCGGGCAGGGACCCGAACGCCTCGAGGTAGACGTCGAGCGTGAGCCGGCGGAGGGCGTCGGCCTCGGCCTCGGCCTCGGCGTCGGTGTCGGCCAGCGGTCGGATGGTCACGCCGCCGATGCCTCGTCCTCCCCCGCGACGGCGGCCAGCAGCGCCTCCCGCAGCTCCTCACCATCTCCGACCGCGGACCGGTTGGCGGCCAGGACGCCCTCGACCATGTCGGTGACCACCGCCTCCAGCGAGCGGCCGTGCACCCGGACGGCGACGACGGTGGCCCCGTCGGGCCGGTGCCGGATGGTCCGCTCGACCCCCGGCAGGCGGGGCGGGCTCCGGAACCCGGGGACCGCCAGCCCTCGGCGCCGGGCCTCCGCGCCCAGCCGGCGGGCGGCGGTGGCGAAGCGAACGGGGTCGGCGGGCACCATCGGGGTCAAGAATGGCACCAGGGTGTGACAGCGGCCTCCAAACCGGTCAGGCTAGGGAGATGAACGAGCCCGACGACGGTCGCCCCGGCGGCCCGGACACGCCGCCCGCCCCCGTCCCCGCGCCGGAGGCGAAGGGCGACGACGCCTCGGCCGGGCCCCCGACCACCGCCGAGCCGGCCGCGAGCGCCGCCGGGCCGGCTTCTGCGGCCACGATCGCCCCGGCTCCAGCCCCGACTCCGGAGCCGGCGCCCGCCGTCGCCCCCGCACCCACAGCGGCGCCGGTCCCCGCGCCTGCCGCGGCGCCAGCTCCGGCGCCCGCCCCCGTCGCCGCGCCCGCCCCCGTCGCCGCACCCATCCCGGTCGACGGCTACGAGGGCCTCGACGACTATGTGGCCCCCCGGTGGATCAGCCTGGTCACCACCGTCGGCGCCGGGCTGATCGGCGTCGTCACCCTCCAGGTCGTCCTCACCCTCGTCGAGGGCCTCAGCCTGAAGAAGGGCGAGCGCTTCAGCATCCCCGACGACTTCATCCACCGCATCGGCTACCCCTTCGGCAGCCTCGGCTCGACCGCGGTCTTCTTCGTCCTGCTGGGCGTCGTCCTGCTCGTGCTGCCCACCATCCTCGGCGAAGAGGTCACCGACCGGCAGTACGCCGTCGCCGGGGCCGCCCTGCGGACGGCGATCGTCGTCGGGGTGCTCGTCGGCCTCGGCAGCCTGCTGGCGGTGCGTGGCAGCCTCCACGAGTACTCGGCCAAGGACGTGGCCGTCCAGGGCTACGTCCGGGTCCAGTTCACCAACTTCCTGCTCGCCACCCTGGCCGCGTCGGCGCTCACCGTCTACGGCGCGCTGGCCGCCCTCCGCCTCCGCGACGAGGGCTGACCGCCCGCTGGTGACCGAGGGGGCGGTGTCCGGCTACCCGCCGACGCCGGCGCAGCACCGCGTCCTCGCCGACCTGCTGGCCCTCGGCCAAGCCCGCCCCCGCTTCGACCCCGACCTCGGCCACCACCTGCGGCGCCAGCTGGAGACGGCCCTCGGGCCCCTCGCCGACGCCCTGCCGGTGGAGGAGCTGTGGGTCGACAAGCGCCAGCTGAGCCAGATCCACGCCTGCGAGGCCCACTGGCGGGCGGGCCGGGAGGAGTCCGGTTTCGACTGGACGGCCCGCACCGCGGCGGGCACGGTGGTCCACAAGGCCATCGAGTTGTCGATCTCGTCCCGCACCGAGGCGGTGCCGCTCGACCTGGTCGACCACGCCATGGCGTCGCTGACGGAGGACACCCGCCGGTCGAGTCCCCGCCCGTGGCTGCTCACGGCCACGCCGCTCGAGCTGGCCGACCTGCGGGGCCGGGCCCACGACACGGTCGTCAAGTTCCAGGAATGCTGGCCCCGGCTGCAGGCGGCGTGGGCCCCCCGCACGGAGACAGGGATCGGTGCCGAGCTCTGCGGCAGCCGCATCGTCCTGTGGGGACGGGTCGACCTCGTCCTCGGCGTGGCCCGGGGCGACGAGGCCCGTTCCCTCATCGTCGACCTCAAGACCGGCCGCAGCTACCCCGGCCACCTCGACGACCTGCGCTTCTACGCCCTGGTCCAGACCCTGCGGATCGGCGTCCCCCCGTTCCGCGTGGCCAGCTACTACCTCGACACGGCCACCTTCCACCACGAGGACGTCACCGTCGAGATGCTGTCGGTCGCCGTCCGCCGCACCGTCGACGGGGCGGTGAAGATGGCCCGCCTCCTCGAGCGGGACGCCTCCGCCGCCATCGCCCCCGGCCCCACCTGCACCTGGTGCACCCTGCGGGACCGGTGCGACGGCCCGGCCAGGTACCACGCCAGCCGGGCCGACCCCGACGACGACCTCCCCCTCTGACCGACCAATCCGCGCAATTCCCCCTCACAGGGGGCAAGGGCGCGGATCAATCGACAGGCGAAGCGTCAGTCGTCGCCCAACGACGAGATGATCTCGGAGGCCTCCCGGAAGCGCCAGCGGGTCATGCTGCCGGGGAAGTTGGCCAGGTCCCAGGCGAAGACCACCATGGGCTCGACCGCGAACAGGTTGTCGGCCGACGGGGGGAAGTACCCGTCGTACTTGGGCTTGTAGGCCTCCTGCAGCTTGGCGAAGAGGCCGGCGCCGGGGACGGCAGTGCGGGCCAGGCCCTCGATGATCACGACCTGCTCGCCGCTGATCAGGTGGACGACCACCGCCGGGTTGTGGCGCAGGTTGCGGCCGCCCCGGGTGGTGGGGGCGGTCTCGAAGTAGAGGACGTCGTCGACGAACGCACCCCAGTAGGGCACGGCATGGGGCTCGCCCTTCTCGCCGGTGGTGGCCACCCAGTACATCAGCGCCCGCGCCAGGCGCTCGGTGACGTACTCCCACGGCAGCATCCCCTCCGGATCGCGGGGGATTCCGTAGTCGGGGATGTGGGGCCGGCTGCGGATGGGGGACGACGGGCTCATCCCCGTCATTCTCCCCCAGTCGGTTTCGCGAATCGCCACAGCCCGGTGACCGTAGCCGGGTCGAGGGTGCCCAGGTCGAACCCGCGCTCGGTGGCCTCCCGTTCGACCGCGACGAACCGGTCCCGGAAGCGGGCCGTGGCCGAGCGCAGGGCGGCCTCGGGGTCGATCCCGCCCCGGCGGATCCGGTCGACGGCGGCGAAGAGCAGCGCCCCCGCCTCCGCCACGTCGGTGACGGCGGGCGCAAGCGGCGCACCGTCCTCGACCGCCACCGGATCGAGGCCCACCGACTGGGCCTTGCGCTGCACCTTGTGGGCGTAGAGGAGGGACGGCAGATCGGCCGCGATCCCGTCCATGAGCGACGACCGGCCCTTCTCCGCCTGCTTGATCCGCTCCCAGTTCCGGACCACCTCCCCGGTGGTGTCGGCCTCCACCGAGCCGAAGACGTGCGGATGGCGGTGGACGAGCTTGTCGTGGATGCCCCGGGCCACGTCGGCCAGGGTGAAGTGGCCCTCCTCGGCGGCCAGGGTGGAGTGGAACACGACCTGGAACAGCAGGTCACCGAGCTCCTCCTCCAGGTGCTCGAAGCCGACGCCGCCCTCCATGTCGAGCGCCCCGATCGCCTCCAGCACCTCGTAGGTCTCCTCCAGCAGGTGGCGGGTGAGGGACGCGTGGGTCTGCTCCCGGTCCCACGGGCAGCGCTCCCGCAGGGTGCGGACGAGCTCGGCGAAGCGGGCCACCTCCCCCGCCACCGGGGCGGCCAGGACGGGCACGTACACCGACGTGAGGTGGTCGGGCTCGACCTCCCGGTCCAGGTCGTCCCAGGCCACGGTGCGCACCGACTCGTCCGGCAGCCCCAGGCGGGACAGCACCACCACCGCGGGGCCGTCGTCGACCGACAGCTTGATGTCGGACAGCACCGCCTTGGAGTCGCACTGGGCCACCAGCAGCGGCCCCTGCTCGCCCGCCGCCTCCACGCCGAAGCGGTGCCCGTCGACCAGCCGGACGCCGGCCGCCACCGGGTCGACGCCCAGCCGGGCCCAGGCCAGGTCGGCGAACGACATCCCCGGCACCAGCTCGACCGCCACCCGGGGATCGGCCAGCAGCAGCTCCACCGTGCGCTCGGCCACCAGCGGCGAGCCCGGCACCGCGTACAACACCTCCGATGCATCGCCCGCGGCCGCGCCCACCAGGGCCTCGACGATGGCCGGGTACACGTCGTCCACCGTCGTCGCCCGCTCGTACATCCGGTCGAACGACGCCGTCCCCTCCCCCAGGGCGACCGCGGCCGGATGGCGGACGGTGCGCAGGAAGCGGCGCCCGGGCGGCACCCGCTCGATGGCGCGCGCCGCCGCCACCGTGAGCTGGTCGGGACCGGCGGGACCCAGCCCCACCACCAGGACCCGGCCCCGGACCGGGGTTACGGGGTCGACGGCGCCGGTTCCGACGGGGCCGGCTCGGGCGCGGGCTCCAGGGCCCCGGCTCCCGGGACGGTCGGCGTGGCCCCGCTCTCGGGCGGGACCACGCCCGGCGAGCCACCGGTCTTGCGGAACGACCCGTACTTCGGGTTGATCTCGATCCGGGCCTTCTGCACCGACTCCTGCAGGAGGGCCAGCACCTTCTCCTGGCCGGCGTCGGTGACCTTCTGTCGGGCGAGGTCGGCGACCTGGTCGAAGGGGGCCACGTCCCGCTTGGTGACCTTGACCAGGTGATAGCCGAACTGGGTCTTCACCGGCGCCCCCACCTCGCCCACCGGCTGGGTGAAGACGGCGAGCTTGAACTCGTCGACGAAGTTGGTGTCGGGCGTGATGTCGCAGCCGAGGTCGCCGCCGTTGGCCTTCGACCCGTCGTCGATCGACTCGGCCCGGGCCAGGGTGGCGAAGTCCTCGCCCGCGGCCAGCTTGGCCCGCAGCTCGTTGGCCTTGGCTTCGTCGGCCACCAGGATGTGGCTGACGCAGGCGGTGGCGAACTCGGTGGGGTTGTTGTCGTAGTAGGTGCGGGCCGCCTGCTCGGGCGTGCCCAGGTCGTTGACCGAGAGGGTGAGCAGGTCGAGCTCGGCCTGCCGGCGGATGAGGTCGTCCTGGTAGCTCTTGGGGAACTTGGCGAAGACCTCCTCCCCGCTGAGCTGCTTCACGACCAGGGTCTTGGCCGCGGCCAAGCCGGCGTCGTCGACCGACAGCTTGCGCTTGGCCAGCTCGGTCTCGATCAGCGTGTAGTAGATCTGCCGGGTGAGGGCGAGGGCGGTGAAGGCGGAGTCGAACGTGCCCTGTCCGCTCCCCCGCACCGGCTGACGTTCCTCGACCAGCTTCAGGTAGTCCTCGTTGGCGGCGATGGAGCGCAGCTCGCTGACCAGGGTGTCCTCGCTGATGGACTCGCCGTCGACCTTGGCCGCGTAGGGCGAGACCGAGCCGCAGGCGGCGGAGGCGAGGAGGGCGATCCCGAGGACGGACGCGACAAAGGCGGTTCTCAGCGTATTCACGGTGCCACCGACACTACTGGCGCAGGCTCGTCGGGAACCAACAGCCGCAGCAGCTGCACCACCGCCCACACCGGATCGACCCCCCGGGCCAGGGGCGCCACCAGCTGCCGGAGGTCCTCCTTGTAGACCGCGTCCCGGGCCACCCGCTGGAGGCGGATCTGCTGGCTGGTGCGCAGCTCGATGGGCGTGACGCGGGCCGTCCCCCGGGCGACGGTGACCTCCCGCACGCCCGTGCGCACACATTCCGCCCGCAGCCCGGCCACCGCCAGGAGGGCCTCGGCCGGCGCCGGCATCGGCCCGTAGCGGTCGAGCCACTCGGCCCGTATGTCGTCGACCTCGGTCTGGGTGGTGACCGCGGCCAGCCGCCGGTAGGCCTCCAGCCGCTGCTCGCCGCCGGCCACGTAGTCGGGAGGGAGGTTGGCCACCACCGGGATGTCGAGTTTGACCTCGGCCGGCGCCCGGACCTCCTCGCCCTTGAGCTCGGCCACCGCCTCGCTCACCATCTGGACGTAGAGGTCGTAGCCCACCGCTGCGATGTGCCCGGACTGGTTGGCGCCGAGCAGGTTGCCGGCGCCCCGGATCTCGAGGTCGCGCATGGCGATCTTGAAGCCCGACCCCAGCTCGGTGTGCTCGCCGATGGTCTTGAGCCGCTCGTAGGCCGTCTCCGACAGCTGTCGTTCGGGGGGAAAGAAGAGGTAGGCGTACGCCCGCTGGCCGGCCCGGCCGACCCGGCCCCGGAGCTGGTGGAGCTGGCCCAGGCCCATCATGTCGGCCCGGTCGACGACCAGCGTGTTGACCGTCGGCATGTCGATCCCCGACTCGATTATCGTCGTGCAGACGAGAACGTCGTAGCCGCCTTCCCAGAAGTCGAGGACCACCCGCTCCAGCTGGCCCTCGTCCATCTGCCCGTGGGCGACCGCCACCCGGGCCTCGGGCACCAGCTCCCGCAGCCGCTGCGCCACCCGGTCGATGTCCTGCACCCGGTTGTGGACGAAGAAGACCTGTCCCTCCCGCAGCAGCTCCCGGCGGATCGACTCGCCCACCGCCCGCTCGTCGTACTCGCCCACGTAGGTGAGGATGGGCTGGCGCTCGGCGGGGGCGGTGTTGAGGATGGTGAGGTCGCGGATGCCGGTGAGGCTCATCTCCAGGGTGCGGGGGATGGGCGTGGCGGTGAGGGTGAGCACGTCGACGTTGGCCCGGAACCTCTTGATCGCCTCCTTGTGGGTGACGCCGAAGCGTTGCTCCTCGTCGACCACCAGCAGACCCAGGTTCTTGAACTTGACGTCGGCCGAGAGCAGGCGGTGGGTCCCGATGACCACGTCGACGCTACCGTCGGCCAGCCCGTCGACCACCTTCTTGGCCTGGCCCGGGGTGAGGAACCGGGACAGCACCTCCACCCGCACCGGGTAGCCGGCGTAGCGCTCGGAGAAGGTGCCGAAGTGCTGCTGGGCGAGCAGGGTCGTCGGCACCAGGACCGCCGCCTGCATCCCCTCCTGCACCGCCTTGAACGCGGCCCGGATGGCCACCTCGGTCTTGCCGAAGCCGACGTCGCCGCAGACCAGGCGGTCCATGGGGCTGTCGGCCTCCATGTCGTCCTTGACGTCCTGGATGGCCTTGAGCTGGTCGGGCGTCTCCTGGTAGGGGAAGGCGTCCTCCAGCTCCCGTTGCCACGGGGTGTCGGGCGGGAAGGCGTGGCCGGGCGCCGACACCCGCTGGCGGTAGAGAGCCACCAGCTCCTCGGCGATGTCGCGCACGGCCGAGCGCACCTTGGACTTGGTGCGTCCCCACTCCGACCCGTTCAGCCGGTTGAGAGTCGGCGTGTCGCCGCCGGTGTAGTGGCGGACGGCGTCGATCTGGTCGGACGGGACGTAGAGCTTGTCGCCCCCCCGGAACTCGAGGAGGAGGTAGTCCCGCTCCGCTCCGCCCATCGCCTGCTTGACCATGCCGCCGTACTTCCCGACGCCGTGCTGGTGATGGACGACGTAGTCGCCCGGGTTGAGATCGTCGAAGAAGCCCTGGGCGTCGGTGCGACGGGGCCGCGGCGCCCGGTGGGCCCGGCGCCGGCCGGTGACGTCGCTCTCCACGAGGACGGCCAGCTTCACCTCGGGGAGGACGAACCCCCGCTCGAGGGACTGGACCACGACCCGGCTCGAGCCGGACTTGGTGAGCGAGCCGGCCTCGACCACGGGGAGGGCGACGCCCCCTTCCCGCAGGAGGCCGGCCATGCGGGCCGCCGACCCCTTGCCCTCGGCAGCCACGATGAGCTGGTAGCCCTTGCCCACCAGGTCGGCCACCTGACGGGTGAGGCGGTCGGCGTCGCCCATCACCGGGTCCCAGCCGCGGGACTCGATCGTGGTCACGTCGGGGCCCTCGGCCGCATTGGTGACGGTCCACGCGGGCGCGGGCGTGTGGGCCAGCAGCCGGTCGAAGGGCAGGTGGAGGCGGGGCCACTCGCGGTTCTGGGCCGCGCCCCAGGTGGTGGCCAGGCTGGCCGCCAGCGCCGCCTCTTCGTCGAGCAGGTCGGCGGCCCGGTCCCGCATGCGACGGGGCTCCACCAGCAGGACCAGGGCGTCGGGGCCGAGAAGGTCGAAGAGGGTGTGCTCGCCCGCTGTCAGCCACGGCAGCCACGACTCCATCCCCTCGAAGACGGCCCCCTCGGCCAGGCGCTCCCACTGCTCCCGCCCCCACGGCTCGGCGCCGACGAGCTCGGCCGCTCTCGCCCTGACCTCGGCGGTCGGCAGCAGCTCCCGGCTGGGGAACAGCTCCGCGCAGTCGACGTCGCCGGTGGAGCGCTGGTCGGTGACGGAGAAGCGGGTGAGGCGGTCGACCTCGTCGCCCCACAGGTCGATGCGTACCGGATGGTCGGCGGTCGACGGGAACACGTCGACGATCGACCCCCGGCGGGCGACCTGGCCCCGGTGCTCGACCTGCACCTCCCGGCGGTAGCCGACGTCGACCAGCCGTTGCACCAGGTCGACCGGGTCGAGGCGGTCGCCCGGCGTGACGATGATCGGCTCGACGTCCTCCACGTGGGGACCGAGGCGCTGGACCAGGGCCCGCACCGGCGCCACCAGCACCCGAGGCATGCGATCGGGGTTGCGCAGGCGCCACATGGCCCGCAGCCGGCGGCCCATGGTCTCGATGCTGGGGCTGACCCGCTCGAAGGGCAACGTCTCCCAGGCGGGCACCACGTCGACCTCGTCGGGGCCGAGGAAAGCCCGCAGGTCGTGGGCCAGGCGCTCGGCGTCGGGGCTGGTGGGCACCGCCACCACCAGCGGGTGGCGGCCGGTGAGCCCGGCCAGCCCGGCGATGGCGAAGGCCCGGGCCGGCTCGGCCACGGCCAGGACCGCCGACGACGCCCCCGCCAACCCGGCCAGGCCGGGATGGCGGCGCAGGAGCGGCGGCAGGTCGTGCAGGGTCACCCGACGAGGGTACCGGCGGGTCCGGGCCTATCCGCCGGCTCCGTCAGCGGTGCACGACGGTTTCGACGACAGAAACATCTCGTGCGCCGGAAAGGTCGTGATCATGGCCCCAAATCCGCCGATGCACGACGCTTTCGACGATCCGAACGCTTCGATCACCGCAAGGGTCGCGGCGCCTCCACCAGGATCCCACCGGTTCGGGTGAGGGCGTCGAGCAGGGGCTGGCCGGCGACGAACCACCACAGGGCGGCCAGGACGGCCACGACGACGGCCGCCACCGCGAACCACGGCCCGCCGGCCCGGGGATGGCGGATCCACCGGCCGTCCGGCCGGTGGCCGAAGAGGGGGAGGGCGTACAGCCGCCCGAAGAGGCCGAGGACGATCCCCGGCCCGGACGTCGCCCCGATCCCGAGCTGGCCGCCGGCCCAGCCCACGCCCACCGCCAGCTGGCCGAGGGCGACCACGCCCAGCGCCAACTGCCCGGCCACGATCACGCCCCGGGCCAACTGGCCGACGGCGATCACCCCGGTGGCGAGCTCGCCGATGGCGACGACGCCGGTGGCGTCGAGCCCGATCGCGATCACGCCGACCGGCTGCGTCCCGATCGCCACGACTCGCACCATCGCGATGGTAGAGCCCGCCTCAGGCGGGGCGGGGGGAGTTGAACCGGAGCATGGCCGCCGACGGCCCCTCCCGGAACAGCACCTCGACCGCGTCCATCGCCTCCTCGACGGCCACGTCCATCTCCGCCCGTTGGGCCTTGCCCGGCCGGCGCAGGACGTAGTCGGCGCCGTCCTGGCGGCCGGGCGGCTTGCCGATCCCGATGCGCACCCGCAGGAAGGCCCCCGAGTGGAGGTGCGACCGGATCGACTCCAGGCCGTTGTGGCCGGCCGTGCCGCCGCCCTCCTTCACCTTCACCCGGCCCGGGGGCAGGTCGAGCTCGTCGTGGACGACGACCAGGCGCCCGAGGTCGTCGTCGATCCCGTAGCGGCGCACCAGCCGGGCGACCGACTCGCCCGAGAGGTTGACGTAGGTCTGGGGGAAGGCGAGGGCCATGAGCCGCCCGTCGACCCGGGCGTCGGCGACCAGGGCCCGTTCCCTGCCCTTGCGCAGGACGGTGCCGTGGCGGGACGCGAGGGCCGACACCACCTCCGCCCCCAGGTTGTGGCGGGTGCCGTCGTAGTCGGGACCGGGGTTGCCGAGGCCGACGACGAGGAGGTCGGCGGCCTCCCCTGTCCGCGGCGGTGGCAGGGCCTAACCCTCGGTGTCGCCACCGGACGCGTCGGCGTCGTCGGCGGCTTCCTCTGCCTCTTCCTCGGCCGACATCCTGGTGGAATGGCCGATCACCACCGGCTCCTCGGCGTCGACCTCGGTGGTGACCCCCTCGGGCAGGACGACATCGCCCACCCGGATGGCCTCGCCGATCTCCAGCCCGGAGATGTCGACCTCGATGGCGGAGGGGATGTCGGCCGGCTTGGCGTGGATGGTGAGCTGGAAGATCTGCTGCTCGACCATGCCGTCGGCGTGCTCGACACCGAGGGCCTCGCCCACCAGGTGCACCGGCACCTCGACCGTGACGATCTCGTCCCGCCGCACGATCACGAAGTCGACATGGGACACCGATCGCTTGAGGGCGTCACGCTGGAGCTGGCGGGCCATGGCCAGGTGCCGGGTGCCGTCGACCTCGAGCGCGAACAGGGCGTTGAGCCCGGCCTCGTGGGCGAGCGCCGCCCGCAGCGCCTTGCGGTCGACGCTGATCGGCTGCGGGTCGATGCCGTGGCCGTAGAGGATGGCCGGGATCTTCCCCTCCGTCCGCAGACGCCGCGCCGCCGCGCTTCCGGTATGACGACCTACTTCTGCAACCAGTGCGACCTCAGCCATAGGCCGACCAGTGTAGGCGGCCCGCCGACGGCGCCCATCGGGGCCCCCTCGGCGAACACTTCGCGCGGTTGCCCCCTCAGCGGTGCAATTGCGCGGTTTGTTCGCTCAGCTCTGGTTCTCGCCGCCGAAGATCTCCGACACCGACGTGTCCTCGAAGACCGCGTCGAGGGCGTCGGCGATGATGCCGGCCACCGAGAGGACCTCGATCTTGTCGATGCGGCGGTCGTCGTCGAGGGGGAGCGTGTCGGTGATGACCACCTTGGTGAGCTGCGAGTTCTTGAGCCGGTCGAGGGCGGGGTCGGACAGCACGCCGTGGGTGGCGATGGCGTAGACCTCGGCCGCCCCGTGGGCGACGAGCAGGTCGGCCGCGGCGCAGATGGTTCCGGCGGTGTCGATCATGTCGTCGACCAGCACGCACACCCGCCCGGCCACGTCGCCGACCACCTGCAGCGCCTGCACCTGGTTGGCCGCGCCCCGGATGCGGCGCTTGTGCACCATGGCCAGGTCCTCGGTGTGGACGTGCTGGGCGAAGCGCTCGGCCGTCTTCACCCGGCCCGCGTCGGGGGACACGATCACCACGTCGTCGCCCAGGTTGGCGGTGACGTAGTCGGCCAGCACCGGCATGGCCGTGAGGTGGTCGACGGGGACGTCGAAGAAGCCCTGGATCTGGCCCGAGTGCAGGTCGACGCTGACCACCCGGTCGACGCCCGCCCGCATGAGCATGTTGGCCACCAGCTTGGCCGTGATCGGCTCCCGGCCGGCGGCCTTGCGGTCCTGGCGGGAGTAGCCGTAGAAGGGGCAGACGGCGGTGATGCGCTTGGCCGACGCCCGC
>Ga0105245_10002692_pt1 | contig 15989 bp, 15 predicted proteins | sample KBSM54metaG_FD_81523 | JGI IMG/M metagenome (GOLD analysis project Ga0105245, IMG submission 81523) | Miscanthus rhizosphere microbial communities from Kellogg Biological Station, Michigan, USA - KBS M5-4 metaG | ecosystem: Host-associated > Plants > Roots > Rhizosphere > Soil | place...
CGTCGAGGTGGTCGTCGTGGGCGACCGGGATCTGGACGCCGCACATGAGGCGGTCGTAGCGGCGGCTCGCGAGGCGATGACGAACGCCGCCAAGTTCGGAGGCGGCTCACCCGTGGACGTGTATGCGGAGAGCAGCGACGCGCGCACGCAGGTGTTCGTGCGCGACCGAGGTCCGGGCTTCGACCCGGACGCGGTGCCCGCGGATCGCAGGGGCGTGCGTGAATCGATCGTGGGCCGCATGGAGCGCCACGGTGGCCGCGCCCGCGTCACGAGCGGCACCGGCCACGGAACCGAGGTCGAGCTCGTGTTGGAGCGCTCGTGAGCGAGCCCCGGGTCCTCATCGTCGACGACCACCAGCTCTTTCGCGCAGGCGTGCGCGCGGAGCTGGAGCCGCTGCTCGAGATCGCCGGCGAGGCGGGCGGCGTGGAGGACGCGCTCGACGCCATCGAGCGCGAGAACCCCGACGTCGTGCTGCTCGACGTGCACATGCCGGACGGCGGCGGCGTGGAGGTGATCCGCCGCGCCGCGACACTGAGCGAGGCGCCGCCGTGCTTCCTTGCGCTGTCGGTGTCCGACGCCGCCGAGGACGTGATTGCGATCATCCGGGCCGGCGCCCGCGGCTACGTGACCAAGAGCATCTCCGGCGACGAGCTGGCGGAGGCGGTACGGCGCGTGCACGAGGGCGACGCCGTCTTCTCCCCCAGGCTCGCCGGGTTCGTGCTCGACGCCTTCGCGGGGCCTGCGCCGCAGCCGGAGACCGAGCTCGACGCCCTCACCGTCCGCGAGCGCGAGGTCCTCCAGCACATCGCTCGCGGCTACATGTACAAGGAGATCGCCCTCCGCCTCGACATCTCCCCGAAGACCGTCGAGGCGCACGTCTCCTCGGTGTTGCGAAAGCTCCAGCTCTCGAGCCGCCACGAGCTGACCCGCTGGGCGGCGGAGCGCGGCCTGGACCTCTAGTAGCGCTCCGACATCGCGCGCTGTATCTCGCGCTTCGTGTCGCGGTCCTTGATCGCCCGGCGCTTGTCGTAGAGGTCCTTGCCCTTTGCGACGGCCAGCTCCACCTTCGCGCGTGGACCGTTCCAGTAGAGGCGCGTGGGCACGATCGTGAGGCCCTTCTCCGAGGTCGCGCCGATCAGGCGCTCGATCTCGCGGCGGTGCAGCAGCAGCTTGCGGGGGCGCTCCGGGTCGTGGTTCTCGCGCGCGGGCTTGTACGGCGCGATGTGCATGTTGCGCAGCCACACCTCGCCGTCCTGCACGTCGGCATAGGCGTCCTTGATCTGCACCCCGCCCTCGCGGAGCGATTTGACCTCGGACCCCTGCAGGACGAGACCCGCCTCGAACCTCTCGAGCAGGTTGTACCTGAACCCCGCCTGGCGGTTCGAGGCGATGTCCCCGGGGGATGCCTTGCGCTTGCCCTTCTTGGCCATGCCCTACGAGTATGCCTCGGCCGGCTCGAGATCCACGCGGCCGCGCGGGGCATCGATCCGCCCGACCTGCACCTCGATCGAGTCTCCGAGCCGCAGGCGGCGGCCCGAGCCCTCGGCCTCGAGCGCGGTGCCGAGCTCGTTGAGGGACCACCAGCCACGCATGCGGCGCACGGGCAGGAAGCCCTCGAAGCGCTCCTCTCCGAACTCGACGAAGACGCCCTTCTCGATCAGGCCGACCACCTCGCCCTCGAAGCTCGGCGGGTGGTCGCCCGTCGAGTCGGAGAGCACACGCTGGAGGAGGAAGGCGAGGCAGACGTCGTCGGCGTCGCGCTCGATCTGCATCGCCTCGCGCTCGGTCGACGAGCTGACCACGCCCGCCTCGTCGAGCTCATGGGCCGGCGTCGCGGCCTCGTCGATCCCGAGCCCCTGGAGCAGCGCGCGGTGCGCGACGATGTCCGGGTAGCGCCGAATCGGGGAGGTGAAGTGGCAGTAGCGCGGGCTCCCGAGCCCGGCGTGGCCGAGGTTCCGCGGCGAGTAGTACGCCTGCTTGAGCGCTCGCAGCACGAGCACGCCGATCGCCCGCCGGCCCTGCGCCTCGCGCGCCACGATCCGCGAGATCTCCGTAACCGCCTCGGCGGCCTGCTGCGGCGTCATCTGCTTCGGCAGCGGCGGTGTCGGGATGTCGAGGCTCGCGAGCTGGTCGGTCAGGAAGACGACGGACTGCGGCTCCGGCCGCTCGTGCACGCGGTACAGCGTCGGAAGCCGCCGGTCGGCGAGGTAGCCGGCCACCTGCTCGTTCGCGAGGATCATGAGCATCTCGATCACCCGGTGCGACTCGGTCTGCGCCTCGTAGCGCACCCCGGTGACGTCGCCCTCGTCGTCGAAGTCGAAGGTGGGCTCGAAGGAGCCGAACTGGAGCGCGTCGCGCCGCTCGCTCAGCGCCGCCGCGACCTCACGCGCGATCGCCAGCGGTTCACCCCAGGGCTCCTCGCCGCGGGCGCGGCCGGCGAAGAGGTCGTCGACCTCGCCGTATGTCAGCCGCCGGTCGCTTCGGACCAGCGAGCGGTGGAAGGACACGGACGTCACGTCCGCCCCGTCCAGCTCCATCTCCACGGTGACGGCGAGCTTGTCCTCCCCGGGCCGCAGGGAGCAGGCCTGGTTCGAGAGCACCTCGGGCAGCATCGGCTCGACCGCGCGCGGCACGTACACGCTGGTGCCGCGCCGGAACGCCTCCCGTTCGAGGCGGCCACCGGGGCGCACGTAGGCGGTCACGTCGGCGATGTGCACCCAGACACGCACGCGGCCGTTTTCGCGCCGGGCCGAGATCGCGTCGTCGAAGTCCCTGGCGTCGTCGGGGTCGATCGTGAACGTCGGCAGCTCGCGGAGGTCCACGCGTGCGTCGGCCGCGTACGGCTCATTCAGGCTTGCGTCGGCCTCGGCGCTCGCCGCGCGTGGGTAGCTGCGGTACAGGCCGCGGTCCAGCATCAGGCCCTCGAGCACGTCGCGGGCGCGGTCTGGGCGGCCGAGCCGGCGCAGCACACGCGCGCCCCGCTTGCCGCCCCCCACCAGCACCAGGTCGCCGACCCCTGCGCCGCCCCGCTCCACAGCCGTCCGCTGCCCCGGCCCGAAGAGCGGCTCCGCGACGAGAAAGCGGCCGCGCTTCTCCAGCACGCCCACCATCGGCTGGTCGAGCCGGCGCGCCGGCCGGCCCCGCACGGCGGCGCTCATCCCAGCTTCTGTTCGAGCGTGTCCAGGGCGACGGGGAGCGCTTCGTCGCGCTTCGTGTCCGGGTTGTCCACCGCACGGACCTGCGGCTTGATGCCCTTCGTCGTGATCGTCTCGCCGCCCGGCAGGTAGTAGTTCGCGACGGTCAGGTCCAGCACGCCGCCGTTCGACAGGCCCTCGACCTCCTGCACGAGACCCTTGCCGAAGGTCCGAGTGCCAACGACCGTTGCGCGGCCGCGGTCGCGCAGGGCACCGGTGACGATCTCGGAGGCGCTCGCGCTGCCGCCGTCCACCAGCACGGCCATCGGCACGCTCTTCGGCAGGATCGCGTCTCCCTCCGCGTCGTGGGTGCGCTCGGGGCGGTGGCGCCCGCGCACGGACACGATCTCGCCGTTCTCGATGAACAGGCTCGAGACGCCCACAGCCTCCAGCAGCAGGCCACCGCCGTTCCCGCGCAGGTCGAGGACGATCGCCTCCGCGCCCTGGTCGCGCAGCTTCTTGATCTCACGCGCCAGCAGGGCGTGCGCTCCGTCGCTGAATCCAAACAGCTCGGCCACGCCGATCTTGTGCCCGTTCACGACCTTCATGCGCCCGCGCGCCACCGGCACCTCGATGCGCTCGCGCTTCACCGTGACGGTGCGGTCGCCGTCGTCGCCGGGGGTGAAGACGCGCAGCTGCACGGTCGTGCCGGCCGGTCCCTTGATCCGGCTCGTCGCGATCTCGCTGTTCACGCCGGCGATCGGGCGCCCGTCGACAGCGAGGATGAAGTCGCCGCGGTTGATCCCGGCGGTGTCGGCCGGCGAGCCCCCGAACACCCTCAGCACCTTCAGGCCGCGGCGATTCTGCTCGACGTTCATGCCCACGCCCTCGAAGTGGCCGCTCACGTCCTCGTTGAACGCGCGCGTCTCCTTCGGCGTCAGGTAGTGCGAATACGGGTCGTCGAGGGACTCGACGATGCCCTTCAGCGACGCGTCGTCCATCTTCTTCTCGTCGACCGGCTTGTAGTAGTTGTCCTCGATCGAGTCGACGATCTCGGCGCGCAGCGCGCGGTCGTCTTGGACGAAGGTGTCGCGAATCGGGCCCGGCAGGTCACCGGGATGGCCGCCGAGCCAGAGCCCGACTGCGAGCGCGACCAGTGCGCTCAGCGCTGCGAGGAGGCCTTTCGACATGGCGATGGAGGCTAGTCGGCCCGGCTTCAGTGAAGCTAAACGCGCAGGAAGCGGCGCAGTGTGATGGCGCTTCCGAGCGCCGAGACGGCGATGCAGGCGACCATCAGGACGACGATCAGCAGCGGGAAGTCGATCGTGTCGGGCGCGGCGAGGAGCGCGAAGCGGTCGGACAGCGGGTCGATGAAGGTTGCCTTCACGATCGCCAGCAGGAGGACCGCGAGGAGGCCTCCGAGGAAGCCGACGACCATCCCCTCGATCACGAACGGCCAGCGGATGAACCAGTTCGTCGCACCCACGAGCTTCATCACCTCGACCTCACGCCGGCGCGCGAACACCGACAGCCGGATCGTGTTGGCGATGAGCGCGACCGAGGCGAGCACGAGCAGGACGGCGAGACCCGCGGTGAGCCCCTTCACGAGGCCTGTCGCCGACAGGATCTTGTCGGTGTCCTCCTCCCGGTCGCGGACCTCGTCGATGGCGGAAAGCTGGGGCTCGCCCCCGGCGTTCAGCCGCTGCACGATCTGGCCGAGCTTGTCGGGATCCTCCGGGGTCACGCGGAAGGAGGCGGGCAGAGGGTTCGAGCCGAGCAGCTCCGCGCCCTCCTGGAATGCCTCCGGGTTCTTCTCCTTGGCGCGACGGAGCGCCTCCTGCTTCGAGATGTACTCGACCGACTTGACGTTGGCGGTGTCCTCGATCGCCCTGCGAAGGTCGGCCTGCTCCACCGTGCTCGCCGAGTCCTTGATGTAGACGTCCACGACCACGCGGCTGCGGACCTCGTTCGCGGTGCCGGTCGTGGCCTGGACGATCGGGATGAAGACGCCGAGCACCACCGCCGTGAGGAGCACGGTGAGGAGCGCCGCGAGCGCGGGCGCCGAGCTGCGGCGCAGGCCGCGGAGCGCCTCTCTCATGAAGAAGCCGAGGCGCATCAGTTCGGGTGGCCCTCGGCGCCGATGCCGAGCTCGCCGCGCAGGCGGATGGCGAACTCCTGCGTCGACTCGTCCGGCCGGTAGAGGCCCGAGCGCTCGTCGCGCACGATGCGGCCCTCGCGGAGCTCGATCACGCGCCGGCGCATCTTGTCGACCATCTCCTTGTCGTGGGTGGCGACGACGACGGTCGTGCCCGTGCGGTTGATCCGGTAGATCAGCTGCATGATCCCGATGGACGTCTCGGGGTCGAGGTTGCCGGTGGGCTCGTCGGCCAAGAGCAGCGGGGGGTGGTTCACGAACGCGCGCGCGACCGAGACGCGCTGCTGCTCACCGCCGGAGAGCTCGGTCGGATAGTTGTGGAGCTTCGTCGAGAGGCCGACCAGGCGGAGGATGTCCGGCACCTTGCGGCGGATCTCCTTGCGCGACTCGCCGATCACCTGGAGCGAGTAGGCGACGTTGTCGTAGACGGTCCGGTTCGGCAGCAGCTTGTAGTCCTGGAAGACCACGCCGAGGTTGCGGCGCAGGTACGGCACGCGCGAACGCGAGACCTCGCTGAGCGGACGGCCGGCGATCGAGATCTCGCCGCGGCTGGGCTCGAGCTCCTTCATCATCAGCCTGATGCAGGTCGACTTGCCGCAGCCGGTGGGGCCGACGAGGAAGACGAACTCGCCGCGGCCGATGCGCATCGAGGCGGACTGGACGGCCACCGAGCCGCCGTCGTAGACCTTGGTCACGTCCTTGAACTCGACGACGGGTACGTCCAGGGGCTTCTTAGGGCGCGCCCCCACGCGCTCTGTCCTGGCTACTGCCATGCCGACTGATTACTAGCGCACGCGGCCGCGGATTCGCGACGGGTGCAAGCGTTTCTGCACTTCTATTGGGGAAAGCGCCAGCGCGTATAGAGCTCTCCGCCGGCCTCGGCGATCGAGACCAGGCTCGGCTCCCGCGGCTCGACCAGCTCGCGCCCCGCGACGATCGTGAGCGCGGCCGCTCCCCCCAGAAGCTTCGGGGTCAGCGTGAGGAACAGCTCGTCTACCAGGTTGGCGGCGAACAGGAACGAGTTGATTGTGGGGCCGCCCTCGCACAGCACCGACCTGACCGCGTGGTGCTCCTGGAGGTAGGCCATCAGGCGCGGTAGGTCGTCGCCCACGCGCGCGTACTCGACGTCGCCCTTCACTCCCGGGATCGTGTCCTCGGAGGCGGTCGCGATCACGACCTTCTGATCCGGCTCGTTGAGGAGCGGCAGGTCGGCCGGCAGGTCCAGGCGGCCGCTCACCACCACGGCGAGCGCGTCGGGCACGAGGCCCTGGTTGACCCGGATCTGGCGGAGCTCGTCGGACTTGGTGATGCGCCCGTAGCGCTCCGCGCGCACCGTCCCCGCGCCGACCATCACGGCGTCGGCCTGTGAGCGGAGCAGGTGGAACACCCGCCGGTCGAGGTCGCTCGAGAGACCCTTCGTGCGCCAGTCGAGCGTGGCCTTGCCGTCGATGCTCGAGACCATGTTGATGCCGAGATACGGGCGGTCCCGGGGCGCCAGCTCGTCCAACCGGAGGCTCGTGACGAGCTCCTCGGGCGTGACCCGCCTGCGCTCGGGATGAATCAGCTCCACCCCGGCAGCGTAGGTCAGTTCGCGCGCAGGACGCAGTAGCCGGGCGGCCGGGGCTACGATGACGAACGGTGGAGCACCGCACGAGGGCCGCAACCGCGCCAAAGAGCGTGATGTTGCGGTCCGCGTGGTGTTCCATGTTCAGGCCGATCCAAGCACCATGACTCCCAGAGCGCTCTTCCACCCAGCCCGGCTGGCCCGCAGGCCCGTGCTGTCGACGCAATCGGACGAGCGCCTGGTGGACCTGGTGAGGGCCGGCTCGGACCCGGCCTTCGAGGCGATCGTGGAGCGCTACCGCCGGGCGCTGATGCGCTACGTGTCGCGCCTGCTGCCGCCCGAGCGCGCCGAGGACGTGGTTCAGCAGTCGTTCGTCAAGGCGTACGAGGCGATGCACCGCGACGCCGCCGAGCTCAACCTGCGTCCGTGGCTCTACCGCATCGCCCACAACGGCGCGCTGAACGCGCTGCGCGACCGCTCGCTCGGCCACGCCGAGCTTGACGAGCGCATCGACGGGGTCGAGCGCCCGGATCAGGCCTTCGAGCGGACGGCCGGGCTACGCGAGCTGGTGGTGGCCGTCCAGGCGCTGCCGGAACGCCAGCGCAGCGCGATCCTGCTGAGGGAGCTGGAGGGGCGGAGCTACGAGGAGATCGCGGCGGCGCTCGGCGTGACCGACGGCGCGGTGCGACAGCTCTTGAACCGCGCGCGCAACGCGCTGCGGGGCGCGGCGGCGGCGGTCGTCCCGATGCCGCTGCTGACCCGATTGGCGGCGGGCGACTCGACGGAGCCGGTCGCGGCTCGGGTCGGCGAGATGGTGGGCGTGGGAGGCGGCGCGCTGGCGATGAAGCTGTGTGCGACGGCGCTTGTCACTGGCGCGGTGGTCGGCGGAGTCGCGGTCATGCCGAACCCCGGACCCGATCAGTCGGGCGGCGGCCCGGTGGTGGCCGAGGCCGCGGAGGAGGACTCGGGCTCCGAGAGCACGGAGGGCGACGAGGGCGGGGCGCCGGTCACGAGCGAGGATGGCGGCTCCGCGGGCGGCTCGGTCGGGCGGGCCCGCAGCGACAGCGGGAGCGCTCCCGGAGGCGGCCGCGATGACGACTCGCGCGAGGCCGCTGACCGCAACGAGGAGCGCGGCGACGACGACGGCCGGGAGAGCCGCAGCGGCCCGGGCGGAGGCGACGACGGCGGCGAGCGGAACAGCGGGCCTGGAGGGGGCGAGCTCGAAGACAGCCCGGACGACCACAGCGGCCCCGGCGGGGGCACCGAGCCGGACGATCCGCTCGAGGAAGCCCGCGAGGACCACTCAGGACCCGGCGGCGGCGAGGGCGAGAGCTCCGGTAGCGGCTCCGGCTCGGGAAGCGGAACCTCAGGCTCGGGCGACAGCCTGGAGCCAACCGACGACACCACCACCGAGCCGGACAGCAGCGGCCCCGGCTCGGGCTACCCGGCCCCGACACCCTAAGTCCCCCCGACTCAAGGGGTCAGACCCCTTGAGTCGCAGACACTTAAGGGGTCTGACCCCTTAAGCGCGGGCGGGGCGTCAGCCGATCGCGACCATGCGGTCGATCGGCACGCGGGCTCGCTTCGCGAGCTCGGGGTCCACCTTCACCACCGGCTTCAGGTCGCGCAGCGCGTCTCGGAGCTTCGGCAGCGTGATCATCTTCATGTAGCGGCAGGCCGCCGCGCGGTTCGCCGGGATGAACTCCTTGCCCGGGTTCTCCTTCTCGAGCGGGTGCAGCATCCCGGTCTCGGTCGCGACGATGAACGTGTCGGCGCCGGAGCTGCGCGCGAAGTTCAGCATCCCGCCCGTCGACAGCATGTGCGTGCGCTCCGGGTCCACGTCGCCGGCGGCCACGTACTCCATGACCTGGGTCGTGCAGCCGCACTCGGGGTGGATCATGAACTCGGCGTCGGGGTGGGCGTCGCGCACCGCGGAGATGTCGGCCGGCCGTATGCCGGCGTGCACGTGGCACTCGCCGTCCCAGACGTGCATGCGCCTGCCGATCGTCCGCTCGACGTACGCGCCGAGCCACATGTCGGGGCCGAACAGGATCTCGGTGTCCTCGCCGTGCTCGCGGTAGATGTGCTCCACGACCTGCACGGCGTTCGCCGAGGTGCAGCAGTAGTCCGTCTCGGCCTTCACCTCGGCCGTGGTGTTCACGTACATCACGACAATCGCGCCCGGGTGGCTCGCCTTCCACGCGCGCAACTGGTCGGCCGTGATCGAGTCGGCGAGCGAGCAGCCGGCGTCGAGATCCGGCAGCAGCACCGTCTTGTCGGGCGACAGGATCGAGGCGGTCTCCGCCATGAAGTGGACGCCGCAGAACGCGATCACGTCGGCGTCCGTGTCGGCGGCCTGCCGCGACAGGCCAAGCGAATCGCCCACGAAGCCGGCCACGTCCTGGACCTCGGGCACCTGATAGTTGTGGGCGAGGATGACGGCGTTCCGCTCCTCGGCGAGCGCGCGCACCTCGCCGGCCATGCGCGTGATGTCGTCGGCGCTCAGGGTGGGCGGGCCGGCAGGCGAGAGGGTGGGGAGTTCGATGGGATTCACGAGGTTTTTGCCTTATGATCGAAAACCTTGACCGGAGAGTCTACCACGGGCCGGATCTCGCCCACCCACGTGACCTTGGCTGTCGTCCTGCAGGTACGCGGCGATGCGCTCTGCGTGCTCCTCTGGCAGCGCGCGCGGCCGCCCTTCGAGGGCGCCTGGTCGCTGCCCGGCGGCTACCTGGAGCCCGGTCATACGCTCGAGCGGTCGATCCGCACCCAGCTCGCGCGCAAGGTCGACGTCGCGGAGCTGTCGTGGCTCGAGCAGCTCGAGACGGTCGGCGATCCCGGCCGCCACCCCGGCGAGTGGCAGCTCGCCACCGCGTACCTCGGGCTGGTCCCGCGCGGGCTCGACCCCGCGCTTCCGCCCGACACCTCCTGGCATCCCGTCGACGACCTCCCGTCGGAGCTCGCCTTCGACCACGGTCGAATCGTGCTCGCGGGACGCGAGCGGCTTCAGGCCAAGCTGTCGTACACGAACATCGGCTTCGCGCTCGCCCCTGAGACCTTCACGATGTCGGAGCTGTCCGCGATCTACACCGCGGCGCTCGGCTACGCGGTCGACCCGACCAACCTACGCCGGGTGCTGGAGCGGCGCGGCCTGCTCGACGCGACCGGCGAGCGCCGCTCGCCCGGCCCGGACGGCGGCCGTCCCGCCGCGGTGTACAGGTTCGGCACCCGGGAGCTCGCCGTGACCGACCCGTTCGCCGTGCTCCGGCCGCCTACAGCGGCTCGATCAGGAGGCTGACGTCGAGCGCCGGCGCCGAGTGCGTGAGCGCGCCGACGCTGATGTAGTCCACGCCCGTTTCGGCCACCGCGCGGACCGTGTCCAGCGTGATGCCGCCGGAAGCCTCGAGCTCGGCGCGCCCGTCCGCAAGCTCAACCGCCCGGCGCAGCTCGTCGACCGCCATGTTGTCCAGGAGGATCCAGCGGACACCCGCCTCGAGCGCATCCTCGACCTCGTCGAGCGTCGCGCACTCGACCTCGACCGCGATCGAGTCGCGGCCGCCCGCCCGCGCCAGCTCCGGCGCGGCCTCCAGCGCGAGGCGCGCCGCCGCCCCGACGCCGCCCGCCAGCGCGGAGTGGTTCTCCTTCACGAGGATCGCGTCGTAGAGGCCCCTCCGGTGGCCCATCCCGCCGCCGGCGCGCACGGCCGCCTTCTCGAGGTCGCGCAAACCGGGCGTCGTCTTGCGCGTGTCGAGGATCCGTGCGCGGGTCCCGTCGACGGCACGCACGTAGCGCGCGGTGAGCGTCGCCACCCCGGAGAGCCGGCCGAGGAAGTTCAGGGCGACCCGCTCTGCGGCGAGAATCGAGGCGGCGGCGCCCGTGACATGCGCAACCGTCCCCTCCTCGCGCCACTTCGCCTCGGGGCAGTGCGCCTCGTACTCGAGCTCCGGGTCCACGTGCAGGAACACCTCGCGCATCACGCCCATGCCGGCGATCACGCCCGGCTCCTTCTGGCGGATGACCGCCAGCGCACGCGCGCCCTCGGGCACCACGGCGCGAGTCGTGAGGTCGCCCTCGCCGATGTCCTCGGCGAGCGCGCGCTCCACCAGGTCGCTCATCGCGCCGCGACTGGCTCGCGCTCGATGCCCGCGACCGCGTAGGCATCGGCCTCGTCGAGCGTCTCGCGCTCGAGCAGCGCGTCCGCGAGCGTGTCGAGTCGGTCGCGGTTCGTCGCCAGCAGCCGCTCGGTGGCGTCCTGCTCCTCGTCGACGATCCGCCGCACCTCGCGGTCGATCAGCTCCTGCGTGGCCTGCGACACCGGCTCGCTGCCCGGCAACAGCGGGCTCTGCCCGTTCTGCGGCGTGACGGTGAGGAAACCGACCTTCTCGCTCATCCCCCAGCGCTCGACCATCCCGCGCGCGATGCGGGTGACCTGCTGGATGTCGGACTCGGCGCCGGTGGTCACGTCGCCGAAGACGAGCTCCTCGGCGGCGCGCCCTCCGAGCGCCACGCGCAGCTTGGCGCGGAGCTCATGCTCGGTGTAGTTGACGCGGTCGTCGTCTGGCGTGGCGAGGGTGACGCCGAGCGCCTGGCCGCGCGGGATGATCGACACCTTCCGCACCGGGTCCGCCCCCGGCGTGAGCATCCCCACGATCGCGTGCCCGCCTTCGTGGTACGCGATCCGGCGGCGGTCATCGGGGCTGATCAGGATCTTGCGCTCGGCGCCGAGCACGATCTTCTCGACGGCGTCCGTGAAGTCTGCGTAGTGAACGGCGTCGTGCCCCCGCCGCGCCGCCAGCAGCGCCGCCTCGTTCACGAGGTTGGCGAGGTCGGCCCCGACCATGCCCGGCGTGGAGGCGGCCAGACGATCGAGGTCCGCATCCTCGGCGAGCGGGACGGAGCGCGTGTGCACGCGCAGGATCGCGGCGCGCCCCGCGGCGTCGGGCGCCTGCACGAAGACGCGCCTGTCGAAGCGGCCCGGCCGCAGGAGCGCCGAGTCGAGTACCTCCGGCCGGTTCGTCGCCCCCAGCACGATCACGTTCGCGTCGGAGTCGAACCCGTCCATCTCGGTGAGGATCTGGTTGAGCGTCTGCTCGCGCTCGTCGTGCGAGCCGATCGACCCGGCCGCCCCGCGCGACCGCCCGACCGCGTCGAGCTCGTCGATGAAGATGATCGCGGGTGCGGCCGCCTTCGCCTGGTTGAACAGGTCGCGCACGCGGGAGGCGCCGATGCCGACGATGGCCTCGATGAACTCCGATGCCGAGGCGGAGAAGAACGGCACGCCGGCCTCGCCGGCCACGGCGCGCGCCAGCAGCGTCTTGCCGGTCCCCGGCGCGCCCGCGAGGAGCACGCCGCGCGGGATGCGGGCGCCGAGGCGCCGATAGCGCTCCGGGTTCTTGAGGAAGTCGACCACCTCGGCCAGCTCGTTCTCGGCCTCCTCGATCCCGGCGACGTCCTTGAAGGTGACGCCCTGCGTGGCCGGCTCGACGCGGCGCGCCCGGCTGCGTCCGAACTGGCCGAGCATCCCGCCGCCGCCGGACGCTCGCCGGAAGAACCAGATGAACAGCGCGACGAGCAGGATCGTCGGGCCGAACCCCAGCAGGATCGTCTGGAGCAGCGAGCGCTGGCCGGGCGGCTCCGCGCTGATGATCACGTCGTTCTGCTCGAGCAGCTTGGAGAGCTGCTGGTCGTCCGCGAAGGTGGGGAACTCGGTCTCGAACTGCTTGGCCGTCTCGCCCTTGTACGTCACGTCCTGGGTGAACTCACCCTTGACCGTGTCACCGCTGGAGGAGATCTCCTTGACGTGCCCGGCCCGCACCTCGTTGAGGAAGTTCGGGTTGTAGGGGATCTGAATCCGCTTCTCCGGCGGCGCGACGACCATGACGATGACCCAGTTCAGGATGAACAGGCCGATCAGGATCAGGATGAAGCGGCGCGGATTCCAGGGAATCATCGACTTCTTCTCGGGCGCGCCGCTCACACGTTGGTTGCCTCGCGTCGGATCCCGCGGCGGGGGCGGAGTGCGGGGATCGGGCGCGCGACCGTCATTGGCCATACGCCCATGCTACGCGGGGAGCCACGCAACTTCCGGCGCGTGCCGGGTTTTCGATGGACAACGCTCAGTGTGCGCTTGTGCGCTGGACTGGCCCTCAGCGTTGCGGGAGCGTTGGCTCTGGCCCCTGCTATGGAGGTCGCCGCTGATCGACGCGGGCGACCCGACCCCTCCGACGGAGTGGCAGCGTCCATACATCGACGTCGTGAACGGGCGTCGCGACATCGGTGAGTTCGAGTACGGCTTCCACCGGCCCATTTCAAAGCCCTTCCTGACATGGGAGCGCGTGGCCACCGGGACGCCCGTGTCCGTGTACGCGCACTCGTACGACGACGACTACGGCGACCCGCTCGAGTACCTGTGGACGCTGCCCGACGGCGGCACCTCGACCGAAGAGACCTTCGAGCGGACCTTCGCCGCACCCGGCCGCTACACGTTCCAGCCCGGTTGGGTCCGTGACCTTCAGGTGGACGGGGGGCCGACACGATCGACTTTCGCGTGGACCGAGCGGTGCGGCGCCACGGTAGGGGGCGGATTCGATGGAGGCGCGTGCCCGGAGGCTTCGACGGGCTGGCGTTCGCCTTGCCATACGGGCGCGGTGAAACGGTCGGGTTCAACGGCTGGCTGCGGCGCCGCCTTCGCCCGGGGCTCTACCGGCTTGTCGCGAGAGGCCGCGGGATCGGCGAGCCGCGCGGGCGCGGTTCAGGACCATCCGCTAGCGGCCGATTATCGTTCCTGGGCGTGAAGCAGCAGCTGCGGCCACTATTCGACCAGGTCGTCATCAAGGAGCTCGAGCCCGATCGGGTTCGGCGCTCCGGGCTCCTCCTGCCGCCGGGCGAGCATGAGACGCCGCCTCAGCACGGGATCGTGCTGGCCGTCGGGCCCGGTCTCGACTGGTGGGGCGGGGTCGGCATCAAGATGCCCGTCGCGCCAGGCGACCACGTCGTCTTCCCCGGGAGCGCCGGCGTGTGGGTGGACATCGAGGAGGAGCGGCTGCTCGTCTGCCGCGTGGGCCAGCTGCTCGGCGTGCTGGAAGAGGTCGACGAGCCGAGCGAGGGCAGCCTAGGCGGCGGCAGCTCCGTTGCCGGCTCGGCGGAGTAGCTCCGCGCGTACGAACTCGTCGAGGTCGCCGTCGAGGACGCCCTGTGCGTTCCCGACCTCCACGTTCGTGCGGTGGTCCTTGACCATCGTGTAGGGGTGGAGCACGTAGGAGCGGATCTGCGAGCCCCAGCCGACGTCCTGGGCCTCCCCCCTCTCCTTGGCGATCTCCTCCTGGCGGCGGCGCTCCTCCTGCTCGATCAGCTTCGCCTTCAGCATCTTCATCGCGGTGTCGCGGTTCGAGGACTGGGAGCGCTCGTTCTGGCACTGCACCACGATTCCGCTCGGCCGGTGCGTGATGCGCACCGCCGAGTCGGTCTTGTTCACGTGCTGACCGCCGGCGCCTGAGGCGCGGTAGGTGTCGATCTGGATGTCGTCGGGCTCGATCTCCACCTCGACGGCGTCCTCCACGAGCGGCGCCACCTCCACGCCGGCGAAGGCCGTGTGACGGCGCGACTGCGCGTCGAAGGGCGAGATCCGCACCAGCCTGTGCACGCCCTTCTCCGCGCTGAAGAGCCCGTAAGCGTTCTCGCCGCGCGCGATGAAGGTCGCCGACTTGATGCCGGCCTCCTCCCCCTCGGAGGCCTCCTTCAGCTCCACCTTCATTCCGCGCCGCTCGGCCCAGCGCATCTCCATCCGGAGCAGCATCTCGGCCCAGTCCTGCGAGTCCGTGCCGCCGGCACCCGCGTTCACGGTCACAAGCGCGTCGCCCGCGTCGTACTCGCCCGAGAACAGCCGGGCCTCCTCGAGCTCGGCGAGCCGCGACTCGATCGACCGGCGCTGATCCTCCAGCTCCTCGGCGATCGAGTCGTCCTCCTCGGCCAGCTCCTCGAGCGCCTCCAGGTCGTCGATGTCGGACTCGAGCGACCGGAAGGTCTCCAGCCGACGCGCGACCGACGAGTGCTCGGCAGACACCGACGCCGCGCGCTCCTGGTCGTCCCAGAAGCCGGGCGCCTGCATCTCGCCCTCGAGCTCGGCTAGGCGAGCGTCGAGTGTGTCCGGGTCAAAGAGAGTCCGCGAGCAGCTTCAGCTGGCCGCGGAGGCCACTGACGTCACTAGGCGCCATGGCACTTCTTGAACTTCTTGCCCGAGCCACACCAGCACGGGTCGTTGCGACCGATCTTCTCGTTCTCGTCGAGGCGGACGGTCTCGACCGCGACGGGCATCTGGATGCCGTCGTCGTCCACGTACTCGCCGTCGGCGCCGGCCACCGGCATCGCCGCGCCGGCGGCTGCGGCGATCGCGTCGCTGCCGGCGAGACCGCGCCCGCCCGAGGTGCTGAGCTGGCGGGTGCTTGTCGTGTTGCCGCCCATGCCCCAACGCGGACCTGCCTGCTGTTGCTGCTGCTGCTCCTCCGCCTGGACCTCGACGTTGAACACATACCTGGCGAACTCGTCCCAGATGTTGTTCATGAGCTCCGTGAACATCTCGAAGCCCTCGTTCTTGTAGGCCACGAGCGGGTCGATCTGGGCGAAGCCGCGGAGGTGGATTCCCTCGCGCAGGTAGTCCATGTCGTGCAGGTGCTCGCGCCAGCGGTTGTCGATGATCTGGAGCAGCATGAAGCGCTCCAGGGCGCGCATCAGCTCGGGGCCGAGCTCCTCCTCGCGCTCGTCGTAGGCCTGGATCACGTCCTCGCGAAGCTGCGTCACCAGCGTCTCGCGGTCCATGCCCTCCTTGACGTCGTCGATCTCGAACGAGTGGTCGTAGATCTGGTCGAGCTGACCGAAGAGCGCGTCGAGCTCCCAGTCCTCCTGGTACTCCCCGGACATGTACTCGCGCGTGATGCGGTCGACCGCGTCGGCGATCTGCTCGCGCGCGGTCTCGGACATGTCCTCGCCCTCGAGGATCCGGTCGCGGTACTCGTAGATGATCTCGCGCTGCTGGTTCATCACGTCGTCGTACTCGAGGACGCGCTTGCGGATCAGGAAGTTCTGCTCCTCGACCTTCTTCTGAGCACCCTCGATCTGCTTCGAGAGCATCTTGTGCACG
>Ga0105245_10002693_pt1 | contig 15977 bp, 10 predicted proteins | sample KBSM54metaG_FD_81523 | JGI IMG/M metagenome (GOLD analysis project Ga0105245, IMG submission 81523) | Miscanthus rhizosphere microbial communities from Kellogg Biological Station, Michigan, USA - KBS M5-4 metaG | ecosystem: Host-associated > Plants > Roots > Rhizosphere > Soil | place...
ACCTTGAGCGTCATCGACTGTGCGTCGAACGCGAGGCCCTTCGACTTGTCCGCGCCGAACGTGAGAGGCTCGCCGTGCTTGACGTGCAGCTGCGCGTCGGCCTCCTTGTCGCGATCCGTGAACGAGTTGTAGACGCCGTCGTTGTAGACGATGCAGTTCTGGAAGATCTCGACGAACGCGGCGCCCTCGAAGCCGTGTGCGGCCGCGAGAACGCTGCCGAGCCCGTCCTTGTCCACGTCGATTGCACGCGCGATGAACTTCGCACCGGCGCCGATCGCGAACGCGCCCGGCACGATCGGCGAATCGAACGAGCCGTTCGGGCTCGAGGGGGTGCGCGTGCCCAAGCGAGACGTCGGCGAATACTGTCCCTTCGTGAGGCCATAGACCTCGTTGTTGAACAGCAGGATCTTGAAGCCGACGTTGCGGCGCAGCGCGTGCATCAGATGGTTGCCGCCGATCGAGAGACCGTCGCCGTCGCCGGTGACGACCCAGACGTCGAGCTCGGGATTCGCAAGCTTGAGCCCCGTCGCGATCGCGGGCGCCCGGCCGTGGATCGTGTGGAACCCGTAAGTCTCGACGTAGTACGGGAAGCGCGCCGCGCAGCCAATGCCCGACACGAACACCGTCTTCTCGGGCACGGCGCCGACGTCGGCGAGTGCGCGTGTGACGGACTTGAGCACCGCATAATCGCCGCAACCCGGGCACCAACGTACTTCTTGGGACGACGCGAAATCCTTCGCTGCCAACTGCGCGCTCATGCGCGATCTCCTCTGACTGCCTTGCGCGGCCCGCGGACGGCTGCCGGCGCGAGCATCTCTCGAATCTTCTCCACGATCTCCGCGATCAAGAACGGTTGACCCGTAACCTTGTTCAGCTGCACGGTCTCGATGCCGAGCTTGTCGCGGAGCAAGCTCGCGAGCTGACCCATGTTCATCTCGGGCACGAGCACCTTGTCGAAGCCGCGCAAGAGATCACCCAAGTTCGCTGGGAGCGGGCTCAAATAGCGGATGTGAATGTGGCTCACGCGCTCGCGCTCCGGTATGGCGCGCACCGCCTGATAGATCGCGCCGAACGTCGAGCCCCAGCCGACGACGGCGATCCTGCCCTGCTCCGGCCCGTGCTCGACATCTTGCGGCGGAATGAACTTCGCGACGGCTGCGACCTTGGCGGCGCGCAGGTTCGTCATCGCCTGGTGGTTCTGAGCGTCGTACGAGATGTTGCCGGTACGGAGGTCCTTCTCGAGGCCGCCGACTCTGTACATCAGACCCGGCGTGCCGGGGACCACCCACGGCCGCCCGAGCGACTCCGGGTCGCGGTTGAAGATCACCGAGCCGATCTCCTGCCCCGCCTCGCGCGGCTTGGGGGCGTTCGTCTCGATCTTCGGGATCTTGTCCACGTCCGGTATGAGCCATGGCTCCGCGGCGTTCGCGAGATAGCCGTCGGTCAGAAGCATCACGGGCGTCATGTGCCTGAGCGCAATTCGCACGGCTTCGATCGCGACCTCGAAGCAGTCACTCGGCGTGGCTGCGGCGATCACAGGAATCGGCGCGTCGGCGTTGCGGCCGTAGACCGCCTGGTAGAGATCGGACTGCTCGGTCTTCGTCGGCAAGCCTGTCGAAGGGCCGCCGCGCTGCGAGTCGATGATCACGACCGGAAGCTCGGTGTTGATCGCAAGTCCGATCGCCTCGGTCTTGAGCGCGATGCCCGGGCCCGAGCTCGACGTGACGCCGATCGCGCCGCCATACGACGCGCCGATCGCGGCGCAAACGGCCGCGATCTCGTCTTCGGCTTGGAACGTGCCCACGCCGAGGTGGCCGTACCGCGAGAGCGTGTGCAGCAATGTCGAGGCAGGCGTTATTGGATACGAGCAGAACATGATCTTGCGGTCCGCGAGCTCCCCCGCGGCCGCGAGGCCGAGCGAGAGCGCTTCGGCGCCGCGCACGCCGCGGTACTCGCCGGGCGGGAACTGCGCCTCGATCGCCTTGACGTGCGGCACGGCGGCCGCGAGCTCCGCGGTCTCGCCGTACGCGTGACCGGCGCGCAACGCCGCGAGGTTCGCGTCGCGGATCTTCGCGTCCTTCGCGAACTTCTTCGCGATCCAGTCCTGGATCTGCGAGATGTCGTGGTTGAACATCCACTGCACGAGCCCGAGCGCCCAGAAGTTCTTGCAGCGGCCCGCATCGCTCTTGCTGAGCTCGAACTCTTTGGTCGCGTCGAGAGTCGCCTGGGTCATATCGACCTCGACGACCTGATAGCCGTCGAGCGCACCGCTCTTGCGCGGATCGGTCTGATAGCCCGCCTTCGCGAGCCCGCGGCTCGTGAAGCTGTCGACGTTGAGCACGATCAGCGCGCCGGATGCGACCAGCGGCAAATTGACCTTGAGCGCGGCTGGATTGAAAGCGACGAGCACCTGCGGCGCGTCGCCCGCGGTCGTGATCGGCCGCGCGCCGAGATGGATCTGGTATGCGGACACACCGAACGTCGTGCCGGCCGGCGCGCGAATCTCGGCCGGATAGTCCGGGAAGGTCGCGAAGTCGTTGCCCGCGAGCGCGGTCGCCGCGACGAACTGCGTGCCCATCAATTGGACGCCGTCGCCCGAGTCGCCGGCGAAGCGCACTACTACCGATTGCGATCCCATCCTGCTCATTCCCTGCGCCGCTGCTCGTCGCGGCGGGTCTATCGTGTAAGACGGTTTGCTTGCCACTCGCGCGGCACGCCCGGAAGGCGGCGCGGTCGAAGACATGCAGAGGACACGAGTGGCCGGGTATTATAGCGGCCCGGCCTAAGGTTCAGGCAATTCAAATGCATAAGCATATTTCAGCGGCTCAGGTCGAGCCCGCGGCGCGCTAGTCGTGCCGCGGATTACGTACATTCAGCCGAACGGCGAGGCCAAGACCGTCGACGTGCCGGCCGGAACGACCGCTATGGAGGCCGCCGTCGACAACGACGTCGCGGGCATCGTGGCCGAATGCGGCGGGGCGGCAAGTTGCGCGACTTGCCACGTCTACGTGGAGCCCGAGTGGCTCGGCAAGTTGCCGCGCCCGGCCCCGCAGGAGGACGGAATGCTCGACTGCGTGATCGACCGGCGCGCGAACAGCCGGCTCAGTTGCCAGATCGTCCTCAAGAACGAGCTCGACGGTCTCGTCGTCCGGGTCGCGGACGAGCAGATCTGAGGCACCCCGCTCGCGTCGACAGGCTTGGACCAGGCCGGCGTTTATAGGAGAATTCGCCACTTTCTGAACACCTTAGGGGTGGCTTCCGATGACCTTCGTCGTGACCGAGTCCTGTATCAAGTGCAAGTACACCGACTGCGTCGAGGTGTGCCCAGTCGATTGCTTCCACGAAGGTCCGAACATGCTCGTGATCGACCCCGAGGAGTGCATCGACTGCACGCTGTGCGAGCCCGAGTGCCCCGTCGAGGCGATCGTCTCCGAGGACGACGTGCCGGCGGGACAAGAGCAGTTCACACAGCTCAACGCGGAGCTTTCCAAGAATTGGCCGGTGCTCACGAAGGCCAAAGCGGCGCCGCCCGACGCGGACGAGTGGAAGGAAGTCAAGGACAAGCTCAAGCTGCTCGAGCGCTAGCCCGCCGCGGCGTATCGTTCTCGCCGCGCATCACGACTGATCTTTCAGCGGCAGTAGGTTCAGCAGGAACTCGACCGCGCGTTGCGAGAAGCCCGTCGCGGGCTGGCGCCGCACGGTGCCCGCGCTGCTCGTCCACGTGAGCGTGCCCTCCGCGTCCATCGTGACGCGCCACGCGTTGTCCGGCGTCATGTCCCTCGCGATCAGCGCCGCAACGCTGCGCGCAAGATCCTCGCTTTCCGTCGCGACACCGAGCTCGGTGTTGATCTCGAGCGAGCGCGGATCGACGTTCGGCGAGCCGACGAAAGCATTCCTCCCGTCGATGACGATCGCCTTCGCGTGCAAGCCGATCGCGCGGGCCTTGGTCGGCGGCGTCGAGTATTCGCCGAGCACCGCCGCGTCGACACGGAACTCATAGAGCTCGGCGCCCGCTTGGAGCAGGTCGTGCCGCCAGTGTTTATAGCCCGTGTGCGCGATGACGTGGTTATTGGACGCGAGCGAATTAGTCACGATCGCTACGCGCACGCCGCGCGCGACCAGACTCCGAATCAACTCCCGAAATCGATCGTCGGGGATGAAGTACGGTGACGAGATCAGCACCTCGCGCTGCGCCATGGCGACGAGCTCCTCGAGGCGCGGATGGAGCGTGCGCGGCTCGGCCGCATCCGCGGCGTCGTGGAACAGCAGAGCAGGCCCCGCGGCGAACGTGCCGAGCAGCCCGTCGAAGAACTCGTGCCAGTCGGTGCTCGAAGTGAACGCGGCGAGTCGCGAGCCCGCCGCGGCGATCGTCTCCGCGAACCGCGCGTCGGCGCTGGCCGCCTCCTTGGCGACGTGCGCGTCGAGCAGCGCAATCGGATATGTCGCGGGGCTATTCCAGAACTCCTCGAAGCTCGCGCTCACGTCGGCGACGACGGGCCCGCTCACGAGCACATCGAGGTCGTCCTCGACGAACGGCTCGTGGACGCCGAAGTAGCGATCGCCGATGTTGCGGCCGCCGAGGATCGCGAAGCGGCCATCGGCGATGTAGGCCTTGTTGTGCATACGCCGGTTCAGCGTCTTCGTGCGGGCGAGGAACTCCACCGCGACACCGAACATCGAGCCTCGGCTCGCCCACGGGTTGAAGACGCGGACCTCGATCGACGGATGCGCGTCGAGCCGCGCCACGAGCGCGCCGCTCTTGGAGACCGCGAAGTCGTCGAGCAGCAGTCGCACCTTTACGCCGCGATTGGCCGCATGCAGCAGACGCTGCGCGAGCAGCGCGCCGCTCGCGTCGTTTTGCCAGACGAAGTACTGGACGTCGAGCGTCGCGACGGCTTCGTCGGCCAGCGCGAGCCGGGCGTTCAGCGCGAGCTCGCTCCGATCGAGCAGCCAGTGCGCCGTCGCCGCGCTCGCCATAGCGGCGCCGATCCGCTCGGCGTGATCGTGCAGAGGCCCATTCGGCGCGGGCGGCGCCGCGGTGTCCTGCGCAGGCGGCGGGTGCGGCGGCAGTGTCGCGCAGCCCGAGAGCATGACCGCAACCGCGACGCTCTCGAACAGGCGACGTCGAGCACGCTCAGCAAGCGAATCCCAGGTCCCTGAGAGTGCCAATGCCGCGACGCGTTGCCCTATACTACGGGCCAAGAAGCCTAGCGCGAGCAGCAGCGGAGGAACAAACCGAGCCGCTTTCCGCGCGGGCGATCCAAGAACAGAACGAAACCGCGGCCCGTCGCTTCGTTCGACGCCGCAGATCTTGCGAGGAGAATTCCATGGCAGGTAAGCGAGACCTCTTCATCAATGGTCAGTGGTCGGCCGCTAGAACCAAGGCCACCTTCCCCGTCTACAACCCCTCGACCGGGGAAGTCTGGGGGAACGTCGCGGACGCGAGCCGCGCAGACGCTGCGGCTGCGATCGAGGCCGCTGCGGAGGCGCAGCCGAAGTGGGCCGCGCTCGCGCATTCCGAGCGCGCTCGGCTCTTGTCGAAAGCCGCCGACGTGCTGACCGCGCGCGCGAAGGAATTCCAAGAAGCGCTCGTCGACGAAGGCGGAGCCTGGATCGGCAAGACGATGTTCGAGACGGGGTACAGCATCGGCGTCTACCGCGCCGCGGCCGCCGCCGCATATCAGGTCACGGGCGAGATCCTACCGTCCGATCACGGCAAGTTGTCGCTCGTCGTGCGCGAGCCGCTCGGCGTCGTATCCGTGATCTCGCCGTGGAACTTCCCGTTGATCTTGTCTTCGCGTGGTTTCGCGACGGCGCTCGCGGTCGGCAACACCGTCGTGCTCAAGCCGTCGGAGGAGACGCCGGTCTCGGGCGGCCTGCTGATCGGCGAGATCCTCGAGGAGGCCGGCATTCCGAAGGGCGTATTCAACGTCGTCACGTGCTCGCGCGACAGCGTCAAAGAAGTCGGCGACGAGCTGATCAGCAACCCGCTCGTGCGCGGCATCAGCTTCACGGGCTCGACCGCGGTCGGCCAGCAGGTCGCGGCGAAGGCCGGCGGGCTGCTAAAGAAGTGCTGCGTCGAGCTCGGCGGCAAGGACGCGCTGATCGTGCTCGACGACGCGGACATCGAGCAGGCGGTCAATGCGGCGACCTTCGGCTCGTTCATGCACCAGGGTCAGATCTGCATGTCGGTCGAGCGGATCATCGTGCACAAGGACGTCGCGGCCGAGTTCACCGAGAAGTTCGTGCAGAACACGAAGAAGCTCAAGGTCGGCAACCCGCGCGAGATGCAAAACTGCATCGGGCCGATCATCAACCAGAAGCAGCTCGACAAGATCCGCGACCAGGTCGACGACGCCGTCGCGAAGGGCGCGAAGGTGCTCGTCGGCGGCAAGCACAAGGGCCTGTTCTTCGAGCCGACGATCCTCACGAACATCACGCGCGACATGAAAGTGATGCGCGAGGAGACGTTCGGTCCGATTGCGCCAGTCGTAACCGTCGCGAGCGTCGACGAGGCGATCGAGGTCGCGAACGACACCGAATACGGCTTGTCCGCCGGCATCATGACGCGCAACGAGGAGCGAGGGCTCGCAGTCGCGCGGCGCTTGAACACCGGCATGGCGCACATCAACGACAGCTCGGTGAACGACGAGCCGCACGTCCCGTTCGGCGGCGTGCGCGCGAGCGGCCTCGGCCGTCACGGCGGCAAGGCCGGCATCGATCAGTTCACCGAGATGCGTTGGATCACGCTCGAGCGCGGCGGCCGGCACTATCCGCCGCCGTTCTTGATGAACCCGGGGCACTGATCGAGGTATCGATCCGAAGGCGGTTCATCTATCCAAAGGCCTCGGGGGCTCGCGTATACTCCGACGCCTCAATGGCACCCGGCATTCGGGGGTATTGGCGCTGATATTTCCCAGGAGAACAAACAGATGGTCAAAAAAGTCGTGAACAAGCTTCTGCCGACCACCATGGTCGGATCCTATCCCCGACCCGGCTGGTTCAAGCAGCAACTGTTGGGCCGCGACGTCCGCGTGGCGTTCAAAGAGGTCGCGCACGAAGAGGCGTATCAAGACGCCGTGAAGGCCGTGATCACCGATCAGATCGAGGCCGGCCTCGACATCGTGACCGACGGTAACATGTGGTACGACGACTACGTCGGCGTGATCGGCTCGTTCTGCTGGTACCTCTACGAGCGCATCCCAGGCTTCGAGCCGACCCGCAATCCGCACCCGTCGATGGTCGGCGCCGGCCCGAGCGCCGGGAAGACGTTCCTCGACGACTGGGGCGGCGTGATCAACAACGGCGCGGTCGACAAGACGGGCGACGCGTTGCGTTGGCCCGACCTCTACGACATCGCTAAGAAGGCCGCGGGCAACGTCCCGGTCAAGGTGTCCGTCGGCGCCGGCCCCGCGAACCTCGCGTGGCACGTCTACTTCAACAAGGACTCCTTCTACAAGAACGCCAAGGACCTCACGATGGCGCTCGTGCCCATCTTCAACAAGGAGATGAAGGAGCTCGTGAAGCACGGCGCGAAGTACCTGCAGATCGAGGATCTCGGCGCCTGGCTGCCGCTGTTCTCGAACAATAAGGATGACTACAAGTGGATTCGCGAGAGCATCGAAGGGATGTGCGACGGCGTCGACGCGAAGATCGGCTGGCACTTCTGCTTCGGCAACGCGTGGGGTAACGACATCCTGTCGGCGAACTTCCCGGAGGGCTACCAGACCGTGCTGCCGAATTTCTGGGGCACCGAGGGCGTCGACGAGTTCGTGCTCGACTACGCGAACCGCCACATGGCCGGCGTCGAGTTCCTGAAGAACTGCCCGAAGGACAAAGGCGTGCAGGTCGGCGTGCTCGACATCCGCACGAGCATGGTGGAGACCCCGAACATGGTCGCGGACCGCGTCCGCAAGATCATCAAGGGTGGCCTCTCACCCGAGCAGATCACGCTGTCCACGGACTGCGGCATGAAGCCGCTGGCCCGCATGGTCGCGAAGCTGAAGCTCAACGCGCTCGCCGAAGGCGCGGCGATCGTTCGCAAGGAAGTCGGCGGCCGCTAAGCCGAAAACGCACAGCAAGGCGCCGGGCAACCGGCGTGCGAAGCAAAAAAGACGGGCCGGTGAGCATCACCGGCCCGTTTCTTTTTCGGGGTTGCGATGCGCTGCGCTCCGGCGACGACGACCGAACGGTCGTGATTTGAAGATCCGAAAAAATGCTGATTGACCCCGGCGAACCGCGCGACGACCATGAAGGCGTAGGACAAGCGCACGCCAAGGAGGCACCCATGATCGCCCACACCGGTCTCGCAGTCAGCGACTACGCCGCTTCGAAGACGTTCTACAAGAAAGCGCTCGCGCCGCTCGGCTACAAGAACAACATGGACCACGGCACGGCGGGCGGCTTCAACGACGGCAAGAACACCGATTTCTGGATCGGCCAACGCGACGACGTTCAGACCATGCATCTCGCGTTCGAAGCGAAGTCGAAGGAAGAGGTCGAAGCGTTCTACAAGGCCGCGCTCGAGGCGGGCGCACGAGACAACGGCCGCCCGGGGTACCGTAGTGACTACTGGCCCGGTTATTACGCCGCGTTCGTCCACGATCCGGACGGCCACAACGTCGAGGCCGTCTGGTACGACTACGCGCGCGCGAAATAGTCGCGCGGCGGTTCACGAGTCGTAGCCCGGTGGCGTGCCGGGGCGGCGGCGTCGCCAGCGCTCAGCGCACGAAGCGGGCGGCGTAGTCGTTCGTCGGGTCGCGATAGATGCCGTGAATGTGGCTCGGCGGCTGGGCGCCGCTGGAGCCGGGCCCCTGCGCCGACCACTCGATCACGAGCGCCGGTCCCGTCACTCGAAAATAGATGGCGGAGCCCGGCGTCGTCGGTCCGTTCCACGCGAAGTAAGTCTGGTCGAGACCTGCACGGATCTCGGACGTGCGCTCGGCGGCGTCCTCGTCGTTCGCGAGTCCCGCGTAGTGCGCGATGAGCCTCATGAGCGCCGCGCGCTGGTCTTCCGACATGCGCGCTGCGGGCAGGCCCTCCGGCGCGATCGTTTTGCCGTCCTCGCCGGGGCCGAGCACGACGTCCCCCGGCCGCCTAGCGAGCGATGCCGCGCGTTGCTGATCGGCATCGAGCCAGTTCATGAGCGCGAACGCGTCGCGCTCGATGTCGCCGAGCGGCCGCACCGTTGCGCCGCTCGCATCGGTGAACGTCGACGGCTGTACGCCGATGAAGCTCGGCGTCAGGGACACGTGCGGGCCCGCGACTGTCGCGTTGATCGTCACGTGGTGCCCACCCCACTGCCATTGCCAAGGCTCCGTCTCCGACGGCTTGCCGATCAAGGCGATCCAGTAGAAGCCCATGCCGAAGTTCGGGCCGCGCCCCGCCCCGCTCTCGCGGGCCAGCGCGTCGTCGGCGCGCCATTCGTCGACGACGCGCCGATAGCCTTCCGCGCTCAGCGTCGCCTGCATGAGAGCGAGCCACGCGTTCCGCTGCGGCTCCTTGAGGTCACCCCACTTGAGGCCCGCACGCTTGAATATGCCGGCCGGGAGATTCGACCAGCGCTGCTTCTGAGCGGTGTCGCCCGGCGCGAAAAACAGTGCACCCTTCTCGGCGTCACTCAGCGTCGTTACGAATGCGTTCGCAGCGGCGACGATCTTCGGCGTCGTCGCGGGCGACGCGTGCGCGGCCGAGGTGCCGAGGCCCAGCAAGAGGACGATCAGTTGCGCTTTCGCCATAGTTTTCGCCCGCAAATTGGATCCGCGCCTAGCCGCGGCAGCCGGCAACCCGCGGCGGCACGACGCGCGCCGCTAGCTCGGCCGGTTGCGCGATCTCGTCCTGCGTCCGCGCGAGCTCCGTCGCCGGAAGCGGCGGGCTCGGCAGATAGCCTGTAGTCGCGCGCGTGGTGCCGCGCGTCCGCACGGTGAGCGTGCTGCGCTCGCGCGCGAGGCGCGGGATGCAATTCTGCGCGAGCAAGCCGGCGACCACCGGAGCCGGGGTCGCAAGAGGCAGCACCGATCCCGTCAGCTCGTTAGGCGAGTTGATCAAGATCTCGCCGTCGAGCCCGCGCGTCGAGGTCGCATCGATCTTGCTGTCCGCGGAGGCCACGAAGAACCCTGCGCCGATCGTGATGTTGCCGCCGTTGCCGGCGTTCGCGCTCGCAAGGACGTCGCTGCGGTTCAGCAGCACGTAGTCCGGATCGATCGTGACGTTCCCGCCGGAGTCCGTCGCCGTCACACCGCCAGCCTGCGCCCCGATCGTGGAATCGATGAGCTCTACCTTGTGACCTGCCTCGACAACGATGTCCCCGCCGGCGGATCCGAGCGCGCTCGTCCGCAGCGCGCTCGCGTCGAGCGCCAAGGCATCGGTCGCCGTGAGGCGGAGCGCGCCGGCCTTGCCCGAGCCCGAGCTGCTCGCGGAGATCGCGCTGCCGCCCGTGAGCTCGATCGTGCCCGCCGAGATCACGACGTCGCCGCCATTGCCGAGGCCCGTCGTCGCCGCCGAGACGTCGGAGCCGCCGCTGAGGCGAACGGTCTCCGCGTGGAGGCTGACCGCGCCACCCGTTCCATCCACCGTCGAGGCCGAAATGCGCGCCGCGTTCTCGAGCGTGATGTCATTCGCCTGGACCGCGATCTCCCCCGCCGCGCCCGCGCCGGCTCCGACCGCCGTCGATTCGCTCGCGATTCGTGCGTTCGATACGTGCAACGAGCCCACATCGAGCGCGACTCGGCCGCCCGCCCCGAGCAATGCGGTGTTGCCCACGATCTCGGCGCCGTCCGCGAGCGTGAGCGCTGCGGCAGAGATCGCGACGGAGCCCGCGTAGCCGATCCGCGGCGCGCTGACTGCGCCGCCCTCGCCGGGATCAACCTCGGTCGAAGCCTTGATCGCCGACCCGCTCCCGTCGCCGCGCGCTCCGCGCAGCGACACCTCCCCGGCCGCAACGACCGTGACCGATCCGCCGTTGCCGACACCGGATGTGCTCGAGGACATCCGCGCGCCGTCGGCAAGCTCGACGCGGCCCGCCGAGACGGCGATCGAGCCCGCGTTGCCGGTCGCCGTGAAGAAGCTCGACGTCGTGATCCGCGAGCCGCGATTGTTGGCGGGATCCGCGATCCCGTTCGTGCCGGTCGTGACGAAAGCCTCGGACGCGACGATCGCGATGTTCCCGCCGTTGCCGGTGCTCTGCGCCGTGCTGCCGATCCGCGCGCCGTTCAACGCCTCGACGGTCGGCGCCTCGAGACGGATATTGCCGCCCGAGCCGCTGCCCGCCGTGCTCGCGGTGATCTCCGACTCCTGGACTAGCGTGAGCCGGCTTGTCGCCGAGAGGGAGATATCGCCCGCGCCGCCTGCGCCGAGCGTGCTTGCAGAGACATCTGCTCCGTTCGCGACGCGGAGCACCGCGGCGGCCACGTCGATCGAGCCGCCGCGTCCCGTCGCGGCCGCCGCGACGTCGGAGAAGAGCCCGGACCCGATGCTCGGCGTCGTGCCGCCGCCACCGCCACCGCCGCCGCCACCGCCGCCGCCACCAGTGCCGCCGCCGCCACTGCCGCCGCCGCCACTGCCGCCGCCGCCACTGCCGCCGCCAGCGCCGGCACCATTACCCCCGTCCGCCGACCCCTCGATGCGGACAGTCCCGGTCGCGGTCAGCGCGATTTGTCCGCCGCGGGTCCCACCCGCGGCGCCGGTCCGTATCTGGCTGCCGTCGAGCAGTGTCGCGTCCGTGACGCCGATCAGCACGTCGCCCGTCGCGGTCGCGCTCGTCGCGGTATTCGCTGCGAAGCGGCTCGCGGAGCGCATCACGAACTGGCCGCCGAGGATGTAGACGTCGGGCGTTACCGGACCGCCGCCGCCACCGCCACCGCCGCCTCCACCGCCCCCGCCGCCGGCTCCGCCGCCCTCTCCCGTCCCGGCCGCGGTCGTAACCGACGTCGCGGTCAGCGAAATGGCGCCGAGTGGGGGCGCGGCGCTCGAAGCATTGCCGATGCCGCCCGCGACGATAGCCCCGGGCACACCGATGTTGACCGCGCCCGCGGCGCTCGCGAGCACGACATGTCCGGCCGGAGCGGTGAGCGTTGCCGAGGTCGCATCGATCGACCCGCCAACGAGCCCGAGCGTTCGCCCGCTCGGCACGCGCAGCGTCGCGCCCGTGATCGAGATCGCGCCGATCTGCGCATCGAGGAAGCCGAACGCGACCGGGTTGCCGATCGTCAGCGTCGAGCCCTGCGGGTTCACCGCGTCGAAGCGCCCACCGCCCGGGAGCAGCAGCGCGTCCGCCGTGCTCGCGTAGAACGAGCCCTGGACGTTCAGCGTCGCGCCGGCCCCGATCACGAGGCCGTTCGGGTTGATGAGCCAGAGGCTCGCGCCGGGCACGGTGCTCGCGACGAGCCCGTTGATCTGCGACGGGTTCGCGCCCGTGACGCGGCCGATGATGTTCTGCGTCGTGCCAGTCGCGCTCGTAAACGTCGCGCTCTCGCCGCTCAATACGTTGAACTCGGAGAAGCTGTGGAACAGGTTCTGACCGACTCGCGTTCCGAGCGTGCTCGGGATGGTGTAGCTCGGGCCGGTCAGGGCGCCTGGGGCACCGGTCGTGCCGTCGAGCACGATCTGGCCGCGGCCGGCACCCGGTGCGAGCGCGAGCGCGAGCGCCGCGCCGGCGACGGCGAGCGTCGAGAACGACGCGGTCGTTCGGGGCGCGCGCGAGGTCTGGAGAGGTTCGAGTCCGATCGTCATGGTTTCAGCGGCCGCCGGTACGCAAGTGAGTAGTGAATGCCGCGATCCTGAAGACTGTCGTCGGGATTGTGCAGATCGACGAGCGCGACGCCGCGGTAGAGCTCCATGCTCAGGCCCGGCAGCGGATGCCAGAGCAGCCCGACGCCGACGCTCGTGAGATGCTCGCGCTTCGGACTGAACGCCGACGCCTCCGCATCGACCGACAGTCCGTAGTCGACGAACGTTGCGATGTCGAAGTTCCCGCGGGGCTGACCGGTCGCGTCGAGGAGCGCCGCGAACCGCCACTCCGCGGATGCAGCGAAACCGTTATCGCGAACGAGCTGACTCTCGCGGTAGCCGCGTACGCTGTACCGGCCGCCGATCGGCAGCTTATACATCGCGAGCAATGAGTCGTCCGCCACTTGCAGGAGTCCGGTGACAAGGACACGGCTCGCCCGCCAGCGTAGGTTCTGCACGAACTGGAGCTGTCCGAAGAGCAGCGCGAAGTCGCCGTCGGGGCCGACCGCGTTGTGAGTGGGGTTCAGCACGTCGACGCCCCACTGCAGCGACCCACGCGCGACGAGCGAGCGCGTTCCGGCGGTGCGCGACCACTCGGTGCCGAGCACGATCGAGCTGCCGACGGCCTTACCGTCGACGTCGCCCGGAGAGAACGAGAACGGCGCGCCGAGGAGCGTGCTCTCGCTGCGCTTGTGCTCGAAGACGATCTGTGCCGAGAGCGCGCGTCGTTCGTCTTCGACGAACGAGCGGCTCGCGCCGACACTCCAGAGATCGATGCGGCTCGCGATGTCGATCGATTTGAACGGCTCCTCGATGATGTCCGCGTCTTGTGCGGACGCCGCGAAGTCGAGGTTCACGCCGCCGGCCGTCACCGGCACCCGATAGAAGATTGCGTTGTCGCCCGCGCCTTCGCTGATGCCGAACCGCCCGCTCACGACGTCGCCGTTGCCGACGAGCCCGCGGTACGTGATCCCGACGCTGGCGCGATTCTCGCCGATGGAGGCCGGACGATCATTGGCCGCGGCGACCGAGAGCTCGAGCGGGGCGCGCTCGGTGACCGCGACGTTGAGGCGGCTCTCGCCCAGTCGCTCGCCCGGGACGAGCTCCGCGTTCACGCGCTCGACCAGCGGATCTTTTTGCAGCACGTTCAGGCCCGCCTGCAGGTCCGCCACGTTCAACGGTCTCGTCACGTAGTGCTCGACGCGGCGCTCGATCGGCCGGCTGCGAAGGCGGTGATTGCCCTCGACGTCGATCTGCGTGAGCTCGCCTTCGACCGCGCGCAACACCACGACGCCGTCCGTCACGCGCTGATCCGGAATCACCACGCCCGACGTCACGTAGCCGCGCTCGACGTAGAGTCGCGAGAGCTCGTGCCTGAGCTCCTGGAGCTCCTCGAACGATACCTCTTGGTTCTCGAGCGGCGCCGTGAGGTCCGCGAGCTCTTGCGCCGAGAACACGGTGGTCCCTTGCACGCTCACGTCGACGAGACGAATCGAGCCCACGGCCGTGAGCGTGTCGTCGGCGACCGCCGCGTCGCGAGACGTCGCCGACGCTGGCGGTTGCGCGCGCGCGTCGCCGAGCTCGCAGCACCAGGCCGCGAGCACGAGAGCCGGCAAGCAAATTGCGCGGCGCATGCGCTATCGCCAATCGCCGATCATCAAGAACGGCGCCCAATGCGAAGGATGCGAGTAACGCGCGTCGTTGAGCAGTGCGAGCTGCGCGCCACGCAATGCCGCGGCCTTGCCCGCGCCTGCCGCTAGTTGCCGGTAGAACTCGCCGACGAGCAGCGCGGTGGACTCGTCGTTCACGGCCCAAAGGGACGCGAGCGCGCTGCGCGCGCCGGCTTTGACGGCGACACCCGCGAGACCGAGGGCGGCGCGCTCGTCGCCGGCTGCGGTGCTGCACGCGCTCAGCACGAGCAGGTCGACGGGACGATCGGAGAAGCGCTGGCCTCCCACAGCATCCTCGAGCTCGTCCATCGTGATGAGGTCATCGTGCGCGAGCAAGAACGAACGCCGATAGTCCGACTCGAACTGCGCGTGCGTCGCCATGTGCACGACCGAGTAACCGCCTTCGACCATCTCGCGCTCGAGCGTTGCCGTGACGAACGACGAGTCCGTATAGGTGCGCGATGGGAACGTCGCGCTGATGCTCGCGAGCTCCTCTGCGACGAACGGCAGCCCGGGGAAACCCTGCGTAGGCTCGATGATGCCGTTCAACAGCACACGGCTGACCGGTTGCGCGCGGACTGCTCCGACGAGCGACAGCGCGGGAGTCACGCCGAGTGCGTAGCGTTGGACGAGGAAGCGGCTGCCGTCGTGCAGCACCGCGAACGGGATCGTGCGCAACGGGCCGTCCGGCACGATGATCAGTGTGGTCGGAGCCGCAGCCTCGAGCAGCGGCTCGAGCGGCCCGATCAGCGAGCGGTAAAGCGCCTGCGCGGGGAGGAGGAACGCGTCACCGGACGCGCCGTCTTCGATCGCCTGCCGCAAAGACAGCGCCGTGCTCGTGATGGTCTGAACGTCCGTCGCGACCGTGAACTGCCGTAATTGGTCGCCGGCACTCACCAGCATCTCGGTCCGGTCGGCGAACACGAGCGGGTAGATCACGACGATGCGCTGTTGCCGCGACGTGCGTGCGTCGAACACCTCGGGCACGGTGCATTGGTTCTCGAAATAGTTGCGTACTTCGGCGATGCGCAAACCTTCGAGCGTGCTCTGGACCTCGACGAGCGCGGCCTCGGCTGCCGCCGGCGACAGGGTTCGCGCTCGAGCGAGCATCAGATCCGCGTATTCCTCGTAAAGCGGCAGCACGTTCTTCGCGAAACCGCCGCGGGACTGCGCGGTCGCGACTTCCGTCGCGCCGAGCGTCTCGATCGCGGCGGAGTAGGACGCGAGCGCGGCGTCGACGTCACCCTTCGAGCGCAGCAACCGCCCGGCTTGCCATTCCCAGCGATAGAGGCTTTCGTTCGCGCCGACGCTCTGCGCGACGATGACGGCCTTGCGTGTATGCGCGAGCGCTTCGTCGAGCGAACCCCGCGCCGCGCGCGCGAGGCCGAGCGCGCCGTGAGCCTCGCCGAGCAGCGCGGCGTCGCCCGCGCGCTCGGCCAGCGCTCGGGCCGCTTCCGCCAGGCTGGCCGCGGCCTCGAGGAGCTCCGAGCGCGCGAGGTCTCGCGCGTAGGCGTTGCGGTAGAGCTCCGCGAGCGAGAGAAAGACGCGCGCCTGCGTCGCCGATGGCTCCAGAGCGCGCGC